>Ga0079224_100003293_pt1 | contig 20282 bp, 18 predicted proteins | sample Stecom2015_FD_80414 | JGI IMG/M metagenome (GOLD analysis project Ga0079224, IMG submission 80414) | Agricultural soil microbial communities from Utah to study Nitrogen management - Steer compost 2015 | ecosystem: Environmental > Terrestrial > Soil > Agricultural land | place: USA: Utah...
ACGACGGTGCCTTCAACCTTGATCTTGGACATGGATCTTCGTGTCCTCCTAGGATGGTGCCCTCATTGCACGGCCAGGCGAACACGCTTGTGAGCGGACCCCAGCTGTTCAACAGACAACGTATATGCCCCGCATTGTCTGCGGGACATGTGGTGCAAACAAGACGAGCGTACTGGTTCAGGGCGCCTCACCGCGCGGGGAGGGTGCCCTGCGCGGCCGCTGTGACGGTTACCCGCAAGTAGCTTGCGAGTGACCCAACACACATCGTCCATGATGGCATCCAGGGGTGGATTTCGGCCGCGAACCGATCGCCCGTTACCATGACGATCAGGTCATGAGCGCCAGCGTCAAGCCCCGGCTCGCTGGTCGGCAACCCTCCAGCCCGCGGTGGGGTGCTCCGGGTGATGACCGGGTTCCCGAAGGACGGGAGCAAACGCCGGCAGGAGGTCGCACGAGATGAGCGAGTGGTCCGAGTGACCGTGCGCACCGATCCCGACCGCTGCCCGTCCGCCACCGGCGTCGAACTGTTGCCGCCGCCGGACGGCACCCTCGGCGTGATCCCGATCGGCGATGTCACGGTCGAGAGCGGCGCGGTGGTGCGCGATGTGCGCCTCGCGGTGCAGCGCTGGGGTGAGCTCTCCCCCGGACTCGACAACGTGGTGCTCGTCGAGCACGCGCTCACCGGCGACTCGCACGTCGTCGGCCAACCCGACGCCATCCACAAGCTGCCCGGCTGGTGGAACGGCATGGTCGGGCCGGGCGCGCCGATGGACACCGACGAGTGGTGCGTCATCTCCACCAATGTGTTCGGCGGCTGTCAGGGCAGCACCGGCCCCTCCTCCATCGCCCCCGACGGCAAGCCGTGGGGTTCGCGCTTCCCCTCGATCTCCATCCGCGACCAGGTGACCGCCGAGGCGGCCCTGCTCGACCTGCTCGGCATCCAGCGGCTGGCCTCGGTGGTCGGCGGCTCGATGGGCGGCATGCGGGTGCTGGAGTGGATGGTCGGCGCGCCCGAGCGCGTGGCGTCGGCGCTGGTGCTGGCCGTCGGCGCGCGGGCGACCGCCGACCAGATCGGCACCCAGACCACCCAGATCGCCGCGATCACCTCCGACCCCGACTGGCAGGGCGGCGACTATCACGGCACCGGCCGCGCACCGCTGACCGGCATGGGCATCGCCCGGCGCATCGCCCACCTGACCTATCGCACCGAGGCCGAGCTCGACGCCCGCTTCGCCAACCAGGCGCAGGACGGCGAGGACCCCTACCTCGGTGGTCGCTGGGCGGTGCAGAGCTACCTCGACCACCAGGCCGCCAAGCTGGCCAAGCGCTTCGACCCGGCCACCTACGTGCTGCTCACCGAGGCCATGAACCGCCACGACGTGGGCCGCGGCCGCGGCGGGATCGAGGCCGCCCTGCGCGCCACCCCGGTGCCCTGCGTGGTCGGCGGCGTCGACTCCGACCGCCTCTACCCGCTGCACACCCAGCAGGAGCTGGCCGATCTGCTGCCCGGCTGCCGCGGGCTCGAGGTCGTGCACTCCCGCGACGGACACGACGGCTTCCTCACCGAGACCGAGGCCGTGGGCCGGCTGCTCGTGGAGACCATGCGCCTGGCCGAGGAGAATCGCTGACAGGCACCGCCTGATCGCGCCGCCCGGTGCCGGATGTCACCGCCCGCCGGGCGTGTGGGATCAGCCGACGCCCAGGGTGTTGATGGTGAAGGCGATGAACATGATCGACGAGCCGAGCAGCGTCAGCGCGCCCACGTCGAACGGCTTGCTGCGCACCGCAAGCAGCCCCACCCGCACGCTCGGCAGGCACAGCCGCAACACCGCCCCGAGCAGCGCCGCGCCGCCGAAGATCAGGGCCCCGCGCCGCCACCGGTCCCAGGCCACGAACACCACCGCGACCAGCACCACCAGCAGCACAACCAGCATCGGCACATTGTCCCGCAGGAACCGCCCGGCCCGGCCGCCCTTCGATTCGGCGGAAGCGTCGACGTCCATCACCCGCACGATTCTTCCAGACGGACCCGCCCGGCCGCACCAGCGCGAGAACCACGCCACCGGACCCGGTGGCGGCCGGTCCCCCGACGGGCCCGCCACGGCGCCTGATTGACTGGCTGCCGTGTTCCGACTGATGTTCCACGAGCCGCGCATTCCCCCCAACACCGGCAACGCGATCCGCATGGTGGCCGGGACGGGATGCGAGCTGCACCTGATCGAGCCGCTCGGCTTCGACCTGTCGGAGGCCAAACTGCGCCGCGCCGGGCTGGACTATCACGACCTGGCCAGCGTGACCGTGCATCCGAGTCTGGCGGCGGCCTGGGAGTTGCTCGCGCCGCGGCGGGTGTGGGCGTTCACCACCTCGGGCAGCTCGTGGCACACCGACATCGCCTACGAGCCCGGCGATGTGCTGTTGTTCGGCACCGAGCCGACCGGGCTCCCGGCGCACGTGCTGGACGATCCGCACATCACCGGCCAGGTGCGGATTCCCATGCTGCCGGGCCGGCGGTCGATGAATCTGTCCAACGCGGCCGCCGTGACGGTGTACGAGGCGTGGCGGCAGCACGGGTTCCCCGGGGCGATCTGAGCGACGGGGGCCGGGCCGCTAGTCGTCGATCTCGAAGCGCTTGTGGCGGGAAGTCGCTCCGCCGGTGAGACGCACCGAGGAGCGGGCGACGCCGAAGTGCTCGGCCAGCAGCTCGACGGCGGCCTTGTTGGCCTTGCCCTCGACGGCGGGCGCGCGGACGTAGAGCGTCAGCGTGCCGTCCTCGGCGGTCTCGACCAGCGGGCCCTTACGGCTGTTCGGTTTGATCGTCGCCCGCACCACGGTCGGCACCGGAACCTCCTGCTCCCTCGCTCTTCTCTTCGACAGTTCGCCCTGGCAGGCCGGTCGTGCCGGGGACGTCGGTCTTCCCGGACGGGTCGGCCTTCCCGGACGGGTCGGACTTCCTGTCCGGGGCAGTCTTCCCGGTCGCGGCGTCACCGGTGGCAGCGGTCGCGGCGACCGGCCCGGCGGCCCGGCGCGGACGGCGGATCAGCCTGCGTACCCCCCAGAACAGCCCGCCGAGCACGGCGAGGAAGCCGAGCCAGGGAATCGCCTTGCCCGCGAACACGATCGCGTCCTCCAGCCAGTCGATCAGCGAGTTCCAGCCCGCGACCAGACCGTCGAGGAAGGTGTCCGGGTCGTCGCCGGTTCCGTTGCCGGGGGCGGTGATCGAGAGGGTGAGAGTCGACAGGGCGACCTGGTCGTCGAGGCGGCGCTGCTGGGCGGTGAGGCTGTCGAGTTCGCCCTGGCGGCTGCTGAGCGCCTCCTCGGCATCGATGAGATCGGCGGTGCTGCTCGCGTTCTCGATCAGCGCGCGCAGGCGGTCGACGGAGGCCCGCAGGGCCCTGATGCGGGCGTCGAGATCCTCCCACTGCATGGTGACGTCGTCGCGGTCGGTGCTCACCCGGGTGACCGTGCCGATTCCGCCGAGGCCGTCGACGAAGGAGTCGGTGCGGTCGGCGGGGACCCGCACGGTCAGGGTGGCCGATGGGTCGTTGTCGTCGGTGCCCGGTTGTTCGGTGCGGCTGTCGATCCGGCCGTCCAGAGCACGCACCTGCTCGGCCACCCGGCCCGCGGCGGCGATCGGGTCGTCGGAGGTGATGTCGACGCTGCCGGTGATCACCTCTTTGCGTTCGGCGCTGTCGGTGGCGGTGCTGTCGGACGGGGACGGCGCCTGCTCGCGCAGGCCGGGGGCGATGGCGGGGGCGGCGGTGCCCATGTCGGGCCGGGCGGGCGCGCCGCCACTGCTGCCGCCGTCGCTGCCGCAGGAGACGAGGATGACCGACCCGAGCAGGGCCGCACACAGGACCGCGAGCTTGCGCATGATCGCAGCGTAGCCGTCGCGGCGGCGGGACCGGGGCGAGCCGGGCGAACCAGCCGCCCGCCGAGTTCTGCGACCGGGTGCTCGTCAGCGCGCGCGTTCGATCGCCCGCACCCGGACGCGCGCCGACTCCTGGTGACTCAACAGCCGCCGCCCCAGTGAGGGGGTGCGCGGCTCGTGCCGGGCCGCCCAGGTGCGCAGTGCCGCGGCCAGCGCCGGACCGTGCCCGGTGGTCACGGCGTAGCGGTCGGCGGCGGTCTCGGCGACCCGCGAATAGGCCGCGCGCGCCAGGGGTTCCACCACCAACAGCACCGCGAACACCCCGACGCCGGGCAGCCCGAGCCGGTAGCCCACCGCCAGCAGCAGCGCGGGCAGCAGCAGTGCGCCGAGGGCGGCGCGCACCGGCAGGGCGTAGGGGCCCAGCGTGTCCAGCGGGCGGCCGAGCAGGGTGAGCAGCCGCCACAGCACCGTCACCGGCCAGGCGCACCAGTCCCGGCACAGCCGCAACCGAGGATCGGTGCCCGCGTGGTGGCCCAGCGATTGGGCCAGCACCGCCCGGATCTGCGCGGCGGACAGATGCTCGAGCGCCCAGCTGGTGACGGCGAGGGCGCGGGCGGGGACGGCCCGCGCGCTGACCCGCTCGCACTCCTGCACCCACAGCGGGTAGTTCTCTCCCGGTACCCCGGAATCCGCGGCGACGGCGTGCCATTCGCGATTCAGGCGCAACGCCTCGTCGACGCCGGGACGGCGGTAGTCGTGCAGGATCGCGCTCGCCTTCTCCCGGTCGGGCGCATACCAGGCGACCCAGACCAGCGCCACCCCGTACAGCAGCCAGGCACCACCCACCGCGAGCACGGCCCAGGAGCCCCACAGGGCGCCCGCCGTGCCCGCGATGAGCAGGCTGAGCAGGACGGTCGGCAGCGTCAGCACCGACGCGACGATCACAGACACGAGACGACATCGTACGGATCGTCGTCGCGGGCGAGCACCGAGTTCCTGGACGCGTCAACGGAAGTCGCCGACGGCGCCGGTGGGGGCGTTCAGCGGAAGTCGCGGGAGGTGGAGGCCATGTTCAGGCTCAGCTGCTCCACGTGCTCGGCCGTCACGCTGACCGCGCCTTCCGCGTTCTGCACCCGCCCGCGCACCAGCAACGCCGAAGACCCTTGTGCCACTGCGCGATAGCGCTTCCACAGGCCGGGCGAGCAGGCCACGTTCACCATGCCGGTCTCGTCTTCCAGATTGAGGAAGGTGACCCCGCCCGCGGTCGCCGGGCGCTGCCGGTGCGTGACCGCGCCACCCACCAGCACGCGGGAACCGTCGGGCACGTCGAGCAGCCCGGCGGCGGGGATCACCCCGAGTGCGTTCATCCGCTCGCGCAGGAACTCGGTCGGATAGCTGCCCGGCGAGACACCGGTGGCCCACACGTCGGCGGCGGCCAGTTCCAGCGCGCTCATGCCGGGCAGGGCGGGCGCCACGGTGGCCGCGCCGGTGCCGGGCAGCCTGCCCGCCCGCTCGCCCGCCGCCGCGCCCGCCGCCCACAGCGCCTCGCGCCTGCTGACGCCGAGGCTGTCGAGCGCGCCCGCGGTGGCCAGCGCCTCGGCCTGGGCGACGGTCAGCTCCACGCGGCCGGTGAGGTCGAGGAACGAGGTGTAGGGACCGCCGCGCGCGCGTGCGGCGACGATGCGTTCGGCAAGGTCGTCGCCGATCTGACGGACCGCGGCCAGTCCGAGCCTGACCTCGCCGCCGCCCGCCTCAAGGGTGGCTGCGGCGAGACTGGCGTTGATGTCGGGCCCGTGCACCCGCACCCCGTGCCTGCGCGCGTCGGCGACCAGCGACTGGGGCGAGTAGAACCCCATCGGCTGGGCGTTGAGCAGCCCGGCACAGAAGGCGGCCGGGTGGTGCAGCTTGAACCAGGCCGAATAGAACACCAGCGCGGCGAAACTCTGCGAATGGCTCTCCGGGAAACCGAAATCGGCGAAGGCGTAGAGCTTCTCGTAGATCCGGTCGGCCACCTCGCCGGTGATGCCGTGCAGTTCGGCCATGCCCTGGTAGAGGCGGCCCTTGAGCCGTTCCATCCGTTCCGGCGAGCGTTTGGAGCCCATCGCGCGGCGCAGCTGGTCGGCCTCGGCGGCGCTGAACCCGGCGATGTCGACGGCCATCTGCATCAGTTGCTCCTGGAACAGCGGCACGCCGAGGGTGCGTCCGAGCGAATTCGCCAGCGCGGGATGGTCGTAGGTGACCTCCTCCACGCCGTTGCGGCGGCGGATGTAGGGGTGCACCGAGCCGCCCTGGATGGGGCCGGGCCGGATCAGCGCGACCTCCACCACCAGGTCGTAGAACTCGCGCGGCTTCAACCGGGGCAGGGTGGCCATCTGCGCGCGCGACTCCACCTGGAACACCCCCACCGAATCGGCCCGGGAGAGCATCTCGTAGACGGCGGGTTCTCGCAGGTCGAGTTCGTGCAGGCGAACCTCGACGCCCTCGTGCTCGCGCACCAGGTCGATCATGTAGTGCAGCGCCGAGAGCATGCCCAAGCCGAGCAGGTCGAACTTCACCAGGCCGACGGCGGCGCAGTCGTCCTTGTCCCACTGCAGGACGGTGCGGCCGGGCATGCGCGCCCACTCCACCGGGCAGACGTCGGCGATGGGCCGGTCGCAGATCACCATGCCGCCGGAGTGGATGCCCAGGTGCCGGGGCAGGCCCTCGATGTCGGCGGCCAGGGCGAGCACCGGCTCGGGGATGTCGGTGCCGGTCTCGGCGCCGACCCCGGTCCAGCGGCTGACCTGCTTGCTCCAGGCGTCCTGCAGGCCGGGTGGGTAGCCGAGCGCCTTGGCCGCGTCGCGCACCGCCGACTTGCCCCGGTAGGTGATCACATTGGCCACCTGGGCGGCGTATTCGCGGCCGTAGCGGGCGTAGACGTGCTGGATCACCTCTTCGCGACGGTCGGATTCGATGTCGAGGTCGATGTCGGGCGGCCCGTCGCGTTCCGGGGAGAGGAACCGCTCGAACAGCAACTCGTTGGCGACCGGGTCGACATTGGTGATGCCGAGCGCGAAACAGACCGCGGAGTTGGCGGCCGATCCCCTGCCCTGGCACAGGATGTCGTTGCGTTCGCAGAAGCCGACGATGTCGTGCACGACGAGGAAATAGCCGGGGAAGCCGAGCGTGGTGACGACGTCGAGTTCGTGCTCGAGCTGGCGGTAGGCGGGCGGGTTGGCGTGGCGGGGGCCGTAGCGGCGGGCCGCGCCGCGCAGGGTGAGTTCGCGCAGCCAGGAGTTCTCGTCGTGGCCGTCCGGCACCTCGAACGGCGGCAGTTGCGGGGCGATCAGCCGCAGGTCGAAGGCGCATTCGCGGGCGAGCGCGGCGGCCTCGGCGACCGCGCGGGGGCACTGGGCGAACAGCCGGGCCATCTCCGCGCCGGAACGCAGGTGCGGGCCGCCCGCCGGGGGCAGCCAGCCCGCCGCCTCGTCGAGGCCGCGCCGCGCGCGCACCGCGGCCAGCGCCATCGCCCGGCGCCGCTGGGCCGGGCCGGCGAAGTGCGCGCCGGTGGTGGCCAGCACCGGCAGGCCGACGCGGTCGGCCAACGCGACCAGCATGGCGTTGCGCTCGTCGTCGGCGGGCAGGCCGTGGTGGGTGAGCTCCACACTCACCCTGTCCGGCCCGAAGCGGTCGACCAGCTCGTGCAACGCCGCCTCGGCCCTCGGCAGGCCCGCCTCGCCCGCGGCCAGATCCTCGGCCAGCGCGCCGCGCAGATGGCCTTTGCGGCAGCCGGTGAGGATGTGCCAGTGCCCGCCCGCGGCGGCGGTGAGCCGGTCGTAGTCGTAGCGGAGGACGCCCTTCTCCCCCGCCGCCAGATGCGCGGCGGCGATCTCGCGGGAGAGCCTGCGATAGCCCTCCTGGCCGCGGGCCAGCACCAGCAGATGCGGGCCGGGTGGGTCGGGATCGCCGGTGCGGGGCGCGGAGTCGACGGCCCCGGGCGGGCTCAGCGACAGCTCGGCGCCGAAGACGGTGGCGATGCCCCACTCCTGGGCCGCCTCCGAGAAACGCACGGTGCCGTGGAAGCCGTCGTGGTCGGTCAGGGCGATGGCCTCCAGGCCGAGCCGCACGGCCTCCTCGACCAGTTCCTCCGGTGTGCTCGCGCCGTCGAGGAAGCTGTAGGCCGAGTGCGCGTGCAGTTCGGCGTAGGGCACGGCCGGGCTCTCGGCGGCCGGGATCGGCGCGGGCCGGTAGGGCTCGCGACGCGCCGACCAGGCGGGGCTGTCGCCGCCGTCGCCCGGGGTGTCGGCGCGACGGCCCGGCCGCCCGGAGAGCAGCCGTTCCAGTTCCGACCAGGAGGGCGGGCCCGAATCCCAGACCACGGCAGCCCCTAGGCGCTGCGCAGGCGCTGGGTCTCGCCCGCCCGCAGGGCTTCCTCGACGCGGTCGAGGCCGGTGCGGATCAGCGCACCGTAGGCGTCGTCGGCGAGGATGCGCAGGTGGCCGCGGGCGATGGCGAGCTGCATGCGCGCGGCGTCGAAATCGCCGACCCTGCGGTGACTGTCGGCCAGGTTCAAATACAGCGATGGCAGAAAGCAGCGCATGCCCTCGTCCAGTGCGACGCCGGGGGTGAAGATGCAGGCCAGCGCGCGCTGATCCCAGGCCAGCGCGCGGTGGTCGTCGTCCTGGAGGACGGCGAGGTGATGAGCGACCACGCAGCGTTGCAACGGCGCCGCGACGGGATCGAGCTCGTCCCACAGCGCCCCGAGCGCCTTGCGCGCCGCCGCCGGGTCATCGCTGCCGAGCCGCACCGCGGCGAAGATGTCCGCCATCCGATCGTCCGCCATGCGCACGAGTATCGCACATATGTTCGAAGGTTTCGAGGCGGATTCCAGGGGCGTTCCCGACCCGTTTCCACCACCACGGCAAAGCCCCGGCAACGGCACGCGAGGTCCGTCCCACCGCCTCGAATCCGGCCACGACCAGGGCGGTCGCGGGAGAATCGGGAGAACGAACCTCTTGGCGAAGAACTTACTTTGGAGTAAGTTCGACGTCGGCGGGCAGCCGCGCCCGGCGTCCCGACCGTTCACCGCCTCACCCGTTCGACGAGGAGCGACCATGGCATCGGCCGAGCAGCACCCCCCAGCGGAGACACACCGGCGACAACTCGCGGGCAGGCATGTGCTCATCACCGGCGCCTCCTCCGGCATCGGCCGCGCCGCCGCGGTGCAGGCCGCCGCGCACGGTGCCACCGTGTTCCTGCTGGCCCGCCGGGGCGAGGAGCTCACCGCCGTGGTCGAGCAGATCCGCGCGGCAGGCGGCGCGGCCCACGGCTACCAGTGCGATGTCACCGACGCCGAATCCGTCGAGCACACCATGAAGACCCTGCTCGACGAGCACGGTCGGGTGGACATGCTGGTCAACAACGCGGGCCGCAGCATCCGCCGCGCCATCCACCGCTCCACCGACCGGCTGCACGACTACGAACGCACCATGGCGGTCAACTACTTCGGCGCGCTGCGGGTGACCTTCGCGGTGCTGCCCGGCATGCGCGAGCGCGGATTCGGCCACATCGTGCAGATCAGCAGCGCGGGCGTGCAGGCCAGCACGCCCCGGTTCTCGGCCTACCTGGCCAGTAAGGCCGCGCTGGACAAGTTCACCGAGGTGGCGGCGGTGGAGACGATGGCCGACGGGGTCACCTTCACCACCATCCACATGCCGCTCGTGCGCACCCCGATGATCGCCCCCAGCGGGCGGCAGGGGCCCGCCCGCTCGCCGGAATGGGCGGGCGCGCTCGTGGTGCGCGCGCTGATCGAGCGCCCGCGCCGCATCGACGTGCCGCTGGGCACCGTCGCCGAACTCGGCGCACTCTTCGCGCCGAGGGTGCGCGATTTCGTGCTGCACCGCTACTACCGGATGCTGCCGGACTCCCCCGCCGCCAAGGGCGCCGCCGACGCCGCGCCACCGGCGCCGCCGGACCCTGCCCCCGCCGAGCGGCCCGTCCGGCCGTACCGGCGATCCGGCGCCAGGCGCGTCACCGGGACCGCGCTGCGCCGGGCGGCGAGCCTGGTGCCCGGCGTCTACTGGTGACACGGTTCGGCCCGGCGAGCGGCCCGCGCCCCGCTACGGTGGGGTGTCCGGTGTACCCGTCCTCGGGAGGCGTCTTGCGGTTCGTCGTTCGCGTGCTGGCAGTTGCGCTCGTCGCGCTGGGTGGTTTCGCGCTGTCGGCTCCGGTCGCGTCCGCCGTTCCAGGGCCGAGTATCGGCGGGGTGGCGATCGACGAGGAGACCTCCCGCCGCGTCGACGAACTGCTCGCCGTCCGCGCGGCCGCCGCACACCTGCCGAAAGGCGAACTGCTGGAGGCCCTCTCGCGTCCGCTGCGCGGCACCCCGTACGGGGCGGACATGCTGATCGGCTCGGCCACCGAGCCCGAGCGGCTGGTGATCGACCTGCGCCGGGTCGACTGCTTCACCTACCTCGACTACGTGGCGGCGCTGAGCCGGGCGAGCGACCGCGAGAGCTTCGCCCGCGCGCTCGTGGAGACCCGCTACGCGGGCGGGCAGGTCGACTTCGCGCACCGCAAGCACTTCTTCACCGACTGGGCGCACGTCGACCGGATCGCCGCCACCGACATCACCGGCGCACTGAGCCCGCACGCGGTGACGGTCCCGGTGCGCCTGAACGCCAAGGCCGACGGCGGCCGCTGGTTGCCCGGACTGCCCGTGGTCGACCGCGCGCTCACCTACATCCCGTCCGAGCGGGTCGGCCCCGAGGTGCTGGCGGGGCTGCGCACCGGCGACTACCTCGGCGCCTACGCCGACACCCCCGGCCTGGACGTCACCCACGTCGGCATCGTGGTGCGCACGGCCGACGGCGGGCTGTACTTCCGCAACGCCTCCTCGCTGCCGGGCAACGACGCGGTGGTGGACAGCCCGCTGGCCGACTACGTGGCCACCGTCCCCGGCATCGTCGTGCTGCGCTCACTCTGACCGGCGCACTCCGACCGGCACACTCCGGGCGCACTCCGACCGGCGCCCCACGCGGGCAGGCCCGGTCCAGCCGAGCCAGGCGGGCCGACCGGGCCCCGGGCGGATCAGCCGAGCACCCACCGGGGATCGGGCAGGTAGTACTCGGCCTGCTTGCGCACCGAACCCCACACCGCGAACCCCATCACCGGGGTGTTGGCCGGGATGTGCACCCGGCGCTGCCCGAGATCGACGAGAACCGGCACGATGACCGACCCGTAGCTCATCGGCCTGTTGCGCAGGCCCTGGATCGCGGCCGGATGCACCCGGTGCGAGACCAGCGCCGCCACCCCGAAGACCCCGCCCTTGACCACGAACGCGCTGCGCCTGCGCAACGACCGGGCGAACTCGTCCACCCGGTGCGGGAAGTCGGCCGCGGCCTGCGGGGTCACCTCGGCCACATCGGCCACACAGACCGCCAGCTCGATCGGGTTCAGCGCGGTCGCCACCGCCTGGCCGACGCCGGTCAGGCCGAGGACCGGCCCGATCCACTGCCTGCCGATGTGCAAGCGGCCAAGGGCGAGCTGGTGGGTGACCGCGGCCAGGTACCGCTGGGTCTCGTCCTGGACGGGATCGCCCGTCGCACCCGCCCGCGGGTCGGCCCCGGCCGGATGACCTCCTGGTGAAAACGGCTGGTGCGCTTGCGGTCCCCACGGCGTCGACATCTCGTCCCCTCCTGTACGCGACTCGTTGCCGCGACGGTACCCGTCCGCGCGCACCGGCACGCCGCGCAGTGCCGGACACGCCACTCGGTGCGGTCCGGCGGTTCGGTGCCGGACCGGCGGCTCAGCGACGGACGGCGATCTCAGCGACGGTGTCGGCGACCAGCGCGGTGACCGGCTTGGGCCCGGCATCACAGCCGGCCTGGCGCGGGGCGTGGGCGACGGCGCGCACGACGACCCGCCACCGGCGGCCGTCCCGATGGGTGACGACGGCGGTCCCGGCGTGGGTGGCGGGTTCGCTGCCGTCCCCCTCGTCGGGCGCGGTCGCCACGATCAGATCGTCCAGGCCCGCCCCGATCCGTTCCCGCACCGCCAGTTCGGCGACCTGCTCGACGGGGCTGTGGCCGCTGCGGCCGCGCAGTCCTGCCGTGGACACCTCGCCGCGATCGACGGCCGCCACCGCGGCGGCGGCGGACTCGGCGTCCACCCGGCCGTAGGTCAGGCCGCTGGGCAGCAGCACCATGGCGGGGGCGAAGCGGTGGCCGCCGGTGTGCGAGCACTCCCAGACGCGGCCGGGGTGGACAGCGGCCAGGCTCGCGGCGACAGGACGGCCGAGGCGCGCGCAGCAGCGGTCGCGCTTGCCGTGCGCGCACACCAGCACCGGCGCCTCGGTGACCGGCTCGCCGAGGCCGGGCGCTTGGCCGTGCACGACCGACAGGTCGAGGTCGAGCAGTTGGTCGAGGTCGTCGATGAACAGCCGTTCGCACCACGCGCCGGTCGGGTGCGAGGCGGCGAGCAGCACGGTGCGGGTGCCGGTGAACTCGTGACGGCCGGGGCGGCGGATCAGGGTGGGACGGACCTTCGCCGCGGCGGTGCGGGCGGCGAGTTCGGCGGTCAGGCGCGGGCCGAGCACCTCGTCGCCGAGCACGTCGCGGCCCCACGCGCCGGGATGTTCCACACACAGCCAGCCACCGACCCTGGTCGCGGTGCCGGGCAGCGGCACCTGCGCCGAGGCCGTCGAGCAGGGTAGGCCGGCGAACTCGTTCATCGGCGGCCCGCCCGGGCGGAGACATCCGGGAAGGGGACGCCGAGGAACGGCAGCACGGCGGCGGCGAACTCCCGGTGCCGGTCGCGGTGGATGCTGTGCCCGCAGGTGAAATCGGTGACCGTGCAGTCGGGCAGTGCGGCGACCAGCATCGCCAGCCGTCCCTGGTCGACCATGCCGCCCGGACCACCGCGCAGCACCAGGGTGGGCGCGGTGATGCCGGACAGTCGTTCCCACCACAGCGGGTGCGGCTTGTGGAACTGCTCGAGCGCGCTCGCGGTCATGGACCGGTCGAAGGCCCACAGCGCGCGGGGATGGCGGACCAGGCTCGTCGTCGCGTGCCACAGCTCGGCGGGCGTGGGCAGGCGGCGGATCGGGGTGAGTTGTTCGTCGCCGGAGCGCAGCGGCAGCGGGCACTCCTCCAGCACCAGCCTGCCGACCAGCTCGGGGCGTTGCTGGGCGACGCAGGAGACCGCGTAACCGCCGAGCGAGTGACCGACCAGGTCGACCCGGTCGAGGGCGAGGTGGTCGCACAGCGCCACCAGATCGGCGCCGAACTCGTCGAAGCCGTAGCTCGCCGCGCGGGCACTGCGGCCGTGTCCGCGCAGGTCGGGGATGATCACCCGGCGTCCGGCGGCGAGCAGTTCGCGGGCGAAGCGGTTCCAGGTGTGGCCGTCACCGCCCATGCCGTGCACGAGAAGGACCGGGGCGGCGGTTTCGTCCGTCCGTGTGCTGTCCGATCGTGTCCTGTCCGATCGTGTGCTGCCCGACCGGGACCCCGAGTCGCGATAGGCGATGCGTACACCGCCGACGGTCGTCAGATGGGCAGACGTCGAGTGCACGAATGGAGTTTACGGGGCTAGCCGTACACGCCTTCGGCCCGCCACACGCCCTCCCGGCAGATCAGCAGCAGCACCCGCTCGTCCTCGCCGGGCGCGCTGATACCCACCTGGGCGCGGGCCACCGGACCGGTGTCCGGCCGGTCCCGCTCGCCCCACCAGTGGTCGTCCACCGCCCACGGCCCGGCCCAGCCGGTCAGCCGCCAGCCGCGCGTGCCCCAGCACAGCCGGGCCGGGTCGGCGGAGAACAGCCCGCGTTCGGTGACCTCGACGGGTGACCCCGCGGCGTCGAGCAACCGCACCTCGGGCCGGTCGGCCAGCAACACCGAGGGCGCGGGCTCGGGCAACCTGCCCGGCCACGGCTGCGCGGGATCGGTCTCGGGCACCTGTTCGTCACCCAGCGCCACCAGGGTGACGCGCTCGCCCGGCCCGCGCCCGCCGCTGAGCACCCCGATCCGCACCGCCTCGCCGCCGAGCAGACCCTGCACCCTGACCAGGGCGCGGCGGGCCCGCTCGTCGTCCTCGCCCGTGCCGCCCCACAGGCCGAGTTGCAGCGCACCGGCCCGCACCACCTCCACCGGGACCAGGCGGAGCACCGTGACCGGAGCGGGCCTGCGGTCGGCGCGGGTCAGCCAGCCGTCGAGCTGCCAGCGCACCCGATCGGCGGTGTCGGCGGGGGTCAGCGGCCGGGCGCACCGCCAGATCCGGGAGAGCTGTTCGCCCGCCTCGGTCTCGGCGACCACCTCGAGCCGGGTGCAGGCCAGCGCGGCGGCGGCCAGCCCGGCGTGCAACTCGGTGGCCAGCAGCCTGCCCGCGAAGGCGGCGGCGTCGACCCGGTCCAGCGGCGGATCGCAGCGATGCGCCACCGCCAGCTCGGGCGGCGGTGTGCGCGCCGAGGGCGGGCGCTCCGGCAGCGCGCGGGCGCAGCGATGCGCCAGCACCGCGTCGGCGCCGAAGCGGGAGGCGACCTCGGCCGGGCGCAGCGCCGCGAAATCGCCCACCCGCCGCAGCCCGAGCCGGTGCAGCAGGTCGACCAGCTCCGTCCGCCCCGGCCCGGCCAGGCTCGGCTCCACCGCCAGTTCGCCGACCGGCAGCGGCGCCAGGAACTGCGCGCCCGCGCCCGGCGGGACCAGCACCCCGCGCCGCGCGGCGAACACCGCCGTGGACAGCTCGTCGGCCACCCCGATCTGCGCCTCCGCCCCGGCCGCCGCGACCGCGTCGACGATCCGCTCGGCGGCCGCCTCCTCGGACCCGAAGAATCTGGCGGCCCCGCGCGCGGCGAGCACCAGCAGTCCCGGACGCAGCACCTCCACCCCCGGCACGGTCGCCTCCACCGCCGCCACCACCGGATCGAACAATCGCGCGTCCCGATCCCGGTCCTCCCGCGCCAGATACAGATCAGGGCAGCACACCTGTGCCTCCCGCCGCCGCGCCCCGCGCCGCACCCCCTGCGCCCGCGCGGTCGCCGAACAGGCCGACACCCGCCCGCCGGCCAGCACCGCCACCGGCCGCGCGGCGGGCACCCCGGCCGCGGCCGCCGCCGCCACGGCGGGCCAGTCCTGGCACCACACCGCCAGCACGCGCCCGGCCTGCACCCCCGCCTCGCCGCTCACGACGGCGCGCCGGGAACAGCTCTCACGACACCGCTCCCCGCGCGAGCGGAAGTTCGCCCGGAATTCGCCCGGCGGCGGTGCGTCCGGCGGGGACGGCACACCACTCCACGCGACCACCGGTGGGGCGCAATTCGATTCGCCCGCGCCGCGGCTGACCCGCGCGGTGCGAGGCGGCGACGTCGAGGCAGAACGAGCGCAGCCTGCCGTGCCCGGCGCCGAGCCCGGCGTAGCCGGCGATCCTGGCGTCCACCCGCAGGGTGGTGTCGGGCCAGTAGCCGTCGGTGACGACGAGGACGGCACCCTTGGCCCGGGCGCGAGCGGCGATCACCCTGGCGCGGGAGGGGGCGACCCTGCCGCCGCGCAGGCCGAGCACGACCAGGTCGATGCCGTCGAGCAGCACGGCGGCGATCTCGACCGGGTCGGGGCCCGGCTCTGGAATGACCGCCAGTTTGCGCAGGTCGGCACCCATCTCCGCGGCGGCGAGCAGGCCGAGACCGGGCAGTCCGGCGACCGCGGCGTGCCTGCCGTGCGCGGTGGCGGCGGCCAGCAGGCCGGTCAGCAGCGAGCGCGCCCCGGCGTAGGAGACCACCGTCCCCTCGGCGAGCCCGCCGCCGGGCAGCAGACCGGCGAGGGCGGACGGCACCGGCAGCGTCTCCCGCGTTTCCCGCGCCGTGGGCCGCCGCCCCGAGGCCGACTCGCCGCGGCCGGGCACCGCCGCCATCCTGCGCCGCAGCTCGGCGAGCTGGCGCTGCCTGTCGTGCTGGCGGCTCCCGGCTTCTCGCAGTGCGTCCGTACCCATCACTACACCCACTTTCCGATGGACCCCCGCGGCGCGGCCGAGCACGGGCCCGCGAGCGCAGCATCGTTTCAGCTATCGATCATATTCGAATATACGTTCGAATGTCCGCGAGGAGAAGAGCGACCGGGACCAGCACCGCGCCGCGCTGTCGAGACCCCATGCGAACGCACTCGCGCCGGGGGCGAATCAGGCCGTCTACCACCGAATTCGGCTACCCTGCACACCATGATCGATCGTGCTCGCCCCATCGTCGGCCCCGACTATCTGGTCGCAGGCCGCTACCGTCTCCGCTCCAAACTGGGTGGTGGCGGCATGGGCGCGGTGTGGCTGGCCCACGATCGGCTGCTCGACCGCGAGGTCGCGATCAAGCAGGTGCTCACCACCGCGGGCCTGCCGGAGGCCGAGGCGGCCCGCATCCGCGAGCAGATCGTGCACGAGGGCCGGGTCGCGGCCAAGCTCTCCCACGAGCACGCCATCGCCGTCTACGACGTGGTGCTGGAGGCGGGCGAGCCCTGGCTGGTGATGGAGCACTTACCCTCGCGCAGCGTGGCGCGGGCGCTCGGCCTGGTCGACACGCTGCCGGTGCTCGAGGTCGCCCAGATCGGCGCGCAGGTCGCCGACGCGCTGGCCGCGGCGCACGCGGTGGGCATCGTGCACCGCGACATCAAGCCGGGCAACATCCTCGTCGCCGATCGCGGCCCCAAGGTCGGCTTCGCCAAGCTCAGCGACTTCGGCATCTCGCGCGGGGCAGGCGACGCCGCCGACGAACCGGACGGCGTCATCACCGGCACCCCCGCCTACCTGCCGCCCGAGGTGGCCCGCGGCGCACAGCCGACCACCGCCTCCGACGTGTTCTCCCTCGGCGCCACCCTCTACACCGCCATCGAGGGTCAGCCGCCCTTCGGCATGGACGAGGACAGCGAGGCGCTGGTGCACCGGGCCGCGATGGCCCAGATCATCCCCCCGCAGCGCACCGGCGAGCTCACCGAGGCGCTGCTGCACATGATGGAACCCGCCCCGCAGCGCAGGCCGACCATGGCCGAGGCGCGCGACGAGATCCTCGCGGCCGCGTTCGGGCCGGGCACCGCCTCCTACATCCTCGGCACGCCGGTGCGCACCGAGGACGGCACCATCCCCTCCTGGGCCACCCGCAACGGCTCGATCGGCGTGCGCAGCCCGCACTCGGCGCCGCTGCCGCGCCCGCACCGCCCAGGTCAGGTCCCCCGACCCCAGCGCGCCAAGGTGCCCGCGCCCAAGCAGGCCAACGCGGCACTCGCGGTCACCATCGGGCTGCTCATCGGGCTGATCATCATCATCGGAGTGCTGGTCATCGCCATGTGACCGGCCGCCGGGCGGACTCAGTCGATGCGCCGCCGGTGCGCCCACCTGGTCAGCGCGTTGCGATTGGACTGCTGAGTCTTGCGCAGCACGTTGGAGGCGTGCGTCTCCACCGTCTTGACCGAGATGAACAACGTCTCGGCGATCTCGCGGTAGGTGTAGCCGCGGGCGAGCAGGCGCAGCACCTCGAGTTCGCGCGGGGTCAGCGAGTCCAGCTCCGGGTCGAGCGGCGGCTCGGGCACCGGGGAGCGACCGGTGAAGGAGTCGAGCACGAAACCGGCCAGCCGGGGGCTGAACACGGCGTCGCCCCCGGCCACCCGGCGGATGCCGTCGGCCAGCTCGGCGCCGGAGATCGTCTTGGTGACATAACCACGGGCGCCCGCGCGGATCACCGCGATCACGTCCTCGGCCGCGTCCGACACGCTCAGCGCCAGACAGACCGGGCCCTCCTCGATGCCGGACAGCACCGCGACCCCGCCGCCGTCGGGCATGTGCACATCCAGCAGCACCACGTCGGGCTCGGTGCTGTTGATGCCGGCGATGGCCTCGGCCACCCCGCCCGCCTCGCCGACCACCTCGAGATCGGCCTCCCGGCTCAGTTCCGCCCGCACCCCCGACCGGAACACCGCGTGATCGTCGACGAGAAAGACCCGCACGGTCACCTGATCCACTCCTCATCTGTCCCCGGCGCCGGACACACTCCGGCCGGACACCATCGGTACCACATCGTTCAGTGCCCGGTCCCGGAAGCGAACTCGCGCGTGGCCCGCGCGCCGGAGCCGGTGGCGGCTCCCGACGGCGCGTCCCGGCCGTCGTCCGAACCCGCGCCGGACGCCTGGCTCCCCTCGTCGGCGCCGGACGGCCCGGCATCCGTGGCGGCCTCGCCCGTGTCGTCGCGGGGCATGAACAGCCGCACCTCGGTGCCGCGGCCGGGCGTGGACAGGATCTCCACCCGCCCGCCGCGACGTTCGATCCGCCCCCGGATCGACTTGGCCAGGCCCTGCCGGTCCCCCGGCACCTCGGCCGGGTCGAAGCCGGCGCCGCGGTCGCGCACGAACACGCTCACCTGATGCGGCTCCACCTCGGCGAACAGATCGACGGTCGGCACGCCGGCGTGTTTGGCGGCGTTGACCATGGCCTCCCTGGTCGCGCCGAGCAGGGCGGTGAAGTGTTCCTTGGGCAGGCCGTCGCCGGAATCGGTCACATCCATGGTGACATCGCCGACGGTCACCGGCGTGACCTTCACCCCGTGCTGGTCCTCCACCTCGCCCGCGATGGTCCGCAGGGCCGCGGCCAGGCTGGAATGCGCGGGCCCGGTGTCCTCGAACAGCCAGCGCCGCAGCTCGCGTTCCTGGCTGCGCGCCAGCCGGACCACCTCGTGCGGGTCCTCGGCCTGCCGCTGGATCAGCGCCAGCGTCTGCAACACCGAGTCGTGCAGGTGCGAGGCGATCTCCTCGCGTTCCTCGTTGCGGATGCGGGCGGCGCGCTCGGCGTCCAGCGCCCTGGCCATCTTCAGCCACAGCGGCACCGTGAGCAGCCCGCCGCCGACCAGCGTGACCACCACCGCGATCAGCGCCGACCCCAGCGACCCCAGGTCGATCCTGGCCAGCACCAGCACACCGAGGCCGAGCACCACCAGGGTGATCCCGGAGACGATGCGCGCCCAGGTGATGACGGTGGGGCGGGCGGGCAGGCCGAACAGCGAGCGCGGCCCGTCGATGTCGTACTCGCGCCACACCAGCGCGGCGCCGACCGCGACCACCACGATCGGGGCGATGACCTTGGCGGCCACGGTGGCGTTCATCAGCCAGGAGACCGCGACGGCCAGCCCGATCCCGAGCATGGCCAGACCGATGGCCTGCCTGCGTTCGGTCGGCGACGGCGCCTGCTCGTCGTAGCCGCCGGGGGTGAACACCCACAGCAGGCCGTAGGCGACGATGCCCGCGCCCGCCAGCGCGGACAGCAGCACGAACACCATCCGCACGGTGAACACGTCGAGCCCGAGATGGTCGGCCAGACCACCGGCCACACCGCCAACGATGCGGCCGCCGGAACGGCGCACCAAGCGCACGGGCGGGGCGCCGACGTCCAGCACCGGGGCGGGCCCGTAACCGCGGGCGGCTCCCGCCGGGTCCGTCCACGCGGGCCCGGCGCCACGGGCAGGCTCGTAGAGCGGACCGGTCGGGTACATGCCTTCGATACTGGCACGACGCCCGGAGCACGGGCATCGGGATTCTCCCTGATGTTGCGCCGATGTCGCGCCGAGCTCCTGCCCGGCTCTTCCCGAGCCGGAGGCACAGGGGTGACGACCCCGGTCCACCGGACTCGGGGAGTCCGGTGGATTTTCAGGGTTACCCCCGATGTGGCGGGCCGCCCGCGCGCCCACCATGGAGGACATGACCAGAACGAGCTTCGGGGATCAGCTCCAGCAGATATGGCGGACCCGGCCGGTGCGGCTGCCGAGGCAGGGGCCGATCGCGGGCGTGGCGGCAGGCTTCGGCAGGCGCTACAACGTCGACCCGGTGCTCATCCGGGTCGCGTTCGCGGTCTCCACCATGTTCGGCGGCTCGGGCATCATGCTCTACCTGCTTGCCTGGCTGCTGCTGCCGGAGTCCGGCGCGCGGCTCTCGCCCGCCGAATCGCTGTTCGGCCGCAAGCATCACCACGGCGAGCACGGCGGCTCGCAGACCAAGACGATCGTGCTCATGGTCGCCCTGGTCATCGCGGTCACCACGGTCGGCCCGATCGGTGTCGAGATGGCCGGGTCCGGGATGATCAGCACCGCGCTCATGCTGGCGGGCTGGTGGATGCTGTTCATGCGCTTCCCCGAGCCGCCGCCGGGCACCAGTCCGTACAACGCCGACGAGACGCCCGTGAGCGCCACCGGTTATCCGGGCGCGGCCTTCCCCACCGCGCCGCCGCGCGCGGCGGGTGGCCACCCGCCGTTCGGCGCGAGTTCCCCGACGCCGGGGCCGTACCAGCAGACGCCGATGTACACGCCGTACACGAAGCTGCCGGATTCCTACGTCCCCGAGTCCTCCGTGCCCGGACAGTCCGTCCCCGAATCGGCCGGCCCCGCGCAGCCCGTTCCCGGGCAGGCCGTCCCCGAGCAGGCCGT
>Ga0079224_100003295_pt1 | contig 20277 bp, 18 predicted proteins | sample Stecom2015_FD_80414 | JGI IMG/M metagenome (GOLD analysis project Ga0079224, IMG submission 80414) | Agricultural soil microbial communities from Utah to study Nitrogen management - Steer compost 2015 | ecosystem: Environmental > Terrestrial > Soil > Agricultural land | place: USA: Utah...
CGACAGGCTGGAAGTTCTCGTCGAGCTCGTAGACGAGCGGCTGGCCGGTGGGGATGTTCAGGCCCGAGATGTCCTCGTCGGAGATGCCGTCGAGGTACTTCACCAGCGCGCGCAGCGAGTTGCCGTGGGCGGCGATGAGCACGGTCTTGCCGGCGGCGAGGTCGGGCTTGATGCCCTCCTCCCAGTACGGCAGGAAGCGCTCGACGACGTCCTTGAGGCACTCGGTCTTGGGCAGCTTGTCTCCGAGGCCCGCGTACTGCGGGTCCTGGTCCTGCGAGAACTCGGTGCCGAACTCGATCGCGGGCGGCGGGGTGTCGTAGGAGCGGCGCCAGGCCATGAACTGCTCCTCGCCGTACTTCTCGCGGATCTCGGACTTGTCCAGACCCTGCAGGGCGCCGTAGTGACGCTCGTTGAGGCGCCAGTCGCGCTTGACGGGGATCCAGTGACGGTCCGCGGCGTCCAGGGACAGGTTCGCGGTCATGATCGCGCGGCGCTGGAGGGAGGTGTGGACCACATCCGGGAGGATGCCGGCCTCCTTCATAAGCTCACCGCCGGCGGTCGCCTCCTGACGGCCCTTGTCCGTGAGGTGGACGTCCACCCAGCCGGTGAACAGGTTCTTCGCATTCCATTCGCTCTCGCCGTGGCGGAGCAGCACGAGTGTGTAGGTCATGCCCTCAGCCTACGCGGGAGCGCGCGGCCGGGCATCTTGCGCCCATCGGTGACGCCCTCCCGGGCGGCCCGGCAGAGTCCACCGGCGCGGCGCGGATATGGTCCAGCCATGACCACCGTGGCCTCTCTCAATCTCACGTCCCTGCCTGTCGTGCTGCTGGACCTCGATGGAACCGTCGTCGAGTCCGCGCCGGGGATCCTCGCCTCCCTCGACCACGCCTTCGCCGCCTGCGAGGTGGAGCATCCGGGCAGCGAGCGCCTGCAGTCCTTCATCGGCCCACCGCTGGTGGACTCCTTCCGCGCGGAGCTGGGGATGGGCGCCGAGCAGGCGGAGGTGCTGCGCCAGGCCTACTCCGAGCACTATCTCGTCGAGGGCTACCGGCTCAGCGTCCCCTACGAGGGGATGGCGGAGCTGATCTCCGGCCTGCGTGCGGACGGCCGCACCGTCGCGATCGCGACCAACAAGCCCGAGACCACCGCGCGCATGGTGCTGGAGCATCAGGGCCTCACCGGAGACCTCGACCTGATCGGCGGCACCGACCTGGCTGCGGGCCGCACGAACAAGGCGCAGGTGATCGCCAGCGTCCTCGAGCGGCTCGGGGTGTCTGCGGCGGACGGGGCCGTGATGGTGGGGGACCGGGTGCACGATGCCGAGGGCGCCGCGGTGCACGGCCTCGAGGCAGTGATGGTGGGCTGGGGCTACGGCGGCGATGTCGAGCGTGCCCTCGACCTGCCCTTTGCCGCATCCGTGTCCGAGCTCCACCGAATGCTGCGCGGCTGAGCCTCGCCTGCCCGCGGGGTCAGGCCTCGAGCAGGATCGTGAAGGGGCCGTCGTTCGTGAGCCCCACCCGCATCATGGCGCCGAACCGCCCGGTGCCGACGGTGACCCCGCGCTCCCGGATCGCCTCGACCACCTGGTCCACCAGCGGCTCGGCGACCGGGCCCGGGGCGGCGCCGCTCCAGGAGGGCCGGCGCCCCTTGCGCGCGTCGCCGTAGAGCGTGAACTGGGAGACCACCAGCACCTGCGCTCCTGCGTCGAGCACGGAGCGCTCGCCCTCCAGGATCCGCAGCTCGCAGATCTTCCGGGCGATCGTGGCCACTTGCTCGGGTCCGTCGTCATGGGTGACGCCGATCAGGGCCAGGAGCCCCTCGCCCTCGACCGCGCCGACCACCTCCCCGTCCACCTCGACCTGGGCACCGTCGACTCTCTGGAGCACTGCACGCATGCCCCCGATCGTGGCACAGCAACCTGCTCAAGACGCAGCCGACGGGCAGGGCGCGGCCAACGGGCGCGGGCGCCGTCGGCGCGTCATCGCAGCGCCGACGGGCGGTCGCGCCACCGACGGGCGCAGTCAGCGCCCGAGGATCGAGTCGATCCGTCGCTCCTGGGTGGGGGAGTCGTCACCGTGCTCGGCCGGGAACTGCGCCGGCGCGGCAGGGGCTGCCGGAGCCGTTGGCGCGATGCCGGAGGCTGCAGTCGGGGCGGGGCCGGTCGAGGCGGGGCCCGCGGGTCCCGTCATCGGCGGTCCCGAGCGCTGCGGCGGCGCGGACTGCTGGACCGGCGTGGAACTGCCCGGCGCGGGCGCGATCGAGCCGGGTCGCGGCGGTGCCTGCACGGGACGCTGACCAGTCACCTGGCCGCCGGGAGCGGCGCTGCCGGGACCCGCTGAGGCATACCCCTGGGCGCTGGATCCATGGACACCCGGACCTGCAGCGCCCGGCCCCGCAGCGCGCACCCCGGTCGTCGGCCCGTCGGCCCCCGCGGCGCGCTCCTGCTGCGCGGCAAGCGCCGCGATCCGATGCGACTCGGCGGCGCGGGCCTGCGAGACCCACTCCTCGGCGACCCGCACGATCGCCTCGGTCGCCGCCTCCCAGGACGACTCCTGCTGGCGATGCGGGCCTGTGGCCAGCGAGAGCACCACCCCGGCCGAGCGCAGCGCGAGCTCAGTAGGATCCACCCGCCCGGCGAAGACCGTGTGCCAGGTGCTGATCGCATCCTCGACCCGCTCCTGCATCGCGCGGTCGATGCGGCCCGCATTGCCGTAATCGGCCAGGACGCTGAGATGGGCGAGCAGGCAGGCGAGATCGTCGGCGCGCCGGCCGGGGCCCACCGTGTCGATGTCCAGCAGCCCCACCACGCGCCCCTCGGCGACGAAGACCTGCGCCTCGTAGAAGTCGCCGTGGACCACATCGTGCGGGCGCATCTCCAGGCGGTTCTCGATCGCGGCGAGACCGTCGCGGATCGCGCGCACCAGCGCGTCCAGGCGTGGCCCGAGCGAAGGGACGGAGGAGGCGACGATCCCGGCGTAGAACTCGACCGAGTCTGTCCACGGCGGCCGCAGCGGCAACGGATACATCGAGGCGGGCAGCCGGTCCAGCAGCGCGATGAGGTCCTCGGCACGGCACGCGTCCACGCCCTCGTCGATCACGGCGCGGGCGAGCGGACGTCCCGGCAGCTCGGCGAGGACCACGAGGCCGTCATGGTGGGCGAGCACCTCGGGAACCGGGACCCCGGCGGCCAGCAGCCGCTCGTGACGGTCCACGATCTCGGCGCTTCGATGCGGCTGCATCACCTTGAGGAAGACGGCGCTCCCGCCCTGCGAGGCACGCAGCACCGCGCGCCGGCCGGGACGGTAGGAGACCACGTCGATCGCGATCGGGGCGGAGGGATCCGGTCCCAGCGTCACGCCGAGATCGGCGAGGGTGCGGCCCACGATGTCCGGATAGCAGACCTGCGGCAGCATCGGCAGCCACGGGTCATGCGGGTAGCGCCACACGCGCACGTTGATGTCGCCGTCGGTCATCACGAGCGTCTGCTCGGCGACATAGAGGTTCTTCTCGCGCTCGCCGATGTGGGCGCTCGCTCCGAACAGCTCCTCGCGCGCGGGGGCCTGCGGCCCGTCCAGCTCGGGCCAGGAGACCTGCGTGCGGTAGAGCGCCTTCGTGCTGCGGCCAGGACGGTGGTCGACATGGTCGAGCTGCCAGCTGTGCAGCACCCCGCCGGAGTTGCCGACGGCCGAGCGGAGGAGTCCGCCCGCGCCGGGCCCGGTGAGGAGCTCGGAGCCGTCCTGCGTCTGTGACATGGATGAATCGTTTCCGGTCAGGTGGTCATCGGGCCTCAGCGCCTACGATGCTGTCATGGCTGATCGTACCGATAACCTCACCAGCGGGAACCTTCTCGGGATCCCCGAGACCCGCCTCCCCGACGACTTCGTGGATGTCCAGGTCGCCGCAGAGCTCGTCGACGGCGAGCCGCAGGAGATCGCGGCCCGCCACCTCGACTCGCCGCTCGCCTGGGCAGCGCTCGCGCAGGATGCGCTGAGCGACGGCGACGAGGTCGCCGCCTACGCCTACGCGCGCACCGGCTACCACCGCGGCCTGGACGCGCTGCGTCGCGCCGGCTGGCGCGGCCAGGGCCCGATCCCCGCCTCGCATGAGCCGAACCGCGGCTTCCTGCGTGCGCTCGCGATGCTTGGGGAGACCTCCAAGCGTCTTGGCGACACCGCCGAAGCCGATCGCGTCACCGCCTTCCTCCGCGAGGCGGATCCCACTCTCCTCGGCTGATCCCCGGCCCGGTCGCCCGCACCCAGCGGGCGCCCGGGCTCGGCTTGGTAGGATCCCCGAGGTCCCAGCACCGTCCAACCACCCCCTTCGTCCCAGGAGTCGCCATGCCCGCCGTCGTGATCGTCGGAGCCCAGTGGGGAGACGAGGGGAAGGGCAAGGCCACCGACCTCCTCGGAGAGCGCGTCGACTACGTCGTCAAGCCGAACGGCGGCAACAACGCCGGGCACACCGTGGTCGTCAACGGCGAGAAGTTCGAGCTCAAGCTCCTTCCCGCCGGCATCCTCTCCCCGCAGGTCACGCCAGTGATCGGCAACGGCGTGGTGGTCAACCTCGAGGCACTGTTCGAGGAGATCGGCGTGCTCGAGGCGCGCGGCGTGGACGCCACCCGCCTGCGCATCTCTGCGAACGCCCACATCGTCGCGCCCTACCACCAGACCCTCGACAAGGTCACCGAGCGCTTCCTCGGCAAGCGCGCGATCGGCACCACCGGGCGCGGCATCGGCCCCGCGTATCTCGACAAGGTGGGCCGCCTCGGCATTCGTGTCCAGGACCTCTTCGACGCCTCGATCCTGCGCCAGAAGGTCGAGGGCGCGCTGCGCCAGAAGAACGAGCTGCTGGTCAAGGTCTACAACCGCCGCGCGGTGGAGGTCGACGAGATCGTCGAGGGCCTCCTCGCCTACGCGGAGCGCCTGCGCCCGATGGTGGTGGACACCACCGTCATGCTCAACGATGCCCTGGATCGCGGCGAGGTGGTCCTCATGGAGGGCGGCCAGGCCACCTTCCTGGACGTCGACCACGGCACCTACCCCTTCGTCACGAGCTCGAACCCCACCGCGGGCGGCGCCTCGACCGGCACCGGCATCGGCCCCACCCGCATCGACAGCGTGATCGGGATCGTCAAGGCGTACACCACCCGCGTGGGCGCCGGCCCGTTCCCCACCGAGCTCGAGGACAAGTGGGGCGAGTACCTCCAGAAGACCGGCGGCGAGGTGGGCGTGAACACCGGCCGTCCCCGCCGCTGCGGCTGGTACGACGCGCTGATGATCCGCCACGCGGTGCGCATCAACGGCTTCACCGACATCGTCCTGACCAAGCTCGACGTCCTCACCGGCATCGACGAGGTCCCGATCTGCACCGGCTACGACGTGGACGGCGTGATCCACCGCGAGATGCCGATGACGCAGACCGAGTTCCACCACGCCGTGCCCGTCTACGAGACGCTGCCGGGCTGGACCGAGGACCTCTCCGAGGCGCGCACCTTCGAGGACCTGCCCGAGAACGCGCGCAATTACGTGCTGCGCCTCGAGGAGCTCGCTGGCTGCCGCATCAGCGCGATCGGTGTGGGCCCGGACCGTTCGGCGACGATCGCCGTCCACGATCTTCTGCCGGAGTCGGCGCACTGACGTGGTGACCCGCCGGACCGATCCCGCCGAGGGCCGCGCCGCGCTCAGCGCCTGGGCCAGCGCGCCCGAGGAGGCGAAGCGCCCCGTGCTCGCCCCCGCCGTGCGCCACACCCTCGAGCTCTTCGCCGAGGAGTTCCCCGGCGGCGCGGTCGAGCTGCGTGTCCCGCCCTATGCGGCGGTGCAGGCGATCTCCGGCACCCGCCATACCCGCGGCACCCCGCCCGCCGTGGTCGAGACCGACGCCGCGACTTGGCTCGCCCTGGTCACCGGCGATATCGACTGGGCGGACGCTGTCTCCTCCGGCCGCGTCCGCGCGAGCGGGGAACGCAGCGACCTCTCCGAGCTGCTGCCCCTGCCCGGTCCGCGCCGCACCGCCCGCGCCGCCCGCGCGGCGGCCGGTCAGAACCGGGCCGACGGGCAGAACAGCGCGGACGGGGAGAACGGGAAGCACGGGGAACGAGCATGAGCGTCAGGGTCGAGATCGCCGTCGAGGACCTCGCCGGGCTCGAGGTCGCCGCCCGCGGCGGTGCGGACCGGGTGGAGCTGTGCACCGAGCTCGCCCTGGGCGGGATCACCCCGCCCGCGGAGCTCGTGGCCCGCTGCACGCAGCGCGCCGCCTCGCTCGTCGCCGCGCAGGAGGCGAAGCCCCACTTCGACGTGCAGGTGCTGATCCGCGAGAGCGCCGGGAGCGATGACTTCCTGGGCCGGCCCGCGGAGTTCATGTACACCGAGGCGCAGATCGCGACCATGGCCGAGCAGGCTGCGGAGTCGGTTGCCGCGGGCGCTTCCGGGGTGGTCCTCGGCGCGCTCACCGAGGCCGGCGAGCTGGACCTGCCGGCGCTGGAGACCCTGCGCGATGCCGCCCTCGGCGCCGCGAGCACCGCCCTGCGCGGCCTCACTCTCACCCATCACCGCGCCCTGGACGCGATGCCCAGCCGCGAGGCACGAGCCGAGGCTGTCCGCACCCTGCTGGGCCTCGGCTTCCACCGCGTCCTCAGCTCCGGCGGCGCCGCCCGCGCCCTCGACGGCGCCGGCGATCTCGCCGCCATGGTCGAGGCCGCCGAGGACCTGCTGGACGTGTGCGCCGGCGGGGGAGTGCGCCCCGCCGACGTCCGCGACCTCGTGACCTCCACCGGTCTCAGCGACATCCACCTGTCCGCCCGCCGCCGCCCCGGCGCGCCCCTCGAGGCCGACGCCCCCGACACCCGCACCGACCCGGCGATCGTCACCGCCGCGGTCGATGCGGCAGGAGAATTGTGAGCACCGTGAACATCCCCCAGGACACGCCCCGCACCGACTCGCCCGACGAGCCCATACCGTCGGTCGCGGAGGAGCCCCGCCCGTCGGCCGACGCGACGGACGCAGCAGACGCGGCCCCGCAGACGGCCGAGCCCGCCGAGGCTGCCGAGGCAGTGTCGGACGAGGCGTCCGACGACACCGAGGCGCCGACGGGCGAGGGCGATATCGCTGTCTACGTGCGGCGCAGCCGCAAGCCCACCCTCGGCTTCTGGGTCGCGATCGCGCTCGCACTGCCGCTCCTCGCAGGGCTCGTCATCGCGCCCCTGCTCGGCATCGGCACGCTCAACGGCATCTTGAACTTCATGCTGGTCTCCGGCGTGTTCGTGGGCCTGCCGCTCGCGGCGATCGTGTGCTTCGTCGACGCGATGCGCCAGAGCTCCCGCCGCTCGCGCGCACCCCGCGACACGGCCTGAGGCACATCCGACGTCGCAGCCGAAGACACCGCCGAGAGCCTGCCCGCCGAGTCGGTGATCCCACAGTGGACGCCCTGCCGAGGGAGCGAAGTGCTGTGGCACCATTGTCCTGTGGCACGCGGCGACGGAAAACTTTCCCACGACCTGCTCCCCGGGGAGAAGGGCCCGCAGGATTCCTGCGGAGTCTTCGGCGTCTTCGCCCCCGGCGAGGATGTCTCGAAGCTGACCTACTACGGTCTCTACGCCCTCCAGCACCGGGGCCAGGAATCGGCAGGCATCGCGACCTCCGACGGCTCCCAGATCATGGTCTACAAGGACATGGGACTGGTCTCCCAGGTCTTCGACGAGGCCTCCCTCGAGGCGCTCCAGGGGCATCTCGCGATCGGCCACACTCGCTACGCGACCACCGGTGGGTCCGTCTGGTCCAACGCCCAGCCCACCCTCGGGCCCCGCGCGGAGGGCACGGTCGCGCTCGCCCACAACGGCAACCTCGTCAACACCGAGGAGCTGCTCGCCCTCATCGAGGAGCGTCAGGGCACGCCCCGCACCGGTGAGCTCGCACGCGGCAACACGACGGACACCGCCCTGGTCACCGCGCTGCTGAACTCCGAAGGCACCCTCGCCGACTCCCTGCGCGAGGTCATGCCCCACCTGAAGGGCGCCTACTGCTTCACCCTCATGGACGAGAAGGCGCTGTACGCCGCCCGCGACCCGCAGGGCATCCGCCCGCTGGTGCTGGGCCGGCTCGAGCGCGGCTGGGTGGTCGCCTCCGAGACCGCGGCGCTGGACATCTGCGGCGCGAGCTTCGTGCGCGAGGTCGCCCCCGGCGAGATGATCATCGTCGACGAGCAGGGCCTGCACAGCGAGCAGGTGCTGCCCCCGCAGCCCAAGGGCTGCGTGTTCGAGTACGTCTACCTCGCCCGGCCCGACACCCGCATCGCCAGCCGCAGCGTCAACGAGGCGCGCGCCGAGATGGGCCGCCAGCTCGCCCGCGAGCATCCCGTCGAGGCGGACCTCGTCATCCCCACCCCGGAGTCCGGGACCCCCGCCGCGATCGGCTACGCGCAGGAGTCCGGGATCCCGTACGGCCAGGGCATGGTGAAGAACGCCTATGTGGGCCGCACCTTCATCCAGCCCAGCCAGACCATCCGCCAGCTCGGCATCCGCCTCAAGCTCAACCCACTGCGCGAGGTGATCGCCGGCAAGCGCCTCGTGGTCATCGACGACTCGATCGTGCGCGGCAACACGCAGCGCGCCGTGGTGCGGATGCTGCGCGAGGCCGGTGCGGCCGAGGTCCATGTGCGGATCTCCTCCCCGCCCGTGCGCTGGCCATGCTTCTACGGCATCGACTTCGCCACGCGCGCCGAGCTGATCGCCAACGGTCTCGGCATCGAGGAGATCGTCCGCTCGCTCGGCGCGGACTCCCTCGGCTTCATCTCCGAGGAGGGGATGATCGCCGCCTCCGGACAGCCGGAGGAGCGCCTGTGCACCGCCTGCTTCTCCGGGAAGTACCCGGTCACCCTGCCCGAGCCCGTCGCCCGGGCACAGGGCATCCTCCAGGCTCGTGAGCCCGAGCCCGCCGTCGGGAAGGACGCATGAACACCACCGCACCCCGCCCCTCCGCCCTCACCTACGCCGCCTCCGGCGTGGACACCGCCGCCGGCGACCGGGCCGTGGAGCTGATGAAGGAGGCGGTCGCCGCCACCCACGGACCGCAGGTCCTCGGCGGGATCGGCGCCTTCGCCGGGCTCGTCGACGTCAGCGCCCTGAAGGAGTACCGCCGCCCGCTGCTGGCCTCCTCCACCGACGGCGTCGGCACCAAGATCGCGATCGCGCGCGAGCTCGACATCCACGACACGATCGGCCGCGACCTCGTGGGCATGGTCGTGGACGACATCATCGTGGTCGGCGCGGCGCCGCTGGCGATGACCGACTACATCGCCTGCGGCAAGGTCGTCCCCGAGCGGATCGCGGACATCGTGCGCGGCATCGCCGAGGGCTGCCAGCTCGCCGGTTGCGCGCTCGTGGGCGGCGAGACCGCCGAGCACCCCGGCCTCATGGCCCCCGAGGACTACGACGTGGCCGGCGCGGCCGTCGGCGCGGTCGAGGCCGACGAGCTGCTGGGCCCCGAGCGGGTTCGCAGCGGCGACGTCGTCATCGGCATGGACGCCTCCGGCCTGCACTCCAACGGCTACTCCCTCGTGCGCGCCGTGGTCGCCGCGGCGGGCCTCGGCCTCGAGCAGCACATCGACGACTTCGGACGCACCCTGGGGGAGGAGCTCCTCGAGCCCACCCGCATCTATACCGCGGACCTGCTGGCCGTGCTGCGCGATGTGCGCACCGCCGGTGCCGTCCACGCCCTCAGTCATGTCACCGGCGGCGGGCTCGCCGCGAACCTCGCTCGCGTCATGCCGCAGGGCCTCGCCGCGCGCGTGGACCGCGGCAGCTGGGAGCCCAGCGCGGTCTTCTCCCGCGTCGCGCAGTGGGGGTCGGTGCCGCAGCTGGACCTCGAGGGCACGCTGAACATGGGCATCGGCATGATCGCCCTGGTCGACGCGGAGAAGGCAGACGCAGTCCTCGCGGTGCTCGCCGAGCAGGGCCTCGGCGCCCGCGTCATCGGCGAGGTCGTCGGTGAGGACACGCTGCCCGAGCCGGGCGCACCGCTCGAGCACGTGGTCGCCGGCGCCAAGGGTGTCGAGGGCGGCTCCGTCATGCTCGCCGGTCAGCACCAGGGCTGGGCCTGAGCATCATGTGCCCCGCACAGTACGAGGGCCGACCCATCGGGTCGGCCCTCGTGCGGTGTCACGATGGTCGGCGTCAGGCGCCGACGCGTCCTCAGCGTCGCTGCGCGGAAGGAGCGTCCTCGTCGGCCCAGTCGTCGCTGTCCTCGGCCCAGTCGTCCCCGTCAGAGGAGGACGCCGCCCGCTTCGCCTGCAGCTCGCGCTGCAGCGCGGAGAGGTCGGTCGGCGGGCTGTAGTACTTCAGGTCCCGAGCCACCTTGGTGTGCTTGGCTTTCTGTCGGCCGCGACCCATGGATCTGACCCCCTGTGCATCGGCTGCCGGGTGTTCTTGTCGACCCGGAAGATGGCATTAGCTTCGGAAGCCCAGCGTACATGCTCAGCGCCGTGTCCGGCGAACTCCACAGGGTGAGACGTGCCGGACATCCCTCCCGAGGGGCGGAAAGCGCATGTCCCGCGAGGGTGAAGCACGCGCTGTGAGGGAGGTGATAGCGCGTGGCGAGGCGCTGGTGAGAGGGCGCAGAATTCGTCATGCAGTGAGGCTCACCGGGTCTATACCCCGAGATGGTGGCGGAGAAGGGCACCTTACCGACTACCCTGTTCCCGGGTCCCCGCTCTCCCGGTCCAGTCCGAGCGCGACTCTTCCTCCTCCGCCCGTCCCGAAAGGCCGACCACCCCATGAATGCTTCGACGGAGCAGCCGCACACCGGTGACGACGACGTCGCCGAGCTGCTGACCCCGGCTGAGGTGGCGAAGATGTTCCATGTCGATCCCAAGACGGTCACCCGCTGGGCACAGGCAGGCAAGCTCACCTACATGCGTACCCTCGGCGGTCATCGCCGCTATCGGCGCGACGAGGTCGTGGACCTCCTGCGCGACAGCTCGAAGGACAAGTGACCCGCGACCCGGTCCTCGGGGACGGGTACAGCAGTCACCGCCTCGACCTGGGGTCCGATGAGGAAGGGCCCCTGGTCGCAACCCTCATCCATCGTGAGGCGGGCCCCCATGGCGAGGCAGGCACGCACGGCGCGGCGAGCGCAGGCGCCAGCAGCGCCGACGGCACAGGCGCGGGGGAGACCCGGCCACCGATCCTGCTCATGCACGGCTGGTCCGACTACGTCCTGGACCGCGGCCTGATGGAGCACCTCGGCAGGCGAGGCCATGACGTGTGGGGACTGGACCTGCGCAAGCACGGACGCAGCCTCCTGCCCGATCAGACCCCCACCGCGGTCGATCACCTCAACCGCTACGACGCCGAGATCTTCGCCTCGCTGCGACACATCGGCCGTGGCCGGCCCCCGATCCTCCTCGCCCACTCCACCGGTGGGCTCACCGCCGCGCTGTGGGCGCAGCGCCACCCCGGCACCGTCGCCGGACTCGCCCTGAACTCCCCCTGGCTCGAGATGCACCTCGGCCCCGGCACGAGGCGGCTCGCCCTCGGCCCGGTCCGACTGCTCGCGAGGGCGCTGCGCCGCCGGCCGATCCTCCCGCGCGGCAGCGACCACTACGCCCGCACCACCCACCGCGACTACGGCGGCCCCTACGACTACGACCTCGACCTCAAGCCCGCACGCGGCCACCGCCTCCCCGCCGAGACGCTCGAGGCGGTGATGGACGGGCAGCGCCGCCTCGCTGCGGCCGGACCGCTCACCATCCCGATCCTCGTGCTGCACTCCACGCGCACTCGCATCGGCCCCCGCTTCCGCGAGGAGATGCGCCGCGCCGACTCCGTGCTCGACGTCCGCGCCCTCGCCGCGGCCGCTCGCCGGCTCGGGCCGCGGGTGCAGATCGAGGCGATCCGGGGGGCGCGGCACGACGTCTTCCTCTCCGACGCCGACGCCCGTGCCCGTGCCCTGCAGATCCTGGACGAATGGCTGGAGACGTGCTTCCCTCCGACGCCTACGATGGAGACGCCCGACGGGATGACCCCGGCACCCTGAGCCCCGCGCGCCAAGGAGACGTCGAATGAGCAGCCCTGAGCCCCGCGCGCTGCGCGAACAGGCCGCGGCGATGCGCCGTGCCGGGGACCGGCTCACCCTGCTGCGCCTGCGGGTCGCGAACGCGATCGCGGCCGTGTGCACAGCGGAGGATCCCGCGGCGCGTGAGCTCGGCGAGGAGATCCACGAGGCCTGGACCGACGGTGCCTCCGCGGAGCTCAGTCGCGCCTCCGCCTCCCTGCGCAGCGCGGCGAAGCGCCTGGAGACGGCAGCGGTCGCGGGGGAGCGCACCAGCGGCCGACGCCTCGGCGGCTACTCGGGAGCGGGCTTCCTGGGCCGCGGTGCGGAGGCGAGCGATCACGTCCATGACGTCGCCGCCTTCGTCGGCACTCGGCTCGGGGCGAGCATCGGCGGGTACCCGCTGCTGCCCGAGGCACAGGCAGGGTCCGGGTCCGGGGCCGGGCCGGTCGCGCCCGCACACCCCTCCGACTCCCTCGGCATCGCCACCCCGGCCTACGAGGACGAGGACTGACTCACGGCGTTGAGGACTGGCGGGGCCGGATGATCGCGAGCATCGCGGCCGGGATCCCGGCCAGCAGCGGCACGATCAGCATCGTCACCAGCAGCACGAGCATCGCCGCGGCGGCCTCCGCCGGGGCGACGCCGAGGCCGACGAGCGCGGCCGCGCCCACGCTCTCGGTGATCCCCGCGCCGCCCGGGGTCAGCGGCACGAGCGCGAGCAGACGCCCGAGCGCGAAGATCGCGACCGTCAGCAGCAGCGGCACCTCCGCGCCCACCGCCTTCACCGCGAGCACGAGCGCGAGCCACTGCAGCACCCGCGCCGCGGCCGTGGGCAGGAGCAGGGCGAGCGGGCGACGGCGCAGGAGCCCCACGAGCGCATCCCTCTGACGGAGGATCACGAGGCCCGTCTCCTGAGGGATCCCGGTCCGCAGCGCGATCAGGATCCATGCGAGCGCGTCACGGCGCAGCACCACGGCGACCGCACCGAGCGCGAGCAGGGTCCCCAGGAGTGCGACCAGCGCCGCCCACACCGTCCCGGGCAGCTCGACCGGCGCCGTGCCGAGGGCGGAGGAGAGCGCGTAGGAGGCGAGGCCCAGGACCGGCACGAGTACCGAGGTGACCACCATCTCCACGAGGGAGGCGAGCAGCAGACCCGTGATGATCAGCGGGAGCGCGAGCCCGCTGCGGCGCAGGATCCACGCCATCGCCCCCATCCCGATCATTGTCCCGCCCGGCACGCCGAGTGCGATCGCCTGCGAGGCGGCGTGCCCCTGCAGCGCAGGGCCTAGGCGGGCACCCGGCAGTGCGGCGCGCACCGTCTGGGTCTCCAGGAGCAGGGCGCCGGCACCGAGCAGCGCCGCGGCGGGCACCGCCCAGGGAGGCAGGGAGCCCAGGCGTTCGAGGATCTCCGCCCAGCTGGCTCCGCTCGCCCAGGGCAGCGCCCAGGCCAGCAGCGTGAGCACGAGGAGCATCGACCCGGCGGCTAGCACGATCCGGCCCGTGGAGGGCGCCGTCGGCGGTGCGGTGCCGAGCTCGGCGAGATCCGCCGGAAGCAGGGACAGGTCCTCGTCGGGGACGTCGGGGGAGGCCGCTGACATGCGGTGATTCTCGCACGCGGGCCCTGTGAGAAGGGCGGCTCGGCAGGGGGTTCCCAGGGCGAAGGATCTAACATGGTGTCATGTCCTTCCTGTTCTCGCTCCTCGTCGTGCTGCACCTGATCTGCTGGGCCGTGGCGCTCGGCACCTGGGTCGCGGCTGCCCGCACCCGCCAGCCCTCGAAGGGGATGGCCCACGCGACCGCCGGCGCGGTCGTGATCGGCATCGTGCTCGCTGCGCTCGTCTCGATCGACGGCGACCCGAACCACATGAAGCTCGGCATCAAGGCCCTGGTGGGCATCGTCGCTGTGGTCCTGGCCTACCTGGCTGACCGCAAGCAGACCGAGACCCCGTCCCCGGTCTGGTTCGGCATCCCCACCGCGATCATCCTCAACGTCGTCGTGGCGGTGCTGGTCTGATCCGCTCCTGATGCGCTCCTGACACGGTGGCAGGAGGCCGGACCTCCCTCCATCGCGAGCCTCATCCCCCGAGAGGCCCGACAGCATGCATGCTGTCGGGCCTCGCGCCTATCCTGGAGACCTCATGAGCTCTCTTTTCGACGACCTTTCGCTGCCCGACGCCTTCCGCCGCCTGGAGGGCGTCTCCGTGACCCCGCAGCCGCCTCGGACGGGCCCCGGCGCGTCGACCGCGGAGGAGACGCCGTATGAGGAGGCGCCCCCGGACGAGGACGCGCCGCCGGAGGAGGACGAGCCGCCCTACGACGAGCTGCCGCCGCAGCCTGTGGACCTCCCGCCCGCGCCGCCGCGCCGGCCTGCCCCGGTGACCGGCGGGCCCGCGCTCGAGGAGCTCGTGGACGGGCTGAACCCCGCCCAGCGCGAGGCCGTCGAGCACCGAGGCAGCCCGCTGCTGATCGTCGCGGGCGCAGGTTCCGGCAAGACCCGCGTGCTCACGCGCCGCATCGCGCACCTGCTGCGCACCGGCGAGGCGCTGCCCGGCGAGATCCTCGCGATCACCTTCACCAACAAGGCCGCGGCCGAGATGCGCGAGCGGGTCGAGGAGCTCATCGGGCCCGCGGCGCGCTCGATGTGGGTCTCGACCTTCCACAGCGCCTGTGTGCGGATCCTGCGTCGCGATGCGGCCGCCGCCGGGCTGAAGAGCTCCTTCACGATCTACGACAGCGCCGATTCCCTGCGCCTGATCACCACGATCGCCAAGGACCTCGAGCTGGACACGAAGAAGCACGCCCCGCGTGCGCTCGCCTCCCGGATCTCCACGCTGAAGAACGACCTCGTGGACCCGATCGACTTCGCTGACCAGGCGGAGAGCGCGAAGAACCCCTTCGAGCGGACCCTCGCGCGGATCTATACGAACTACACCGAGCGGCTCCGTCAGGCGAATGCCGTCGACTTCGACGACCTGATCGGCCTCACCGTCGCGCTGCTGCGCGACAACCCCGCGATCCGCGAGGGCTACCGCCGCCGCTTCCGCCACCTCCTGGTCGACGAGTACCAGGACACCAACACCGCCCAGTACCAGCTGGTGCGCGAGCTGGTGGGGGAGGACCCTCGCGCGGACCTCACCGTGGTGGGCGACTCGGACCAGTCGATCTACGCCTTCCGCGGCGCGACGATCCGCAACATCGTCGAGTTCGAGCAGGACTTCCCGTCCGCCCGCACGATCGTGCTCGAGCAGAACTACCGCTCCACCCAGAACATCCTCACCGCCGCGAACGCCGTGATCGAGGAGAACCAGGGACGGCGGAAGAAGAACCTGTGGACCGATCACGGCGAGGGCGAGCAGATCACCCTCTACGTGGCGGATGACGAGCAGGCCGAGGCCCGCTACATCGGCCGCCAGATCGACGCCCTCGTCGATGACGGCCGCCGCGCCGGGGACATCGCGATCTTCTACCGCGCCAACGCCCAGTCCCGTGCGCTGGAGGATCAGCTGATCCGCGTGGGCCTGCCGTACCGCGTGGTGGGCGGCACGCGCTTCTACGAGCGCCGCGAGATCAAGGACGCGATCGCCTATCTCCAGGGCCTCGCGAACCCGGCCGACGAGATCAACCTGCGCCGCATCCTCAACGTGCCCAAGCGCGGCATCGGCGACCGGGCCGAGGCCGCGATCGCGATGCTCGCTGAGCGCGAGCGGATCGGGTTCGGGGAGGCGCTGCGCCGCGCCGAAGAGGCGCCCGGCATCGCGACCCGCTCCCTGAACGCGGTGCGGACCTTCGTGGCGATGCTCGAGGACCTCCAGGCGATGGCCGAGGGCGGGGAGGGCCCCGCGGGCCTCCTCGAGGCGATCCTCACCCGCTCCGGCTACTACGCCGAGCTGCAGGGCAGCGATGACCCGCAGGACGAATCACGCCTGGAGAACCTCGCGGAGCTCATCAGCGTCGCCGCCGAGTTCGAGGCGCAGATGGAGGAGCTCGACGCGCTCGCCAGCGAGATGGAGGACGAGCAGGAGGGTCAGCTGGAGGACGATCCCGAGGCGAGCCTCGTGGACCGCTTCCTCGAGAAGGTCTCCCTCGTCGCCGACGCCGACCAGCTGCCCGGCGAGGAGGACCAGTTCGTCACCCTCATGACCCTGCATACCGCCAAGGGCCTCGAGTTCCCGGTCGTGTTCCTCACCGGCATGGAGGACGGCACCTTCCCGCACAACCGGACCCTCCAGGACCCCGACGAGCTCGAGGAGGAGCGGCGCCTGGCCTATGTGGGCATCACCCGCGCCCGCGAGAAGCTGTACCTCACCCGCGCGCAGATGCGCTCGACCTGGGGGCAGTCGAACTTCATGCCCGCCAGCCGCTTCCTCGACGAGGTGCCGGAAGAGGTGCTGGACGTGGCGCGCGCCGGCTCCACGCTCGGCGGTGCCGGCTTCGGCAGCGGATACGGCAGCGGCGGCTATGGGGGTGGCGGCTACAGCGGCGGCTTCGGCGACGGCGGCTCGCGCCGCGGCCCGTCCTTCAGCGGGGGGATCGGCGGCGGCCGGCGCGATGTGAAGCGTCCCAGCCTCGGCTCCGGCCGCAAGGCGACCCCCGTCGACAAGCTGCCTCAGCTCGCCGTCGGCGATCGCATCACCCACGACTCCTTCGGGATGGGCACGGTCACCGAGGTCGCCGGGCAGGGCGAGAAGACGCAGATCGAGGCACAGTTCAAGGAGCCCCACGGCCGTAAGCGCCTGCTGCTGCGCTACGCGGCAGTCACCAAGCTCTGAGCAGGCCGTGACGAGCAGTCAGTGACGGGTCGGCCGCGAGAAGCGGCCGGCCCGTCCGAGGCATGTCAGGCAGTGACCTTGATCAGTGCTCGAGCGCCTCGCTCCATCTCCACGAAGGAGTGGTTCACGGCGGTGTAGGTGCCGGGCTCGTCGAACACGAGCTCCACGAACCCGCCCTGCGCGGCAGCGAGATCGAGCGCCTGGGAGCCGCCCCCGGTCTCGTTCTCGGGCCGCAGCAGGTACTCGCCCTCCTTGAAGACCGTGTCGAACACTCCACCGACGACGTGGAAGGAGATCCCACGGGAGGGCCCCGCGGCGAGCACCCACAGCCGCACCCGCTCGCCCACCTTCGCCTCGAGCGGCGCGTGGACGTACTGGGTGGCGTGCCCGTTGAAGACCGTGAAGTCGGGGCGCTCGGCCGTGATCTTCTCGGTGCTCACCGGGTGGATGTTCTCCGGAAGGTCCGGGGTGGTCCTGTCGTGGCCCTTCATGCCGTGGCCCTGCATGCCGTGCTGCGCCGAGTCCTCGTGCATCGAGTCCTCGTAGCCGGGCGCGCCGACGGGGACCAGGTAGTGCTCGGACTGGACCAGCACGTACTCCCGGTCCGTGGGCGCGAGCCCCGCCGGCGGTACCACGAGTGCACCGATCATCCCTGCGGTGAGGTGCACCGTCATCGGCATCGACGAGCAGTGATAGAGCCAGATCCCGGCGTGCTCGGTGGTGATCGCGTAGGTGAGGCTCTCCCCGGGCGGGATCGTGCGCATCACCTCGTCAGGCGCGACCCGGCCCGCGTGCAGGTCCAGGGAGTGCCCCATCATGCCGTTGTTGACGAGGTCGATCGTGAGGCGTGCCCCGATCTCGGAGCGCAGCACCGGCCCCACCACGGTGCCCTCGTAGGTCATCGCGTCCATGCCCACGCCGGGCGCGAGCTCGACAGGCAGGTCCTGCACCTCGAGGGTGAGGCGCTGATCCATGCCCGCGGCCTCCGGCAGGCGCGCATCGCGCACCGTGTACCCGGCGCCGGGCGCGGCCTGCATATCGGCGCGCACAGGGGCGAGCTCATCGGTCGTCGCCCTGCTGTCCCCGCTTTCCGCGGGCGCGGTCGCGGCAGGCGCGCCGACAGCGACGACGGTGAGGACCATGCCCATCGCACGGTGGCCGACGATCGAGCACCAGCCCTCGGCATCCTCGGTGATCACTCCCGCGTCGAGCGTGGTCGCATCGCCCGGCTGCAGGCGGCCGGAGGTGACACCGGTGGCGAGGACGAGGTCGTGCACCTCCTGCGGATCGTCATTGCGCAGCTCCACCACCAGGGTGTTCCCTGCGGGGACCTCGAGCCGGTCGGGGGTGAAGCGCATGTCTGCCATGCTCACCGCGATCGTGGTGGTCTCCCCGGTGGGCGTGACCGCCCGCGCGGTGCCAGTGCCCGTCGTGCCCGAGCCGGTACCGGGCAGGGCACCGCCGGCCCGGTCCAGGGACGCGCCGAGCGCGGAGACGCCGAGCACGGAGCCGATGCCCACCAGCGCCCCGGTGAGGGAGCGACGGTCCATGCGCCGCTCCTCGGCGGCGACGCGAGCCCGCACCCGGGCGGGGGAGGTCTCCGCTGCGGCGGAGCGCGTGCCCGACGGGGCACCCGCGGGTCCGCCGGCCGCAGCGCTGGCGCCCGACGGGGTGCCCGCCAGGAGCGAGGGCCGGCCGTCGGCCGAGGAGCTCGAGGTCGTGCCGGGCAGCCCGTCGGCCGACGTGCCGGGGCCCGGGACCCCGGTCGGGGTGGGCAGTGCGACGCTGCGGTTGCGGATGCTGGCCCTCACCCCGAGGATCATCAGCACCACGAAGGACACGAGCGCGATGAAAGCGAGCAGGGAGACGAGCACGCGGGAGAGGGAGCCGAAATCGGCCACATCCTCGGTGCCGAGCGTGAGCGCGGAGAACACTGCATCGGCCCAGCCGGCCTCGGCCGAGGCGAGCACGAGCAGCGCGAGGGCGAGGTTGACGCCGACCACGCGCACGACCGCGCCGCGGCTCATCATCTCCAGCGCCGCCTTCGTGGAGCGGGGCCCGCCGCGCAGGCTCACCGGCAGCAGATGGCTCATCGCCCCGAACAGCACCTGCAGCAGGAACCCGGCGACGAAGGGGACGGTGAGCTTCTGCGCATCGGCCGCGACCAGGGACGCGGACAGCTGCGCATCGGCCGAGCCCCACCACATGACCCCCAGCGCGGCGACGGCGCCGGCGAACCAGAGCACGCCCGCGGCGATCGAGAGGACCGGGAACAGCGATAGCGGGGTGTTGCGCTCCTGCCGGGCGGAGCGCACCGCGAGCCGCACGAGGGGCACGGCGAGCCAGCCGAAGCAGGCAAAGTAGATCGCGACGAGCACCGCGCCGAGGAGGGCGGAGCCGGTCAGCGCCGCGACGGTCGCGCCCAGCACCGCCAGGAACATGCCCTGCAGTCCCTTCGCGGCGCGCTGCGCGGCGACCAGCTCGATCTTCGTGCGCAGCACGGTGGGCCAGAGCGTCAGCAGCGTGCCGCTGACCGTGATCCCCACGAAGCCCAGCAGGTTCACGACCTGGTGCGCGAGCAGCAGGCGTCCCTGCCACGGCTCACCCGGCCCGAACGCCATGATCGCGCCGAGCGTCGCGCCGACGGGGATGAGGGACGCGGCGGCGATGTAGGCGGTGACCGTGAACCGGAAGCGCGGGGCGATCGCGGCCTTCACCTGCGCGCCGAGCGCCATCGCGTACCAGACCAGCGCCGCGGAGACCATCAGCGCGCCGAGCACCACGAGCCACGGCCAGGCCGGGAGCATCCCCGCGATCGTCACGAGGATGCCGGCGGTGAGCAGGTGGATCCGCCGCAGCTGGCGCTTGCGCGTCTCCTCTTCGAGCCGCACCTTCAGCAGCGCCTCGGTGAAGTGCTGACCCCACACGAGGATCGAGGTGGTGATCAGTCCCAGCGTCACCATGTGCACCATCAGCCAGCGCGATTGCGGCAGCCAGCGATGGACGATCACCACGACGACGAGCGCCACCATCCACGCCAGGATCGGGCGGGAGGCGCGGCGATGCCATGCACCGCGGTCCAGCGCCGAGGGCCCGGCATCGGCGGGGCGGGTGGAGGGCGAGGGCAGGGAGGGCATGACCACCTCGGGACGATGCCCCGGCCAGGGCGGCGGGCGACCGGTCGGGAGGGCAGGGCAGAGACCTTCCCAGCTTAGGTGTGGGCCGGACGGCGTGGACGTGGCGTTGGTCCCGCCTGCGGGGTGCCGGCTATGAGTCAGCCCGGTTGCGCGTCGGTCCAGTGCGGGAAGAGCTCAGAGGATGCGGCTCAGGTCACGCGCAGGGCGCAGGGGTCGGCTGTCACGCGCAGGGCGCGCGAGTCACCTCTCGCGCGGGTCCGGGGCCGCCTCGAAGGCCTCCTGGCTCCGCTTCCACTGCGCGTACACGCCTGCGCCGAAGCTCGCCGC
>Ga0079224_100003296_pt1 | contig 20277 bp, 16 predicted proteins | sample Stecom2015_FD_80414 | JGI IMG/M metagenome (GOLD analysis project Ga0079224, IMG submission 80414) | Agricultural soil microbial communities from Utah to study Nitrogen management - Steer compost 2015 | ecosystem: Environmental > Terrestrial > Soil > Agricultural land | place: USA: Utah...
GCCCACGCGGCGCGACTGCTGATCGAACGGTCCACCATGCCGCTCACCGACGTCGCCTTCGCCGCTGGATTCGCGAGCGTGCGCCAGTTCAACGACACCATCCGTGAGGTCTTCGCCATGACACCGTCCGACCTGCGCGCCCGAGCCACACCCGGGCGCGGTGAACCGGAGCCGAACGGGGCAGATGAGGTCGGCACGACGCTCACGCTGCGTCTTCCGCTGCGGCCCCCGTTCGACGGCGAGGGCCTGCTGGCGTTCCTCGCCGCCCGCGCCGTCGACGGCGTCGAACAGCTCACCCCGACGACCTACAGCCGCACGCTGCGCCTGCCCCACGGACCCGGCCGCGTGACGCTCTCCCCCCACGACACCCACGTCCACTGCCGCGTGTGGCTCACCGACGTGCGCGACCTGTCCGGCGCCGTGGCCCGCGTGCGCAGGCTGCTCGACCTCGACGCCGACCCGCTCGCCGTCAACACGGCGCTGGCCCGCGACCCGGCACTCGCTCCGCTGGTCGAGGCGGCACCGGGACTGCGCGTGCCCGGCGCGGTCGACGGCCCGGAGCTGCTGATCCGCGCCATGCTCGGCCAGCAGGTGTCCGTCGCGGCCGCACGCACCGCCGCGGGACGGCTCGTGGCCCGGCTCGGCGAGCCGCTGCCCGGCGACGGCCCGTCCCGATTGTTTCCCACCGCAGAAGTGATTGCCGGCCACGAGGGAGACGCGCTGCGCGGACCACGGCGCAGGGTCGAGGCGATCCGCACCGTCGCGGGTGCACTCGCCTCCGGCGACCTCGACGTCCACGCCGGGCGGGACCCCGCACGACTGCGCGCCGACCTGCTCGCCCAGCCCGGAATCGGCCCGTGGACCGCGGACTACGTGCTCATGCGCGCGCTCGGCCACCCCGACGTGCTGCTCGAGGGTGACCTCGTGCTGCGCCGCGGCGCCGCGGCGGCCGGAATCGACGTCACCACCCTCGCCGACCGTGCGTCGGCCTGGCGTCCGTGGCGTTCCTACGCAGGAATGCACCTGTGGCGAGCCGCCACCGCAACTGCGGCCACTGCAACTCCGGCCATTGCAACCGACACCGTCATCCAGGAGGAGCGAGCCCGATGACCACCGCCCACTGGTCCACTCTGGACACCCGAATCGGACCGTTCACGGCGATCGTGGCCGCAGACGGCGCGGTCCTCGCCTCCGGCTGGACCTCCGATGTGGACAGCCTGCACAGCATCGTGTCCCCCTCGCTGCGCGCAGGGCAGCTCCGCCGGACGCGCGATCTCGGCGAGGTCACCACCGCGATCCGCCGGTACCACGCGGGCGAGTTCGACGCCGTCGATCCGATCCCGGTGCGTCAGCGCGCCGGAGAGTTCCTCGCCCACGCCTGGGACGTGCTGCGCAGCGTGCCCGCGGGCAAGCCGGTCACCTACACCGAGTTGGCCGCGCTCGCGGGCAGGCCCGACGCGGTCCGCGCGGCCGCGTCGGCCTGCGCACGCAACGCCTGCGCCCTGTTCGTGCCGTGTCACCGCGTGCTGCGGATCAGCGGCGCGATGGGCGGCTTCCGTTGGGGCGTCGACGTCAAACGCTGGCTGCTCGACCACGAGAGCGCCGGGTGAGCGTCCGGCCGATCAGCCGCCGGGAGCCATCGGAGGCGCGGCGGGCAGCTCGGGCTGCGAGGCGAACAGGTCGAGATACATGCCGCCCGCGAGCACCAGCCCGATCAGGCCGAGCACCAGCCCACCCACGGCCAGTGCCGTGACCCAGGGGTGCGCGTCGGAACGTCGCGTGTGGACGAGGAGCACGACGGCCCCGATCACGGCCGCGACGAGGGCGATGACCCCGTTGACCAACGCGGTGGTGTGCCATGGCGCGCCGTAGAACGACTCGATCTGGTCACCGCCTGCGCCACCCATGCCGGCCTCGATCTGGCCCATGATCTCCTGGCGGGCGCGCAGCATCTCGCTCAGCGGGTTGCCGATGAGCGAGCTCAGTCCGAGTCCGGTGCTCACCACGGCGATGCCGCCGAGCACGCCCGAGCCGGAGCCCTTGCCGGATCCGGTAGCCGCCGTCGGCGGAACCGTCGCGGCGGGCTGAAGCAGCCACTCCGAGTCCGGCTCCTGCGGCGTGCCCTCTGGGGCGACGTCCCGATCACCGCCGTGCTCCGGGTTGCCCTCCCGAATCTGCTCGCCGTCCTGGCCGGTGCCCTGGGCGTCCTCGGGGTCGGTGGCCACGGTCGCGTTCGTCTGTTCGGTGCCGTCAGAATTCATTGCCGGGGAACCTACGCGCTCGGACCTGATACTCCAGTGAAGTATCGCCTCGCAGGCGCGAGTCAGGCCACGCCGATGTCGCCGTCGAGGCCACCTTCGAGCAGCAGCGTCGAGCCGCCCCTGCCCTTGCGCACCCGGAGCCGGGTGGGGATGCGCTGACGCAGTTCCTCCACATGCGACACCAGGCCGACGACACGCCCACCCGCACGCAGGTCGTCCAGCACGTCCATGACCACGTCGAGGGTCTCGCCGTCGAGCGTGCCGAAACCCTCGTCGACGAACAGCGTGTCGAGCAGCGCACCGCCGGTCTCGGCCGCCACGACGTCGGCCAGCCCGAGCGCGAGCGACAACGACGCGAGGAAGGACTCCCCTCCGGACAACGTCTTCGCCGACCGCACGAGTCCGGAGTAGTCGTCCAGGACGTCGAGCCCCAGTCCACCGCGCGTGTTGCGCCTGCCCGGGTCGTCGGAGTGCACGAACGAGTAGCGACCGTGGCTCATCGACCGCAACCTCGCGGTCGCGGCGAGTGCCACCTCCTCCAACCGCGCGGCCAGCACGTAGGACCGCAGCGACATGCGGCGGGTGTTCTGCCCGCGGCCGTTGACGACGTCGGCGAGCGCCTCCAGCTCCGCGTACTCCTCCTCCACGGGAGCCAGCTCGCGCAGGGCCTGGCCGAGCTGCTCGCCCAGCGCGTCGAGATCCCCTGCCCGCTGGGTGCACGCCTGGAGCGTCGCCGCGTCGCGTTCCGCCGCGGCGCGCGCCTCCTCGGCAGCCCGGCGTGCGGATTCGACGTCGACCACGTCGTCCGGACGGACGTCGGCCAGTTCCGGTTCGGCCAGCACCGCCCGCGCGGCGGCCTCGGCCTGTTCCGCTTCGGCGAGGAGCCGTTCCAGTTCGGCGATCCGCTCCCCGGAGCGCGCGGCCGCGCGGGCCTCTTCGACGTCGGCGAACTCCGCCTTGCGGGCCGCGGCGACCGCGGCCTCCTCTTGCTCCTGCAGGCGGACGCGAGCGGCGTGCAGTTCGCTGCGCGCGTCGGCGAGCGCCTCGAGGGCGGAGGCCAGTTCGGTCAGGTGCCCCCGCCGCGCGCCGACGTCGGCGAAGCCTGCCGCGGCCTCCTCGAGACGTGCGGTGCGCTGCTCGACCTGCTCAGCGAGCGCGCGACGCTGTTCCTCCGCCGCGGTGGCACGCTTCTCGGCCTCGGTGCGGCGTGCCGTCAGGTCCTCGTGCTCGGACTCCGCGGCACGGACCGCGGCCTCCAGTTCCTCCTTGCGCGCGGCCGACTCCGAGGCCGCGACCAGTTCCTCACGGACACCGGTGAGTTCGGAACGCAGCGACTCGGCGGTGTGCTCACCCAGCCGTTCCCGCACCGCAGCCAGCGACGCCTCAGCCTCGTGGCGCGCGGCGGCCGCGGCGTGCCTGCACTGTTCGGCCTGGTGTTCCGCGTCCGTGGCGGCCTGTTCCTCCGCCTCGCCGACCGGATGACCCGCCGTCGCCGGATCGGGATGCGTCGTGGACCCGCAGACCGCGCAGGGCGCGCCGTCGGTGAGTTCGCCGGCCAGCTCCGCGGCCATGCCCGCGAGCCGCCGCGCCCGCAGGTCCAGCACGGTCTCGCGGGCACTCTGGTGGGCGTCGACGGCGGCCTGCTCGGCCTCCCGCGTCCTGGCCGCCTCCTGTTCGAGCCCTGGCAGCCGTTCGGCTTCCGCGAGCAGCTCCGCGAGATCGGACTCGCGGGCCCGCACGGTGTCGAGACGTACCGATGCCTCGCTCGCCGCGTCGAGTTCGGCGCGAAGCCTGCGGGTCCGGTCGGGCAGGCCCTCCAGCTGCTCACCCAACGCGGCGGCCTGCGCCGTGGCCCTGGTCGCCGTCTCGACGAGGTCCTGCAGCCGGGCCCGATCGCGTTCCTGCTGCTGCGCCTCGTCGACGAGCCCGGCCAGCGCGCCCGCTTCCTCGCGGACCTCACCCGCACGTGCCCGCAACGACGTGACCTCGGGGAGTTCGGCGTCGGTCACGCCGAGCGTGGCCAGCGCCCGCTGAGCGGCGGCGTCCCTGTCCTCGGCGCGCTCGACCCGGGTGCGTTGCCGGTCGACCTCGGCGGCCAGTTCGACGACCGATGCCGCCCGGCGCGCGGCTGCCAGCTCGGCGCGCCATTCGCCGCGCAGGTCGGCCTCCTTCTCGAGACCGGCCAGGCTCTCGTGCGCCGCTCGGACCCTGCGCACCCGCTCGGCCACGACCCTGCGCCGGTCGAGCACCGCGGCCGCGTCCTCGCGGGCCCTCGCCGACGCGTCGGCCGCAGCCCTCGCCTCCACGACCGCGTCGGCCGCGCGCTTGCGGACCTCGTCGACCCAGTCGACCCACGCTCCGGGCCCCGTGTCGTCGTCCTCGGGCGGGTCCTCGCGCGCGACCTGACCGATCCGCGCAAGCCACTCCCGCACCGACTGCCTGCGCTCGTCCAGCTCACGGCGCCTGCTGCGCTTGCGTTCCACGAACCACTGTTCGACCGCACCGAACCGTTCGGTGCCGAACAGCTTGCCCAGCAGCTCCTCCCTGTCCTCGTTCCTGGCACGCAGGAAGCGCGCGAACTCGCCCTGCGGCAACAACACGAGCTGGAAGAACTGCTGCGCCGTCATGCCGAGCAGGTCGGTGACGACCCGCGCAACCTCGTCGATACGGGTCACGCCGTCCGCCGAGTGCCCGCCCGGCGGCTCGTCGACCCACGTCAACGACGCCTTCGCCGGCTGTTTCGTGGTGCCCTCGCCGCGCCGCTTCGGCCGTTCGTACTCGGGGCTGCGCGCGATCCGGAACCGGTGCCCCTGCACGGTCAGCTCGAGGACCACCTCGGTCGGCGTCGCCTGGTCGGCCACGTCGCAGCGGAACCGCTTCACCTCCGCGCGCGCCCCGGGAACCTCGCCGAAGAGCGCGAACGCGACGGCGTCGAGCAGTGTCGTCTTGCCCGCTCCCGTATCGCCGTGGAGCAGGAAGAGCCCGTCGGCACCGAGCGCGTCGAAGTCGACGACCTCGCGGGCCGCGTACGGGCCGAACGCCGAGACCTCCAGTCTGTGCAACCTCATGCCGGCTCACCGTCCTGACCCGGATCGTGTTTGCCCGCAGCCTCGAGCGCGGCCACGAGCCACGCGTCCTCCCGTTCGCTGGGCGGGGCGCCGCGGCAGTCGTCGAGAAAGCCCCTCGCGATGTCCACATCGGATCGGCCGCGAACTGCCTCGGCGTACCTCAGCACGGGTTCCTTCCGCCCCTCCGGTTCCCAGTCGAGGTGCACGGCGTACGGGAACCGCTCACGGAGCCTGCGCATCGCGTCGACGGGACGCACGCGGTCGGTCAACGTGGCCGACACGAAACAGTCGGTCACGTCGTCGTGCTCGGCCGAGGTGAGCAGATCCTCGAGTGTGCCGCGCAGCGTCGCGAGCCGCCGCGGGACCGGCAGATACCTCCGCTCGATCCCGCTGACGCCACTTTCGTCCACATCGAACAGAAACACCGATTTGCGTTGTGACATCTCGGAGAACGAGTACGCCAGCGGGCTTCCCGAGTACCGCAGCCGCTCGTCGAGCACCTGAGCACCGTGCAGATGGCCGAGCGCGACGTAGTCGATCCCCTCGAACACCGAACCGGGCACCTGCTCGACCCCGCCGACGGCGATGGTGCGTTCCGAATCGCACCCCATGCCCCCGGTGACGAACGCGTGGGCGAGCACGATCGATCGCGTCCCGCTCGGCCGCGTCGCCAGGTCCTCGCGGACGCGGCGCATCGCCTCGGTCAGCACCGCGGTGTGCCCGCGTCCCTCGATGCCCAGTGCGTGCCGCGCGGTTTCCGGCTCCAGATAAGGAATGCCGTACACGGCCACGGCAGGTTCGGACGCCTCCTCCGGTAGCAGCACCGGGTCGGCGATGCCGGAGACGGTCGTGCGCAGATGGAGTCCGCCTGCGGCCGCGAACTCGGCGAACGCGCCGAGCCGTGCCGCGGAATCGTGGTTGCCCGAGGTCAGCACCAACCTCGCGCCGGCGTCCCTGATCCGCCGCAGCCCCTTCGTCGCGACCCGCACCGCTTCGGCCGACGGCACGGCCCGGTCGTAGATGTCACCGGACACGAGCACGACGTCGACCGCCTCCGCGGTCACGAGGTCCGCGAGGTGGCCCAGGATCGCCTCCTGCTCGGCGAGCAGGTCCGCGCCGTGGAACGTCCGTCCCACGTGCCAGTCGGAGGTATGGAGCATGCGCACGCGATCAACGCTAGGACCCGTGGCCGACAGAACCCCGCACGCCCACCCGGCGTGTCACTCGAACGTGCGTTCGCATATCGTGCTCGGACGGTTTCTGTCAGGGGTGTGCGCCATCCTTTTCCGCACGACGCCCGCAAGCACGAGAACGAGACGGGAGCATGCGCCTTGGCTTCGACGGTGTTCGCCGCGGTTGCCACGATCACCGCACTGCTGCTGGCAGGTGCGGTCGCCGTGCTGTGGCGGCTGTACCAGGACGGCATGCGCAGGGCCGACGCCGCGGCCAGGCAGGTCGATGCCGAACGGGCGAAGCTGGACCGGCAGCAGGCGGCGCTGCGCCGGTACGAGGTGGCGTTCGCCTCGATCAGCGGCAGGGGCGAACTGGGCGAGCACGTGCTGGTCGAGACCGCACGAGCGCTCGGACTACGGGAGGGCCTGCACTACACGCTCCAGACCGACCTCGCGGGAGGCGGTGCGGCCAAGCCGGACATGGTGCTGCGGGTCGGCGGCGACCGCACCGTTCCCGTCGACGCGAAGGCGAGCCTGGCGATCTGGGCCGAGGCGGTCGAGACCGACGACCCCGACGAACGCATCGACGCCCTGCGCGTGCATGTGCGCAACCTGCGTTCCCGGGCGACCGAGCTGGCCGGCAAGGGCTACCAGCGGTGGGCGGACGCGATCTACGGCACGGTGATGTTCGTGCCGTCCGACGCCGCGGTCGTCGCGGCGCTCGACACCGATCCGGAACTGTTGCGCTGGATGCTCGACCGACGCGTGTTCCTCTGCGGCCCCACCGGATTCGCCGTGGTGGCCTCGGCCGCGATGTTCGCGGCGACCGAGCGGACGCTGCTCGACGACGTGGAACAGGTCCGCGCCTCCGCGGCGTCGGCCCACCGGGCCGCGACGGGCGCCGTCGATGCCGTGAACCTGTCCAGCACGCATCTGCAGCGGTTCCTGTCCGCCCGGAAACGAGAACTCGAGGCGCTCGAGAACTTCCGCACGGCCGTGTCCCCACTCACCGAGACGGCAGCGAGCCCCGCTCCCGTTCCGGCGATCCGCAACAGCGACGAGACGGCCACGGGCTGAACCGAGGACTCTGGTTCATACCGCTTTCACACCGAAGCGCTGCATGTGGGAGATCTCACCCGCTCGGTCCTCGATGCGGACAAGGTTGAGGATCCGTAACAGCTTTGCCGCATCCACAAGCTACGGTGTTGCGCTGTGACCGCCACACGAGATCGCCGAAGCGATCCTGACGCCGCGAACGAGGACGCGCCCATCACCTGGGAAGAGCGTCCGGTCATCGGCGCCCGGCGCGGTCTGCCTTGGTGGGGAGCCGTTCTGCTCGCCCTGGGCACGGCTGTCGTCGGCGCCGTGCTGGCCACGTTGCTGACCGACGGGCTCGGCCTGCCGTTCCAGCTGATCTACCTGGTCGGCTGCCTGGCAGCCGTCGCGATGGTGCAGCGGCGCAACCTGTTCGGCCCGATGGTCCAGCCACCGCTGGTCATGGCCGTGACGGTGCCGGTGATCGTGCTGACCGTGTCGTCCCTGCCGGAGAGCAACGACACGCTGGCGAACGTCTTCGCCGTGAGCACGCCGCTGATCAACAGCTTCCCCGTGATGGCCATTGCGACCGCGTTGACGGTGGCGCTCGGGGTGTATCGCATCTATCGCGAGCGCGACCCCGACCTTCCGAGCAAGAACGACAAGCGCGGCACCAAGGGCAGTGACAAGGGAGACAAGGGATCTGCCAAGGGCAAGTCCGACAAGGCCACAGCAGACAAGGCCGCGGCGGACAAGGCCAGGTCCGGCAAGGGCAGGTCCACGTCGGACTCCGGGAGCCGCGACAAGGCCGTGAAGGGTGCGGCCGCGGCGGGCGCGGCAGGAGTCGCTGGTGCCGCGGCAGCGGGAGCGCTCACCCCCGACGAACGCGGCGGTAAGGACGCTCCGGCGGACCGTCCCCGCAGGCCACGTCCTCCGGAGGACCAGCCCGACGGCCCTGCCGGACGTGGTGAGCCGACCCGCAGGAAGCGTCCCGCGGGCGAACCACCGGCGCGGCGCCCCCGTGGCCCCGAGGACGGTCCCCCGCCGCGCAGGCCACGTCCTGCCGACGCTCCTCCGCCCGGACGCGAGGCGCCGCCGCGGGAGGGCCGCAGGCCGCGAACGCCACCGGATGCCGCCGAGCGCAAGCGGCGCGTCGAGGAGTGGCCCGACTCGATCCCCGGACCCAAGCGCCCTGCCCGGCCGCAGCGTCCGCAACGCCCGCAGCGGCCTCGCGGGGAGCAGCCGCCGCCCGGCGAACGTCCGCCGCGACGCGGCCAGCCGCCCCGGCGTCCCTGGGACGACGAAGCCTGACAGGCGACACGAGCCCGCCTGCCCCGTCGTGGGGCGGGCGGGCTCGTTGCTGTTCGCGGCAGGGCGCGTTCGGCGCGAGAAGGCGCCGGAGGTCAGCGCACGCTGCTGCGCTTGTCCTCACGCCCGGTGCGCAGCTCCCTGGGCAGCGCGAACGAGATCTTCTCGTTGGCGGTCGTCACTTCCTGCACGTCCTCCCAGCCGCGGCCGGCCAGGTAGTCCAGCAGCTCCATGACGAGCACGTCCGGGACGGACGCACCGCTGGTCACGCCCACGGTCTCCACGCCGTCCAGCCAGGTGGGATCGACCTCGCTGGCGTAGTCGATCAGGTGCGCGTCGCTGGCACCCGCCTGCAACGCGACCTCGACGAGCCGCTGCGAGTTGGAGGAGTTCCGCGAGCCGACGACCAGGACGAGGTCGCACTCGGCCGCCATCGCCTTGACCGCGACCTGGCGGTTCGACGTGGCGTAGCAGATGTCGTCACTCGGCGGGTCGGCGATCTCGGGGAACCGTTCCCGGAGCTGGTCGACCCGCTGCATGGTCTCGTCGACGCTGAGGGTCGTCTGCGACAGCCACACGACCTTCGACGGGTCGCGCACCTGCACCTGGGCGACGTCCTCCGGGGTGTCGACGAGCTGCACGTGCTCGGGCGCCTCGCCGGACGTGCCCTCGACCTCCTCGTGGCCGTGGTGGCCGATGAGCATGATGTCGTAGTCGTCCCTGGCGAACCGGTTGACCTCCTTGTGCACCTTCGTCACCAGCGGGCACGTGGCGTCGATGGTGCGCAGGTTCCGCTTCTCGGCCTCCTCGTGCACCGCGGGCGAGACTCCGTGGGCCGAGAACACGACGAGCGCGCCCTCCGGCACCTCGGTGGTCTCGTCGACGAAGATCACGCCCCGTTCGCGCAGGGTGTCCACGACATGGCGGTTGTGGACGATCTCCTTCCGCACGTACACGGGCGGGCCGTACATCTCGAGCGCCTTCTCGACCGTGATCACCGCACGGTCGACACCGGCGCAGTACCCGCGCGGCTTCGCGAGCAGCACACGCTTGCCGTTCTGGTCACCGCTGGGGCTGGCTGCACTCATACCGTTCAGGGTACGGACCGTCGGCGTGCCGTCGACACCGTGCGCGGCCGTGCTGGGACGAGCGACACGCACACGGGCGGGGCGGGGCTGTGCAGGAGGGGTCATGTGCGGCAGGCTTGCCCCATGAAGCATTTCCCGTTCCCGGTGCGCGTGGCGGCCGGACTCGCGGCCGCCACCGCCGACACGGTGCGCGACCTGCCGAAACACCTCACCGAACTGCCGGTGACGGTCGCCAGCCAGGTGCTGCAGACGTCGATGAGGGTTCAGCAGCACGTGACGGAACTGGCCATCAAGGGCGACGACGCGCTGGCGGCGTTCCGTGGGGTCGAGGACGAGCCCAACTGGGCCACGTTCGACGAGGACGACGACGTGCCCGGGTCCGGCGTCGAGGCCGCGCCCGGCGCCGCGGGATCGGAGCCGGGCGCGGAGGCGACGTTCGACGACCCGTGGGACGCCGAGTCGCAGGCACTCGGCCAGGAGCACCCGGACGGCGAGTTCGACAGCGCCGAGGTCCCGGACGCCGGCGACGCGGCCACCACGACCCCTGCCACGACCACGCCTGCGACGACCACGCCTGCCACGGCCGCCTCTGCCAGCGACGTGACCGGCGGCGGCACGCAGACACCGAGGGCCACCGACGCCCGAGACGCCACGGACGCGCGAGGCGGCGGCACCTCGGGGACGGGCCCCGCCGGCGTGGCGAACTACGACGACCTGAGCCTGCCGCAGCTGCGCTCACGTCTGCGCTCGTTCTCGGCCGACGAGCTCGAGGAACTGCTCGGCTACGAACGCGACCACGAGAACCGCCCCTCGTTCACGGGGATGCTGACGCGCCGGATCGCCAACGTGCGGGCCGAGTCGGCCGCCGAGTAGAACGGCTCGCAGTCCACCGGCGGCACCGGCTCCTCGGAGGCAGGCACGTCGTGAGCACCGACGCACGCCCCTCCGACGGCCGCTCGGACTCGTCGGGGCCGTCGACGGCCGAGAATCCGTGGCCGGTGCGAACGGTCGCCAGGAAGATCGCCGACTGGATCCACCGGCTCGGCTCGGTGTGGGTCGAAGGGCAGATCACGCAGATCTCGGCACGGCCCGGCACGCAGACGGCTTTCCTCACGCTGCGCGATCCCGCCGCCGACGTCTCCATGTCGGTCACCTGCCAGCAGCGCATGCTGCGTTCGATCGACCCGCCGCTGCGCGAGGGCGCGAGCGTGGTCGTGCACGCGCGGCCGTCGTTCTGGCTGGGCCGCGGCACGTTGAGCCTGCGTGCGAGCGAGATCAGGCCCGTCGGGATCGGCGAACTCCTTGCCAGGGTCGAGCGGTTGCGCAAGCTGCTCGCCGCCGAGGGACTGTTCGCACCCGAGCGCAAGCGCCGCCCGCCGTTCCTGCCCCGTGGCGTCGGCCTGATCACCGGGCGGGCGTCAGCCGCCGAACACGACGTGCTCGTGAACGCCCAGAACCGTTGGCCCGCGGTGAAGTTCCAGGTGGTCAACACGGCCGTCCAAGGGGCACGCGCGGTGCCGCAGATCGTGCGTGCACTGTCCACTCTGGATGCGGACCCGGAGATCGACGTCATCGTCATCGCCCGTGGCGGGGGCAGCGTCGAGGACCTGCTGCCGTTCTCCGACGAAACACTGTGCCGCGCGGTGGCCGCCGCGGGAACTCCGGTCGTGAGCGCCATCGGGCACGAACCCGATTCGCCGCTGCTGGATCACGTCGCCGACCTGCGGTGTTCGACGCCGACGGGCGCGGCGAAGGCCGTCGTGCCCGACGTGCAGGAGGAGACGGCACGCGTGCACCAGCTGCGCGACCGGGCACGCCGCGCGCTGCACGGCTGGGTCGACGGCCAGCGCAGGCAGCTCGACCAGTTGCGCAGCCGTCCGTGCCTGGCCGATCCGCACGGTCCGGTCGAGCGGCGAGCCGCCGACGTCGAACTGCACGTCGAACGCGCGCGCAGGGCGATCATGACGACGCTGACCCACGAGCAGAGCGCCCTCGCCTCGTCGCGCGCCCGGCTCACGGCGCTGGGACCGTCGGCGACGCTGGAGCGTGGGTACGCCGTGGTCCAGTACACCGACGACGACGGCGAGCTGAAGGTGCTGCGTTCGGTCGACCAGGTGCGGCCGGGCACCGAACTGCGGGTCCGGGTCACCGACGGCGCCGTCTCGGCGACCACGCGATAGTGTCGGCCCCGGCCGTGTGCATCGAGACGTGAGGCGAAGCGCGACGTGAGCGAATCCGGTGGCGACACCCCCGACGACCTGGCAGGCCTCGGCTACGAGCAGGCCAGGGACCAGCTGGTGGAGGTCGTGCGCGAACTCGAGGCGGGCGGCCTTTCGCTCGAGGAGTCGCTCGCGCTCTGGGAACGTGGCGAGCGTCTCGCGCGGCTGTGCGAGACCCACCTGGCGGGCGCGCGGGAGCGGATCGAGGCCGCGCTGGCTACCGTTGAGGACGACACGGACGACACCGCCGACGCGGACGCCGAGGAGCCGGGCGGGCAGGCGTGACACTCCGGAGTGAGTGCTCAGTGACGTCCGTGACAACTCCATGAACGCAGGCTCGCGCAGACTGTAAGCAGTTCGATGCGCCGATCATCGCCCGATCCGCGCATCTCCGCGACACCCACCCCGGGAGGCAGCATGACCACCAGCACGCCGAGACGGGGCGAGGCGCCCGACCGCAACCTCGCCATGGAGCTCGTCCGGGTCACCGAGGCGGCGTCGATGGCGGCGGGCCGCTGGGTCGGCAAGGGCGACAAGAACGGCGGGGACGGCGCAGCCGTCGACGCGATGCGCCAGCTGATCGGCACCGTGACCATGCGGGGTGTCGTCGTGATCGGCGAGGGCGAGAAGGACGAAGCGCCCATGCTGTTCAACGGCGAGGAGGTCGGCAACGGCGAGGGCCCCGAGTGTGACGTCGCGGTCGACCCGATCGACGGCACGACGCTCATGAGCAAGGGCATGCCGAACGCGCTGGCCGTGCTGGCGGTGGCCGAGCGCGGGGCGATGTTCGACCCGTCCGCCGTGTTCTACATGGAGAAGCTGGCCGTCGGGCCGGAGGCCGCCGGGGTCGTGGACATCTCGGCGCCGATCGAGGAGAACATCCGCCGCGTGGCGAAGGCGAAGCAGAGCAGCGTCTCGGACGTGACGGTGTGCATCCTGGACCGCCCGCGGCACGAGGCGCTCGTCAAGGAGGTCCGCGAGGCCGGTGCGCGCATCCGGTTCATCAGCGACGGTGACGTCGCCGGTGCCATCGCGGCCGCCCGCGCGACGACGGGTGTCGACATGTTGCTGGGCATCGGCGGCACGCCGGAGGGCATCATCACCGCCGCGGCACTCAAGTGCCTCGGTGGTGAGCTGCAGGGCAAGCTGTGGCCGAAGGACGAGGAGGAGCGGCAGCGGGCGGTCGACGCCGGGCACGACCTCGACCAGGTCCTGACGACCGACGACCTCGTACGCGGCGACAACGTGTTCTTCTGCGCCACCGGCATCACCGACGGTGACCTGCTGCGTGGCGTGCACTACCGCGCGGGCGGCGCGACGACGCAGTCGATCGTCATGCGCTCGAAGTCAGGCACCGTGCGGCTCATCGACGGCTACCACCGGTTGAACAAGCTGCGCTCGTACTCGTCGGTCGACTTCGACGGTTCGGACGAGGGCGAAGACGTGTCGGCTCCGCTGCCCTGATGCGCGGGCTGTTCGGGAAGGCCGCCGCGGTCGCGGCGGCCTTCGTCCTCGCGTGCGCACCCGCGGTGTCGAACTCGGCGCAGGCGTCGGTGCAGCCCGACGTCGTGGGTGGCACGCCCACCGACGAGACCTATCCGTTCATGACGTCGCTGGCCGACGGGGACGGCCATTTCTGCGGCGCGTCACTGATCCGGTCGAACTGGCTCGTGACCGCCGCGCACTGCGTCGACGGGGTCGCTGCGGACACGCTGACGGCGAGGATCGGCAGCGCGGACCGCACCGAGGGCGGCGAGGTCGGCCAGCCTGCGGAGATCGTCGTGCACCCCTCGTACACGGCACCCGGTTCGCCGAACGACCTGGCGCTGGTACGCCTGGCCGAGCCGGTCACGGCGGCACCGATCGACATCGCCGAGTCCGCGGAGCCGGGCACCGCGACGAGGCTGCTCGGCTGGGGTCGCACCTGCGCGCAGGACGGCTGCGGCGAGTCCCCGGTGATGTTGCAGCAGCTGGACACCCGGGTCGTCCAGGACGATCGATGTGCCGCGGGATTCACCGCACGGTCCGAGGTGTGCACGGGCAACCCCGACGGGGGCGGCGCCTGCTACGGCGATTCGGGTGGGCCGCAGATCGTGCGCGACGGCGATCGCTGGCGGCTGATCGGCATGTCGAGCCGCGCGGGCAACGACGACGCGGTGTGCGGCACGGCACCGTCGATCTACACCTCCGCCCCTGCTCACCGGACGTGGATCGACGAGACGATCGCCGCGTGATCGCGCCCAGTCCCGCCTGACCGGCGATGACGGATGTCGTGGATGCATTGCGGCTGCGGTGGCGACGCTACTGGCCCGACGCGGACGTGCAGGCCATGGCCGACGACGTCCGCGCGCGCCGAGGCGGCGATCGCGGCGTGGGGCCTGCGGGACGCGACACCGCTGACCGGTGGGCACATCGCGCTGGTCCTGGCCTCCGGCGACGTCGTGCTCAAGGTCCACCCGCGCGGCCACCCCGATGACGTGCACCTCGCCGCCGAGGCCGCGGCGTTGACGGCGTGGCGCACTTCGGGGGCAGCGGCCGACCTGCTCGACATCCGCGACGACGGGTTCACGCTCCTACTGGAACGGCTGCGACCGGGGACCCCGCTGGATGCGGTCGATCTGACGTGGCAGCAGCGACTCGACGTGCTCGGCGAACTGGCCGGCCGCCTGCACGCGGCGTCCGGACCCGCTCCGGCGTCCGTCCCGCACATCGGCGGCGGCTACTCCCGGGACTGGCGACGGCTGCTCGGTCCGTCACCCCTGCTGGAACCGGCGGACGATGACGTCGTGCTCCACGCAGATCTCCACGGTGCCAACGCCCTGCGTCACGGCTCGCAATGGCGGGTGATCGACCCGCACGCCGTACGCGGGGACCGCCACGCCGACGTGTGGGCGCTGATCGATCCGCTCGCACCGGCACCGCCCGAGGCCGCCACGGCACGTGCGTGGGTCGAGCGCTACGCCGCCGCGGCGAACCTCGACCCAGACCGCGCGGCCGAGTGGGTCCACCTGCGCGCGCGCGCCGAAGCACTCGCCGGCGCCGACGGCGACCACGCGTGGGCCACCAGGCTCAAGCGGTGGGCGGAGCTGCTGGAGAGCTGACCTGCCATGCGGCGTCCTGGCTCAGCCGCTCGAGTGGCCGGGGAACAGGTGGGCGCCGGGATCGATCTCCACGGCGATGTTGTTGACGGCCGTGGCGGCCTCGCCGAACCCGGTCGCGATGAGCTTCACCTTGCCCGGATAGGCCGCGACGTCGCCCGCCGCGTAGATGCCCTTGCGCGCCGTCGCCATGGTCGAGTCCACGGAGATCGACCGCTGGTGGATCTCGAGCCCCCAGTTCTCGATCGGACCGAGGTCGGCGGTGAAGCCCAGCGCCGCCACGACCGTCTGGGCGGGCAGCACCTCCTGGCGGACCTCCTTGGTCTCGGGGTCCTTGATCTCCACCGTCACGTCGGCGAGCCCGTGCTCGTCGCCACGCAGTTCGGTGACCTCGGCGTCGGTGATGATGCGGACGCCCGCCTCGCGTGCCTCGTTGACGATCGACTCCGCGGCACGGAACTTCGCCCTGCGGTGCACGAGCGTCACGCTGCGCGCGATCGGGTGCAGCGCCAGCACCCAGTCGAAGGCCGAGTCGCCACCCCCGACGACCACGACGTCCTTGCCCGCATGCTCGTCGAGGACCGGTACGAAGTGGACCATCCCGTTGCCGAGCCACCCGTCCCCCGCAGGCAGCGGGCGCGGCGTGAACTCGCCGATCCCCGCGGTGACCAGCACCGCCCGCGCCCGCACGGTCTCCTCGGCCTCGCCGCCGGCGAGCGTCATGACGAACCGGTCGCCGCTCTCGGTGAGTGTCTCGGCCTTGCGTCCCAACAGGTAGTGCGGGTTCCACTGCGACGCCTGCTTCACGAGCCCGTCGACGAGGTCGCGTCCACGCACCGCGGGGAAACCGGCGACGTCGTAGATCATCTTCTCGGGATACATCGCGGTGACCTGACCGCCGGTCTCGGGCAACGAGTCGACGACCGCCGCCGACAGCCCGCGGAAGCCGGCGTAGTAGGCCGCGAACAGGCCCGTCGGTCCCGCGCCGACGATCAGCACGTCGACGTCGATACCGTCCGAAGGCGTCCCCATGGGCTCACCGCCCTTTCCGCCGTTGGTGGGTGCCGCGCCCATGATCGTAGTACCCACGGCGCCCCTGTGCGGCCGTCGAAACATCGCGGGCCCGCCCACCCGAACGTGCGCGAGGACACCGGGCGCGCACGGCCGTCGCAGGAGCAGACTGGGGACATGGCAGAGCAGGAATTCCGGATCGAACACGACACGATGGGCGAGGTGCGGGTCCCCGCCGACGCCCTGTACCGCGCGCAGACGCAGCGCGCCGTGGAGAACTTCCCCATCTCCGGCAGGACGCTCGAACGGGCTCAGATTCGCGCGCTCGGCCTGCTGAAGGCGGCCGCCGCGCGCGTGAACGCCCGGCTCGGCGTGCTGGAGGCGGACCTGGCCGCGGCGATCGCGAGCGCGGCCGACGAGGTCGCCGAGGGCAAGCACGACGAGCACTTCCCCATCGACGTGTTCCAGACCGGCTCGGGCACGTCGTCGAACATGAACGCCAACGAGGTCATCGCCACGCTGGCCTCGCGCGCGCTGGGCCGCGACGTGCATCCCAACGACCACGTCAACGCCTCGCAGTCGTCGAACGACACGTTCCCCACGACGATCCACGTCGCCGCGACCGAAGCGGTGCTGACCGACGTGATCCCCGCGCTCGAGCACCTGGCCACCACCATCGAGCAGCGGGCGGCCGAGTGGGCCGACGTCGTCAAGTCCGGCCGCACCCACCTGATGGACGCCGTGCCGATCACGCTCGGCCAGGAGGCCGGCGCCTGGGCGGCACAGGTGCGGTTCGGCATCGAGCGGCTGCGCAGCGGCCTGCCGCGGCTCGGTGAACTGCCCATCGGTGGCACGGCCGTCGGCTCGGGTCTCAACGCACCGGACGGTTTCGGTTCCGCCGTCGCCGACGAGCTGGCGAAGGTCACCGACCTTCCCCTCGTGGAGGCCCGCGACCACTTCGAGGCGCAGGCGTCCCAGGACGGCGTGGTCGAGACCTCGGGTCACCTGCGCACCGTCGCCGTGTCGCTGAACAAGATCGCGAACGACCTGCGTTGGCTCGGTTCTGGTCCGCGCACCGGCCTGTCCGAACTGGCGCTGCCCGATCTGCAACCAGGGTCGTCGATCATGCCCGGCAAGGTGAACCCGGTGATCCCGGAGGCGACCCTGCAGGTGGTCGCGCAGGTCATCGGCAACGACGCGGCCGTCGCATTCGCCGGCTCGCAGGGCAACTTCCAGCTCAACGTGAACCTGCCGGTGATCGCGCGCAACGTCCTGGAGTCGGCGCGGCTGCTCGCGGCGGTGTCGCGGCTGCTGGCGGACAAGGTGTTCGCGGGCGTGACCGTCAACACCGAACGCACGCAGGCCTACGCCGAGGGTTCGCCGTCGATCGTGACGCCGCTCAACGCCTACATCGGCTACGAGGAGGCGGCGGCCGTCGCGAAGCAGGCGCTGGCCGAGCTCAAGACGATCCGGCAGGTCGTCGTGGAGCGTGGCTACATCGAGCAGGGCAAACTCACCGAGGCGCAGCTCGACGAGGCCCTCGACGTGCTGCGCATGGCGCGCGGCGGGAAGTGAGCCGATCGGGGGCCGCCGGTGCGGCGGCCCCCGACCTAACTGGCGAACACCTCGTTCGTCAGATGAGCCAGCCGACCGGCGCCATGAGCTCGGCGAACTCCTCCAAGGCGTAGAGCGCCCCGACGATGGCGGCCACGTAGATCACCGCGAAGTGCGGCTTCATCCGGGCCACCACGAGGAGGAAGACCAGGGCGAAGACGGCCGTGCCGATGTACATGCCGACCAGGAAGACCAGCCACACGAAGGCCAGCAGCCACAGGATCGAGATTCCCACGACCTTCAGCTGCGCTCCGAAAGCTCCTTCGATCCGACCGAAGCCGCCCTGTCTGCGCGCGTGCCGGAGGTCATCGACGAGCGCCACCGCTCCGAGCCCGAATCCCAGGATGCTGGCGGCGTACGGAAAAAGCCGGCCGTTCGGAGAGAAGTCGGTCGCAAGGACGAAGGCGGCCACGAAGAAGAGCATCGCGCCGACGGTCATGGCCACCCCCACGAAGGGTGGGACCTTCATCTCGTCCTCGCTGGTCGCGGGAGAGTCCTCGGCCGCCTCCGCCTCTGCATCCGTCGCCACATCGCCGTCCGTATCGGTGTTCGCGGCAAGCTTCTTGCGTTTGACGTTCCGATAGGCCACCACGCAGACGGTGATGACGAGCAACAACGCGACCGCGATGACGAACGGCCGGGTCATCCACTCTCCTGGCTCGAACGCCGACACGGTGATGTAGTAGTACCGCTCCAGCGGAATCGCGAGCACGTAGGCGATCAGGAACGGAGCCCGCGGAATGTCGGAGATCTTGCAGAGCCAGCCGACGATGCCCAGCAGCAGCATCGTGTAAAAAACGCCGAGGTGCAACGGTTCCTGGAAGCCGCTCATGAACAGCAGCGGGACCAAGGCGGCAGCCAGGACCGGGAAGCTGACGTAGCTGAGGCGGGCGAGCGGCCGGGCCATGAAGAAGGCGAGGATCGCACCGACGACCGACGCGATGGCGAACGACCAGACAATGAAGTAAACGAGGTCGAGGTCCTGCTCGATCAGGTCAGGGCCGGGCTGGATGCCGAAGATCAGCAGCACGCCGAGCAGCAGAGCGAAGGGAGCGGCACCGGGTACGCCGAACAGCAGGGTCGGGATCAGCGCGCCGGACTCGATACCGTTGCTCGCCGCAGAGGGGGCGATGACGCCGCGGGGATCGCCCTGGCCGAAGCGAGCGCCTTTGCGGCGGCTTCCGAGTGCCTGCGCCTGGCCGTAGGCCAGCCACGCCCCGGCCGTGGCCCCAACTCCGGGCAGGATACCGACACCGACACCGACACCGGCCCCGCGAAGGACATCTCCCTTGTACGCGACGACGTCGCGGGCTCCTCTGCCCCATCCCTTGCCGAGGCTGATGTTCTTGTCCGCGACCGAGGTGCGCTTGGCTACCAGCTGGATGATCTCGGCCACGCCGAAGATGCCCAGTGCGGCCGCGACCAGGCCGATGCCCTCGGACAGATACTCCGAACCGAAGCTGTAGCGGTACTCGGCCGAGATCGGGGACATTCCCACGATTCCCAGGACCATGCCGAAGGCGGCGACCACCAGTCCCTTGACGACGTTGCCCTTGGACAGCATCGCGGTGAGGAAGATCCCCAGCACGATCAGCATGAAGATCTCGGGAGAGCCGAATGCCGTGACCACCGGCTGAGCCACAGGCACGACCAGGGTCAGTCCGATGATGCCGATGATGCCGCCGAGGGCGGAGGCGATGAAGCTGGCCGAGAGCGCGCGGCCGCCTTCACCGTTCTTGGCCATCGTGTGACCGTCCATCAGGAACACGGCCGCCGACGCGGAACCGGGGATACCCAGCACCACCGACGTGATGACGTCGGACGTGTGCACCACGGCGACGGCACCGATGATCATGGCGATCGCCTGGTTCGGCTCGAGCACGAACACGAAGGGCATCAGGACCGCGACCGCCCCCGTGCCCCCCAGCCCGGGGATGACCCCGATGACCAGTCCGACGACGACTCCGACGATCAGGTACAGCAGCATCGCCGGATCGGCGAAGCTGGCCAAGGCGGCAGTGGCTGCCTCTAACATCTGTTGTCCTTAAAGTGCTACGGGTTGCGGCGCTGGAAGCCGGTACGGATGACAACCGGCCGGGCAACCGCATGATCGGTGTGCCACGGCGGGATCAGCTCAGGACGGCTCCGTACTCGCTGGTGAGAAACCTCTTGGCATGGCGGAGAGCTGCGGGCCTGATGTCGAGTGCCCTGCGGAAGATCTCTGCGTTACCGCGGCCCGGCTGCAGGTCGTAGCCGCCCAGCGCGCCTGCGGCCTCGTCCAGGAACTTCTGGTTCCGGTTGAGCTTTCCGACCATCTCCGCATACTCGTCGACGAGCTCGTCGCTCGTTCCCGCGTTGGACCAGAAGCCCTTCTGGTAGAAGAACGCCGGGGTGACGAACGAC
>Ga0079224_100003297_pt1 | contig 20274 bp, 24 predicted proteins | sample Stecom2015_FD_80414 | JGI IMG/M metagenome (GOLD analysis project Ga0079224, IMG submission 80414) | Agricultural soil microbial communities from Utah to study Nitrogen management - Steer compost 2015 | ecosystem: Environmental > Terrestrial > Soil > Agricultural land | place: USA: Utah...
CAGGGCGCCCCGGTTGAAGCCCTCTCCTCAACAGGGCGCCCCTCTTGGCGCGCTACCCGCAACCGGGCGCCCCTCCTAGTGCTCTAGCCCCAGCAGGGCGCCCCGAATGAAGAAAACCAGCCAACAGGGCACCCCTCTTGGAGCACTAGCATCCACAGGGCACCCCTCTTGGAGCGCTAGCGTCAACAGGGCGCCCCTGATACCCCTACCGGGGAGCCCTCGTGAAACCAAGAACCCCGATCGGGCACCCCGATAGCTCGGCCCAACCGCAACCGGGCGCCCCTCCTAGTGCTCTAGCCCCAGCAGGGCGCCCCGAATGAAGAAAACCAGCCAACAGGGCACCCCTCTTGGCGCGCTAGCGCCAACAGGGCGCCCCTCTTGGAGCACTAGCGTCAGCAGGGCGCCCCTGCTGAAACAAGCGGGGCGCCCCGGCTGCAGAACCCCGCGGCTTAGCGGCCCTGGCTGGCGACCGCGGCGATCGCCTCGGCGGCGGCGTCAGGGTCGAGGTACTCCCCGCCGGGCTTGATCGGGCGCAGGGTGGCCGGGTCCAGGTCGTAGCGCAGCGGAATCCCGGTCGGGATGTTCAGCCCCACGATGTCGGCGTCGGAGACCTGGTCCAAGTGCTTCACCAGCGCGCGCAGCGAGTTGCCGTGCGCGGAGACCAGGACCGTCTTGCCCAGGTGCAGGTCGGGCACGATCGCGTCGTACCAGTACGGCAGGGCGCGGTGCACCACGTCAGCGAGGCACTCGGTCCGCGGCATCAGCTCCGGCGGCAGGGTCGCGTACCGCGGATCGCCCTCCTGGGACCATTCGTCGCCCGCCTCGATCGGCGGCGGTGGGGTGTCGTAGGAGCGGCGCCAGATCATGAACTGCTCGTCGCCGTACTGCTCCCGGATCTCTTTCTTGTTCTTGCCCTGCAGCGCCCCGTAGTGCCGCTCGTTCAGCCGCCAGGACCGGGACACCGGAATCCAGTGCCGGTCGCAGGCGTCCAGCGCCAGCTCGGCGGTGCGGATCGCCCGGCGCAGCAGGGAGGTGTGCACCACGTCGGGGAGGAGGCCGTGCTCCCGTAGCAGCTCCCCGCCACGGCGGACCTCGGCCTCACCGCGGGCAGTCAGGTCCACGTCCACCCAGCCGGTGAACAGGTTCTTGGCGTTCCATTCGCTCTCGCCGTGCCGCAGCAGCACCAGAGTTCCCAGGCTCATGCTTCCATCCTGACGTATGACTCAACCCGGCTGTACGCCGGCCTGAACCGCCGCCCCGGTGGCGAGCAGTTCCGCCACGTCCGCGACCCCCCACTCGGTGAGCGCGGCGCGGGTGTGCTCGCCGGGCAGTGGCGGCGGGCGCCGCGGGCCGGCCACTGGTGCGGCGGCGAAGCGGGGCGCCGGTGCCGGCTGCTGTACGCCGTACCGTTCCACGAATACTTCCCGGGCGGCGAGCTGCGGGTGCTCCGGGGCCTCCACGGCGGAGAGGACCGGGGCGACGCAGGCGTCGGTGCCGGCGAAGATCTCCGCCCACTCGTCCCGGGTACGCTGAGCGATCCGCTCGCCGATGAGCTCCCGCAGCCGGGGCCACCCGGAGACGTCGTACTGGGCCGGCACCGCGGCCGGGTCCAAGCCCAGGCCGGTCAGGAGCTGGCCGAAGAACTCCGGTTCGAGTGCGGCCACCGCGACGTACTCCCCGTCCGCGGTCGGGTAGACGGCGTAGAACGGCGCGCCGCCGTCCAGCAGGTTGGTGCCGCGCTCCTCCTGCCAGAGCCCGTCCCGGCGTAGTCCGTAGAGCTGGGTCGCGAGCAGCACCGCACCGTCGACCACCGCGGCGTCCACCACGTCGCCGGTGCCGGTGTACTGGCGTCGCCACAGGGCTGCCAGGGCCCCGGCCACCAGCAGCATGCCACCGCCGCCGTAGTCGCCGAGCAGGTTGGCCGGTGGGGTGGGCGGGCCACCGGCCGGGCCGATGCCGTGCAGGACGCCGGCGACCGCCAGATAGGTGAGGTCGTGGCCGGCGGTGCCGGCGAGCGGCCCCTGCTGCCCCCAGCCGGTCATTCGACAGTAGACCAACCGCGGGTTGGCGCTGCGGCAGGCGTCCGGGCCCACCCCCAGGCGCTCCGCCACCCCCGGGCGGAAGCCTTCCAGGAGCACGTCGGCGCGGGCGGCGAGGGCGAGCGCGGCCCGCACCCCGCCGGCCGTCTTGAGGTCCAGGATCACCGAACGCTTTCCCCGGTGCAGCAGGTCGTGCCGGGGTTCACCCGGGTACGCGGCGGCGCCCGGCCGGTCCAACCGCAACACGTCGGCGCCGAGGTCGGCGAGGACCATGCCGGCGAACGGAACCGGCCCGATGCCGCCGAGTTCCAGGACGGCCAGCCCGGCGAGCGGTCCACTCATGAGAGACACCGTACCGAGCGTGGTGCTCGCCAGCAGCGCGATTGCCGGCGGCGGCGGGCGGCACCCACCCCCGTCAGCGCCGCCCGCCTCACCGCCGGTCTCAGGTGGCGCCGTCCCCCAACGGCGGATTCCACCCATCCCCCGGCACCGCCGCTCGGCGCCTGTCCCCTCGGAGCACCTCCGAGAGCGGCTGGCCAAGCCGCGACTTAGCTTCCTCGAGCAGCGGTACGGCTTTCACGGTACGCCGCCGAAAATCCCAGCGACAACCTCATTCGGTGCGTCTCCCATCACACAAACGGTCAAACCGGCTGTTTGGTAGCGCTCCCACACCCGCCTCTTAGGACATTCGGGGCGGCGACGCACCGTTTGGTGATGGAGGCGCACCGTTCGGGTGCAGAACTCCGCTCAGTAGGGGGCGAGCTGTGCCGCCAACCGGGAGCGGCGCTCGGCCACCGCTTGCCGGTAGACCGCCAGCAACCCCTCGGCCGTCCGGTCCCAGGAGAAGGCGCGGGCGTGGGCGACCGCTCCGCGCGCCAGCTCCGCCCGCCAGGCCGGGGCGGCGAGCAGCTTCTGGAGCACCCGGGCCCACTCGGCCGGATCGTGGCCGGGCACCAGCACGCCGGAGTGCCCGTCCCGCACCACCGTGACCAGCCCGCCGACCGCCGCGGCCACCACCGGCGTCCCGCAGGCCTGCGCCTCCAGCGCCACCAACCCGAACGACTCGTTGTGTGAGGGCACGGCGACCAGGTCGGAGGCCCGGTAGAGGTCGGGCAGGATCGCGGCTGGCTGTGGCGGCAGGAAGCGCACCTGGGCGGAGATGCCCAACGCGCCGGCGAGGTCGCTCAGTGCGGTGGGGTGCTCCAGCCCGGTGCCGCTGTGCCCGCCCGCGATCACCACGGTCAGCGAGTCCGCCAGCTGCGGATCGAGGTAGCGCAGTTCGGCGGCGGCGCGTAGCAGCACGTCCGGTGCCTTCAGCGGCTGCAGCCGCCCCACGAAGGTCACCACCAGGCCGGTCTCGGGCAGCCCGAACGCCCGGCGCGCCCGCCGGCGCGCCGGCTCCTCCCGCCCGGGCGCGGCCGGGCGGAACCGGTCCAGGTCCACGCCGGGCTCCACCACCACCAGCCGCTCCGGCGGGGCGCCGTAGGAGTCGCGGAGATCCTGGGCCTCCGCCCGAGTGTTGGCGACCAGGCGGTCGGCCTCATCCACCACCTGCTCCTCACCGATCACCCGGGTCCGGGGCTCGGGCCGGTCACCGGCGGCCAGCGAGGCGTTCTTGACCTTGGCGAGGGTGTGTGCGGTGTGCACCAGCGGCACCCCCCAGCGCTCTTTGGCGAGCCACCCGACCTGGCCGGAGAGCCAGTAGTGGGAGTGGACCAGGTCGTACCACCCCGGCGGGTGCTGGGCCTCGGCCCGCAGCACCCCCTGGGTGAAGGCGCACAACTGCGCCGGCAGATCTTCCTTGGCCAACCCTTCGAGCGGGCCGGCGAGCACGTGCTTGACCCACACGCCAGGGGCGAGCTCCACGGTGCGGGGCAGGTCGCTGGAGGTGGCGCGGGTGAAGATCTCGACCTCCACGCCGGCTCGGGCCAGGCGGCGGGAGACCTCCACGATGTAGACGTTCATGCCGCCGGCGTCACCGGTGCCGGGTTGGTCCAGGGGGGAGGTGTGTACGGAGATCGTGGCCAGGCGGCGCACCAGGGCTCCTTCGGGTCGGGGGTACGAGCGTCGGGGGAGACGACGCCAATGACAACCTCCCCGACCGGCCCGGGTCTTCCCCGGCACCGGCGCCTCACCGCCTATCCCCCGCCAAATGTGACGCAAGTCTCGTTTGCCCCGAGCCGGGCTCGGGCATAACGTCGGTTCTGTCCGTTCCGGGACGCTCGCCGGCCGGGCCCTCCCGCCCGCCGCCCCGCCCTCCCGGGGGCGCCCGATTCACGCTGACGCATGGGGGATGATCGGGGCATGAACGACGCCCCTGTCGATGTCGCGGTTGTGACCGGAGCCTCCAGCGGGATCGGTGCCGCCACTGCCCGGCGCCTCGCCGCCGAGGGCTTCCACGTAGTGGCCGCCGCCCGGCGTACCGACCGGTTGGAGCGGCTGGCGGAGGAGATCCGCGCGGCCGGTGGTGCGGTGACCACCGTCGGCTGCGACGTGACCTCAGACGAGTCGGTGGCCGCGCTCGCCGCCAAGGTGTCCGAGTTGCCGGCCGCCCTGACGCTGCTGGTCAACAACGCCGGCGGTGCCATCGGGCTGGAACCGCTGGAGGAGGCGGACATCGCCGAGTACCGCCAGATGTACGAGGTGAACGTGCTCGGCACGGTCCGGGTGACCCAGGCCCTGCTGCCGGCGCTGGAGCGCTCCGGCCGGGGCACGATCGTGGTGATGAGTTCGACCGCCGCCCTGGCGCCGTACGAGGGTGGCGGCGGCTACTGCGCGGCAAAGCACGCCGAGAGCGCCATCGCCGGCACCCTGCGGCTGGCGCTGTGCGGCCGGCCGGTCCGGGTGATCGAGATCAACCCCGGCCTGGTGAAGACCGAGGAGTTCTCGCTGGTCCGCTTCCGCGGCGACGCCCAGCGCGCCGAGGAGGTGTACGCCGGGGTGGCGGAACCCCTCGTGGCCGAGGACATCGCCGACTGCATCGCCTGGTGCGCTACCCGGCCGCACCACGTCAACATTGATCGCCTGGTGGTGCGCCCCCTCGCGCAGGCGGCGAACCACAAGCTCCACCGGACCACCTGAGCCGGCCCACCCGGCCCCGGCGGCCGGCCCGGCCGCCCGGCCCCTGGCCGCTCAGCCCCGGTCGCGGTCGCGGAACACCCGGCCCAGGATGCCGATCCCCAGGAAGACCAGGCCCACGCCGGCGAGCGCCAGGTTGCCGACCGCAGTAAGCGGATACATCCCGATAAGCTCTGCCACACCAGATATAACGAGCAGAACGGACGTGGGTCGCCGCCGCGGCAGGCCCTGACCTGGGGTTTCACCCGGTCGGACCCGCTCCTGCGGGCCGACCGGAACCTGCCCGGCCGCCGCGGCCGGGTGTTCACCGGCCCCGCCCGGATTCCGGGTTCACAGTGCGCAGTTGATCAGCACCGGTTCCGGGCGCAAGTGGATCCCGTACCGGCCGGCCACCCCGTCGCGGATCTCGCGGGCGAGGCTCAGCAGCGCCGCGGTGGTGCCACCGCCACGGTGGGTCAGGGCGAGCGTGTGCTTGGTCGAGATCGCCACGCCCCGGAAACCGTCCGTCCCGGCGTACCCCTTGGTGAAGCCGGCCCGCTCGATCAGCCAGGCCGCGCTCACCTTGACCCGGCCGTCCGGCTCGGGCCAGCTCGGCACCTCGCCCGCGGTGGCGCGCAGCGCGCGGTACGCGGCGGGCTCGAGCACCGGATTGGTGAAGAAGGAGCCCGCCGAGCGGGTATCCGGGTCGGCCGGGTCCAGCACCATGCCCTTGGCCGCGCGCAGCGCCAGCACCGCCTCCCGGACCGCGCCGAGCGGGGCGCGCGCACCCGGCGCCACCTCGAGCTTCCGCGCCAGCTCGGCGTACCGCACCGGCGCCGACGAGGTGGACCGCCGCAACCGGAACTCGACCGCCAGCACCACCCACCGGTCAGTGTGCTTGAACACGCTGGTCCGGTAGCCGAAGCCACACTGGTGCGGCGGCAACCACCGCACCTGGTCGGCGAGCCGGTCCAGGACCTGGACCCGGGTGATGGTCTCGGCGACCTCCTGGCCGTACGCGCCGACGTTCTGGGTCGGGGTGGCCCCGGCGGCGCCCGGGATGCCGGAGAGGCACTCCAGGCCGGACCACCCCGCCGCCACCGCGGCGGACACCACCTCGTCCCACGGCTCGCCGGCCGCCACCTGTACCGTCACCGTCTCCGCGTCGCTGGCGCACACCCGCAGCCCGCGCGAGCGGATCAGGATCACCGTGCCGGGAAAACCCTGGTCGGCGATGACCACGTTGCTGCCGCCGCCCAGCACCAGCGCCGGTTCACCCGCGGCGGCGGCGTCCCGTACACTCTGGGCGACTTCGGCCGCATCGGTGGCGGTGAGCAGCCTGCCGGCGGGCCCGCCCAGCCGCAGCGTGGTGTACGCGGCGCGCGTCGCCTCCTCGGTGCTGGTGTGGGACACGCCGTCCACCATAGGCCGGAGCGGGTCCCACCAAGGGCGGGAGGGCTGACCATGAGGACGCACGGTAGCAAGGATCTGTGGCTCGCCGCATTGCGCACCGACGGACCGGCCACGCGAGCGGCGTTCGAACAGGCGGCAATGGGCGAGCAGGGCCTCGCCGCCCCGGTCCCCTCCTGTCCGGAGTGGCGCGTGCTCGACCTCATCCACCACCTCGGGACCGGCTACCACGAGGTCCGCTCCCACATCACCCGGGGCGTGACCAGCAAGCCGGACCCGGTCTCACCCGGCGACCTGCCCGAGGGCCCGGCCGCGATCCAGTGGTGGGCGGACGAACACACGGCACTGGTGACCTTGCTGGACGGTCTGGACCCGGAGCTACCCGCGTGGAACTGGGCGCCCCAGCCGAAGCAGGCGTGGTTCTGGATGCGCCGGATGGCGCACGAGACCGCGGTCCACCGCTGGGACGCGCAGATCGCGGTGGGCCACGGCGAGCCGGTCGAGTCCCGGTTGGCGGTGGACGGGGTGAGCGAGGTGCTCGACACCTGGCTGCCCGCGGGGCGCCGGCGCGGGCCCACCGACCGCGCGGGGGTGGTCCGGCTCGTCGCCACCGACGTCGAGCAGGAGTGGTTCGTGCGGCTACGCGGCGCGGGTGTGGCGCTGCTGGACACCGCCACCTGGTTGGACCATGACGAGCACCGCACCCGGGTGATGGCCCGCGGGACGGTGAGCGATCTGCTGCTGGCGCTGTGGGGCCGGGTGCCGTTCGACGTGCTGGAGGTCAGCGGCGAGGCCGACCTGCTCGCCGCGCTGCGGACCGGCTGATCCGCCCGGCCACCCGGGGCCCCGCCTGGCCGATCCGGCGACCTAGGTGTGCCCGCAAGACATCAACTTATTGACATTGCTTACTTCATCTGATACCCCTACGGTACGCCCTGAGAGCGCTCTCACGGATAAGCACCCAGGTAGAGCGCACTTGCTGAGAGCGCTCTCCCGCCCTGCGTACGAGGGAGAGGTTCATGAGACCGTACGCGATTCCCCCCGCAAGACTCTGGACCAGGCTGCTCGCCGGTGCCAGCGTCACCGTACTGCTGGCCGGCGCCCTGGTGGCGATCACCGCCGACGCGCGCGCCAGCGTGCCGGCCACCCCACCGGGCTGGACTCTGGCCTTCGCCGATGACTTCGACGGGCCGGCTGGCCAGCTACCGTCCAGCACCAACTGGCGGTTCAGCATCGGCCACGGCTACCCCGGCGGCCCACCCAACTGGGGCACCGGTGAGATCGCCTACCACACCAACGATCCAGCCAACGTGAGCCTGGACGGCTCCGGGAACCTGCGCATCACCCCGCTGCGCGCCCCCAACGGCAGCTGGACATCCGCCCGGATCGAGACCAACCGGCAGGACTTCCGGCCGCCGCCGGGCGGCGTGATGCGGATCGAGGGCCGGCTGCGCCTGCCGGCGGTGACCGGCAACGCGGCGCTCGGCTACTGGCCGGCGTTCTGGGCCCTGAACTCGCCCTACCGCAGCAGCTTCGACAACTGGCCGGGCGGTGGCGAGTTCGACGTGATGGAGAACGTCAACGGGCTCAATCAGGTCTGGGGCGTACTCCACTGTGGGGTCGCCCCCGGCGGGCCGTGCAACGAGCTCAACGGCATCGGGAACAGCCGGGCCTGTCCCGGGAGCCCGTGCCCGGGCAACTTCCACACCTACGCGTTCGAGTGGGACACCAGCGTCACCCCGAACCAGCTGCGCTGGTACGTGGACGGACAGCAGTACCACAGCGTCAGCCAGAACCAGCTACCGCCGGCCACCTGGGCGGAGATGACCAGCCACGCCGGCTACTTCATCATCCTGAACGTGGCGATCGGGGGCGGCTTCCCGGACGGGGTCGCCGGCTTCACCACGCCGACCGCGGCTACCCAGCCCGGCCACCCGATGCTCGTCGACTACGTCGCGGTCTGGTACCGCGGCGGCGGGGGCGGTGGGCCTACCACGCCGCCACCCACCACGCCGCCGCCGGGCGGAGCCCGCGACGCGTACGCCCCGATCCAGGCCGAGTCGTTCAACGCCAACCACGGCACGGTCGTGCTGGACGGTTCCTACATCGGCCACATCGCCAACGGCGACTGGGTCCGGTTCGACGGGGTCAACTTCGGCTCCACCCCACCGCTGGACTTCGTGGCCCGGGTCGCCTCCGGCGCACCCGGCGGGGTGAGCGGTCTGGTCGAGGTGCGGATCGGCAGCCCGACCAGCCCACCGATCGGTAGCTTCGCGATCGCCAACACCGGTGGGTGGACCAACTGGGTGCAGGTCCCGGGCAACGTCACGCCGGTCACCGGCACCCACACGGTGTACCTCACGTTCACCAGTGGCCAGCCGCAGGAGTACGTCAATGTGGACTGGTTCCACTTCCGGCGCTGACCCGGAAGGGCTCCGGGGCATGGCATCATGCACGACGTGACGCCCAGTCGCCCCACTCTGGAGCAGGTGGCCCGGCGCGCCGGCGTGTCCCGGGCCACCGCCTCCCGGGTGGTCAACGGTTCCACCACCGTCGCCCAACCGATCCGGGAGGCGGTCCACCGGGCCGTGGCCGAACTCGGCTACGTACCGAACCTCGCCGCCCGGACCCTGGTGACCCAGCGGACCGGCTCGGTGGCCCTGATCCTGCCGGAGACCCCCAACCGGGTCTTCTCCGACGACCAGTTCTTCCCGGGCGTGGTCCGGGGTGTCAGCCAGGAACTGGAAGCGGCGGACCGGCAGCTGGTGCTGATGCTGGTGGGCTCGGCCGCCGCCCACGAGCGCGCGGAGCGGTACACCACCGGGGGGCACGTGGACGGGGTGCTCTTCGCCTCCATCCACGGCGCCGACCCGCTACCGGACATGCTCGCCCGGGCCGGGGTACCGGTGGTGTGCAGCGGCCGGCCGCTGGGGCGCTCCCGGGTGCCGTACGTCGAGGTCGACCAGCACGGCGGCGTGGCGGCGGCGGTACAACACCTGCTGGAGCGGGGCCGGCGGCGGATCGCCACCATCGCCGGCCCGCAGGACATGGTCGCGGGCCTGGACCGGCTGGCGGCCTTCCGGAAGGTGCTCGCCGGCTCCGGGCGCCGCTCGGTGGTGGCGATGGGGGATTTCACCCGCAAGTCCGGGGAGACCGCGATGCGCCAGTTGCTGGAGGACGACCCCAAGCTGGACGCCGTCTTCGCCGCCTCCGACCTGATGGCCCACGGCGCCCTGCGTACGCTGCGGCAGGCCGGACGGCGGGTCCCGGACGACGTGGCCGTGGTCGGGTTCGACGACAGCGGGATCGCCCAGTACATGGACCCGCCACTGACCACGGTGCGGCAGCCGATCGAACGGATCGGCCAGACGCTCGCCCGGCAACTGCTGCGGCTGCTCGCCGGCGAGCGGATCGAGGAGTCGGTGGTGCTGCCGACCGAATTGATCGTGCGGGACTCGTCCTGACCGCACGCGGGTAGATCAACCCAGGCCCATGCGCAACCCCGGGGCGGTCACTCCAGCCGCAGGCGAACCCGGCGGTTGGCCCGGCCCTTGCTCTCGACCTTGGTCACCCGCACCCGGCCCACCTGGGCGGTGGAGGCGACGTGGGTGCCGCCATCGGCCTGGGAGTCCAGCCCGACGATGTCCACCACCCGGATCTCCGGCTCATCGTGCGGGATGAGCGCCGCCTGGGTACGCACGATGTCCGGGATGGCCAGCGCCTCCTCCCGCGGCAGGACGCGCACCTCGATCCGCCGGTCGGCCGCGATCTCAGCGTTGACCAGATCCTCCAGGCGGGACTTGAAGTCGGCCGGCACCTGCGGCAGGTTGAAGTCCATCCTGGCTTCTCCAGGTTGCATATTTCCGCCGGTGACCAGGGCTCCGAAGTCCCGGAACACCACCCCGCACAGCACGTGCAGCCCGGAGTGGGTACGCATCAGCAGGGTGCGCCGCTCGTCCTCGACCGCGCCGGTGACCGCGGTGCCGGCCGGCGGGACCGGGTCGCCCTCCTCGGGGATCAGGTATAGATCGTCGCCTTTGCGGGTGCCGACGATCCGGGTCTGCACCCCTTGCCACAGCAACACCCCGTGGTCGGGTGGCTGGCCCCCGCCGCCCGGGTAGAAGGCGGACCGGTCCAGCACGATGCCTTCCGGGCCGGAGTACAGCACCGCACACTGCCACTCGCGCAGCGTGGGGTCGGCCAGGTCGAGCCGCTCGGTCCGGCCGTGATGGGTAATGCCCATGGCTGGGAAGCCTACCCGCGCCTCACCATGGTCCGCGCCCGTCGCTGATGTCGCGCAGGCCGGGGCGTACGTCGAGCAGGTAGAGCGCGGAGGCGCCCAACGCGATCAGCTTGAACAGCAGGCCGAACATGGGCCGGGCCCCGGTGCCGAAGGTGGCGCCCTCCAGGCACAGCACCATGAAGGTGCTCCCACCGATGATCGCCAGCCATGCCGGTTTCTGGAGCGTGCCGAGCGCCGGAAAGGCGTCGGCGCGCTGGAGCGCGCAGTTGATCAGGGCGACCAGCCCGATCACCAGCGTGATGACGGTCAGCGCGTCGTAGATCGCATTGGTCACCGCCACGTGCCACATAGACGAAGCCTATGCTGCCGGCCCCAGGGCCGTCGAAGCACCCGGGGGCCGGCAGCAGCCCGGCGGCGCGGCTAGACCGCGGCCCGCCGGCTCGGCGCCCTGGGGCCGGCCTTGCTAGCCCCCCGGGTCGTGGAGCCGGACGCCCTACGCGGCGCCGTGGTGGTGGGTGGCCCGGCCGAGACGGCCGGGGTCTCCCGCTCGTCGTCGGGCTCGCCCGCACGCTCGGGCTCACCCACGACGACCTCCACCTTGGTGGGTTCGGCGTGCCCCGTGGTCGCGCCGAACCGCTGGTTGACCACCTGCTCCCCGTGCGCTACCAGGTTCCGGTAGCCGGCGACCGCCCGCTCCTGCGCCTTCGCCGCCCGGGCGGCCAGCGCCTCGGCCCGCCGCCGCGCATTGACCCGCATCTGGCTCAGCTCGGCGGTGAGCTCCCGGCTGACCAGCCGCTCGCGCAGCGCGCCCGCGGTCTGGCCGGCCGTGCGCAGGGTGCGCGCGGTGGCCTCCGGAAGCTTGCGCAGGCGCTGGTACGCCAGGTCACCGGCGCCCGCGGCCGCGTAGACGGCGGCCGGCAACTCTGCCCTGGCTCGCAACTCGGTCTTGGACCTCGTCACTTCGATCCCTCCTCTATCTGTCCCCTCGGTGCGGTTCCCTCTGCGTGAGGTCCCGCATGGTGTGGTTCCCCCTGGTGCGGGTCGCCCGGGTCGGGTTCCCCGCCTTCCTTGTTGCGGGTGTTCTCCCGCCGGAAGGTCTCGTAGATCTGACTCAAGGACTGCTTCTGGGCGATGGTGAGGTCCGGATCAGCGGCGATCGCGGCGAGCACACCATCCCGGTCCCGGGCGTCCAGCAGCCCGGCCCGCAGATACATCACGGGGGTGGAGACACGCAGCGCGGCCGCGATCTGCTGCAGCACCTCGGCGCTCGGCTTGCGCAGGCCACGCTCGATCTGGGAGAGGTAGGGGTTGCTGACGCCGGCCCGGTCGGCGAGCTGTCGCAGGGACACCCCGGCACTGCGGCGCAGGTCTCGGATGAAATGCCCGATATCCCAGCCTATGTCGCGTGGTGTGTGCTCCCCCATGTCTTTGACGGTATCCGGTCGCGCTAACTCCAGCAAGCGTTTGCTTGCTTTAGTTAGCGTGAGCTGCCCCACGTCACCCGATCGAGGGCGGATCGGGTGGGGCTTGGGCAACTTGGGGGGCTGGATGGCGCCCGGAAAGACCGCTTTACGGGTATGTGTACCCCCAGTTGATCACCACCCAACCCCCCAAGCTGCGGACCGGCCCACCCGCCGCGTGGGTTAGCTCCGGTGCGGGGCGGGCGGCTCAGGTGGGGAGGCGGAGCAGGTCGCGGGCCTCGGCCGGGGTGAGCGGCGGGCGCTGCGCGATCCGCGCGAGCGCGGACGCGCGCGCCACGAGTTGGGCGTTGGACTGCACCGCCTCGCCGCGCGCGTACCAGCGGGTGTCCTCCATCCCGACCCGCAGATGCCCGCCGGCCGAGAGTGACGCCAGCATCACCGGCAGGGTGGTACGCCCGATGCCGGTAGCCGAGAACGTCGTGCCCTCCGGCAGATCCCGGAGGGCAGCCACGCAGGCCACCAGGGCGGCGGTGGTGCCGGGCATCCCGCCGGGGACACCCATCACCAGGTCCACGTGCACGTGCCCGCCGGCCGGCAACCCGTACCGGTCCAGCAGCCGGGCGAGCGACCACAGGTGGCCCAGGTCGAAGATCTCGTACTCCGGGACGACGCCCAGCTCCTGCATCCGGGTGTGCAGGGAGACGATGAACCTCCACCGGTTGGCGAACACGTCCTCACCGAAGTTGACCGTGCCCATGGTGCAGGACGCCATGTCGGGCACCGCCTCCAGTACCCGCAGCCGGTCGGGCTCGGTGTCGGTGACCGCGCCGCCGGTGGAGAGCTGTACCACCAGGTCGGTGGCTGACCGCAGCGCGGCCACCGCCTCCCGCAGCCGGCCGAGGTCGAGCGTGGGCGCGCCGTCCGCGTCCCGCAGGTGCACGTGGATGACGGCGGCTCCGGCCGCACGGCAGTCCTGGGCGGTGGCGACCAGTTCCTCCATGGTCACCGGCAGCGTGGGCAGCTCCGCCTTTGACGCCTCGGCGCCGGTCGGCGCCACCGTGATCAGAGTGCCGGTCACCGCGTACCTCCCATCCGGCGGCCGCCCCCGGCCGGGCGATTACGCCGGGAGGGCGGTGGCGTCGGCCACCCGCAGCGTCGTGCCCTCGGTGACCGTGCGGCGCACCAGCGCCAGCGCGATCGGGCCCAGCTCGTAATGGTGCACGGCGGTGCCGAGGACGCCGACCCGGCGTCCGTCGGCGGTCACCTCCGTGCCCGGCGGCGGAAGCTGGTCGCTGGTCATCCCGTCCAGGTGCAGCAGCGTCAGGCGCCGGGGTGGGCGGCCCAGGTGATGCACCTTGGCCACCGTCTCCTGCCCCCGGTAACAGCCCTTCTCGAGGTGCACCGCGACACCCACCAACTCCGCCTCGGCCGGCAGCGTGCGCTCGTCGGTATCCACCCCGACTCGCGGGATCTTGGCCGCGACCCGCAGCGCCTCGTAGGCCCACAGGCCGCACCGGGGCACCCCGGCCTCCGCCAGCGTGGCGAGCACCTCCGGTACCCGCTCGCGCGGCACCAGCAGATCGACCCCGAGCCGGCCCCGGCGGGCCAGCCCGTCTCCCAGCTGGGCTACCGTGTACCGGGCGGTGGGCAGCGGTGGCACCGTGCCGGTGCGGAACTTCGGCGGCGGCACCGGCAACACCTCGGGGCTGGCGAGCTCCCCCACGCCCAGCGCGGTCAGCGCGGTCGTCACCTGCGGGCCGACCAGCGAGAGCACCGCCCGCTCCGCGGTGGCGTCGCGCGGCTCCACCCTTGTCAGGAACCGCATCCGCTGGAAGAACTCGACCAGCGGCCCGGCCGCGCCCGGCTCGGTGTCCAGCCAGGTGGTGCCGCCGTCCTCGGCGAGCACGGCGTGATGCTCGATGTGCCCGTGCGGGGAGAGGACGAGGGTCTCTGAGCCCTCGCCGGCGCTCAGCGCCGCCAGGTGCTGGGTGGTGAGGTTGTGCAGCCAGCCGAGCCGCTCCTCGCCGGGCACCGCCACCACGCCGCGATGGGACCGGTCGACCACGCCTACCTCACGGGCGAGCACCCGCTGCTCGCGCAGTGGGTCGCCGTAGTGTGCGGCCACACCGGCATCCGGCGAGGTGGGGTCGAGCGCCTCCACCGCGACCGTACTCACGCCGCCACCTCCGCTCGGCACGTCGCGCACAACCCGAACAGGGCCAGGTGCGGGATGTCAATCTCGAAGCCGTGCTCCGCCGCCACCGCGTCGGCCAGCGGCTGCACCAGGGTCAGGTCCACGCCCTCCACGATGCCACAGCGCCGGCAGACCAGGTGGGCGTGCGACTTCGCCTCGACCGGGTGGTACGTGGTGGCGCCGTGCGACAAGTGGGTGTGGGTGATCAGTCCCAGCTCCTCCAGCAGTTCCAGGGTGCGGTAGACGGTGGTGATGTTCACCGAGTCGGCCTGGCGCACGACCACGGCGTGCACCTGTTCCGGGGTGGCGTGCTCGAGCTGCCGCACCGCGTCCAGCACCAACTGCCGCTGCGGGGTCATCCGCATCCCGCGCGCACGGAGGAGGTCGGCCAGCGATGGCTGGGGCACCGCTCGATGATAGTGCGAGGACCGGTACCGAGCGGCACCCAACCTTTCTCAATATCCGATTAGTCAGATAAGTCAGGCGCTGCGTTGAGTCGCACCGATGCGCGCCATCCGCGTCGAACGCACCGCGGAAAGTGAGCGAGCACACGCCCTGACCTGCTGTTTTGTCGTTGAAAAGCTGCCTAGCCTTGGCGGGCGTGTACCCCCGGTTCCCCCGCCGGTGGCCCCACCCCCGCCGGTACCGTTGTCACCCCAATCGCGGGGCCTCGCCCCGTCGACTCGGACCGCTGACGCGGATCCGGCTTTACCAGCGGTACGGCCGGGCCACCGGCCTTCCATTCTTGCCCGCTGTCCACCTCCTCCGCGACTGGCTGGTGTCCCACCCGGTGGCGCGCACCGTGTGGGACGCGTTCCAGACCGCCGGCCGCGGCGGCAGTCACCGCTTGGTCGACCCGGCCGGCGGCCGGCTCCGCCGGGTCGGGCTGACGCTCGTGCTGCTCGCCATGCTCGCGACCGGCCCGGTGCCGGGCACCCACCCGGCCGTGGTCGCGCTCGACCCGTTCGGCGAGCCCGCTGGCGAGCGGATGATCGAGCTCCTGGCCCCGTCCCGGTCGGCGGACCGCTCCGGGGCCGCGGACCTGGCCGCCGCCGAAGACTCGGACGGCGAAGTCGGCGAGGGCCAGGACCCGGAACGCCAGGACGGCGAGCCGGGCGACTCCGATGACTCCGGCGAGGACCCGGACTCCGACTCCGGGGAGGAGCCCTCTTCGGAGCAGGAGTCCGAATCGGAGCCCGAGCCGGAGAAGGAGCCCGAACCCGAACCAGAAGCCGACGAGCCCGATGAGCCGGAGATCCCCGAGCCGGTCGGGGGCTTGAACCAGCGGCAGATGGAGCACGCCGCCGTCATCGTGCGGGTCGGCCAGGAGATGGGCCTGCCGAAGTACGCGTACGTGATCGCGATCGCCACCGCGCTGCAGGAGAGCTACCTGCGGGTGCTGGCCAGCGACCGGATCCCCAAGTCGTTCAACTACGACCACGACGGCAGCGGCAACGACCACGACTCGGTGGGCCTGTTCCAGCAGCGCCCGAGCATGGGCTGGGGCACGGTCAAGCAGTGCATGGACCCCGAGTACTCGGCCCGCGTCTTCTACGAGGCCCTGAAGCGGGTCCCCGGCTGGCGCGGGATGCCGGTCACGGTGGCCGCGCAGGCGGTGCAGAAGTCGGCGTACCCCAACCACTACGCCAAGCACGAACCGCTGGCCCGCGAGATCGTGAACGCCCTGATCTGATCCGCACCCGGTAGGCTACTGGCGTGTCCGGTGTCACGCCCGATCCGACCGCCGAGGCCCTCCCCGGCCCGCCGGGTGAGAAGGTCGTGGCGATGCTCGGCCGCGGCGTGGTCCCGCCGGACACGCCGCTGCTGCGCGCCGATGACCTCGGTGTGGTACGCGGTGACGGGGTGTTCGAGACCCTCCACGTGCGCGACGGGCAGCCGTGGCTACTCGACGCGCACCTGGACCGGATGGCCCGCTCCGCCGCGCTGATGGATCTCGACCTGCCCCCGCGGGAGACCCTCGCCGAGCTCGCCGCTACCGCCTGCGCCGCCTGGCCCCGAGCGCACGAGGGAGCCCTGCGGCTGGTCTGCACCCGCGGCGCCGAGCCGCTGCCGGGCGCGGCGTACGGCCCGGTCACGGTCTTCGCCACGCTGTCCCCGGTGGGCCCGGCGGTACGCGCCATCCGCCGCGAGGGCGCGGCCGCGGTCACCGCCACGCTCGGCCTGGCTGCCGCGACCCGGCCCGCGGCCCCGTGGCTGCTCGGCGGGGTGAAGTCCCTTTCGTACGCGGTGAACATGGCCTCCCAGCGGTGGGCGGCGCGGCAGGGTGTGGACGACGTGCTGTGGGTCTCCGCAGACGGGTACGCGCTGGAGGCGCCCACCTCCTCTCTGGTGTGGCTCTTAGGCGGCACCCTCTACACGGTGCCCGCCGAGCCCACCGGGATCCTGCCCGGCACCACCGCGCGCTGGCTACTCGACCACGCCCCGGCCCTGGGGTGGCGGGCGGAGGAGCGGCTGATCCGCCCGGCCGAGCTGTTCGACGCCGACGCGGTGTGGCTCACCTCCTCGGTCCGCGGCCTGGTGCCGCTGCGCGCCCTGGACGGCAAAGAGCTGCCCCGCAGCCCGGAACACACGCTCGCCGCACAGGAGCTGCTCGGCTTCCCGGTCTGACCGAGTGGGCTTTCCCTGGAAACCGGCGGATCACCCGGCGCCGGGGCGCTAACCTCGGCTGAGGACGGTGCCGGTGAGCGCTGCCGCACGGGGGGGCGATGGCTGAGGTTCCGCGCCGGGGACATCGGCGCACCACTGGGCGTACGGTGATCCGGCCAGCCCGCACCGTGCCAGACGCCGATCCTCCGCGCTACCGCGGTGGCCTGCTGGCGTTGATCGCCACGACCGGGCTGGCGCTGCTGATCCTCGGCCCGTCGGGGATCGCCTTCCTGGTGCGCGACTACGCGACCGCGGAGCCGGCGATCACCCACCACCTCGGCGAGCCGGTCCAGGACGGTGCGGTCTCGTTCGTGGTACACCAGGTCCGGTGTGGACCGCACGAGGATGCCCGGCACGGGCTGCTGTGCGAGGTCACCCTCGGCGCGCGCAACACCGGCGAGAGCGAGGTGGCGGTGCCGAGCAACGCCCAGAGCCTGCACGTCTCACCAGGGGCCCGGCACTTGCCCACTTCCACCGGCTCCGACTCGTTCGGCTCGCTAGCGCCGGGGGAGGCGGCGACCGCCGTGCTCCGGTACGACCTGCCGGCGGACGCGGAGATCACCCAGCTGCGGCTGCGAGCGGGTACGTACTCGCGCGGAGTCCCGGTCGCGGTCGACTACATCTACCCGTTGCTGTCCGACTAGCCGCCAACCCCGCAACCCGCATCTCGCAAACCCGCAACCCACCGCAACCCACAACCGGGGAGCCCTACTGGGGCTAGAGCAACAGCAGGGGCGCCCTGTTGAGCATCAACCCCCCAAGCGGGGAGCCCTGCTAACAAAGCCAGCTCAACCGGGGCGCCCTCCTAACCAAGCAACCCCAACCGGGGCGCCCTCCTGAAAGCCTCAACCTCAACCGGGGAGCCCTACTGGGGCTAGAGCAACAGCAGGGGCGCCCTGTTGAGGCGAGAGGCGGGGAGCTTTGGGTCAGAAGCGGGTGAGGCGGGCGGAGAGGTGCGGGGCGAGCCCGTGCCCGACCGCGGCCATCTCCTGGGCGTAGAGCAGCTCGCCACCCACGATCCCGTACAGCCGCCGGCCGGCGCTGACCTCCTTGGCGGTGGCGGTACGCATCACCGCGTCGGTGGCCAGCTCCAGCTTGGTCCCGTCCAGCTGACCGTAGTGCAGCTCCATGATCCCCGTGGGGGTACAGAGCAGCGCCTCGATCTCCCCGGTGGGTTCGCCGTCGGCCATCACCGGCCGCAGCCACCCGCTCTCCCGGGCCGCCGGGGCGATCGGCCGGGAGTCCTCGTCGAGCAGCCACGCCCGCGACTCGTAGGCGAGAAACGGCCGGCCGTCGTGGCTGATCCGGATCTCCTGCGCGTAGTCGAAGTCCTCGATGGTCGGGTAGCCGCCGCGGCCCCGACCCCGCCACCGGCCGATGTATTCCCGCAGGCCGGCCAGCGCCGGATGCGGGGCCGGCTCAGCGGCCGGATCGTCGGAGTCCGGGTACGGGTACGGCTCCACCGGTGCGGCGTTGAGCCAGGGCGGCGGCACCCCGTTGGGGTTCATCGGCGCCCCCGGGCCAGCCGGACGCCGAGGTAGACCAGACCCCCGGCGAGCACCCCGAAGCCGCCCACCAGCAGGCTCACGAAGCCGATCTCGGTCACCATGGTCCCGATCCTACGCACCCGCCCACCTATGCTGGACGGCATGGCATCGAGCCTATTGGTTAAGGCGACCGCCGGGACGGACGCGCCGGAGCGGTGCGCGCAGGCGTTCACGGTCGCGGCGACCGCGGTCGCCGCCGGGGCCCGCGTCTCGCTGTGGCTCACCGGAGAATCGGCCTGGTTCGCCCTACCCGGCCGCGCGGCCGAGTTCACGCTGCCGCATACCGCGCCCCTGCCCGACCTGCTGGAGGCGGTCCGCACCGGGGGGCGGGTGACGGTCTGCACCCAGTGCGCCGCCCGGCGCGAGATCACCGAGGCGGACCTTCTCCCGGGCATCACCATCGCCGGCGCCGCGTCCTTCGTGGAGGAGGCGCTGGCGCCGGAGACCCGCGTCCTCGTCTACTGATCGTCCGGCAGGCCGGGGTCAGAGCCCGGCCGGCAGCCGGTGGACACGGTCAGGCGCAGCTCACCGGGGCCGGTGGCCTCACCCACCACCGTCACGAAGTCGCCCGCGTCAGCGCGCAGCCGGCCGCTGCGCGTAAAGTACTGCGCCGACCACTCCGCCGGCACCCGCTCGGCCAGCCCGGCCAGCGCCGCCGGCTCGGTCCCGGCCGGGACCCGTACGGTCACCACCCGCTCCACCTCGGTGCCCCGACGGGCCACGGTGAGCCGGCAGCCGGGGGTGACCTCGTACTGCCCGACCTCCACCGGGGTACCGGCCCGCTCCCGGAGCGTCTCCACCGCCCGGTCGAGGGCCTGCCGGCCGGTGGCGAGGTCGCTCTGTGCCCGCACCGTCGCCGGGCCGGAGGCCGATGCCCACACCGCCAGGGCGAGTACGATCAGCGCCCACCCGCCGACCAGACCGATCGCCAGCCAGCGGCGCCGTCTCCCCGCCGCCACGCCGTCACGCCCCGTCCGCGGCTCAGGCACGGTGCTCGCGCAGGTCGGTGACCTCGGCCGCGGGCACCCAACCCTGGTAGACGCCGAACTCGAACTCCTCCAAGCCGAGCGAGCGCGCCACCGGAGCCTTGCCGCCGGTGTACTCCAGCCGCAGCCAGTTGTCGTGCTCGGCCAGCACGATGAACGGCTCCCCCCGCCACATGCACACCGTGCGGACGTACGACAGGCCCTCCAGCTCGGCCAGCGGCACCACCCGGACGTAGCGGCCCTCCCGGACCTGGGTGAAGCCGTCCGCCTCGGTGGGCCGGTACAACCGCACCGAGTCGCCGTCCGGGCTGGCCTCGTAGTCCATGCCGCGCCAGCGGGCCAGGTAACCGTCGCGCATCAGGACTCCTCCGCCCGCCGCCAGGTGGGTCCGTCCGCGTCCAGCTTCGCCACCAACCGCTGGTCACCGTCGCGGCTCAGGCGCCACAGCTCCGCCCCGTGCGGCAACCGGATACTGTCGACCTTGAACTCGGCGATCACGTCCCCACTGTCGGCCGGGGCGAACCCGTTGCCCCGAAACGGCGCCCGCTCGATCACCCAGCCCTGCATCGCGGCCATTGCCGCCTCGGTCCGGCCACCGTAGGGGATGCGGTACAGGTGCGGGCAGTACGCCTGCCAGCGCAGGACGAACACCTCCTCCGCCTCGGGGTCGAACGGTGAGCCGTCGTAGCGCAGGCCGAGCCCGGCCACCA
>Ga0079224_100003299_pt1 | contig 20273 bp, 13 predicted proteins | sample Stecom2015_FD_80414 | JGI IMG/M metagenome (GOLD analysis project Ga0079224, IMG submission 80414) | Agricultural soil microbial communities from Utah to study Nitrogen management - Steer compost 2015 | ecosystem: Environmental > Terrestrial > Soil > Agricultural land | place: USA: Utah...
CTCGAAGAACGCGCCTCGAATGAAAGCCAATGATTCCAATAATCGCCGAAGTGATAGCCGCAGAAAGGCTTCATTGCCATCGGATCGCGCCGCACGACGCCGGTTGCACCCACGGCTGCCGCCGTCGTCTCCGAAGCCATGCCTGCGCCCAGCAACACCCCATGGGCCCAGTTGCGCGCTTCATAGACGAGCGGAGCCACCTCGCGACGCCGACCGCCGAACAAAATCGCCGAGATCGGCACGCCTTGCGGATCCTCTGCCGCACCCGAATACACAGGATTGTTCTTCGCTGCAACGGTAAAGCGCGCGTTCGGATGAGCCGCCGGCCCGTTCTGCTGCAAGTACGCTCGACCTTGCCAATCGATCGTCGGCGTGCCGTGCTCCAAACCTTCCCACCACGGCTCGCGATCTTCCGTCAGCGCCACGTTCGTGAAGATCGTGTCGCGTCGGATCATTTCATACGCATTGGGATTCGTGTTCGCGTTCGTGCCCGGCACGACACCGAAGTAGCCCGCCTCCGGATTGATCGCACGCAACTGTCCGTCCGCACCGACGTGCATCCAACAAATGTCATCGCCCAACGTCCAGATCTTCCAACCCCGCATCGAGACCGGCGGCACGAGCATCGCCAGGTTCGTCTTACCGCAGGCCGAGGGGAAGGCCGCAGCAATATAATGAGTACGTCCCCGCGGGGTCTGTACACCCATGATCAGCATGTGCTCCGCCAGCCAGCCTTCCTCCCGCGCCTGCCAGCTCGCGATGCGCAGCGCGTGACACTTCTTCCCGAGCAGCGCGTTGCCGCCGTATCCCGAACCGAAACTCTTGATCGAAAGCTCCTCCGGGAAGTGCATGATGAAGCGCCGGTCCGGATTCAAGTCGCCCGTGGAGTGAAGTCCCTTGACGAAGGTCTCGCCCTCCTCGATGCGCCGCAGAGCTTGCTCCCCCATGCGCGTCATGATCTGCATGTTCAACACGACATACGGACTGTCGGTCAACTGAACCCCGCAGCGAGCGTGCGGTGAATCGATCGGTCCCATGCAGTACGGCACGACGTACAGCGTACGTCCGCGCATCGCCCCTTCGAACAGTCCATCGATCTTGCGATGCGCCTCCGCCGGATCCATCCAGTGATTGTTCGGACCCGCATCCTCTCGCGAACGCGTACACACGAACGTCAAGTGCTCGACGCGCGCGACATCGTTCGGATCGGATCGGTATAGATAACAATTCGGATGCGTCGACTGGTTCAGCTCGATCAAGTCCCCGCGCGCCACCATCTTATCGATCAGCGCTCGACGCTCCCCATCCGAACCCGTGCACCAATGCACCGCATCCGGTTTCAGCAGGCGCGCCGCATGATCGACCCAAGTGCGCAGGGACAAGCTCGATGTGTTCATCGCTTCGACAGGACTCCACCGTCAACGCCGCACAACGTGAGCAGCGCCTGACCGATCAAAGGTTCTTGGCACTCAAGGAGTGCGTTATCGGAAACGCGCGCGCATCCTGGGTTAGGTCGCGTCCGGCTGTACTTCCGGCCGGGCAGCTGCGAACGCGGGCAAAGATTCGAGATGCGCAGCGACAGCGGCGATCGTGGGAAACGGCGCAAGATCGACATTGAATCTGCGTGCGTTGAAGACCTGCGGCACGAGACACACGTCGGCCATCGAGACCGAGTCGCCATAGCAGAACCTGCCCTGCGAGGAATGACGACGCAGCTCGACTTCGATACCTTTGAAGCCCTCCACCACCCAATGCTGATACCAGGCGTTCACGTCGTCGTCCGCTTGACCGAGCCGCTGACGCAGGTAGTTGAGCACGCGCAGATTGTTGATTGGATGGATGTCGCAAGCGATTGCGAGCGCGATCGAACGCACCTGTGCGCGACCGAGAGGCGTGTCGGGCAACAGGGGCGGATCGGGGTAGAGCTCATCGAGATACTCCATGATTGCGAGTGACTGCGATAGCGCAGTGCCTTCGATATCGAGAGCAGGTATCAGGCCATACGGATTGACCGCCAGATAATCCGCTGCGCGGTGTTCGCCTTTGGCAAACGCCTTCGGAATCGACTCGTACGTCAACTTCTTCAGGTTGAGCGCAATTCGAACACGGTAAGCAGCAGAGCTGCGAAAGAAGGTATAGAGTTTCATGACTCGCCTGAGAGAGTATTCCAGATCATCAGAGCATCGAGTGCCAGTACACCCTCTGGGGTGGCACGAAGAGGATTGATATCGAGCTCCAGTAACTTCGAGTGCGCACTCACCATGTTGCTGACGGCAAGAAGCGCAGTGACGATCGCATCGCGATCGACCGCGGGCGCGCCCCTCCAACCCTCAAGCAACCCGCTCCCGCGCAGATCGTTCAGCATCTCGAGCGCATCCGCTCTGCTGATCGGCGCGAGCCGGATGCTCACATCGTTGAGCGCTTCGGCCTCGGTGCCGCCGAGGCCGACCAAAATCGTCGCACCGAAGCTCGCATCGCGCTTTGCACCGACGATCAGATCGACACCGCGTGGCGCCATTTCCTCCAGCAAATACCGAGGCGATCGCCGGTCTGGAATCGAATCGATTTGATCGAGAGCGCGGTTCAGCTGCTCGATGTCACTCACGCCGAGATGCACGCCGCCTACTTCCGTCTTGTGTGCAATCGCCTCATCGAGCACTTTGACGACGATCGGCTTCTGGAGCGTCTCGAACGCCCCCACAGCCTCCTCGCGCGTGCGGCAGACGACATGCGTCGGCGTGCGAATACCATATTGATTGAGCAGCCGCTTTGCTGCGGCTTCGTCGCGAGCATCGACGGTTGCGCGCGATTCGAGCGGCATCGCTGCCTTTGCCACACGACGCCGATGTCGCGCTCGTGCATCTTCGCTGAGCGCCCATGCCGCCGTCGCCGCGCGCTCGGGCGACAAGAAGGCCGGCGTTCGCAATGCCTCGAGCGCGGCTTCCACTCGTTCTAGCGAAGCTGGCTCTCCTAACGTTCCGAAAAGAAGCGGTACGTCGATCTCCTCGCGGGCGCGTTTGAATACGGCGACGGGATCGAGTGCCGCCGGCTCATCGAGCGCGAACGTCAGCACAGCGTCGATCGCAGGATCACGTGCGACATGAACCATCACGTCCGCAAACACCGCCGATGGACGGCCCGTATCGATCGGGTTGCGAAGATAGGTCATCGGAGGCAAGAGCTTCGCGACTTGCGCGACCGTCCCCTCCGAAAGTGGCGGCACGTCGACGCCCCGCGAGCGCAACGCATCGAGGATGATGAGTCCCGGGCCCGCCTGCCCCGTCAGAATGGCGACGCCCGGATTCGGCTTCGCTTCGATGCGTCCCGCGTTGAGCGCCGCCGCGCAGTCGATCGCATCTTCGGTCGAATCGACGACGATCGCGCCGGCCTGACGCATGGCTGCCGCCGTGATCGCATGGGCGCCCATCAAGTTCCCGGTGTGCGACTGCGCGAACTCGGCTACCTGCGCTCGGCCCACCGGCAAGACGACGACCGGTTTCCGAGACGTCGTCTCGGCAATGACCTCGTACAGCCTGCGTCCGTTCGGAACACCCTCGAGATGCAGCACAATCACGCGGGTGTTGTCGTCGTCTGCGAGATACTCGATGACATCCGCCGCATTCACGTCGACGGCATTGCCGAGCCCGACCGCCAAGCGCACGCCCAAATTTCGACGTTGTGCAAGAAAGGCGAGTGTGAGATTCACACCTCCGCTCTGCGCGACGATACTGAGCGAGCCGGCCCCGAAGCTCCTGACCGAGGGCACGAAGCTCGCGAAGCACTTGTCCGAGGGGCGCACGTATCCGCTCGTGTTCGGACCGAGCAAACGCAAGCCGCTCTCAGCACAAAGCGCTGCGAGCTTCGCTTGCAGCTCGACACCGGACGTGCCTGTTTCCGCGAATCCGCCACTCACGATCATCGCGGCACCTGCTCCGACGTCGATCGCCTCCTTGAGGATGTCGGGAGTGGCCGCGGCAGGCACCGCAATGAGCACGAGGTCCGGTGCGTGCGGCGCCTCTCGGAGATTCGCATAGGCGCGCCGCCCCGCGACTTCGCTCGCTCTCGGATTGATCGGCATGACCTCGCCCGGATAGTCGCGCAACGCATCGACTAGCTGATAGCCGACTTTCTCGGGCGCTACCGACGCGCCGACGACGGCGATCGACTGCGGCTCGAACAGGCGTCTCAGATTATCGCGCCGGGTACGTCGATCAGGGCGTCGCGCGACTTTCGCATCGGTACGCATCCGCAGTTACGCTTCGCTCGGGCCGATCGTCGTTACGAGCACATCGAGCCCGTCAATCCCGCCTTCGACACGATCCCCCGCCTTGAGCGCGCCGACACCTGCGGGCGTTCCGGTGTAAATCAGGTCGCCGGGCTCGAGCTCGAACAGCGTCGAGAGCTCCGCGATGATCTCGGGCACGTTCCAGATGAGCTCCTCGAGGTCGGCGTTCTGACGCGTCTCACCATTGACCTTGAGCCAGATCCGCCCCTTCGACAGGTGACCGCATTGCGACGCCGGTACGATTGCGGTAATCGGAGCCGATTTATCGAAAGCCTTGCCCGTATCCCACGGTCGGCCCTTGTCACGCGCTTCAAGCTGAAGGTCTCGGCGCGTGAGATCGTTACCTACGGCATAGCCAAAGACGTGTTCCAGCGCATTGCCGACCGGGATGTTGCGGCCCGCCTTACCGATTGCGACGACGAGCTCGATCTCGTGATGCAAGTTGGAGGTGCGTGGGGGGTAAGGCACGGTGGCATTGTTCGGCACGATTGCATCGGCCGGCTTCGTGAAGAAGAACGGCGGCTCGCGCTCGGGATCCTTACCCATCTCTCGCGCATGTGCCGCGTAGTTGCGGCCGACGCAATAGATGCGTCGAACCGGAAAGCGGTCGTTACTGCCGCGAATCTCGACGGAGGTCGGTGCTTGGGGAGGAAAGACAAAGCTCATAGTTTCGAACCTGATGTTTGCGATCTGCTGAAGGATGTGCTGCTACTCGTACGACTCGCGCCACAATCCGAGTTGTTCCTGTACCACGCGATCGGAGAAGCTGAATATGACGGCGCCCTCATCCGTCTGGTGTCGGCGCGGAATCCAGCTCGGGCCGACGAAGATGTCGCGCGGCCCCCACTCGAACACGTGTTCTCCGATAGTCGAGCGCCCACGGCCTTCGACGACGACGAAGACAGTGGCATCCGTGCTGCGATGTACTCCACCGTCAAAACCTTTCGGCAGAAGCTGCATGAATGTTGCCATCGTCGGCATCGCATGAGACCCGGTCGCTGGATTGATGTAGCGCATCTTGTATCCGTGGCACGGATGCGCGTCCTCACCCCGACTCATCTGATATAGCGCTTCGCGCGTGCGCGAGTACGGGTAGGCGAACACCGGAGAGGCTCCGGCCTGCGGACGATAGTCGACCGGAAGCATATTCGCTCCATAACGCGCGAGTGAATCGCCGGCGGGGCGTGCCACGGGCTGCTGCTCGACCGGCATGTCTTCGGCGAACCCGGCTTCGAGCAGCTGAACGATCGGAATGTCGAGCCCGTCGAGCCAAATGACCGGACCATCGCTCTCACCGCCGTGATCGTGCCACGTCCACGCGGGCGTCAGAACCAGATCACCGGGAGACATGTAATGTCGTTCGCCATCGACCGCAGTGAATGCACCTTCGCCTTCCAGTACGAATCGCAATGCGCTTTGCGCGTGCCGATGCGCGGGCGCCACTTCGCCCGGTTTGAGCAATTGCAGGCCGGCATACAGCGTGTTCGTCACGCGCGATTCGCCGGGGTACGCGGGATTCTCGAGAATGAGGACGCGGCGAGTCGCCTCTTTCGCCGAAATGAGTTCGCCCGCTTCGATGAGCGAAGGTCGCAGAGCGTCGTACTTCCAGTACGCCGGCACGCACGTCGGCTTGGGGTGCTTCGGAATAAGCGCGTGCAGCACCTCCCAAAGCGGCGAAAGATGTTGCTTCGAGATACGACGATAGTACTCGTCGCGCTGCTGAGAGATGGATCCTGCCGGTTTGTTCATCATACTGCCCCTCAATAGATGGCATCCGCTCTGCCCTTCGCCGCAGCGCGCGGGCCGAAAGGTGCAGAGTCCAGATACGAGCCCTTGCGTGCTCCGTAGTGAGCGATCATCGCAGACCAAGATCTCCGAAGCCGGATACGCCAGTCCCGTGCACGCATGTGCTCGAGGGCGAGATTCGATGCGTTGCGATTGTAGAGCGCGGCATCGCGCCGCTCATTCGCCGCCGCTTCAATGGCGCGGCGCGCTTCATCTGCACTCGAGCTCTGCAGTGCTTGCTTAATCGCTTTCGCCGCCGCAACAGCATCCGGCACGCCGGAGTTCAGCCCGCGAGCGCCGAACGGCGCGAACAAATGTGCAGCCTCGCCCGCGAGTAGCACGCGCCGATTCGTATCCGTAAACGAGCTCGCAACCACCTGCAGGAAGTTGTAGGTCGAGATCCAAGTGACGCGATCGGCATATTTCTCCGGTAGCACGCGCGCTATCCAGCGCTTGACGCCTTCCGGACTATTGAACCGATTGGGATCATCGCCAAGGCGCAACTGAATGTCGGCGCGAATGCCGTTTCGAAACGGAACGATCAGCACGTTGCGCTTCTCGACGGCAGGATGCTCATAGAAATAGAGACGCTCGGGGCGCATCGGCGCCTCGGGGTCTTCGGCAACGTCGACGATGACGAACGCATCTTCGATACGCGGGCCCTCTAGCTCAATCCCGAGGCTCTTGCGCACCATCGAGCGCGCTCCGTCGCACGCGACAACATACGGCGCACGCCACTTACGGCCTTCGGCCGTAACCAGCTCGACGCCATCGGCATCGGTCGTTGCGCTCGCGATCTCCTGATTCCAAGCAAATGTCACGCCTGCATCCTTGCAGTGGCGAAGCAGAATGCGCTCGACATCGGTCTGTCCCAAGTTCGTCGAGTGCGGCAACACGTCCTCCCTCGGCGGCGGATAGGTGCGCTCGTATACCTGACGTTCGCCCCAGAAAGTGCGCTTCGTCGACCAGACGAGCCCTGCTCGGGCAATATCCCAACCGAGCCCCGGGCGCATGCTTTCCCAAAACTCCAACGTCTGGCGGTGGTAGAAGATCGCTCGACTGCCGGGACGTACCCGATCCTCCGTCCCTGCCTCGAGTACCGTCACGGGTAAGCCTTCGGCGCGAAGCGCCAGCGCGGCCGTCAATCCGACCGGTCCCGCTCCGACAACGATCACGTTGCCATTAATCATAGAATCCGACATCTCACCCCTCTCTAACTCGCCGGTCTATCGTCGACTTCGATCACGACCGCCATCGAAGAATCGCCCGCAGCGCATCCTTGAAATAGCCCGAGGCCGCCGCCGGTGAGTTTCAGCTCTTCGATCAGCTCGATGATTGCGCGCAATCCGGTCGCCGCATGCGGATGCCCCCATATGAGCGAGCATCCGTAGTTGTTCATACGCTCAAGACTGAATCCTGTTTCGCGCGAGAAGACGATATCGTTCACCGCGAACGGATTGTGTGATTTCACCGCTTTGATGTCCTTAATCGCGACCCCTGCGCTCTCCAGCGCTCGCCTCGTTGCGGGCACGGGCGCTTCAGGCATGTGCGCCAGATCGACGCGCGCCTGACCGAACGAGCGCACACGGATACGAATCGAAGGATCCGCGCTCAGCTCGCGCGCCTTCTGCGGCGTCGTAACGATCATGCCGCAGTTACCGTCCGCGGGATGCGTTTGTCCGCCGTAGGTCACCGTGCCGCCCTGCTGCACCGGCTTGAGCTTCGCAAGTTTCTCCGGGCTCGTTTCGAACACGCCCTCGTCCCCCATGATCGTCGTCGCGACGGCCTTGAAATCGGCCCTCGGAACTTCGAAGGGCAAAGTCATGTATCGCTTCTGAAACTCCTTATCGCCCTTGAGCGCATCCTGGTACTGCGCATAGCGCAACAACACGACCTCGTGCTGTTCGGCCGTGCTCACGGAGTACTTCTTCGCGACGTTCTCGGCCGTTTGCAGCATCGCGTGCCCGGCGACGGGATCGTGCATGAAGTTGTGGATGACCTGATCCTCCGATTGACCCGAGCCGCCGAAGCCGGTAGGCGCCGGATAGTAGATGTGCGCACCGTTCGAAGTGCGATCTGCGCCGAGCAGGAGGGCCGTCGTTGCAAGCCCGAGCTGAACTTCCGCCGCACCGGTCAGCAGAACACGCGGACCCGTCGAGCACACCTGAGAAAGCTGCGGCCCCACCACGTGCTTCATGCCGATCTCGTACAACGGCCATGAGGCTCCGTAGAAAGATTGATATTGAACCTGAGTAATGCCGAGCACACCGAAATCGAACAAGTCCGGCGTCAGGTTGCGCTTGGCGAGCTCGCTCTTCGCCACGTGAGCTGCGAAACGCACGCTGTGCAAGTGCTGGAGCACACCCTGCCATTTGGCGAATGGCGTGGACCAATATGCCCCATAGGGAATCTCAACGCGATCGAAACGACTCATATGTTCTATTCGCCTGCTGAATATCGTTAAGCGGTATCGTGGGCTCACCCCGTCGTGCATCGATGGATGCACGCGAGCGATGAAGGTCTGCGTTAGTGACCATTTAGTCATTCTTGTACTGTTTAGTCAATATTGTACGATATGGTCACCTACTCTAATTGGAGACGCCCGGTGGCCCGGTCAAAATCTGCGGTGCGCAAGACGGTTCGACCAGCAATGGATCGGCGGCGCGCGCGCACGCGCGAGGCGCTGCTCAGTGCAGGGCGCACGCTCTTCTCGGTACGGGACGTCGATGGCGTGAGCGTCGATGAGATCGTCGCTCAAGCCGACGTTGCCAAGGGCAGCTTCTACAACCATTTCGCGGACAAGGATATGTTCGCACGCGAGATCGTTTCGGCCGTTCGCCGTCAGGCGGAGCAAGCGGTCGACATGGCGAATGAGGGCATCGAGGATCCTGCCGAGCAGTTTGCCCGCGCACTGTGCATGTTCGTCCGCTTCGCAATCGAGCACCCCGAGAGTGCACGCGTGCTGTGGCGGCTGCACTCCGGCGCAACGATGGCCGATGCACCGATCAACCGTGGGTTGCGCGCGATCGTCGAACGAGGCATTCGTACTCAGCGCTTCAAGCACGTCGACGTCGAGAGCGGCCTGCTGCTCGTCATGGGCATCGTCGTGATCGCATTGCGTCACGTGCTCGAGGAACGGCTCGCCACGCCAGCCAGCTCGGTCGCGACGCGCATGGCCGCGGGAATGTTGCGGGCCCTGGGCATCGCACCCGCACAAGCCGAGAAGATTGCAAGGGCAGCCGTCGGTGACCTGCTCTCTCACAGCGGGACATGACCGGGAACCAATTAATGCGGCGATACAGTCGCAGTCAGTGTTTACGTAGTTAGGAGTCGATCGTTGGAACAGAACAGAACCGTCACCGCGCAAAGCGATGGTGAGATCGCCGTATTGTTGGCGAACAACCCACCAGTCAACACCATCACGGCCAAAGTCCGCGCGGATCTCGCGCGAGCGCTGGAGGAGATCGCCACGTGGCGCGGCGTGAAGGCGGTAGTGCTCGCTTGCGAGGGCAGCACGTTCTTCTCGGGTGCTGACATCGGCGAGTTCTCCGGACCGCCTCGTGAGGCAGAGTATCGCCGCTTGTTCAATGCGCTCGAGAACTTGGACATCCCGGTAGTTGCGGCCATGCACGGCACGGTCCTCGGAGGCGGGCTCGAGATCGCGCTCGCCTGCCACTATCGCGTGGCATCGCCCCGCACGCGGTTCGGCCTGCCCGAAGTAACACTCGGAATCATCCCAGGCGCAGGCGGCACTCAGCGCATGCCGCGACTCATTGGCGTCGAGAAGACCCTCGAGCTGATTCTGTCTGCACGCCCGGTCGATACGACGCAAGCTCGAACGCTCGGCTTTCTCGACGAGATACTCGAAGGCAACCTGCTCGATGCCGCGATCAGCTATGCACGCAAGCTCGTCGCCGACGGTCGTGGCGTGCGGCGCACGAGCGAACGAACGGTCGATCCTGCAACGGCTACGACGGAAATTATCGAACGCCTCACCGCTCAGGCACGACGACAATACCCACACCGTACCGCGCCGCTTACCGCGATCGAAGCGGTCGCAGCAAGCACGCGCTTACCGTTCGCCGATGGACTCGTGCTCGAGACCGAGCTCGTCAATCAGTGCAAGAAAACGGACGAGTCGAAGGGTGCGGTACATGCATTCTTCGCCGAGCGCGAAACGCGCAAGATTCCGGATCTGCCAGCCACGGCGACAGCTCGTCCCGTCGCGTCTGCGGGGATCATCGGCGCAGGTACGATGGGTGGTGGGATTGCGATCTGCTTTGCCAACGCCGGCATTCCCGTCACGCTGATCGATGCAGCGCAGGGCGGGCTCGAGCGCGGTCTCGCGAACGTGGATCGCACGTACGAATCGATGGTCAAACGCGGACGCTTGTCGCCTGAGGACAAGGCGAAGCGCATGGGTCTCATCAAGGGCTCGCTGTCTTACGACGACCTGCGCGATGTGGACGTCGTCATCGAAGCTGTCTTCGAAGACATGGAGCTGAAGAAGAGCATCTTCGCGAAGCTCGATGCGATTGCCAAGCCGGGCGCGGTGCTCGCCACAAACACCTCCACCCTCGACATCGATGTGATCGCTTCCGCCACAAAGCGACCCCAAGATGTTATCGGCATGCACTTCTTCTCGCCGGCAAACGTGATGCCGCTACTCGAAGTAGTGCGCACGCGCAGTACCTCGGCGGAGACGATTCGCACCGTGATGGATTTGTCGAAACCGCTGCGCAAGATCCCGGTGCTCGCGCGCGTTTGCTACGGATTCATCGGAAACCGCATGATGGAAGGCTATGCACGAGAGGCGGAGCGCATGGTGCTCGAAGGCGCAACGCCGCGGCAGGTCGACTCCGCGCTTGAAGAGTGGGGTATGGCGATGGGCATTCTCGCCGTATTCGATATGGCCGGGATCGACGTCGGAGTCAACATCCACAAGGCACATGCGGACCGTTATCCGCCCGACCCCACCTACTACCAAGCGGACTTCGCGCTCGTGGAAGCCGGTCGCCTGGGACAGAAGAACGGCAAAGGCTATTACCGATACGAACCCGGCGATCGCAAGCGCTACGACGATCCGGAAGCTATCGACATTCTGCGAGCCCGTGCGGCAAAGCTCGATGTCGCGAGGCGTGAGCACACGAGCGAGGAGATCGTCGAACGCTGCATCTACGCCCTGCTCAACGAGGGTATCCGCATCCTGGAGGAAGGGATCGCCGTACGCGCTTCGGACATCGACGTCGTGTGGAATGCGGGCTACGGCTTTCCGCGGTTTCGCGGCGGTCCGCTCTTCTATGCGGACACGATCGGCCTACCGCAGCTCTTAGAAGGGATTTTGAAGTACCAGCGCATCTTCGGCCCGATGCACTGGCAACCCGCGCCGCTCCTCGAGCAGCTCGTTCGCGAAGGCAAGACCATCGCACAGTGGGAGACTGCGCGACATGGCGGCTGAGCTCGCGCGCTGGACGCCCGATTCATTCGAAACGGAAGTCGAGCGCCGAACCGACGGCTCGATCATCCTACGTCCGCTCAGCTTGCTAGGCGAATATCCCGCACGGACGCTCGACATGCTCGAGCACTGGGCGCGTATCGCGCCAGAACGTACGTTCATTGCACAACGCGGAGCCGATGGCGCATGGATCGAGCTGACTTATCGCGAAGTGCTCGCGCGCGTCCAGCTTATCGCGCAGGGGCTCCTTTCTCGCGATCTGAGCGCCGAGCGACCGCTCGTCATTCTCTCGGGGAACAGCATCGAGCATCTGCTGCTCGCGTTCGCCGCAACATGGATCGGAGTACCGTATAGCCCAGTGTCGCCAGCGTACTCGCTTGCTTCCGGGGACCTCGGCAAGCTCAAGTACGTTCTAGATCTATTGACGCCGGGCATGGTCGCGGCATTCGGGACCCGCGCGTTCGAACGCGCGTTGACGCAACTCGTCCCGGCCGATACGGAGATCCTCGGCGATGGGACGAATGTCGGCACTCGCAGAGTCACCAGCCTCCGAGCGCTCGAAGCGCCCGTCGGTGAAGAGCTGCAGCAGGCGCATGCGCGAACCGGTCCCGATACGATCGTCAAGTTCCTACTCACATCCGGCTCGACCGGCGAACCCAAGGCGGTTATTACGACGCACCGCATGCTGTGCAGCAACGCGCGCATGCTATGTCAAGCCTTGCCTTTCGCTCGCACGGAGCCGCCGATCATCGTCGATTGGCTGCCTTGGAATCACACCTTCGGCGGTAGCCACAATCTCAACTTCGTGTTGTTCAACGGCGGCTCGCTATATATCGATGAAGGTAAGCCGACCCCATCGGGCATGGCCGCGACGTTGCGCAACCTGCGGGACATCTCGCCGACGGTACAGTTCAACGTGCCGAAGGGATTCGATGCGCTCGTCCATCACATGCGCGAGGACCTCGTGCTGCGTCGCTCGTTCTTTCGACGCTTGCGCGCGTGTCTTTTTGGCGGCGGATCGCTCGCTCAACACACGATGGACGCGCTCGATGAGCTCGCCATGGCCGAACGCGGCGAGCGTATCCCAATGCTCTCGGGCCTAGGTGCAACCGAAACGGGTCCGTCCGTCACTTTCACGAAGCCGGGATGCACGCAAGCCGGTGTCATCGGCTGGCCGGCGGCGGGAAACGTCGTGAAGTTGGCTCCGCATGAAGATAAGTTCGAGTTGCGCGTGAAGAGCCCGAGCGTGACGCCGGGCTATTGGCGCCGAGACGATCTCACCGCCGCGGCGTTCGACGAAGAGGGTTTCTATCGCCTAGGGGATGCGGCTCGCCTGCTCGATGAGAACGATCCCAGGCGCGGCTTGTGCTTCGACGGTCGCATCGCAGAGGATTTCAAACTCTCGAGCGGTACGTGGGTGAGCGTCGGTCCGTTGCGCTCGAAGCTCATCATCGCGCTGTCTCCGCTGGTTCAAGACGTTGCAATTGCGGGTCTCGACCGCGAGTACCTGGCTGCACTGCTACTGCCCGATTTGGCGGCATGTGCTGCGGCACTCGGCGTTTCTTCCCTGACTTACGAGGAACTTCCGCAGCAAACGGAACTGATGCGCATTCTGCGCGAACGCCTAAGTGCACATGCCGAACGATATCCCGCAAGCTCGCTTTGCATTCGGCGCGCAATGCTGCTGCCTTCGCCTCCATCGCTCGATCACGGCGAAATCACCGACAAGGGGTCGATCAACCAGCGCACCATGCTGCGCGTACGTGCCGAATGCGTGGAGATGCTCTACCGGGAAGATCCGCCGGCCTGCGTCATACGCCTGGACTAAGGGCGATCGCCAACCACTCACGAACGATCATTGGGGAATCAATGAACGACGCGCGATCGGCCGGCGCCAGCGCCGCCGTCATAATCGGCCTCTGCTTTGCCGTCGCGGTGCTGGAAGGCTTCGACATCCAAGCAATCGGCGTCGCGGCACCGAAGCTTGCACCGGAGTTCGGGCTGACGCCCGGTCAGCTCGGCTGGGTCTTCTCGATCAGCAATATCGGGCTCGTAATAGGGGCGAGCCTAGGCGGATGGCTAGCGGATCGCTTCGGTCGCAGGCCGGTGCTGATTGCGTCGGTACTAACCTTCGGCGCATTCACGCTCTTGACCGCCCTATCGGGCGCATTCTCGACCTTGTTCCTCACGCGTTTGCTCGCGGGACTCGGTTTTGGTGCGGCGCTGCCGAACATGATGGCGGTCGCGGCCGAGATCAGCAAACCGGACAAGCGCGCGATCACTGCGGCCGCGATGTTCTGCGGGATGCCGATCGGTGGCGGCGCCGCCGCATTGACGACACAGCTCTTGCCGGGCTTCGATTGGCGCATCATCTTCTTCATTGGCGGACTTCTACCGCTGGTGGTCGCCGGCGCACTCTACGCCTTCATGCAAGAGACGCTGCGCTCCGAGCAGCGCAGCGCTCAGGAAGCCGTGCCCGTGCTCAAAGCGCTCTTCGGAGAAGGTCGTGCGGCGCCGACTGCTCTGCTGTGGCTCACTTTCTTGCCCACACTCTTGATGCTGTACTTGTTTCTGAATTGGTTGCCGATGCTCGCGACGGCCAACGGGCTCGATCGTGCCGTCGCGCCGCAAGCGTCGCTCGCATTCAACTTCGCGAGCGTGCCTGGTGCGCTACTGCTCGGATACTTGGTCGATCGCTACGGCGCACGCTGGCCACTCGCGGGCGCTTATGCGGCGTTGATCGTTGTCTTGCTCGCGCTCGGTGTCGCAAGCGAGCTCGGTTCCATCCTCGTACTGAGCGGCGCAGCCGGCTTCCTGCTGATGGGAGCGAATTTCGCGCTCTACGGTGTCGCCGCGACCTACTATCCCGCCAACGTACGTGGCACCGGATCTGGAGCGAGCATCGCGGTTGGACGCATTGGATCGATCAGCGGGCCGCTGCTTGCTGGACTACTGCTGAGCGGCGGGCTGAGCGCCGCCAATGTCGTACACTACATGGCGCCAGTTGCGGCCACTGCCTGCATCGCGATCTTCCTTCTCGGATTCTTCCGGCGCGCGGAATAGATCAGCAGAGCTCCGATCTCGAGGAGCATGATCGGATCGCCTGCGAGGGAGTATTCCCTCGAAACAATATCGAAATCCGACTCGACTCTATCCGAGAAGTCGCGAGGCATACTCTCGACAGGAGACATGCCGCCCGTCAGTGCTTCACCGGGCTTGGCAGATAACAAGAGCCCGGACACACCTCAGGTGCCGGCATGAAGCTGAATCCACGAAGAGTGTACGCGGCCTGATGCCGCATCACCACGTCATCCGAGTAAACGGATCGTCGCGTGGGTGAGCGATCGAGGAAGGAGGAACGGTTGAGTCCGGCGGCAGCCGGACTCAACCGTCGGCTTCGAGCCGATCAGCGGAGGAAGGACTTACCAGTTCTTCCGCAGGCTCAAGCTGACCAATCTGCCGATGGCGCTGGCGATCTGCGGATCGAACCCATCTTCATTGTTGACATAGGGCGGCTGTTTGTCGAACGCGTTCTCGACTGAAAGCGACACTCTCACGCCGTCGAGAAGGCTATCGGTCCGCTCGAAGGAGTATCCGACATCCAGATCGACCGTCGTCCATGAGCTGACCCGCTCCGGCTCAGCCACGAGATTGTTCGTGTAGCTATTGGAGTGATTGATGAAGGCGTTGGCGTGGAAGCCGTTGCTCGCCCATGCAGCCATGCCTCGCACTCGCGACCGCAATGGGTTGTCGATGTAGTCGCGAACGCTGCGATACGGCGCGAGCGCAGACTGTGCGACCTCGAACCGCGTGAAATAGCTACCGAATACTCCAAAGGCAAGCTGCCCGACGTTCGTGTCGCTCGAAAAGCGAAGCTGATAGTCGATTCCGCTCGCCCTAGTCTCGCTCATGTTCTGTCGTCTTCCATCGATGATGAACGTCACGAGCGCCGGATTGATGATATCGCCGTGTCGCCAGCCGGTCGCGAGCAGTGCTTGGATCTGCTCTTGAGTCGGATTGCGAGTCACGAACGCGGAATAGGCCGGATCCGCCAAACGGCTGGGCGTTCCGTGCAGATCGAAGATCTGACCCGTGTATTCCACATCGAAGTACGTCACGTTCGCACGAAGGCCCGGCAAAGCATACGGCTCCCATTCGACTCCGAAGGACCGCGTGGTGGCCTCTTCCGGATCCAAGGACGTATTGCCGCCCGCGACCGACAATCCGGTCGACTGCCCCGTCGGCGAGAGCGGGTCGGCGAGCACACGCTGGTAAATGGATGCTTCCGCGTGGACCTCCGAGAGACTCGGAGCGCGGAAGGACGTGCCATAGCTGCCGGTTAGCAGGAGATTCGACGTCGGGCGCCAATTCACGCCGAACTTGGGATTCGTCGTCGACCCGAAGTCATCGTACTTGTCGTAACGAATCGCGAGCGACAAGTTCAGCTCGTCGGCTAGAGGCGCTCCCGAGACCAGAGGCACGTAGAGCTCGGAGTACGCACTGTCGATCTCTCGCGAGAAATCTGCGACAGCGACCGCGCTTCCGGGCCGCACCCCGTCTTGTGCAAACGACTCTTCGCGATGTTCGACGCCGATTGCCAAGCGAACAGTGCCTGCGGGCAAGTCGAACAGCGATCCGTTTCCTTCGAGAGACACGGTCGAGAGTCGATGATCGACGTCGTTCAAGAACCTTGTCCTGACCCGATCGATCACGCTAGGCGACATCCCGGTGCCATCACCGAACGGATTGAAGGCCGTTGCAGGATCGCTGCTCGCGAGCGCAGCTCGAAGCTCCGTCTGATGAATCGAGTTCGTGGAGTAGGTAATGTCCTCTGATTCGCCGTAGGACCCGTTCAAGCTGACTTGCCAATCGGAAAACAGATCGGCCGTGAACCCTGCCACCGCCATGTAAGACGTCGAAGTTCCTTCGTTGATCGAAGGCCCGAATGCCTCCGGAAAGAGGTAGGTCACCGTCACCGACGTCGCATCCGGTACCGGGCTGACGAAGAATGCGTTCGTGTTCGGAACGGTGAGCGAACCGGTTGCGCGGCTTTGGTTCAGATATCCGCGGATTGCATAGTCGCGTTCCGAGTAAAAGCCCATCGTATTGAAGCGAATCCGGTCCGTGATCTGCTGGCTGGCTTTGAGCGCGAAGCTATGTCGATCCGAGCGCGGAATCAGATCGGTTTCACGGATGTCATCGCAGCGGTTCTGCGTATTGGGCGTGAGCGCGCTCGGGTCGACCGACGTGCCGTCCCCGCTCGGTAGCGCGTAGCGCACGCCGCCAACAACGAGAGTGCCCGGACTGCAGAATGTAGAGCGGTAGTCTCCGCCGCCATGATCGCGCTGGTCAGAGGAATACCAATCACGATCTGCCCCGTAGAGACTCGTGTTATACGAGTTCTCGTACGCGAGCATTAGGTTCCCCGAATCCCAGCCGAAGCCGAACAACTGGCCGATCTGACGCTTGTCGTATGAATCGGCCACACCGAATCGCACACTCGATTCCGCTCCTATGTAGTCGGAGCGCAGAATCATGTTCACGACGCCCGCGACGGCATCGGAGCCGTACACGGCAGAAGCACCGTCGGCAATGACTTCCATCCGCTCGAGCGCGATGGTCGGGATCACGTTGGGATCTACGAAGTGAACCTGCCCGCCGCCAAGCGGCATGCGCTGGCCATCGACGAGCAGCAGTGTCGCATTCGGACCGATGCCGCGCAGATTGATGCCGCTAGCGAAGCGAACGTTCGCATTACCTCCCTGAGCACCTCGATGGGTCGCATCGTTACCGAGGTTGATGACTTGCGGCACTTCTCGCAGCAGATCCACAGTACTGATCGCTGGCGATACGTCTATGTCTTCTCTACCGACGGCCACCATCGTAGAGCCGACGGGCGCAATGCCACGGATACGGCTGCCGGTCGTCACAATCGTCTCGAGATCCTCGTACGCGACGTCCTGCCTCTCACCGGAGCCGGCATCCTGCGCATAGGCAAGCACCGGCGCGATGGCGAACATTGCACATCCGAGCGCGCGACGCGCCGCTATTGCAACGTCGCGGCGACGATGCAGAGAATCATCATTCAGCTTCATCATTCCCCCTCCGGAAAATCGGTAATCGAGCGCGATGACAGGCGTTGCGCTCTCACGGAATAACAGTGATCAGCGCGCTTCGCGCACTCGGATCGTCGCCGCTCGGTTCGTCTTCGAAGCGAACGGCGATCTCGGCACCGCCTGTACCAACGGCTCGCAGCACACTCTCCACGTACTCGGCACGCCGCTTCGGCATGAACGGCAGCTCCTCCAATACCGCCCCGTTCGAGAGCCGAACCCGACCGCGGTAGCCGACGACCTCCACTCGCTTCGCACCAATTGCAGCTGCGAAGACAGCGGCTTCATTTATCTTCATGATGTTCTTGACCCAGGCGCGCTCCATGTCGAAGTCGAATTCGACCCGGAAGGTGCGCAGCTCTGGGACGTGCTCGACCTCGCGCACCTCCCTGCGCCTCGGTTGCGTAGGAGCGGGCCCGGGGCCGCGCTCGTGCGTTACGATCACGTGGCCTTCGGCCGGCAAGATCGCATTACAAGAACGATCGACGTCACGCATGGTCGACGTCCTAACCGGATCGAGCACGATACCTCCGCAGACGCGCGGCTTGTCGGTCACGACGCCTTCAACCAGCACTCTGTGATTCAGTTGCGGCGCAATGAAATCCGACACGCCACCTGCTTGGACACCGAGAAAGTAGAGCTCGCCTTCATATTCGGTGACCCAACACGGATGCTCCGTCGCGCGCACGATGGGACAAGACACGAAACGAAGCTCTTGCCCGACTAGATCTTTCGGCGCTGGCGGCACAAACCGCTGCGGCGCCCCAAAGCCAATTGCGGGCAGGAGCATGCCTACCACCAGTGCGAGCTTCGCAAGCGAGTGAGTCACGACGCGCCTCGTACAGGATTGCATCAGAGCGATCCGAGAAAGTTGATCAGGTCCGTGCGTTCCTGATCGGTCAGTTGCATGTCGAAACGGCGATCGTAGAAATCGACGATGCCTGCTATGTCTTTCGCCGTGCCGTTCGAGAAGTACGGCGCTCGAGCGGCTAGGCCGCGGAATTGCTGCATTGTGAGCGAACCGATGTCCTCACACTTTCCGGAGATGAGCGCGCGACCAGGATCGTGCGTGTAGACGGTGCGGCCCAAATATGGATGAGGAACTGCCTCGGGCTCGCATTCGAGTTTGAACAAGGGCAGCTCCGGCCGCGCTTCGGCCCAGGGCAGGTTCGAGGTACCGACGTCCATGAATGCCGGCGCGATATCGTGTCCCGTCATGATTGCATTGTGGCAAGTCGAACACGTGCGTCTGATCGGATTGCCGAGCCCCACGCTGTTGATGTGAGTGGCATCGCGAATCCAGAAGGGCCTCAAGAAGAAGACGTCGTGGCCGCGAGCGATGGATGCGCGTGCGCGCTGCTGCTCATCTCCATCCGCCGGCTCCGACTTCCAGGCCTCGAAGCCGCCGAAGACGGGCATGTCGAGCGCATCCCCTAGATAGTAGTCGTACTTGTCTACGTACTCGATCATCGCCTCGGGACCCAGTGAATACGGGGCGCCCTCGCCCCCGAGCTTGCGGGCTCGCTTGTCGTATTGCTGAGCTACGTAGAGCTGGTTCTCGTAAGAGACGATCCGCTGCAAAGTCACTGCGTCCGGCGCCGAGTGCATTTGCATATGGTTAGCCATCGCATCGAGTGCCTGATCCTCAAGCGACAGGAGGCGTCCGTCAGCCATCAGATTCATGCTGGCGTGCCGCCCTGTGCGCGGATCGATATCCTTCGCACCGATTTTGAAGCTGAAGGGATTACCCGGGCGCAAGATATACGGCAGGTTTGCCGCCATGCGGGGCCTGCGATACACCGAAATCGTCGGATTCTTCGATTGCAGGCCATACGTCGGATGCGTGTTGCATCCAGTCGGATCTTTGATTACCTCGATCGTGAACTCGGGCTTGACGGGCGTTCCATCGAAACGCTTCGGCGGCCACGCAAGCGGAATCCTGAATAGCCCATGATCGAGCAACAGAGAATGTGAGCTGCGCTCACCGCGCGGTTGATCCGGGCAGTTCGCGCCATCGAATGTATCGAATAAGGGATCTGCGCCTTGAGTTGCCGCCCATCGCTCGCGAATGCTGTCTAGCGATAGACTCATCGCATCCGAGGGTTGGTGACATGTCACGCACGCACGCCCATTCGTCCCGATAGGTTCGAAGAACGGATGACCGCTCGTGTGAACGTCGCCGGCGACATTGATGACGCCGAGTCCGCCCAGTGCGTTCTGATAGTTCGCATGCGCAGGCAAGACGATGTCTGCGCCGGGTTCAATCCATTGTGAATGTACAGTCCTTTCATTCTCGGCGGTCGCGCGCGCGAGCCCTCCACCCGCGATAGCGACGAGGGTCAGCGCAACAGTCGCGTTCCGCCCCCGCGTCGCGCGTCGATGCAAAATCATCGTCGATTCCTCCACTCACGCGAGATCGCGTTAGTGCGCTGGTTGGGCGGACACGAAGTCCGCTCGAGAACGCAACGCTTGGCGTGCTCTTTTTTCCGAGATGACAAGTACTGCGCGAGGAGATTACGTTCAGGTATCGCGATTAGAAACAATACAACCTGAATATCCGATATAGCCGGCGCGAATATGGGTACGACAGTTGAGCGAAGCTCGCGTCGAGCTCCGACAATGTCAGCGGCAGCAG
>Ga0079224_100003300_pt1 | contig 20272 bp, 21 predicted proteins | sample Stecom2015_FD_80414 | JGI IMG/M metagenome (GOLD analysis project Ga0079224, IMG submission 80414) | Agricultural soil microbial communities from Utah to study Nitrogen management - Steer compost 2015 | ecosystem: Environmental > Terrestrial > Soil > Agricultural land | place: USA: Utah...
ACAAAAAAGGGCCGGTGTCAAGCCCTTCGTGAAAACACCTCGAAGGGCAAAATCATAAACGGGACACGGGTTTAGCTCTACTTCGGGCCGCTTTGCGGGGCTGCGGCGTTGTGGGCTAGGAGCCACATAAGAGCGTCGCGGTAGAAAGCCGGAGCGTGCTGCATCGGGGACGATTGCCAGCAGACGGCGGCCGCGTTTCATCATCATAGCCCACAACGCCACAGCCCTCCAGAACGAAGAACGCGCAGCCTTGGGCTGCGCGTTCGAGGGATGGATACCACGGGAAACCGGCAGCATCAACTTGGCTTCGGCGGCGCAGCCTTGCCCGCGCCTCCCTTCCTGAATCCCCGATCCCCCGCCATGAAGGCTTCCAGCATGTGCGGAATCAGCACTGTGGCATCGACCGCTTCGCCGTAGGTCTGCGCGTGCAGCGCAGCGTAGCGGTCGAGGTCTGCCTTCAGGCTGGCCGGGCAGGCAAAGGTCAGCTTCGTGGATTCTGTTTTCGGGAGCGGCCCCAGCCGCAGCTTGCGCGTCGTCATCGTGAAGTCCCCCTGTTGAAGAAAAGCGGCTGATACGGTCGCAGCACCAGATCGCGGTTGACGATGATGCGTACCGGCAAGCCGGGGCGCTGGGTCAAGGTGGGCTGGATGTTGAGGTTGCGCCGGGTCACTTCCTGGCCGACCTGATTCACCGTATCTTGCAAGCTGTCGCGCCCGGCGATGATGACGCGATCACCGTCCTGCCGGTTCTCCGGTGCGGCCAGCTCGGCACCGATGCCCAACAGCGTGGTCAGCGCCGCGCCGGCAAAGATGCGATCCCAATGCCAATCCACATCGTCTTCCAGGCCGGCATAGCCGGCCGGGTCGGTGCCGGCCAGGTTGTCGAGCGTGAGCGAAGACGTGTCCGGCAGAATGATCCGATTCCACACGACCTGCACGCGGCTCTGCCCGTAGCTGACCTGGCTGTTGTAGCGCCCGAGGATGCGCGAACCCTGCGGGATCAGCAGGAACTTGCCGGTGGCCGTGTCATAGACCGGCTCCGTCACCGTGGCGATCACGTCGCCCGGCAGATCGGACTTGATGCCCGTCACCAAGGCACCTGCGACCACGGTTCCGGCCATGACCTGATACGGCGAAGCCGGCAGGGTCAGATTGCCGGAATTACGGGTTTCCGTGGTTCCGGCTTTCTGGAACGCCTCTTTCTGGTCTTGCCGGTTCTGCACGGCGGTCGGGTCGGCAGGCTGGGCCGCCGTCGAGGCAGGCCCGGCCGCCAGCGGGTCGAACGCCGCATTGGCGGCGAAGCCCGGCGCGGCGGCCACCTGCGTCTGCGCCACCGGCGCGGCCGGCGACCCTGAGCGGAAGAACACCGACGATGCCGCCGCCGCTTCGGCTTCCTTGCGCAGCGCGTCGTTGGGATCCTGGCCGGGGGCCGCGTAGGCGGCCGTCACCGGCTGCTGCGACTTCACGATGGCCGGGCCAAGATCGCCCGGCAGCGGCGGCCCCAGCTCCGGCACGGATGCCGGCAATGGGGGCGGCAGCTTCGAGTAGTCCGCCGGCAGCGCATCCAGCCCTTCGGACTTCGACACGCGATCGACGTTGTAAAGCTCGGTCTGCTCGCCTGCGCCTCGCCGCTGCGGTTGCAGCGACCACATCAGCGCGCCGAGCACGGCGACCGACAGGGTGCCGGCGAGGATGGCCAGCGTGCGCCGGTTCAGGCGCGTGACCGGGCGTGGCTGGGCGCGCAGCGCCACCGCCTCGGGTGCTACCTTGCCCGCCTGCGGCGTGGCGAGGTCGGGGGTGTCGTCCTGGCTCATGGTCAGTTCCTCCGCGCCACGCCATCCGTGCGTTCGATTCGCACCACGTCGCCGCCATCACCGCCCAGGCGCAGTTCGGCCGCGCCGAACAGCCGATCCACGATGTAGTACGGCGAGCGGAAACGGTAGTTCACCAGTTGCCCGTCGCCCTGCGCGCCGATCACGAACAGCGGTGGCAGCTCGCCTTGCGCGATGCCCGGCGGGAACTGGATATAGACCTTCTCGCCGTCATCGAAGGCGCGCAGCGGCTTCCAAGGCGGATTGCTGCCGCTGACCGCATAGCGGAAGCGGATCTTCTCCAGCGACAAGCCTGTATCGACAGGCGCGGCGGCGCTGGCCGCCTGCGACTGACGCTGCAAGGCCAGCATTCGGTCTTTCGGGTAGTCCCAGGACACCGACGCCATCCATGCCTTTTCCGTCGAGGTCAGCTCCAGCAGGTACGTCCGGCGGCTGGTGGTGATGACCAGGTTCGTCTTGAGGCCCGAGCGGATGGGCTTGACCAGCACATTGACGCGCAGCGCATCGCCGCTGCCGCTGGACGTGTCGCCGACGATCCAGCGCACGGTATCGCCAGCCGCGACAGTGACAAGTTCCTCGCCGGGCTGGAGCGAAACCACGGTCACGCGTCCCGGTGCGGCATAGACCTGATAGAGCGCGCCGTCCGTGAAGGGCCATACCTGAATCGCATTGACGTAGCCTTCGCGGGTCGGCGCGATGCGCGCCTCGGCGTTGGCGCGTGACACGCGCACCTTCTCGTCGGCCGGTTCTGGCGCGGCTGGGGCCGTGTCCACCTCGGGCAACGGCTTCAACTGCGCAGGCAGCGCTAGGGGTTCAGGCACGGCGACCACTTCCACCGGCGCGGGCGGTTCCGGCAGCGGCTGCGCCTGCACCGGCTCATCGAGCGAAATGGACGGCGGCGGCTTGCCCTGTGAGGCGCAGCCCGAGAACAGAACAGTCGAGGCCAGCAGGATCAACGGCAAGACGGATTTACGGAAAAGTGCATTCATGGCTTGGCTCCTTCGGAAGAATCCAGTTCGCGGCTCCACGACAGGCCATTGACGTAGATACCCAGCGGGTTCTTGCGCAGGCGCTGTTCGGTGCGCGGGGTTTGCAGGACAGTGGAAAGCACAGCGTTCCACCGTTCGGTGCCAGCGGCGGCACCGTTGATGAATCGCTGTTCCGTCCAGCGCACGTTGAAAGACGTGTCGCTGGCGCGGACAACGCTGGTGATCTGCACCGTGACCGACTCCTTGCCGATGCGGGCGAAGGGATCGTTCTTGCTGGCGTAGTCGTTGAGCACCGCCGCGCCCTTATCGGTGGCGTAGTCGTAGGCATCCAGCCAGTTTTGCCGCACCACGATGGGGTCGATGGACAGAGAGCGCACCAGCGTCACGAAGCGCGCCAGGTGGTGCGCGATCTGCGCATCGGCGGGCCGGTACGGCGTGGCGGCTTCGCCGACGGCGCGCACCTGCCCCGACTGATCGACTTCGATGACGTAGGGCGTGACGATGGACTGGGCGGAGCGCCACACCAGGCCACCGGCCATCAGCAGCGCGAGCGTCATGCAGCCAAAGGCCATGAAACGCCAGTTCTTGGCCTGGACGCGGGCCGAGCCGATACGGTCGTCCCACACCTGCGCGGCGGATTGGTACGGGGTGGCAGGCTGCGGCGTATCGGCATAGCGCACCTGCGGGCGTTTGAATTGCATGAGTATTCTCCTTGAGGGTCAGGTATCGGAACCGCGCAGGCTCGGGCCTTGCCCCGAGCCGCCACCGTCGCCACCGCGCAGCGTGTGGGCGGCGGTGGTCGCGGCATGGGTGATCTGCTGGCGGCGGTGCATCCGCTTGGCCCAGGCGGGTTGCTCCTGCTTCGGTGCGCTGGCGGCGCTGTCCGCGCCTTCGCCTGCGGCGGCCTGGCCGGAACCGGCAGCGCCGGCATCCGCGCCGTCCCATCCGGCTCGGAAGGAATCGGCCATCTTCTGCCCGGCAGCGGAAGCGCCGGACGCAGCGCGACGGCCTGCCGCCTGTGCGCCGGTCTTGGCGACGTTGCCCAGGCCCGCAGCCGCGCCCTTGGCCCCGCCGCCCGCAGCGGCGGAACCGACCTGGAATGCCCACTTGGCGCTGCTGGCCGCCGACGTGGCAGCGCGTGCGCCGCTGCCGGCCAGCTTGGCGGCGGCCGGGGCCATGCGTGCGCCCGCCATGACCGCACCGCCCACGCCAGTCGCGGCGGCACCGATGGCAACGCCGGTGCCGACCGCGCCGACGGCCGCGCCGGCCATCGCGCCCGCGCCGAGCTGCGGCGCACCAGACACCAGACCCGTGGCGATCCCGGGGCCGAAGATGCCCAGCGCCAGCAACGCGAGCGAGGCCAGCATCACGACCAGCGCATGGTCGATGGAAGGCTCGTCGGGATGAACCTGGAACTCCGCGAACAGACCCGAACCGATACCGACGATGACGGCCAGCACCAGCACCTTGATGCCCGACGACACCACGTTGCCGAGCACCTTTTCCGCGAGGAACGAGGTTTTGTTCCAGAGCGCAAACGGGATCAAGACGAAGCCGGCAAGCGTGGTCAGCTTGAACTCGATCAGCGTGATGAAAAGCTGTACCGCCAGCACGAAGAAGCAGAGGATCACCACCAGCCAGGCCAGGAACAGCACCACGATGGGATCAAGGTTGGTGAACACCTCGGGGAAGCCGGCCATGTCGCCGATTTGCTCCAGGATCGGCGCGCCTGCGTCGATGCCCGTCTTCGCCAGCCGCCCCGGCTGGAGAAAGTTCTCCATGCTCAACGTCGAGCCAGTGGCCGTCAGGCCCAGGCCGGCGAACGACCTGAACACGATGCCCGACAGCCAGTTGAAGTTGTTGATGATGTAGGCAAAGGCACCGACGTAAAGCACCTTGCGCAGCAGCTTGGCGATCACGTCCTCGCCCTGGCCGGTGGCGTGGCTCATGGCCCAATACAGGCCGGCGATGGTCATGTCGATGACGATCAGCGTGGCTGTTAGGAACGCCACTTCGCCTTGCAGCAACCCGAAACCCGAGTCGATGTAGCGCGAGAACGTGTCGAGGAAGCGGTCGATGATGGTCACGTCGTTCATGGCGTGTCGTCCTCGGGCGTGTCGAAGCTCGCCGGGATCGGCGGCAGTTCGGCCAGCGTCCGGTATTCGTCCGGCCCGGTCTGGCCGGCGAAGAACCGCCGCCGGAAGGCTTCGGCGGCGACGCGGCAGGTGTCTTCGCCTGCGGCTTGCCGGTCGGCGGCGCATTGGGCACGCAGCACCTTGAGCCGCACGGGATCGGCGGCCAAGGTGGCGGCCAGGTCTTCGGCCCTTTGCTGGTCGGACGACTGGCCACACGCGGCCAGCAGCACGGCCAGCAGGACAAGAACGCATCGCATGGCCGCCCCCTGTCAGTTGTTGTAGAAGTTGACGGACTGCGGCGTGTACGGCGTGCCGGTGCCGAGGAAGCGCCGCCGCACTTCGCGGGCGCGCTCGGTCGCCGCCGCCTGCCGCGCCAGTTCCAGCGAGGCCGCCCGGTCTTGCGTGATCTGGAGCTGCTGGGCCTGGATGGACTGCTTGGCCTGCAAGGCGAGAAGCTGGTTCGTTGCCTGCATGGCTTGCAGTGCGCCGGTGGCCGATTGGCTTTGGCTCACGAGGTCGGCCAGCGCGCTTTCGTCCTGCGCCAGGTTCTGCGATACCTGCGCCTGCATCCGCATCGCGGTGTGCAGGCCGTCGAGGGTGTTCTTCCACCGCTCGCGGGCATCGCGCAGCATCTGGTCGCCGCTGACGGTGGCCGCGTACTGCTCCGGGTACAGCCGGGCAAATTCCCGATCCATGTTCTGCACGTCGTAGGCCAGTCCCTGCGCCTCGGCAATCAGGCGCTCGGTCGTGGCGAGCGTGGAGCGCAGGCGGTTGACAATGTTGAAGTCGAGATTCGCCAGGTTGCGCGCCTGGTTCATCAGCATCTGCGCTTCGTTCTGGAGCTGGTTGATCTGGTTGTTGATCTGCTCCAGCGTGCGGATGGCAGTCAGCGTGTTCTGCACCAGGTTGACGGGATCAACGAAGGTGAGCGCCGCCGCCGGCTGGGCGAGCATCAGCGAGCCGGCCAGCGCGGCGGCGAGCGAAACGGAAAGCACACGGGTCTTCATGGCAGGTTCTCCTGTCGTGGTTGGGAAAGGAAAGAAGCCGCCGCCGGCGAGGACGGCAACAGGTCGGCGGCCCAATCAAGGCCGCGATGGCGCAGCCACGCGCCGGCGAAGCCGGGAGCGCCGGCCTGCGTCAGCACGCGGTCGATGTCGCGTTGGTCTTGGGGTGTGGATGCGCCGGCAAAGGCGAGCGCGGCCGGCCCCAGATCGAGGTCGAACAGGCGGTTTCCCAAGCGCGATTGGTAGTAGTAGTCCTGCTTGGGCTGCGCGGTGGCGACGATCTCGATTTGCCGGCTGTTGAGGCCGAAGCCCTCGTAGATCGTGCGAATCTGTGGCTCGGTCGCCTGCGGGTTAGGGAGAAATATCCTACTCGCGCAGCTTTCGATGACTGCCGGTGCGATGGATGACTCTTTGACGTCTGCGAGCGACTGCGTATCGAAGACGACGGAAACCTGCTTCTTCCGCAAGGTCTTGAGCCACTGCCGAAGCCGGGCGGCGAATATGGGATCGTCCAGAAAAACCCACGCCTCCCCGAGAAAAAGCATCGTGGGCGAGCCATCGAATCGTTCTTCCAGGCGGGCAAAGAGGTAGTTCAGAACGGCCAGCACGGCGGCCTTGCTGTGCATGAGTTCTTCCATCTCGAAGCACTGCACATCCGCGCTACCCAGCCGATCGTGGTCGGCATCCAGCAACTTGCCGTGCGCGCCGCCGAGCACATAGGGCGCGAGCGCCTGGCGCATCACGTTCGATTGCAGCAAGACGGATAGGCCGGTCAGCGTGCGCTGCTCCACGGGTGCACCCGCCAGGCTGCCGAGCGCCGACCAGATGGCGGCCTTCTCGTCGGGGCCGACGGTCACGCCTTCATGCAGCAAGCGCCCTTCGATCCATTCGGCGGCCCAGGTGCGGTAGCCCTCGCGGTCGATGCGGGCGAGCGGCTGAAAGGCAATCTCGCCATCGGCACTGAGGTCGTAGTGCTCGCCACCCAGGCCCAGGGTCGCGGCGCGTATGGATCGCCCTACGTCAAAGACAAAGACGCGCGAGCCGCGATAGCGACGGAACTGCATGGCCATCATCGCCACCAAGACCGACTTGCCCATGCCGGTCGGGCCGACGATCATCGTGTGCCCCACGTCACCGATATGCGTCACCAGCCGGAACGGCGTCACGCCATCGGTGCGGGTGACGATCAGCGGCGGGCCGTCCAGATGCTTGTTGCGCTCGGGGCCGGCCCACACGGCAGACACCGGCATCATGTGCGCCAGGTTCAGTGTCGAGACGATGGGCTGGCGCACGTTGGCATAGGCGTTGCCAGGGATAGACGACAGCCACGCATCCACGGCATTGAGCGTTTCGGGGATGGTCACGAAGCCCCGGCCTTGAATCACACGCTCCACCATGCGCAGCTTCTCGTCGGCCGCGGTCGGGTCGGGATCGAGCACCGTCACCGTGGCGGTGAGGTAGCCGAAGGCGACTTGATCGCTGCCCAACTCTTGCAAGGCGGCGTCCGCGTCGGCCGCCTTGTTGCTGGCATCCGTGTCCACCAAGGGCGATTCCTGCTGAAAGATCGTTTCGCGCAGCAGCGCGATGACGTTCTTGCGCTTGGCAAACCATTGGCGGCGCAGGCGGCCCAGCTCCTTTTCCGCCTCGGCTTTGTCGAGGCAGAGGAACCGGGTACTCCAGCGATAGGCAAAGCCCAGGCGGTTGAGGTCGTCCAGCAGGCCCGGCCAGGTCGAGGTCGGGAAGCCCCGCACCGACACCACGCGCAGGTGCTGGTCGCCCAGCATGGGCGCAAGGCCGCCGACCAGCGCGGAATCGGCCAGCAGCGCGTCGAGGTGAAACGGCACTTCCGGCACGCCCACGCGGTAGCGCCGCGTCGAGATAGTCGCGTGCAGATAGGTCAGCGTCGCGGCATCGTCCAGCCAGGCGATTTCCGGCATCACGCCATCGAGCAGGTCAAAGACGCGATCGGTTTCAGGCACGAAGGCATCGAGCCGACCGCGCCAGTCCACGCCATCGCCCGGCGCGTGCTCGTAGAGCAGCTTGGCCGCACGGGCGCGGGATTCTTCGGGCGGCAGGTAGGCCAGCGTCAGGTGGTAGCTGCTTTCGTAGTGGTGGCCAGATTCCTCGAAGGCGGCGCGGCGCTCCTCGTCCACCAGCCACGACAGCGGTTCGGGGAAGTCGGAATGCGGATAGTCCACCGCCGGTTGGCGCTCGGCCTCGATGAACAGCGCCCAGCCCGATCCCAGCCGGCGCAGCGCGTTGTTCAGCCGCGCCGTGGTGGCGACCAGCTCGCCTTGCGTGGCGCTGTCCAGATCCGGCCCGCGAAAGCGCGCAGTGCGCTGGAACGAACCATCCTTGTTAAGCACCACGCCCGGCGCGATCAATCCGGCCCAGGGCAGCCAGTCGGCCAGCAAGGCGGGCCGCTGGCGGTATTCGGCAAGGTTCAGCATGGCGGCATCCCCCTACACGTCCAGCAGCGGCTTGTGCTTGATATGCCGGGCGAAGACCTGCATGAACTGCGGATCGACGCGCGCGCCCCACACGGCCAGCGAGTGGCCGACGATCCAGAGCACGACACCGGGAATCCAGAGTTGCAGGCCCAGCCCGACGGCGGCGGCCAGCGTGCCGTTGGCGATCGCCACGGTGCGCGGTGCGCCGCCCATCAAAAGCGGTTCGGTCAGCGAGCGATGTAGCGGCACCTCAAAGCCGGCCGCGAAGCTGTCCGGCCCGCTCATACGACCGCCCCGCCGGAGAACGAAAAGAAGGACAGGAAGAACGAGGACGCGGCGAAGGCGATGCTCAACCCGAACACGATCTGGATCAGCTTGCGGAATCCGCCCGACGTGTCGCCGAAGGCCAGCGCGAGCCCCGTGGCGATGATGATGATGACCGCGACGATGCGCGCCACCGGCCCCTGAATCGACTCCAGAATGGATTGCAGCGGGCCTTCCCACGGCATCGAGGAACCGGCGGCCTGCGCCGTTCCGGCCAGGAACAGCAGCAGCGCGGCCAGCAGCAGCCCTTGCCCCGCCGGGCGGGCCAGGCTACGCAGCCGCGCGAGGCTGGACAGGTGGGAAAGCGGATTTACGGAAAGACGGAAAGCATGGGCGTGCGTCATGGCAGTTCTCCAGAGTGGTCAGGGGACGGGGAAGAAAGCGGCGGCAGCTCGGGAAACGGTGTTTCCAGCGCGTCCGCCAAGCGGTAGCCCACACCGTCGAAGCCGACGACGCGGGCGATGCTTTCGACGCGGCGCTTGTGGCCGCGTCCGGCGATGTGAATCACGACGTTGACCGCCTCGGCGATCAGCGCACGCGGCGGGTTCACAGCGACTTCGAGAATCAACTGTTCGAGGCGCAGCAGCGCGCCCAGCGCGGAGCCGGCGTGGATGGTGGCGATGCCGCCGGGGTGGCCCGTGCCCCACACCTTCACCAAGTCCAGGGCTTCGCCACCGCGCACTTCGCCGACGATCACGCGGTCGGGGCGCAGGCGCATCGTGGCCCGCACCAGCTCGGTCATGGACACGACGCCGGCGCGGGTGCGCAGCGGCACATGGTCGCGGGCCGCGCATTGCAGCTCGATGGTGTCTTCGAGCACCAGCACGCGGTCGCCGGTGGCGGCGATTTCCGCAAGCAAGGCATTGGCGAGCGTGGTCTTGCCGCTGCTCGTCGCCCCGGCGATCAGGATGTTCTGGCGCTCGCGCACGGCGCGGCGCAGGAACTCGGCCTGCGCGGTGGTCAGGATGCCATCGGCGACGTAGCGATCCAGGCCGATGATGCTCACGGCGCGCTTGCGCAGCGCGAAGGCTGGCCCAGGCGCAGCCGGCGGCAAGATGCCCTCGAACCGCTCGCCGGTTTCGGGCAACTCGGCGGTCAGCAGCGGCCGCCCGCGATGCACTTCCGCGCCGACGTGCGCGGCCACCAGGCGAATGATGCGTTCGCCATCGGCTTCGGACAGTTCCACGCCTAGCGGCGTGCGGCCCAACGACAGCCGATCCACCCAAAGGGTGCGGTCGGGGTTGAGCATGATTTCCACCACGTCCGGGTCGGCCAGCGCAGCGGCAATGACTGGCCCCATAGCCGTGCGCAGCATCTGGATTCGGCGATCCAGCGAAGCCGCGGTGGATGAGCGTTCGGGCGGGGTCTGCGGAACGGCGCTCATGAGGCACGCTCCTGCGCTTCGGCCAGCGCCGCCGCGTCGTCCATCCGCACCGGGTCGGGATGCAGTTCCTCCACCACGTCCCGCACCAGGCTGCGGCCTCGCAGCAGGTGGCGGCCAAGCTGCTCCACGAATTGCTCGAAACGCGCCCGGCCCTGGGCGCGGGCCGCGTCCTGATGGGCTTCGGGAACCGGCGTGCTGACCGTCAGGAAGTAGCGGATGAACAGCGCCAGCGTTTCGATCTGGATGTTTTGGTCGCGCTCCATGCGCTCGGCTTGCCGCGACAGGCGATCCAGCCGTTTGGCGATGGCTGCCTCGCGCTGGTCGCCGGCATCGGGCGACAGCCACGATGCGAGCGCCGCTGCGACGATGGACGACTTGGACACGCCTTTCTTGGCGGCCAGTTCTTCGAGGCGCTTGGCGTGCTCGGGTTGGATGAAAAGATTGAGGCGGTATTGGCTCATAGGTCGATTCCGTCGTTGGGGTCGAGGGAAGCCAGCCGGGCCGTGCGCTGCATGGCTTGGTCGAGCTGGCCGGGAAGCGGCAGCGGCAGGTCGTCGTCGTCATCGAGCAGCGCCAGGTCGTTGCCTGCGGGCTGCGGCTCGGGGCTGTATTCGGCGACTTCGGATAGCTCTGGCTGGCGGCGCGGGCCGCCGTCATCGGCGGTGCCTGCGCCATCGCTGGACAGGCTTGCAGCCGGGGCCGCTGGCACAGCGGGGATCGCCAGGCCGCTCCAGTCGTCGGGCCGGGCCGGCGGCGCATCGGCGTACTGCCCGGCCGCGAGCGCGGGCGGCGGCAATACGCGGTTCTTGAAATTCGCGTCGGCGTAGTAGCGCAGCTTCTTTGCCTTGATCGGCGCCACGCTGGACACCATGACCACGGCCTCGTCGGTAGGAAGCTGCATGACTTCGCCGGGTGTCAGCAGCGGGCGGGCCGTTTCCTGTCGCGACACCATCAGATGCCCGAGCCACGGCGCGAGCCGGTGGCCGGCATAATTGCGTTGTGCGCGCAGTTCGGTGGCGGTGCCGAGCGTCTCGGAGACGCGGCGGGCCGTGCGTTCGTCGTTGGTCGCAAACGTCACGCGGACATGGCAGTTGTCCAGAATCGAATGGTTCTGGCCGTAGGCTTTGTCGATCTGGTTGAGCGATTGGGCGATGAGGAAGCTGCGGATGCCGTAGCCCGCCATGAAGGCCAAGGCCGTCTCGAAAAAATCGAGCCGGCCCAGGGCCGGAAATTCGTCAAGCATCAGCAGCAGCTTGTGGCGACGCTCGATGCCATCGCTGCCATCGAGCGATTCGGTGAGCCGGCGCCCGATCTGGTTGAGGATCAGCCGGATAAGCGGTTTGGTGCGGGAAATGTCCGAAGGCGGCACTACGAGATACAGGGAGACGGGATGCTCGGATGCGATCAGGTCGGCGATGCGCCAGTCGCAGCGCGACGTGACTTTGGCCACCGTCGGGTCGCGGTACAGGCCGAGGAACGACATGGCCGTGGACAGCACGCCCGACCGCTCGTTGTCCGACTTGTTGAGCACTTCGCGGGCAGCGGACGCGACAACCGGGTGCGGTGCATCGCCCAGGTGCTTCGTCGTCATCATCCGGTGCAAGGTCAGCTCGAACGGGCTGGCCGGATCGGACAGGAAGTTGGCGACGCCGCGCAGCGTCTTGTCTTCGCCCGCGTAGAGCACATGCAGGATGGCCCCGACCAGCAGCGCGTGCGAAGTCTTCTCCCAATGGTTGCGCTTCTCCAGCGCACCTTCGGGGTCAACGAGAATGTCCGCGATGTTCTGCACATCGCGCACTTCATGCGCGCCGCGCCGTACTTCCAGCAGCGGGTTGTAGGCCGCCGAGTTTGCATCCGTGGGGTTGAACAGCAGGCAATGGCTGAATCGGCTGCGCCAGCCTGCGGTGATCTGCCAGTTCTCGCCCTTTATGTCGTGGATAACAGCGGACGCGGGCCAGCTCAACAAAGTGGGCACCACCAGGCCGACGCCTTTGCCTGAGCGCGTGGGCGCGAAAGTCAGGACGTGTTCCGGGCCTTCATGGCGCAGGTACTCGTTACGATACTTGCCGAGGAACACGCCGGCCGGCTGCGTCAGCCCGGCCTTGCGAATGTCATCTGCTTCGGCCCAGCGCGCCGAACCGTAGGTGGTGACGAGGCGCGATTGCCGCGAGCGCCACACCGACATCGCAATGGCAACGACCACGGCCACGAGGCCGCTGCTACCCGCGATGGCCCCGCCTATGTCGAAGACATGCGGCGCATAGGCATCGAAGAAGAACCACCACTCGAATAGCCGCCAAGGGTGATAGACCGGCGTTCCAAAGAGGTCAAACCACGGCGAGCCAAGGCGTAGTTGATAACCCAGGGCGGCGGCTGTCCATTGCGTTGCACTCCATACTCCGGCGATCACGATGCCGAAGACTGCGGCGATCTGCCCGAACAGAACTCCCTGAGCTTGCATTGACTGGCCTCCGATATTCCTGCGCGTTTCCTCGTCCAAACGCGGCACAAGGACGTGCCGCATAGCGCGAGGATCAGTGCAGGGTCGGTTCCGGTCAAAGACTGTTATCGAAAGCTAGATGATGAAATAAGCATCGTTTCAGGCTGCGAAGAAGCCAATAAAAACGCCGCAGGCGCGAGCGCGCTGCGGCGTGTTGACGAAGAGGAGCCGAGTTTCTTGCGAAGAGCTGGCGATCAGAACTTCGATGGTGTTTCTGATGGTGTATAGGGTGTTTTTCCGTCGCCATAGAACCGCTTGCGCGTGGCCTCTGCCACGCGATTGCAAAGCACGTCGCCGTGCGTTGCACGGTCGGTCTTGCATTGCTGACGCAGTTCCTTCAACTGCTCCGGATCGGCGGCCAGCTCGTCCACGGTCGGCACATTGGCAGGCTTGGGTGTTTCCGGTTGGCCGCAGGCCGTGAGCGCGGCGATCAATAGCAATGGGGCAATGCGTTTCATGGCGGGGTGTCCTCCTAGGAATCAGGTTCAGGTGGCGGTGCGGACCTTACGCCTTCGGGCAGGTCGATGGCCTGCACCCGCTCGATGAAGTGGGCGAGCGTTTCCGAAGGCTCGCCTTCCGGGCGCAGCAGGTACGTTGTCAGCATGGGCAAGCCCCCACGCAAAGGCCGGGCGACCACGCCAAGCTCCCGGCTTGCGCCGATATGCGGCGCACCGGCTAGGCCCAAGGCAAAGCCTGCCGACACCACCACCATCATCAGCTCGAACGAGGCGACACGCTCGGCGATCAAGGGTTCGCGCTCGGAGCGGCGCAATAGGCGCTCGACCTGCCGCGCGTGACCCTCGCACGCCTGTGGATCACACAACACCAGCGGGAATTGCAGCAGGTCGTCCAGCGGAATCCACTTGTGCTTGAGCAGGTGATGGCGAGCCGGCACGGCCACCATCAGCGGGTCATTCCACACCGCTTCGGCGGCGATGCCCTCTCCGACCTCATCCGACTGCGCAAAGCCCACGTCGTACAGGTCGTCTTGCAGTCCCTTGATCTGCTGCGCCAGCGTTACTTGGAACAACCGAATATCGACCTCGGGCTCCTCCTGCCTGCACATGGCCAGCAAGGATGACAAGCGCGAGGGAGTGATGCCGTCGGACAGCGCAATACGCAACTGGCCGTGGAAACCATTGGCCGCTGTCTTCACACTGTCGCGTGCCTGCTGCAAGGCAGAGAACACGCGCGGCACATGCTCCAGAAACAGCTTGCCCGCCCGCGTCAATCGCGTGCTGCGGCTGGTGCGGACGAATAGTTGTTCGCCCAGGTCTTCCTCCAGTTCCTTGATGGTGCGCGACAGCGGGGATTGCTCGATGTGCAGTCTCTCGGCCGCACGGGCGAAGTGGAGTTCTTCGGCCACAGCGAGAAAGCAGCGAAGGTGGCGAAGCTCCATAGCCCCTCGATCCTATTCGCGCGAATCAGCTGTCAGCGCACCATAGACTGCATCGCGCACCATTGTTGGGAATTCCCCCGCCATTCCCTCAATGGCCGTATTGGTGAAAGCCACGACGGCGATATCATGCACTGGGTCGAAGAACCAACTGTGGCCATAGACGCCACCCCATTGAATCGTTCCTTTCCCCTGGGGCGTGCGGGCGAGCTGAGGATCGTCAAGTACCGACCACCCGTAGCCGAAGCCCCACCCTGGCCCTTGAGTCTGCGCCTGCGGGCCGACATGGTCATGCATCATGAGTGCAACCGTGTTCGGCTTCAGTAGCCGACCGGTGCTGTTGGGGCGCAAGCTCAATAGGAAGCGCATGAAATCCGGCGCGGTGCCTACCATTCCACCACCGCCAGAGGGATAGCCGTCCATACTTTCTGCGTCGTCTAAGCGAAAGCGGATGCTAGCCTCTGCGAACGGCACCTCGGCGGCAAGAGGCATTCTTACCGGCACCGGCTTCCCATCCTGATAGGGTGTGACCAGACGGTCTTCATCAACAACGCGAAAGCCGCTGTCACCCATGCCCAGGGGGGCTGTAATTTCCCGTTGCACGATGTCCGGCAGACTGTCCCCAGTGCAAGCGCTCATGACGGCGCCCAGCACGTCCAGCGCCAAAGAGTAGCGCCAACCTTCGCCTGGCGTGTAAGCCAGTGGCACGCTGGCAATGCGACGCAAGTTCTCGTGCAACGTGACGCTGGCATCCAGCCCGTCGGACACCCCCGCGCGGCGGTATGGGCCATCGGCGGGCTCCAAGAAGCCATAGCTGAGGCCTGCGGTGTGCGTCAGCAACTGGTGAATCGTGATCGGCGATACGCTGCCATCCGGCATACGGGGGCGGAACTCGGGCAGCCATCGGGTTACGGGCAACTGTAGATCGAGTTGACCTCGTTCTGCCAGTCGCAGGGCAGCCGCCGACACCATAGGCTTGGTTACGGAGGCCAGACGAAAGATGTCATCCTCACGCATCGATCTGCCTTGCTCCCGGTCGGCAAAACCTGCGGCCCGGTGGAAGACAATTTCGCCCTTGTGCGCAACAAGAACGACTGTGCCCACGATACGCTTGTCGTTGATAGCCTTATCGATCGATGCGTCCAGTAAGGCGAAGGAAGGAGACTGTGCGTTGGCGAATGGCATGGCCGCAGCGAGTACTGCGGCAATCAGGCGAGGGGTAGTCATGGTTCGATCCGGCAAGTTAGGGAAGTCGAGAGAAGCCCTTGGGTCACTGGTCACCTCCGCAGAGGTTCGCTAGAATAATCACAGTGACTATTCCTGAAATTTACACCTGATTGACTATATTTTCAACAGTGATCGATGTGATAAATAAAACTGAACCCCCACGCCGTCGCGGACGCCCACCGAGCTTCGACCGGGAAGTCGTGTTGGACCGTGCCATGCTGACGTTCTGGCGTCTGGGCTATGAAGGTACGTCCATCGCCGATCTGACAGCGGCTATGGGCATCACCGCGCAAAGCCTGTATGCAGCCTTCGGTTCCAAGTCCGCGCTGTACCATGAGGTGCTAAGCCACTATCAGCAGACTGTCGGCGCCTTCTCCGCACGAGCGTTGCAGGAAGAAGAATTCGCATTGGCAGGCTTCAAGCGCCTGTTGATGGAGTCCGCTGCCGAGTTCTGCAAACCCAGGCGACCGCGAGGCTGCATGGTTTCAACGGCCGTATTGACCTGTGCGATCGAGAATCAGGATGAAGTCCGGTATTTAGCGCAGCTTCGAAAGGCAGCCGTGGGAGCATTCAAGGATCGCATTGACCGCGCTATCGCGGAAGGCGAATTCAAACCCGCGACTGACAGCTCCGCACTGGCCATCTACCTCGGAACCGTCATCCAGGGCATGTCGATCCAAGCCCAGGATGGAGCAACGAAGGCGCAACTGCTGAAAGTCGCGGAGCTGGCCGTCCAAACGTTGCGGCAATTCGTCGCAGAAAGGTCAGTACGCTGAATCGCCCTGGACACATTCAGCATCCCAAACACTGTTAGATTATAGGGCGTCGGCCACTATATAGTGGTGGTCAAAGTGAAGGACTCCGCTGCCTGCCGATCTCCCATGACACCCGGCCGCCGCGCACCGTCGCAGCGATCTGCTGCCCCAGTCGCTGTTCGATCACCGACCGCCACGGCACTAAGCTGAACCCCATACCCTCATCGAGCAGCGCGTAACGGCCGCTCGCCAGCATGACGGAACGCCGGTAGATGCCGGCCACGCGCTGCCCATCGGCCACCGGCCGATGCTCCAGGCCGGTTTCGGCAGCAATGTCCTTGGCGGCCTGCGTCAGTTCCCGATTGCGCAGCGTGCCCAGCAGATTCCGAGCGAGGATCACGCGCTGGCCGCGCCGCTGCGCCAGCCCCTGTTCTTCGAGGAAGTCGGCGCGCTGCTGCATGGCCTGCTTGGCGTCACCGCCAAAGCCCAGGTCGCCCAGCCCCCGGCCGCCGCCGATCAATTGCTGGTCAAGCCAGGTCGCGCCGATCACGCGGGCCTGCCGCTCGATGGGCAGGTGCGATTTCAGCTCCACGACCACGCCGCCCAGCCGTTGCGCGTCGTACTGGCGGCCACGCTCGGCCAGGTCGTCCGGCACCTTCCATAGCCCTTCGGCCACGCGCTCCACGATGCCGGCCCGGCGCAGGGCTTCCAGCCGCCGGACGTGGGCGGCGACAACCTCCTGCGGATCGCGTCCGGCCTTGGCCCGGCCTTGCTCGATCGCCTGGTGATGATCGGTGCGGTACAGGCCATCGCTCGCCAGCGCAGCGATGTTCCTGTCGGCGGCGCGCAGGTCGGCCGAACCCTTCACTTCCACCACCGCGCCCGTGGGATAGTTCTCCAGCTCGTCGTGGGCATTGAGCGCGACGTAGTGTGCCTTGCCGTCCACGCCGTCGATGACCAGATAGCCCCGGTCGTGCAGCTCGTCGGCCAGCCCCTTCGCGGCGACGCGGCCGATGACGGTGCGGCCACTTCCCTCATCATTTTGGCCCGGCTCGAACACCGCCAGCTCGCGCGGCTGGCCGCTCATGGCCCGCTGCATCGTTCGGATAATGTCGCCACGCTCGCCCAGGGCGCGCAAGGTCTTCTCGGCATCGGCATGGATGGCCCAGGTGCCGGGCTGCGTCTCGTCGGCCAGGCTCAGGCGCTGCAAGCGTTGCAGGCGACCGATCAGCAGCAGGCGCTGGCGTTGCAAGTTCGGCTCGTTGAAGCGTTCGATCTGCACCCGGCCATCCTCGCCGGATTCGCGTTGCAGCGTGCGGTTGAGGCTCGTCCACCGCTCCTGCTCCACCTCGCGCCCCAAGGTCTGCTGAATCTCCAGTTCGGTGCGAGGCCCCAGCCATTCGGTCGCCAGTTCGGCGGCCCGATGGCGGAAGCCGTGGGCGATGTAGTCGCCCGCGATGATGAGGTCTTTGCCCGTGTCGTCGCGCCCGCGCACGATCAGGTGAGTATGCGGGTTGTCGGTGTTCCAGTGATCGACCGCTACCCAATCCAGCCGCGTGCCCAGGTCGGCTTCCATGCGGTTCACCAGATGGCGGGTATAGGTGCGCAGGTCGTCCAGTTCAGCCCCGTCCTCCGGCGAAACGATGAAGCGGAAATGGTGCCGGTCATCGGCGCAGCGTTCCTTGAAAGCATCCAGGTCGGCTTCGTCGGCCTGTGGCCCGTAGGCCCGGCCCGGTTCGCCATCACGGCCCGCGCCGTCGCGCTCGATGTAGCGCAGGTGCTTGGCGAGCGATTGCGGGCTGGCCCGTTGGTGATTGACCAGCAGCGTCTTGATGGTCACGCGCCGCGACATGGGCGTCAGCTTCGCCCCTGCAAAGCGCGCCGCCGTGTGGCCGCGCCCGAGCCGCGAGCCGGGGCGCTGGCCGGTGCCGGCCGCCCCAGGACGGCGCACCGCCGACTTGCCGCTGCTGGCTTTGCCGGCCTGCTTGAGCACCTTGGAAACGAAGCTCTGCCCCTGGCCCTTGCCCCGGTTCTTCGGGGCGCTGGGGCGCACGCGGAAATCGTCGTCGCGGCGGTCGGTCATGGCTGCGCTCCCTGCAAGCTCTGGCGTGTCCTGTCGTGCGAAGCACGCGGACATGCCTGCATTGGCGCGACCTTCGCGCCGAACACGGCACGGCGGCAAAGCCGCTCCGTGCTGTGTTCCCCCCATGTGCAGACAGGCTTTCGACGCGGCCTAGTGCCGCGTCCTTTTGTCTTGCCTTCCGCCTTTGCCTTCCGCTGTCGCTCCAGGCACCGGCGTCCCGGCGGCGCTGCTGCGTGAGCAGCCAGCGCCCCGGCGAACGCGGCGACGGCCGCAGGCCGGGCGCGTTCGAGGCAAGACGCCTGCACATGGGAAGGCAGCGCGAAGTGCAGCGCGGATGCGCTCGCACTGCACGCGCGACAACAGCCGGAAAGCCACTGGATCGACACGACCGATGGCACGATGAGAGGCACGGCAACGTGCAGCGAGTCGGCGGCCATCATGGGCGTGTCTCCAGCCACACCGGATGCGCAACGCCGATCACGGCGGATGCGCTGACCGGGCCGAAATAGCGGCTGTCGAACGACGCCGGATTGGTCACGCTCAACAGGAACAGCTCGCCCGGTTCGAGACGGCGGCAAAGCTGCAAGGATGGCAGCGGCCGGCCCAGCCGGTCGACAGGCAGCGCGGCGGCCGCGGGTACGCCGTCGATGCGTACCTGCCCGGCGACGATGCAAACGTGTTGCGGCGCGACCGCGCCCACGCGTTTGAGCAGCGGCACGCGCGTCGGCAGGTAGCCGCGCTGCGCAGCCAGCGTGGCGGCCCTGTCGGGCAGCGGCACCAGCACGATGCTGTCCACGGACAGCGGACGTGGCAGCGAGACGGTGCGCGGGTCGAACGGGTCGATGCGATACCAGCCGACCGCCACGCTGTCGGACGGGTTGTAGGTCAGGCGCGGCAGCGGCGACACGAAAGCCGCCCAGGCCAGCGCAGCGAAGCCGATGGCGGCCAGTATCGCCACGACGATGCGAGCGCGCAAGCGCGAGCGAGGACGCGGCGCCACGGCAGGCGCGTTAGCGGTGGTGGTTGGCGCGGTCATGGCAACACCTTCCCGGTCAGCCAGGCGGCGTGCCGCTCGGCGGTGTATTCGGGCAGCGCCAGGCGGGCCGCCAGACGGTTGCCCAGCGTGCGCCAGTACGCGGGCGACACGTCGATGGCGGCGATGCGTTCCAGCACGGCACGCACGTTGGCATCGCCTTCGGTGTGCAGCAGCAGGCGCGCGCCCGGCTGCACACCGGGGATGCGCTGCGCCGCGTCCAGCGGTGTGCAAGCCTGCATCACCATGAGCTGCCAGCGGATCGTGCCGTAGTCGTTGGCCTGCCAGCGGATGCGGCAGAGCATCGCGCCCGGCAGGAACACCGCGCAACGCCGCCAGTCGTCCAGGCGCAGCGTGCGTGCGGGTTCGCCAAAGCGCAGGTAGAGCTTGAAACGGTGTTCGAGGTAGGCCAGCGAAACGCGCGTCAGCGGCACGTTGCCGGCCTGTCCGGCGAGTGCTGCGGGATGCAGCGGCAGCGCAGCCGTGGCCGCGCCAGCGGCAGGCGAAGCGGATGCCGTCATGGTGTGTTCTCCCTGTGGTTCTCGGGAAACTCCCGCTCCAGCAGACCGCGCAACAGGTCGGCCACGGTCACGCCTTGCGTGAAGGCCGACACCTTGATGCGCGCCCGCATCGCGGGTGTGATGTCGAGGGTCAGGCGCGCGGTGTAGAGGTCGCCTTTGTTGAGTGCATCGGCGTCGCCCTGGCGAATCCACGCCTCGGCGTGCGGATTCGCGGGCGGACGTGCGCCGATGCCGACGCGCTTACCGCGTGGTGGCTGCTTTGCCGTCATGTCGGCCACCGCAGCAGTTCGTCCACCAGTGCGGTGATTTCGCGGGCGGCGGCGCTGTCGGGCGCTGTCTCGCGTGCGAGCCGGCCAGCGGCCACGCTGTCGGCGAATACGATGCGCTGATGCACTTCCGAGCGCAGCGCCGGAAGCGGCTGTTCGGCCAGCGATTGCCGTGCTTCTCTGCCGATGATGGTGGTACTGACGCGCCGATTGATGACGAAGGCCGCGCGCAGCGCAGGCCGGAACACCTGTGCCTCGCGGATCAACGCGACCATTTCCGAGCTGGCCCAAAGGTCGTAGGGGCTGGGCTGCACCGGGATCAGCACACGCTCGGCCGCCAGCAGCGCGGAGCGCGCCAAGGCGGCAATCCTGGG
>Ga0079224_100003301_pt1 | contig 20272 bp, 33 predicted proteins | sample Stecom2015_FD_80414 | JGI IMG/M metagenome (GOLD analysis project Ga0079224, IMG submission 80414) | Agricultural soil microbial communities from Utah to study Nitrogen management - Steer compost 2015 | ecosystem: Environmental > Terrestrial > Soil > Agricultural land | place: USA: Utah...
CAGGAGGACACCAGTGGCGAAGGCAAAGTTCGAGCGGACGAAGCCGCACGTCAACATCGGCACCATCGGCCACATTGACCACGGCAAGACGACGCTGACGGCGGCGATTACCAAGGTCCTGCACGACAAGATGCCGGACCTGAACCCGTACACCCCGTTCGACGAGATCGACAAGGCGCCGGAGGAGAAGGCGCGGGGTATCACCATCGCGATCTCGCACGTGGAGTACCAGACCGAGGCACGGCACTACGCGCACGTCGACTGCCCGGGCCACGCCGACTACGTGAAGAACATGATCACCGGTGCGGCCCAGATGGACGGTGCGATCCTGGTGGTCTCGGCCACGGACGGCCCGATGCCGCAGACCCGGGAGCACGTGCTGCTGGCCCGCCAGGTGGGCGTGCCCTACATCGTGGTCGCCCTGAACAAGGCCGACATGGTCGACGACGAGGAGCTGCTCGACCTGGTCGAGCTGGAGGTCCGGGAGCTGCTCAGCTCGTACGAGTTCCCCGGTGACGACGTGCCGGTGGTGCGGGTCTCCGCGCTCAAGGCGCTGGAGGGCGACGAGGCCGCGGCCAACCAGGTGATGGAGCTGATGGCCGCCTGCGACGCGTCGATCCCGGAGCCCGAGCGGGACATCGACAAGCCGTTCCTGATGCCGATCGAGGACGTCTTCACCATCACCGGGCGGGGCACCGTGGTGACCGGCCGGGTCGAGCGCGGCCTGCTCAAGCCGATGGAGGAGGTCGAGATCGTCGGCATCAAGGAGAAGTCGATCAAGACCACCGTCACCAGCATCGAGATGTTCCGCAAGGTGCTGGACGACGCGCGGGCGGGCGAGAACTGCGGTCTGCTGCTGCGCGGTGTCAAGCGGGAGGACGTGGAGCGCGGCATGGTCGTGATCAAGCCGGGCACCACCACCCCGCACACCGAGTTCGAGGCGACGGTGTACGTCCTCTCCAAGGACGAGGGTGGGCGGCACACGCCGTTCTTCCAGAACTACCGTCCGCAGTTCTACTTCCGGACCACCGACGTCACCGGGGTGGTGACCCTCCCCGAGGGCACCGAGATGGTGATGCCGGGTGACAACACCACCATGTCCGTGAAGCTGATCCAGCCGATCGCCATGGAGGAGGGTCTGCGCTTCGCGATTCGCGAAGGCGGGCGTACCGTCGGCGCCGGTCGGGTTACGAAGATCATCAAGTGATACGCGGGGGGCTATGCCCCCCGCGTACCGCTGTGGGTCGGTGCGGGCATCGCCGGCGCCGCCCCACGAGGGCGACCCAGGCACCCGGGGGTCGACCGACCCCCGGGTGTGCAAGGCCGCGAGGGCTGCGGCATAATACAAAGGTTGCGCTCCGAGGGGGTGGGCGCGGCGCCTCCAATCCGATCGAGGTGGCCGGAGCGTGGCCTGCGGCTCCGACACGCCCGACCGCGGGGGTCGGAGGGGCGCAGGGCGACGCACGGGCAGCAAGCGGGACACGACGCAGACGTAGGAGTGAGCGAGGGTCGCGGGTGAGCACGGTGAGTAGCCGGGCGGTCGGCCGACCCGAGCCAGGAAGCAAAGGACAGTGATGGCGGGACAGAAGATCCGCATCAGGCTCAAGGCCTACGACCACGAGGTCGTGGACTCCTCGGCGCAGAAGATCGTCGAGACGGTCACGCGGACCGGCGCGAACGTCGCGGGCCCGGTGCCGCTCCCTACGGAGATCAACCGCTTCTGCGTGATCCGGTCGCCGCACAAGTACAAGGACTCGCGCGAGCACTTCGAGATGCGTACCCACAAGCGGCTGATCGACATCATCGACCCGACCCCCAAGACCGTCGACTCGTTGATGCGCCTCGACCTGCCGGCCGGGGTCGATATCGAGATCAAGCTGTGAGGGTGACGGAGAGGTAGAGATGGACCGGCAAGTAAAGGGCATCCTGGGCACCAAGCTCGGCATGACCCAGGTCTGGGACGACAACAAGGTCGTCCCGGTCACCGTGGTCCAAGCCGGGCCGTGCGTGGTCACCCAGGTACGCACCCCAGACCGCGATGGATACTCCGCCGTGCAGCTGGCGTACGGCGCGATCAACCCGCGGAAGGTCAACCGGCCGGAGACCGGCCACTTCCGCAAGGCCGGGGTGGCGCCACGGCGCCACCTGGTGGAGCTTCGCACCTCCGACGCCAGCGAGTACACGCTCGGCCAGGAGGTGACGGTCGAGACCTTCTCGCCCGGCGACTACGTGGACGTCACCGGCCGGACCAAGGGCAAGGGCTTCGCGGGCGTGATGAAGCGCCACGGCTTCCACGGCCTGTTCGCGTCGCACGGGGTGGAGCGCAAGCACCGCTCGCCGGGCGCGATCGGGGGCTGCGCCACCCCGGGCCGGGTGTTCAAGGGCACCCGGATGGCCGGTCGTATGGGTGGGGTGCGCTTCACCGTGCAGAACCTCACCGTGCAGGCGGTCGACCCGGAGAACGACCTGCTGCTGATCAAGGGCGCGCTGCCCGGCCCGCGCGGGTCGCTGGTGCTGGTGCGCTCGGCGGTCCGGAAGGCGGTGGCGGCGTGACCTCGGTTGACGTGATCGGGCGCGACGGCAGCCCGGCCGGCTCGGTGGAGCTGCCGGCGGACGTCTTCGACGCGCCGGCGAACAAGGCCCTGATGCACCAGGTGGTGGTGGCCCAGCTCGCCGCCGCCCGGCAGGGCACGCACAAGACCAAGACCCGCGGCGAGGTACGCGGTGGCAGCGCCAAGCCGTGGCGCCAGAAGGGCACCGGCCGGGCCCGGCAGGGCTCCCGGCGGGCCCCGCAGTGGCGCGGCGGTGGCGTGGTCCACGGCCCGGTCCCGCGCAGCTACTCCCAGCGCACCCCGAAGAAGATGAAGGCCGCCGCGCTGCGCGGTGCCCTCTCGGACCGGGCGCGCAGCGGCCGGGTACACGTGGTGGAGACCTTTGTGGACGGCGAGACGCCCTCCACCAAGGCGGCGCTGGCGACCCTGGCGAAGGTGAGCCAGGCCAAGCGGGTGTTGGTGGTGCTGGACCGGGACGACCGCACCAACTGGCTCTCGCTGCGCAACGAGCCCCGTGTCCACCTGCTGGACGCCGGTCAGCTCAACACCTACGACGTACTCGTCAGCGACGACGTGGTGTTCACCCGGGCAGCCCTGGAGCAGTTCTGCCAGCGGGCCAGCCGGACCGCGAAGGGGGAGGAGAGCTGATGGCGACCGTCGCAGACCCGCGCGACATCATCATCGCGCCGGTGATCTCCGAGAAGAGCTACGGCCTGCTGGACCAGAACTGGTACACGTTCCTGGTCCGTCCGGACGCCAACAAGACCGCGATCAAGATCGCGATTGAGCAGATCTTCGACGTCCGGGTGGTGACGGTCAACACCAGCAACCGGGAGGGTAAGCGGAAGCGGACCCGCACCGGCTGGGGCCGGCGCAAGGCCACCAAGCGGGCACTGGTCAAGCTCGCCGAAGGCGACCGGATCGAAGCCTTCGGCGGCCCGGTGAGCTGAGCTGTGGAGACTGGAGACTGAACTATGGCTATCCGTAGGTACAAGCCCACCTCGCCCGGGCGACGCGGCGCCAGCGTCTCGGATTTCGCGGAGGTCACCCGGTCCACGCCGGAGAAGTCGCTGCTGCGTCCACTGCCGAAGAAGGGCGGGCGTAACGCGCACGGGCGGATCACCGCCCGGCACCAGGGCGGCGGCCACAAGCGACAGTACCGGGTTATCGACTTCCGGCGGGCGGACAAGGACGGGGTGCCGGCGAGGGTCGCGCACATCGAGTACGACCCCAACCGCACCGCTCGGATCGCGCTGCTGCACTACGCCGACGGGGAGAAGCGCTACATCATCGCCCCGCAGGACCTGCGGCAGGGTGACCGGGTGGAGTCCGGGCCGAGCGCGGACATCAAGCCCGGCAACAACCTGCCGTTGCGCAACATCCCGGTGGGTACCATTGTCCACGCGGTGGAGCTGCGGCCCGGCGGCGGCGCCAAGCTGGCCCGCGCCGCCGGCGTCGGCATCCAGCTACTCGGCCGGGAGAACCAGTACGCGAGCCTGCGGATGCCCTCCGGCGAGATCCGCAAGGTGGATGTCCGGTGCCGGGCCAGCGTGGGCGAGATCGGTAACACCGAGCAGTCCAACGTCAGCTGGGGCAAGGCCGGCCGGGCGCGGTGGAAGGGCAAGCGCCCCAGTGTCCGGGGTGTCGCCATGAACCCGGTCGACCACCCGCACGGCGGCGGCGAGGGCAAGACCTCCGGCGGTCGCCACCCGGTGAACCCGAAGGGCAAGCCCGAGGGGCGTACGCGACGTAAGAGCGCGGCGAACAACCAGTTGATCGTCCGCCGGCGCTCCACCCGGAAGCGCGCGAGGGGCTGAGATGGGTCGTCGGCGCGGCCGGGTCGCCGGTCACGCGGTCCAGCGGCCCGCCCGGAAGGACTAGGCGAAGGCAGGAGCAGGGTAGATGCCACGGAGTCTGAAGAAGGGCCCGTTCGTGGACGACCACCTGATGAAGAAGGTGGTCGCCCAGAACGAGAAGGGCACCAAGCAGGTGATCAAGACTTGGTCCCGGCGCTCGACGATCGTGCCGGAGATGCTCGGGCACACCATCGCGGTGCACGACGGGCGCAAGCACGTGCCGGTGTACATCACCGAGTCGATGGTCGGGCACAAGCTGGGCGAGTTCGCGCTCACCCGCACGTTCCGCGGCCACGACAAGGACGACCGCAAGTCTCGGCGGCGCTAGTAGCAGGAAGCAGGGGTTTTCCGGATGTCAGCAACGACCGACCTGCCGGCCGCGCCAGGCGCGCGCGCGGTGGCGCGGTATGTGCGCACCTCGGCGTCGAAGGCGCGCCGGGTGGTCAACCTGATCCGCGGGTTGCCCGCCAATGAGGCGCTGAACGTGTTGCGGTTCGCGCCGCAGGCGGCCAGCGTGCCGGTCTACAAGGTGCTCGCCAGCGCGATCGCGAACGCCGAGCACAACGAGCAGCTCGATCCGGACTCGCTCATCGTCGCCGAGGCGTACGTGAACGAGGGTCCGACCATGCGGCGGTACCGGCCGCGCGCCCAGATGCGCCCCGGCCCGATCCGCAAGCGGACCTGCCACATCACGATCGCGGTGGAGGCGGTAGCGCCGGAGCCACCGGCGCCGCGCCGGCCGCGCAAGCAGGCGGGCAAGGCGACCACCGCCGCCGAGGCTCCGGCGAGCAAGGAAGCGACATCGGGGAAGCAGGCCCCGCAGAAGCAGGCGGCTGCGGATGCCGCCGCCGAGGAAGGGACCGAGTAGATGGGTCAGAAGGTTCACCCGCACGGGTTCCGGCTCGGCATCTCGTCCGAGTGGACGTCGCGGTGGTACGCGGACAAGCTCTACGCCGACTACATCGCCGAGGACGTCAAGATCCGGAGGATGATCAGCAGCGAGCTGGAGCGCGCCGGCATCTCCCGGGTCGACATCGAGCGCACCCGCGATCGGGTCCGGGTCGACATCCACACCGCCCGCCCCGGCATCGTGATCGGGCGGAAGGGCGCCGAGGCCGACCGGATCCGCGCCGACCTGGAGAAGCTCACGGGCAAGCAGGTGCAGCTGAACATCCTGGAGGTCAAGAACCCGGAGTCGGATGCCCAGCTCGTCGCCCAGGCGGTCGCCGAGCAGTTGGCGAGCCGGGTCGCGTTCCGCCGGGCCATGCGCAAGTCCATGCAGTCGGCGATGCGCAACCCGATCGTGCAGGGCATCCGGGTGCAGGTCTCCGGCCGGCTCGGCGGGGCGGAGATGTCCCGGACCGAGTTCTACCGGGAGGGCCGGGTCCCGCTGCACACGCTGCGGGCCAACATCGAGTACGGGTTCTTCGAGGCCCGGACCACCTTCGGCCGGATCGGTGTGAAGGTGTGGATCTACAAGGGTGAGGGACCGATCCCGCGGGAGGCGAGCGAACCTGGCGGGCCGGGCCGGCGCCGGGGCGAGCGCTCGGACCGGCCTCGGGGCCGGCGCTCCGGCGCGGCCGGGACCACCCCGGGCGGCACGGACGCCGGTCGGGCGGCGGCCCGGGAACGCGCCTCTGCCGCGGCCGAGACCGCGCCGGCCGCGACCGCGGGTAACCCGACCGAGGCGCCCGCGGGCACGGAGGAGGGCTGAGACATGCTGATGCCACGCAAGCCGCCGAAGGGCTTTCGTAAGCCCCACCACCCCAAGCGGTCCGGGCGCAGCAAGGGCGGTAACCGGGTCACGTTCGGCGAGTGGGGGATCCAGGCGCTGGAGCCCGCCTACGTGACCAACCGGCAGATCGAGTCCGCTCGTATCGCGATGACCCGGCACATCAAGCGGGGCGGGAGGGTGTGGATCAACATCTTCCCGGACCAGGCGCTCACCAAGAAGCCGGCCGAGACCCGGATGGGCTCCGGTAAGGGGTCCCCGGAGTGGTGGGTCGCGAACGTCAAGCCGGGACGCATCCTCTTCGAGATGTCGTTCCCGAACGAGGCGGTCGCGCGGGAGGCGATGCGCCGTGCGATCCACAAGCTGCCGCTGAAGTGCCGCATCGTGAGCCGCGAGTACGGGGAGGCGTGATGGCGACCGGGACCAAGCCGTCCGAGCTACGGGAACTCTCCGATCCGGAGCTGGTGGAGCGGTTGCGGGAGGCCAAGGCCGAGCTGTTCAACCTGCGGGTCCAGGCCGCGACCGGGCAGTTGGACAACAACCGCCGGCTGCACGTGGTGCGCAAGGAGATCGCCCGGATCTACACCATCATCCGCGAGCGAGAGCTCGGCCTCTCGGCGGCGCCGTCGGAGTTCGCCGCTGCCCTGCGGGAGGCCGAGTCGGGAGCCGGTGAGTCCGAGGCCGGGTCTGAGTCCGCGGCGGCGACGTCATGAGCGAGGAGAAGACCGTGACCGAGAGCACTGCTGCCCAGCCCAAGCCGCGCGGCCGACGCAAGATGCGGGAGGGCATCGTGGTCAGCGACAAGATGGACAAGACCGTAGTAGTCCGGATCGAAGACCAGGTCAAGCACCCGCTCTACGGCAAGGTGTTCCGGCGTACGAGCAAGCTGAAGGCGCACGACGAGCACAACGCCTGCGGCGTCGGTGACCGGGTGTCGCTGATGGAGACCCGCCCGCTGTCGGCCACCAAGCGGTGGCGGGTGGTCGAGATTCTGGAGAAGGCGAAGTGATTCAGCAGGAGTCGCGGCTACGGGTCGCGGACAACACCGGAGCCCGGGAGATCCTCTGCATCCGGGTGCTGGGCGGCTCCGGCCGCCGGTACGCGGGCATCGGTGACCAGATCGTGGCCACCGTCAAGGAAGCGATTCCGGGCGCCGGCGTGAAGAAGGGCGACCCGGTGCGCGCAGTCGTGGTTCGCACCGCCAAGGAGCGGCGGCGGCCGGACGGGTCGTACATCCGCTTTGACGAGAACGCCGCCGTGATCCTGCGGGATGGTGGCGAGCCGCGCGGTACCCGCATCTTCGGCCCGGTCGGTCGGGAGCTGCGGGATAAGCGGTTCATGAAGATCATCTCACTGGCGCCGGAGGTGCTGTGAGCATGAAGATCCGGAAGAACGACATGGTCCAGGTGATCGCCGGTAAGGACCGCGGCGCGCGGGGCAAGGTCATCGCGGTCTACCCCAAGCTCAACCGGGTGCTGGTCGAGGGTGTGAACCGGGTCCGCAAGCACACCAAGATCCAGACCAGCGGGCGGGGGTCCCAGACCGGCGGCATCGTGACCCAGGAGGCCCCCATCCACATCTCGAACGTGATGGTCCTCGACGACGAGGGGAACCCCACCCGGGTCGGCTACAAGATCGACAAGGAGACCGGCGAGAAGGTGCGGATCGCCCGTACGACCGGGAAGGAGCTGCCATGAGCACGCCGTCAGCCGGCGCTACCGTGGAGGCACCGCCGCCCCGGCTGCGGGAGCGCTACCGCCAGGAGATCGTGGCCGCGCTGCGGGAGGAGTTCGGCTACCGCAACCCCATGCAGGTACCACGGTTGGTCAAGATCGTGGTAAACATGGGAGTCGGGGAGGCCGCCCGGGACGCCAAGGTGATCGATGGCGCGGTCCGCGACCTGGCCACCATCACCGGCCAGAAGCCGCAGATCCGCCGGGCGAAGAAGTCCATCGCCCAGTTCAAGCTCCGGGCGGGGATGCCGATCGGCGCCAAGGTCACCCTGCGCGGCGACCGGATGTGGGAGTTCCTGGACCGGCTGCTGTCGATCGCGCTGCCGCGGATCCGGGACTTCCGCGGGCTGGACTCGCGCCAGTTCGACGGGCGAGGCAACTACACCTTCGGCCTCACCGAGCAGGCGGTGTTCCACGAGATCAACCAGGACCGGATCGACGCGGTCCGGGGCATGGACATCACCGTGGTCACCACCGCCAACACCGACGACGAGGGCCGGGCGCTGCTGCGGCACCTGGGCTTCCCCTTCAAGGAGAGCTAAAGGCGAAGAAATGGCGAAGAAGGCGCTGGTGATCAAGGCCAACCGGAAGCCGAAGTACGCCGTCCGGGCGTACACGCGGTGCCAGCGGTGCGGCCGCCCCAAGGCGGTCTACCGCAAGTTCGGGCTGTGCCGGGTGTGCATCCGTACGATGGCGCACCGCGGCGAGCTGCCCGGCGTGTCCAAGGCTTCCTGGTGACCGGCTATCAGAGCAACACATCGCCTCAGGCCCGCACGGGAACCGGGGTGAGAAAGGCAGACGACCGATGACCATGACCGACCCGATCGCAGACATGCTGACTCGTCTGCGTAACGGTAACCAGGCCTACCACGATCAGGTGGCGGTGCCGTACTCGAAGCTGAAGGCGAACATCGCCGAGGTGCTCAAGTCCGAGGGCTACATCTCCTCCTGGTCGGTGCAGGAGCCGCCCCCGGGGAAGGTCGGCCGCACCCTGGTGGTGGAGCTCAAGTACGGCCAGAACCGGGAGCGCAGCTTGGCCGGCCTGCGCCGGGTCTCCCGCCCGGGGCTGCGGGTGTATGCGAAGGCCTCGGAACTGCCGCGCGTGCTGGGCGGGTTGGGGGTCGCGATCATCTCCACGTCCCAGGGGCTGCTGACCGACCGGCAGGCCCGCAAGCGAGGGGTGGGCGGGGAAGTCCTCGCCTTCGTCTGGTAGGAGGACCCAGCAATGTCGCGAATCGGACGTAAGCCGATCCCGGTGCCGGCGGGCGTGGAGGTGAACGTCGACGGCAAGACCGTGCGCGTGAAGGGCCCGAAGGGTGAACTCACGCACACCCTGCCGGATGAGATCGCGGTGGAGCGCGGTGAGGACGGTAGCCTCGCCGTGACCCGCACCAACGACCATCGTCGGGCCAAGGAGTTGCATGGCCTGTCGCGTACCCTGGTAGCGAACCTCCTGGTCGGGGTGACCAACGGGTACCGCAAGACGCTGGAGATCAACGGCACCGGCTACCGGGTGACGGCCAAGGGCCGCGATCTGGAGCTGGCGTTGGGTTTCTCGCACCCGGTGGTCTTCCAGGCGCCGGAGGGGATCACCTTCACGGTGGAGCGCCCGACCCTGTTCCACGTCGAGGGGATCGACAAGCAGCTCGTGGGCGAGACCGCGGCGCGGCTCCGCCGGCTCCGCCCGCCGGAGCCGTACAAGGGCAAGGGCGTCAAGTACGCCGACGAGGTCATCCGGCGCAAGGCTGGTAAGGCCGGTAAGAAGTAGACCTGGCAATAAGTAAACCTGGCGAGAAGTAAACCCCGTCACAAGCGTGAACAGTCAGAAGGAGGCGCAGTGGGCGCAACGCTGGTGAAACGGCGCCGGCGCGGCGGCATCGCCGCGATCCGGGCGGTGGGCCGGGCGCGGCGGCACTTCCGGGTGCGCAAGAAGGTGACCGGCACCGCGGCGCGCCCCCGCCTGGTGGTGACCCGGTCCCTGCGGCACATCACGGCCCAGGTGGTGGACGACGCCCGGGGCCACACGATGGTGTCCGCGTCTACCCTGGATCCGTCCATCCGGGGTACCGCCGGGACCAAGAGTGAGCTGGCCGCGAAGGTCGGCGCGCTGGTCGCGGAGCGGGCGAAGGCCGCCGGGATCAGCCGGGTGGTGTTCGACCGGGGCGGCAACCAGTTCGCGGGGCGGGTCGCCGCCCTCGCCGGTGCCGCCCGCGACGCCGGGCTCGAGTTTTGAGCGGGTACGTGTCGCGCCCCCGGTCACCCCGACCGGGCCAGATCGCAGGCAGACAGGCAGGCAGCAGGGAAGGTAGCAGCTAATGGCAGGTCCACAGCGTGGCGCAGGGCCACAGCGTGGCGCGGGCGGCGGCGAGGGTCGCCGGGAAGGCCGTCGGGACCGTCGCGACGGTCGCGGCGGTCCCGCGGAGAAGAGCACCCACCTCGAGCGGGTGGTCACCATCAACCGGGTCGCCAAGGTGCACCAGGGAGGCCGCCGGTTCAGCTTCACCGCGCTGGTGGTGGTCGGTGACGGCGACGGCACGGTGGGGGTCGGCTACGGCAAGGCCAAGGAGGTGCCGGCCGCGATCGCCAAGGGCGTGGAGGAGGCGAAGAAGCACTTCTTCAAGGTGCCCCGGATCGGCTCCACCATCCCGCACCCGGTGCAGGGTGAGGAGGCCGCCGGCATCGTGCTGCTGAAGCCGGCCAGCGCCGGTACCGGCGTGATCGCCGGCGGGCCGGTGCGGGCGGTGCTGGAGTGCGCCGGTATCCACGACGTGCTCTCCAAGAGCCTGGGGTCGTCGAACCCGATCAACATCGTGCACGCCACGGTGAAGGCGCTGAAGATGCTGGAGCCGCCGGAGGCGGTCGCGGCCCGGCGCGGTCTGCCGGTGGAGGAGGTGGCGCCGGCGGCCATGCTCGCCGCGCAGGCCGCCGCCGGCACCGGAGCCGGTGGGTCGGAAGGCTCGACTGCCGGGGCGGGGGTGTGACGATGGCCCGACTGAAGGTGACCCAGGTGCGCTCCGGGATCGGGCGCAAGCCCAACCAGCGGGCGACGCTGCGGACGCTGGGTCTCAAGCGCATCAACGACGTCGTGATCAAGGAAGATCGCCCTGAGGTCCGGGGGATGATCTTCACAGTCAGCCACCTGGTACGGGTGGAGGAGGTCGACGAATGATCAAGGTGCATCACCTGCGGCCGGCGCCGGGGAGCAAGAGCGCCCGGACCCGGGTGGGCCGCGGCGAGGGCTCCAAGGGGAAGACCGCCGGTCGCGGGACCAAGGGCTCCCACGCCCGCAAGCAGGTCCCGGCGACGTTCGAGGGTGGTCAGACCCCGATCCACCGGCGGCTGCCCAAGATGAAGGGGTTCCAGAACCCGTTCAAGGTCGAGTACCAGGTGGTGAACCTCGACCGGCTGGCGGAGCTGTTCCCCGACGGCGGCACGGTCGGGCCGGAGGAACTGGTCCGTGCCGGCGCGGTCCGGAAGGGTCGTCCGGTCAAGATCCTCGGCGACGGGGATCTGAAGGGAGTAAACCTGCAGCTCAAGGCGCATGCCTTCAGCGGCTCCGCGAGAGAGAAGATCGTCGCTGCGGGGGGCACGATCACGCTGGTAGGGCGCGCAGCCTGACGCACCGATGTGCGTCGTTCTCTCAACTGTTAGCATCCGAGACCAGACCACACCCCCTCGCCTAGCCGGGCGGGCCTCGCGCAGGAGGAAGTAGCTTGCTCTCCGCTTTTGTCAACGCGTTCCGGACGCCTGACCTGCGCAAGAAGATCCTGTTCACGATCTTCATCGTGGGGATCTACCGCCTCGGTGCGAATATGCCGAGCCCCGGCGTCTCCTACGAGAACGTCCAGTCCTGTGTACAGGCGTTCCAGGAGGCCGAGGAGGGTTCCGGGGTCGGGGTCTTCACCCTGCTGAACCTCTTCTCCGGCGGGGCCCTGCTGCAGTTGTCGGTCTTCGCGCTCGGCATCATGCCGTACATCACCGCGTCGATCATCATGAACCTGCTCCGGGTGGTGATCCCGCGGTTGGAGGTCCTCTACAAGGAGGGCCAGAGCGGCCAAGCCAAGATCACGCAGTACACCCGGTACCTCACCCTGGGCCTGGCGATCCTGCAGTCCGCGGCGTTCGTCGCGCTGGCCCGCTCGGGCCGGCTGTTCGGCAGCGTGACCTGTCCGGACGTGATCCCGGACAGCCTCGCCACCGGGATCCCGGACTGGATCGTGCTCACCACCATCGTGATCACGATGACCGCCGGTACCGGTGTGATCATGTGGCTGGGCGAGCTGATCACCGACCGCGGGGTCGGCAACGGCATGTCCATGCTGATCTTCGTCTCGATCGCCGCCCAGCTCCCCACCGAGGGTTGGCGGATCCAGCGGACCCAGGGCGTGGTGGCGTTCCTGGCGCTGCTCGGCGTGGCGATCCTGATCATCACCGCGGTCATCTTCATGGAGCTGGGCCAGCGCCGGATCCCGGTGCAGTACGCCAAGCGGATGATCGGTCGCCGGATGTACGGCAATACCTCGACCTACATCCCGCTGAAGATCAACCAGGCCGGTGTGATCCCGGTGATCTTCGCGTCCTCCATGCTCTACCTGCCGCAGCTCGGGCTGCAGTTCGCCGACGACGGCACCGGCGACTACGGCCCGTTCTGGACCTGGGTGGCGAACAACATCGCCCTCCCCACCAGCCCCATCTACATCGTCTCCTACTTCCTGCTGATCATCTTCTTCACGTACTTCTACGTCTCCATCACGTTCAACCCAAACGACGTGGCGGACAACATGAAGAAGTACGGTGGATTTGTGCCTGGCATCCGGCCCGGTAAGCCGACCGCTGACTACCTGGACTTCGTCCTGTCCCGGATCACCCTGGCGGGCTCGCTCTACCTGGCCGTCATCGCGGTGCTGCCGAACTTCTTCTTCATCTACCTTGATGATCAGCAGTTCATCAACTTCCCGTTCGGCGGCGTCTCCGTGCTGATCATGGTGGGCGTGGGTCTCGAGGCGGTCAAGCAGATCGAGAGCCAGTTGATGCAGCGGAACTACGAAGGGTTCCTTCGCTGATGCGCCATTGCGGCGCAACTGACACAGCGGTACGCCTACCCGCTGTAGCCCACTCACGCAGCCGGGAGGCTCCGTGAGGTTGGTCCTGGTCGGCCCACCCGGCGCGGGCAAGGGGACGCAGGCGGAGTTCATCGCCGCGCACCTCGCCGTGCCGAAGATCTCCACCGGCGACATCTTCCGGGAGAACGTCGCGCAGGGGACACCGTTGGGACGGGCGGCCCGGCGCTACATGGACTCCGGCCACCTCGTCCCCGACGAGATCACGATCAACATGGTGCGGGACCGGCTCTCCGAGCCGGACGCCACGGACGGGTTCCTGCTGGACGGTTTTCCGCGTACCGTCCCGCAGGCGGTGGCCCTGGACAAGCTGCTCGCCGACCTGGGGACCGGACTGGACGTGGTATTGGAGCTGGTGGTCGACGACGACGAGGTGATCCGGCGGCTCTCCGGCCGGCGCACCTGCCGCGGCTGCGGCAAGATCTGGCACGTCGACTTCGATCCGCCGTCGCGGGAAGGGATCTGCGACCGCTGCGGCGGGGAGCTGTTCCAGCGCGAGGACGACCGGGCCGAGACCGTGGCCGAACGGCTGCGGATCTACGCCCGCGACACCGCGCCCCTGATCGACTACTACGGCGCGCAGAGCAAGCTGGTTGGCATCGACGCCACCGGGCCCGTGGAGGACGTCACCGTCCGGGCGATCGACACTCTCCGCTCGTACGGAGGCTGACCCGCCCGGGGGGGACATGGCGGACGCAGCTGAGGAAGCAGGAGCCGGTGTGATCAGGCGTAATCGGCGGGAGCCGGACATCCAGTACAAGACCGTGGCGCAGATCCGCAAGATGCGGGCCGCCGGCCTGGTGGTGGCGGAGGCGCTGGCCGCCACCCGGGACGCGGTCGCTCCCGGGGTCAGCACCGCGGACCTGGACGCGGTCGCGGAGAAGGTCATCCGCGACGCCGGGGCGGTCCCCTCGTTCAAGGGCTACCACGGGTTCCCGGCCACCATCTGCGCCTCGGTCAACGACGAGGTGGTCCACGCCATCCCCACCCCCGACCGGGTGCTGCGCGACGGCGACGTGATCACGATCGACTGCGGGGCGATCCTGGACGGCTGGCATGGCGACGCCGCGATCACCGTGCCGGTCGGGCAGGTCGATCCGCGGGTGCTGCGGATGGCCGAGGTTGCCGAGGAGGCGATGTGGGCCGGTATCGCCGCCGCCGCCCAGGGCGTGATCTCGGGTGAGGGCCGGCTCTCGGACATCTCCCACGCGGTCGAGTCCCGGGTACGCGCGCTGGCGCCGACCGAGGGGCCGCGCCGGGCCCGGCGGTACGGCATCGTCACGCAGTACGGCGGGCACGGTATCGGCACCGAGATGCACCAGGACCCGCACCTGCTGAACTACGGCCGCCCCGGCCGCGGGCCACGGCTGGTGCCCGGGCTGGCGCTGGCGATCGAGCCGATGCTGACGCTGGGGCGGCCGAGCACCGTGGAGCTTGACGACGGGTGGACCGTGGTCACCGTGGACGGTTCGCCGGCGGTCCACGTCGAACACACCTTCGCGCTGCTCGCGGACGGGGTGTGGGTGCTCACCGCGGCGGACGGCGGCGCCGCCCGCCTGGGCGACCTGTTGTCGGCCGCGGCCGGCGACCCGGCATGAGCGCCCCAGCCGGAATGCCCCGCCCTGACGCAAGTCCCGTGGCGGCGGTCGTCGTGCCCGCCCGGTCCTGTCTACGACCGCCGGGCGTGGCATGCTAGGCGATATGGGACCATCGCGGGACCAGATGCGAGCCGCGGACGCGGACCGGGAGCGGTACGCCGAGCGGGTACGGCAGGCACTGGAGGAAGGCCGGCTCACCCTGGACGAGGTGGACTTGCGCTTACGCGACGTCTACGCGGCCAAGACCTTCGGCGACCTCGACCGGTTGGTGGCTGACCTGCCGGGCCCGGTGCCCTCGCAGCGCTCGCAGGTGGCCTCCGTCGAGCAAGCCGCCAAGGCACCAGCCTCCCGGATCGAGACCAACCCGGGCCTGCCGACCTGGCTGTCGTTCCTGTGGCGGCTGTGGCTGGTCGCGGTCCTGATCAACCTGGTGATCTGGTTCGCCGCCAGCGTCGCGTCCGGCCAGTTGATCTACTTCTGGCCGATCTGGGTCGCCGGGCCGTGGGGGGCGGTGAACGTCGGATTGACGATCCTGTTCCCACCCGGCCGCCGTCGCTGACACCTAGGGGTGCTGACGCATAGGGGTCTGGCTCGACAGTCTCCGCGATATCGCGTACACTTTCCGATTGGCGCACAGCGCCCACTCCGGCGTGCCGTCCTGCGCTCGACGGTCCCGGAGCCGCGGCTGGGTTCGGCGTTGCGTGCCATATGGCTGACGGTCCAGGCTGTTGACGTCGGGTTCACCGGCGCGCAGTGCATCGGGTCCGGCGGCCCTTGCTGGATACATATGTCAGGTAGTGGAGGATATGCCGAAGAAGGACGGGGCCATCGAGATCGAGGGCCGAGTAGTCGAGCCGCTTCCGAACGCGATGTTCCGGGTCGAGCTCGCCAACGGCCACAAGGTCTTGGCTCACATCAGCGGCAAGATGCGGCAGAACTACATCCGCATCCTGCCCGAGGACCGGGTCGTGGTGGAGCTTTCGCCGTACGACCTGAGCCGCGGGCGGATCGTCTACCGATACAAGTAACCAGCGACCTCCATCCACCCGCGTAGAGGTAGGGCAGGGCACGAAACCGTGAAGGTCAAGCCGAGCGTGAAGAGGATCTGCAGCAAGTGCCGGGTGATCCGCCGGCACGGCCGGGTCATGGTGATCTGTTCCGACCCGCGCCACAAGCAGCGCCAGGGATGACGGCCGGGACCCAGACACAAGGAGTAGAACGAGCATGGCACGGCTAGTCGGCGTCGATCTCCCCCGCGACAAGCGGATGGAGGTCGCGCTCACCTACATCTTCGGAGTTGGGCGGACTCGCGCCCTCGAGACCCTGGCGGCGACCAACGTAGATCCGGACAAGCGCGCTCGGGACCTCACCGATGAGGAGCTGATCCGGCTACGTGACCATCTCGAGGCCAACTACCGGATCGAGGGCGACCTGCGTCGCGAGGTCGCGGCCGACATCCGCCGTAAGGTGGAGATCGGGACCTACCAGGGCATCCGCCACCGCCGGAACCTCCCCGTGCGGGGTCAGCGGACCCGTACCAACGCGCGGACCCGGAAGGGTCCCAAGCGCACCGTCGCCGGTAAGAAGAAGGCCGGCCGCAAGTAGCGCACGACCACCAGACCGCGTAAGGAGCGCACACACACATGCCGCCAAAGGCACGTAACACCGCCGCAGCAGCGGCGAAGAAGGTCCGGCGTAAGGAACGCAAGAACGTCGCCCACGGACACGCCCACATCAAGAGCACCTTCAACAACACCATCGTGTCCATCACCGATCCGGCCGGAGCGGTGGTCTCCTGGGCCTCGTCGGGCCAGGTGGGGTTCAAGGGCTCCCGTAAGTCCACCCCGTTCGCCGCTCAGTTGGCGGCCGAGGCGGCCGCGCGCCGGGCCATGGAGCACGGCATGCGTAAGGTGGATGTGTTCGTCAAGGGCCCCGGTTCCGGCCGCGAGACCGCGATCCGTTCGCTGCAGGCGGCGGGCCTGGAGGTCGGCACGATCGCCGACGTCACCCCGCAGCCGCACAACGGTTGCCGGCCACCGAAGCGTCGTCGGGTCTAGCGGCGTCGGGATCTAGGGAGTAAAGGAGACATGGCGCGTTACACCGGTGCCGACTGCCGCATCTGCCGTCGGGAGAAGACCAAGCTGTTCCTCAAGGGGAGCAAGTGCGAGGGGCCGAAGTGTCCGTTCGAGTCCCGGCCGTTCCCCCCGGGTCAGCACGGCCGCGGCCGCACCAAGGAGACCGAGTACCTCCTCCAGCTGCGGGAGAAGCAGAAGGCCCGCCGGGTCTACGGGGTGCTGGAGAAGCAGTTCCGTCGCTACTACGAGGAGGCCAACCGCCGGCCCGGTAAGACCGGTGACGTCCTGCTGCAGATTCTGGAGTCCCGCCTGGACAACGTCGTCTACCGGGCCGGGTTCGCCAAGTCGCGGGACGCCGCCCGGCAGCTGATCCGCCACGGCCACTTCCAGGTCAATGGCCGGAAGGTCGACATCCCCTCGTACCGGGTCTCCGAGCACGACATCATCGAGGTGCGGGAGAAGTCGCGCAACCTGACCCCGTTCATGGTGGCGCAGGGCGAGGCCGGCACCAAGACCGTCCCGGCGTGGCTGGAGGCGATCCCGAGTCAGTTGAAGATCCTGGTGCACTCGATGCCGGCGCGGCAGGTCATCGACACGCCGGTCCAGGAGCAACTCATCGTCGAGCTCTACAGCAAGTAACCGGGCGAGGCCCTGGTTGGAGGCCCCGGCCCGGCGGCTACTGCCAGCACGGCAGAGCCGACCCGGCCGGCACCGGGCTCCGGGGTTCCAGGGGGGCGGAGCTCTTCCGTGGGCGTCATATGGCGGGCGCCCCGAGCGAAGGAGATACACCAGTGCTGATCACCCAGCGACCCGTACTGACTGAGGAGCCGGTAAACGACACCCGGTCGCGGTTCACCATCGAACCGCTCGAGCCGGGCTTCGGCTACACGCTGGGCAACTCGCTGCGGCGCACGCTGCTCAGCTCGATTCCCGGCGCGGCCGTCACCTCCATCAAGATCGACGGCGTGCTGCATGAGTTCACCACCATCCCCGGGGTCAAGGAGGATGTGGTGGAGCTGGTCATGAACGTCAAGGAGCTGTGCGTGAGCTCCGAGCACGACGAACCGGTCAGCATGTACGTGCGTAAGCAGGGCCCCGGCGACGTGACCGCGGCCGACATCCAGCCGCCGGCCGGTGTCACCGTGCACAACGGCGACCTGAAGCTCGCCACCCTGAACGGCAAGGGCCGCATCGACATGGAGCTTACGGTCGAGCGGGGCCGGGGCTACGTGAGCGCGGCGCAGAACAAGCAGCCCAACGCGGAGATCGGCCGGATCCCGGTGGACTCGATCTACTCCCCGGTGCTGCGGGTCACCTACCGGGTGGAGGCCACCCGGGTGGAGCAGCGGACCGACTTCGACAAGCTGATCGTGGACGTGGAGACCAAGCCGTCCATGAGCCCGCGCACCGCGCTCGCCTCGGCCGGCTCCACCCTGGTCGAGCTGTTCGGGCTCGCCCGCGAGCTGGACGAGACGGCGGAGGGCATCGACATCGGCCCGTCGCCGCAGGACGCGCAGCTCGCCGCCGATCTGGCCCTGCCGATCGAGGAGCTGGACCTCACCGTCCGCTCGTACAACTGCCTCAAGCGGGAGGGCATCGACTCGGTGGGCGAGCTGATCTCGCGTACCGAGGCCGACCTGCTCGACATCCGAAACTTCGGGCAGAAGTCAATAGACGAAGTCAAGACGAAGCTCGCCGCGATGGGGCTCAGCCTGAAGGACTCGGCTCCGGCGTTCGACCCCTCGGAGGTGGTCGACAACTACGGCGAGGTCGATCTCAGTGCCGCGGCCGCCGCGCCGGCCGAGGACGAGGGCGACGAGGACTTCCGCGAGACCGAGCAGCTGTAGACCGTTCACCCCAACCGACCTATCGGTACCGACTTATCGCAGGACGCAGAGGAGTAGCGCGATGCCCACGCCCACCAAGGGCCGCCGGTTCGGCGGCAGCCCGGCGCACGAGCGCCTGATCCTCGCCAACCTGGCCACCGCGCTGTTCCGCCACGGCCGGATCACCACCACCGAGGCCAAGGCCAAGCGACTGCGCCCGCTGGCCGAGCGGCTGATCACCAAGGCGAAGCGGGGCGACCTGCACGCCCGCCGGCAGGTGCTCACGGTGGTGCGGGACCGGGACGTCAGCACCCACCTGTTCGACGAGATCGGGCCGCGGTACGCGACCCGGCCCGGCGGCTACACCCGGATCGTGAAGGCCGGGCCGCGCCGGGGTGACGCCGCCCCGATGGCGATCATCGAGCTGGTGGAGCCGATGCCCGAACCCACCGCGGGCCCGGCCCCGGCGCGCAGCCGGCGGGCGGCGAAGGAGGAGTCGGTGGCGGTGCTCGCGGGCGAGACCGAGGACGAGGGTACGCCCGCGGCGGCCAAGGACGAGTCCCAGGCGGAAGAGTCCGACAAGACGGCGTGACCGCCGGCGGCACGGGCGATTTCGTCCGGGTCCGGCTGGACCTGGCCTACGACGGAAGCGACTTCCACGGCTGGGCCGTGCAGCCGGGGCAGCGGACCGTGGCCGGGGTGCTCGAGGCGGCCCTGGCCCGTCTCGCCGGGCCGGACGCCGCCACCGGGCTCACCGTGGCCGGGCGTACCGACGCCGGGGTCCACGCCCGGGCCCAGGTGTGCCACGTGGACCTCAACGCGGCCGCCTGGGAGAGGCTCGCCGGCACGGTGGTGCGGCGGCTGGCCGGTGTGCTGCCGCCGGATGTGCGGGTGATGTCCGCTACCCAGGTCGCGCCGGAGTTCGACGCCCGGTTCTCCGCCCTGGCCCGCCGGTACGCCTACCGGGTGAGCGACGCGCCGTACGGCGTGGACCCGCTGCGGCGGCACGACACGCTCGCCTGGCCGCGCCCGCTGGACCTCGCCGCTCTGCGGGCGTCCACCACCGGACTGCTGGGCGAGCACGACTTCGCCGCGTACTGCCGGCGCAACCCGGACCGCTCCACCGTGCGCACCCTGCTGGGCCTGGACTGGCGGCGGGAGCCGGACGGCGTCCTGGTGGCCACCGTGACCGCCGACGCCTTCTGCCACTCCATGGTGCGGAGCCTGGTCGGGGCGATGCTGCTGGTTGGGGACGGGCGGCGACCGCCGACCTGGCCGGCCGAGCTGCTCACGCGGCGGGAACGGGCCGGCGAGGTGCAGGTGGCGGCGGCGCACGGACTGACCCTGGTCGGGGTGGAGTACCCCGCGGAGCCGGCGCAGTGGGCGGCCCGCGCCGCGCTCGCCCGCCGCCGCCGCGCCTGACGCGGGCTACCCGCGCGCCCGCCCGGGTCCGGCGGGTCAGGGCAGGGCAGCGACCCGCCGCCGCAGGTACTCCTGCTCGGCGGCGTTGCCGGTCCGGCTGATCGCCGCCCGGTAGGCGCGCGCCGCCTCGGCGAAGCGGCCCAGCCGGCGCAGCAGATCGGCCCGGACGGCGTGGAGCAGGTAGTAGTCCGCGAGGTCGCGGTCGAGACCGTCCACCGCGGCGAGCGCGGCCGCCGGGCCCGCCACCTCGGCGAGCGCGACCGCGCGGTGCAGCGCCACCACCGGGCTGGGCGCGATCACCTGCAGCTGGTCGTACAAGGCCAGGATCTGGCGCCAGTCGGTCGCCTCCGGGGTCGGC
>Ga0079224_100003302_pt1 | contig 20265 bp, 16 predicted proteins | sample Stecom2015_FD_80414 | JGI IMG/M metagenome (GOLD analysis project Ga0079224, IMG submission 80414) | Agricultural soil microbial communities from Utah to study Nitrogen management - Steer compost 2015 | ecosystem: Environmental > Terrestrial > Soil > Agricultural land | place: USA: Utah...
ACAGTTGAGGCCGATCACGTCGATCCCGAGGTGCTCGAGCGCCGTGAGCGCCGCCCCGATCTCGGAGCCGAGCAGCATGGTCCCGGTGGTCTCGACCGTGACGTGGCAGATCAGCGGCACCGTACGTCCGCTGGCGGCGATGGCGCGCCGGGCGCCGATGATGGCCGCCTTGGCCTGGAGCAGGTCCTGGCAGGTCTCCACGATGAGCCCGTCCGCGCCCCCGGCGAGCAGGCCGGCCGCGTTCTGCTGGTAGCCGTCGCGCAGCGACGCAAAATCCACGTGCCCGAGCGTGGGCAGCTTCGTCCCCGGACCAATCGATCCGAGCACGAATCGGGGGCGCTCCGGCGTCGCGTATCCGTCAGCGACCTCACGCGCCAGCCGGGCGCCGGCCACGGACAGCTCGAAGATCCGCTCGGTGAGGCCGTACTCCCCCAGTGCGGTGAGGTTGGCGCCGAAGGTGTTCGTCTCGACGCAGTCCGCGCCGGCGGCGAGATAGGCGTCGTGGATGCCGCGGACGACGTCGGGCCGGGAGACGTTGAGGATCTCGCTGCATCCCTCGTGCCCCTGGTAGTCGTCCAGCGTCGGCTCCGCGGCATGCAGCATCGTGCCCATCGCCCCGTCGGCGACGACCACGCGCTCGGCTAGGAGTCTGAGGAACGGGCTGTCCGCCGCAGGGGACGGGGCCTGGCTAGACCGCGGCACGCGTAACAGGGTATCCCGGCGCGCTGCTCGCTGCGCTTGCCTCTCGCTCGCTGGAACCCGCCCCTCGCGGCTGCGGTGCTCGCTACGCTCGCTCCTCGCGCTCGCCTAGGCTGAGGGCGTGAGCGAGTTCGACGGACTTCCGGTTCTGCGCTCCCCCGTGGCCGTCGCTGCCTTCGAGGGGTGGAACGACGCCGCCGATGCCTCGACGGCCGCCGTCGAGCACCTCCAGTCGGCGTGGTCAGCGAAGCCCGTCGCCGAACTGGACCCCGAGGAGTTCTACGACTTCCAGGTGAACCGCCCGACGGTGCTGGCTGCCGACGGCACGCAGCGGAAGATCGTCTGGCCGACGACCCGCTTCTCCGTGGCATCCCCGCCAGACGCGGAATTCGACGTGGTGCTGATCCGCGGCATCGAGCCGAGCACACGCTGGCGTACGTTCTGCAACGACGTGCTCGAGATCTGCCACAGCCTCGAGGTGACCAAAGTGGTGCTGCTGGGCGCCCTGCTCGCCGACGTGCCGTTCACAAGGGCACTGCCCGTCACCGGCACCGCGACACCGTCCATCGACGTGGACCGGCTGGCGCTCACGCCGACCCGGTACGAGGGACCGACCGGCATCGTCGGCGTGCTGCAGGACGCCTGCGCTCGAGCGGAGGTGCCCGCCGTCTCGTTCTGGGTCCATGTCCCGCACTACGCCAACAACCCGCCGTGTCCAAAGGCGACGCTCGCGCTTCTGCATCGGCTTGAAGAGGTGCTCGACGTACCGGTGCCGATGAGTGACCTGGCCGAGGAGTCGGCGGAGTGGGAGGCGCGCCTGCGCGCGGCGACCGAACAGGACGCCGAGCTCGCGGAGTACGTGCGCGAACTCGAGGAGCGCGCCGGAGAGGACCTGACGCCGCTCTCCGGGGACGAGATCGCCCAGCAGTTCGAGCGGTACCTGCGCCGCCGCCGCAGCAACTGAGCATGGAAGGGCACCCTCTTAACGCCGTACGCGGAAGAAGGGTCCCTTACTAACACCCGCCCAGGCATCCTGCTGGGCATCGCACCCGTCGAGCGCTCGGGAGTGCTGCAGATCAGTCCTGGCGGTAGCCGGCGAGGAAGCGCCGGATGCGTCCCATCGCATCCTCGATGTCGCTCACCCGCGGCAGCGTGACCACGCGGAAGTGATCCGGCCTGGGCCAGTTGAAGCCGGTCCCCTGCACGACGAGGAGCTTCTCCGCACGCAGCAGGTCCAGCACGAACCGCTCGTCGTCATGGATGCGGTACACCGTTGGGTCGAGCCGCGGGAAGGCATAGAGCGCCCCCTTCGGCTTGACACACGAGACACCGGGAATGTCGTTGAGCAGCTTCCACGCCGCGTCCCGCTGGTCGTGCAGGCGACCGCCCGGGAGGACCAGGTCGTTGATGCTCTGGTAGCCGCCGAGGGCGGTCTGCACCGCGTACTGGGTCGGCACGTTCGGGCAGAGTCGCATGTTGGCGAGGATGTCCAGGCCCTCGATGTAGCTCGTGGCGTGCTGCTTGGGGCCGGAGACGACCATCCAGCCGGTGCGGAAGCCGGCCACCCGGTAGGCCTTGGAGAGCCCGTTGAAGGTGAGGCAGAGCATGTCCGGCGCGAGCGAGGCCACGCAGACATGCTCCACACCGTCGTAGAGGATCTTGTCGTAGATCTCGTCGGCGAAGAGCACGAGGTTGTGCCGCCGGGCGAGCTCCACCAGCTGCTCGAGCAGCTCCCGCGAGTAGACCGCGCCGGTCGGGTTGTTCGGGTTGATGATGACGAGCGCCTTCGTCCTCGGCGTGATCTTCGCGGCGATGTCGTCGAGGTCGGGCTGCCACTCGGCTGACTCGTCACAGAGATAGTGCACCGCCCGGCCGCCGCACAGGCTCACCGCCGCCGTCCACAGCGGATAGTCAGGCATCGGGATGAGGACCTCATCACCGTTGTTCAGCAATGCCTGCAGCGACATGACGATGAGCTCGGAGACCCCGTTGCCGAGCCACACATCGTCAATGTCGACTCCGGTGACGTTGCGGCTCTGGTAGTACTGCACCACCGCCCGCCGGGCCGAGGGCAGGCCCTTCGAGTCGCCGTAGCCGTGCGCGTTGGGGAGGTTGAGGATGATGTCCTGGAGCATCTCCTCGGGCGCCTCGAAGCCGAACGGGGCCGGGTTACCGATGTTGAGCTTCAGTACGTGGTGCCCCTCGGCCTCCATCCGCTTGGCCTCCTGCAGCACCGGACCGCGGATGTCGTAGCAGACGTTGGCCAGCTTCGCCGACTGGGTGAGCTCCATGGGCAAACCTTAGAGGTGGGCCCTTGCGGCCTGCTGTGGATATCGCTGCTGCTGTCCGGTTCTTGGGATGTGATTGGTGTGGCGTGTGTCACGTTTGGTGTCCGGTGCCTGGTGTGTCACAGTCTGTACGCCGTCCTAGGAAGCTAGTCTCATTGTGTCCGGAACCACTTCGCCCAGAAGCCACTCCCCCAAGAACCACTCCCCCGAAAGCGATCCACCATGTCGTCCCAGCTTGGCTCACCAGCCAACCCAACCGATGCCATCAACCCCGGCACGGCCGAGCACCCGCACCGGCAGATCGCGGCTTCCCTGCGGCAACGGATCAGAGCCGGCGAATGGGGACCCGGCGAGCGCCTGCCGTCGATCCCGGCGCTCGCCGAGGCGTACGGCGTGGCCAAGCAGACGGTGCAGCGGACGATCGACCAACTGCGCGTGGAAGGTCTGCTCATCACGCGGCCCGGTTCGGGGACCTACGTCCGGGGCAGCCGGCGGCGGCTCAACCGGCTCGCGCGCGGACGGTACGGTCCGCGCCGGGGGTACCACGCCGACCTCGCGGCCCGCTACCGGCAGGTGCTCATCGAGGTCGGCCACGCGCCGGCGCCCGCGGAGGTGGCCGACGCCTTCGGGGTCGCGGACGGCACGCCGCTCGTCGTGCGCCGGCACGTCGTCCGCACCGACGAGGGCCAGTACGCGGAGGTAGGCGCGTCCTGGTTCCTGCCGGCCGACGCGGACGGAACCTCCCTCGTACTCATGCAGGGCTTCGGCCGACCGCTGTACCAGGAGGTCGAGGAGGAGACCGGGCGCCGCTACGCCACCGCGACGGACCAGCTCACCGCTCGCCTACCCACCCGAGAAGAGGCGGAGTTGCTGCGCATCCGCCCGGACACGCCCGTCCTGCACCTGCTGCATATCGCCTATGACGACCGCAGCCGACCCATCGAGGTCGCGCAGGCGACCTGGCCCGGTCCGATGACGACGCTCACGGAGACATACCCGGTGCCTGGACCGCTGCCTGACGCCCCCGCCGAGTCCGGCGGGCTGGCGCTGGCGTAGCGGCATCGCCCACCGGCCCGCGCGCCCGCTGGTGTCGGAACTCCGACGGACTGACGCCGTACGCCTGCCGGAAGAGGCGGTTGAAGTGCGCCGATTCGGCGAATCCCCACCGCCTCATGATGTTCGAGATGGGTTGCGCCGCCAGGTCCGGATCACTGAGGTCGCGCCGGCACCGCTCGAGTCGCTGGCGCCTGATCCAACCCGACACCGTCTCGCCCCGTGCCTCGAAGAGGCGCTGGAGCGACCGCAGCGACATGTGGTGTGCTGTTGCCACCGCCTCGGGAGTCAGTGCCCGGTCGCCCAGCCGCTCCGAGATGAAGGACTGCACCCGGTTCAGCAGCGCGCTCTGGTGCGTCTCTGCCGGCAGCTGCCGGGACAAGCCAAGCCATTCAGCCAGCATCACCGAGACCAGATCGAGCGAGACCTGACCCAGGCGGCCGGCCGACTCGGGCGCGATCCGGTCACCGGTCACGACTGCCCGAAGGTGGGCGGCGACGATCGCCGCGGTCCCGGAGTCGCTCGGAATCGGAACTCCCGCCAGGCGCTCCACCTTCGCGGGCTTGAGGGGCAACGCCCGATGCGGGATGGTGAGGACGGCCCGACGCTGCGCGGACGACCGCGGGTCAAGCACTACGTGTCCGGCCCGGGAACTCGAGAAGAGGGTGATGTCACCCGGTCCGGCCACCACGCTCCGTCCGCCCTGATCGAAATAGTGCCGTCCCGCGATATTGAGCACGATCAGGTACTTCTCGGGATCACCCTGGCGGACCATCGCCGACGTCCGCGCCACCCTGTCGATGGGTGAATGCTCCATGGCAAAGGCCGTCACCGCACCGAGCCGGGCAACCCGAGTCGTCGCATTGAAGTCGGCCGTACGGCGACTCGCGACGTGCATTGGCATGAACTCGCTGACGATCATGTCGCGCCAGAATCGGAACCGCTCCGTCACGGGCAGGTCCGCGGTCCGAAGGGTCTGAAACACGAAGCACCCCCAAGCACCATCACGACAAACGTCGATCCGACCTGGGCCGGTCCTCGTTGACCGAGCTGGCACGGCGGGTTTCGCGGGCCGGCGGCCACGGTAGGCGGGTCGTGCACAGGATCCGCACATCGCGCGTACACATTCATGGTCAACGGTATGTACGGTGTCGCGTGTGGACCTGCAGTACCGGATACTGGGGCCGATCGAGGTGTGGTGCGGTTCACACCAGGTCGCCCTCGGCGGCCCGAGGCAGCGGCTCGTTCTGGCGGTTCTGCTCATCCACGCCAACCAGGTCGTGTCGATGGACCGGCTGGTCGACGAGATCTGGCCGGAGCGCCCACCGCCGTCGGCGCTGGCCAACGTCCGGACCTACGTCGCTGGCCTCCGTAGCGCGCTCCCCTCGCGCAACGGCAGCGGCCCAATCACCTCCCGGCCCGGCGGTTATCTGCTCAACGTGGGGTCCGAAGAGCTCGACTTGACGTTGTACGAGTCGCTCGTCGCGACCTCCGCGGCGGCGCGTTCGCGAAACGACCTGCCGGCCGAGGTGGCCGCGCTGGAGCGAGCCGCAGCGCTCTGGCGTGGCACGCCTCTGGCGGACGTGCCCAGCAGTCCTCGCGTCGCGGCGGTCCGGGCGTACCTTGAGGAGCAACAGGCGGCGCTGGTCGAGGAGCGCGCTCGGGCGCTGATCGACCTGGGTCGGTATGGCGAGGCGGCCGCCGTCCTGCGCCGGCACGTGGCCATCTACCCGCTCCGGGAACGCGGTCATTACCTTCTCGTCCTCGCGCTGCATCGCAACGGCTCACCCGGCGACGCGCTCGCCGCATACCGTGCCGCACGCGAGACGCTCATGCGCGAGCTCGGCGTCGAACCTGGACCGGAACTTGCGCGCCTGCATCGCGAGATCCTCACCGACGAGGCGCAGCATCCAAGCGATCCGGGCGAGGTCAGCGCCGGGAGTCCGGTGCGTGGCGCGCCGCCCGTGCCGGCCCAGCTGCCGATGGACGTGCGCGGTTTCGTCGGGCGGGTGGCGGAGCTGCGGCGCCTCGACGCCCTGGTACGCGATGCCCCTGCCCCGGCGGGCGATGGTGCCCCAGCCGGGTCCGGCGATGAAGCACACGCCGCGGTCGTCATCGCCGCGATCACTGGCCCCGCGGGCGTTGGCAAGACGGCGCTGGCGGTCCACTGGGCGCACCGGATCGCTCATCGCTTTCCGGACGGCCAGCTCTACCTGAACCTGCGAGGGTTCGACCCCAGCAACTCCACCATGAGCCCCGCCGAGGCGGTTCGGGTGTTCCTGGAAGCGCTGCAGGTGCCGAGCGCACGGGTACCCACCACCTTCGACGCCCAGGTCGGGCTGTACCGCAGCCTGCTCGCTGGCAAGCGCGTGCTGGTCGTGCTGGACAACGCCCGCGATGCCGACCAGGTCCGGCCGTTGCTGCCCGGTGCGCCCGGGTGCGTCGTGGTCGTGACGAGCCGAAACCGGCTCACCAGCCTGGTCGCCGCAGAAGGCGCGCATTCGATCATGCTCGATCTCCTCACCGCCGCCGAGGCGCGCAGCCTGCTCTCGCACCGGCTCGGCGAGCGGGCCGTGCGGGCCGAACCCGAGGCCGTGGAGGACATCGTCACCTCCTGCGACCGGCTTCCGCTGGCGCTGGCCGTCGTGGCGGCCAACGCCGCCGCCCACGCCGGCCGGCCGCTGGCCGACCTCGCCGCTCGGCTGCGTCAAGGCGGCGACAACCTTGACGCGTTCAGTGCGGGTGACCCGAGCACGGACCTGCGGGCGGTCTTCTCCTGGTCGTATCACTCGCTCAGCAGGGAGGCGGCGCGAGTCTTCCGGCTGCTTGGGCTGCATCCGGGGTCCGACTTCGGTGCGGCGTCGGTAGCCAGCCTCGCGGGCGTCGCGGCGGCGCGGGCCCGCGCGTTGCTGGCCGAACTCGTTCGCGCCCATCTGGTCGTGGAGGTGCCCGGCGACCGGTTCGCCTTTCATGACCTGCTGCGGGCCTACGCCGCCGAGCTTGTCAACACCGTGGACGAGCCGGGCGACCGCGAAGCCGCGTCGCTTCGGATCCTCGACCACTACCTGCACACCGCCCATGCCGCCGCCATGCGGATGCGCCCCGGCCGCATACCGATCGAGCTGCGTCCGGCAAGCCCGGGTGCCTCGCCGGAGACCTTTGACCAGCGCAGCGACGCTCAGACCTGGTTTGCTACCGAACGCGGACAGCTCACGGCGGCGGTCGACCTGGCCGCACGGATTGGACGGGCCACCCACGCATGGCAGCTGGCCTGGGCGATCGAGGACTACCTCGACTTCGCCGGGCACTGGGACGACCTTCGCCTGGTGCATGCGAGCGCGGTGCGGGCGACGGAACAGGCCGGTGATCGGGCCGGGCAGGCGAGCGCGCACAGTGGACTTGGCCGAGCCTACACCAGGCTGGGCGAGTTCGACCGTGCCCATGAGCACATGCGGGTAGCGAGCGACCTCTATGCGGAACTGGGTGAGTACGCGCGCCAAGCAGCCGTACTGCGCAATATCGGGGTGATGCTGTGCAGCCAACAGGGCCGGCATGCCGAGGCCTTGGCGTACGGCGAGCGTGCGCTGAAGGTACTTCCGGCCGACTGCATGCCGGAGGAACGCGCCTATGTCCTCAGCGCGTTGGGATGGTTTCACGCGCAGGTGGGCAACCATCATCGAGCGCTGGACTACTGCCGATCGGCCTTGGCGGTGCCGGGCGTCAGTGATCCCGGATTCCGGGGTTCGGTCATGGACATCCTCGGCAACGTGCACCATCGCCTCGGCGACTACCAGGAGGCCATCGCTTCGTATCGCCAAGCGATCGAGGTCTACAACAGTCTTGGCATCGCGTTGTACAAGGCGAAATCGCTCGCCTGGCTTGGCGATGCGTACCACTCCGCCGGCACGACCGCAAGCGCCGTCCGAGCATGGGAGCAGGCCATCCAAATCTTCGAACAACTCGACCCGCCCGAGGCTGACAGGCTGCGCACGCGGATCGTTGAGGTCACCAGCGAGGTCGCAAGGCATGCCTGACGGTGACGCGGAGCCGCCGGTTGGCCGGCGGCTCCGCGTTGCTGAGGCGAGGCCCGAGATAGCCGACGCCCACTCACCAACGAGGTGTGTTCGCACCAAGGATCGAGTCAGGCACTGAGGCCGTTCCAGTTGCTGCAGAAGGTGCCGCCGTACGGAACCTGGAGGCAGGCACGGGTCCAGTAGCCTCGGGCACCGACCATCCGGCTCCAGTTGACCGCGTTGGCCCCATGTGCGTGCTCCATCCGGTAGGGGGACTGGCGTTCGACATAGACGTAGATGAGGTATCCCGTTCTCACCCATACAGACCCGCACTTCGGGCTGTGTCTCAACTCTGCGGTCATGTAATAGCCGCCGCTCATCCATACCTGGGCACGGTCGATCGTTATCGCGTCACGATCGCACCCGACGGCCGTCGGATCAATGCCGTCACATCCTATGCTCCAGCAGCCGCTGCCACCAATGTCAGGGATGGCGTGCGCAACGCTCGGGACCACGGCGACGCCCGATGTTACGGCGACCACGACCAGGACTCGGGCGAGGACTCGTTTGAACACTTTCTTCCCTCCTCTGAGGACATAGGGGGAGTCCACTAGTAGAAGGTGATCCAGGCGGTACAGCCGCTTGAGCTCGCGTTCCAGTAGCACGCGCGGACCTTGTAGCCCCTCATACCCACCATCCGCGTCCATACCTGCCCGGTGTAGAAGTTCGCGTTCGCGGTCTCTATGCGGGGAGGGTCCAGCCGTTCGATCTTGACGTAGTAGTACCCGACCGACCGAGCCCAGGCAGCCTTGCACCTCTGGCTGATTCTCAGCTCGGCTCGCGGGGTAGAAGGCGTGTGCGCGTAGGCGGCGGTCCACGCATCGCTGTCGCACCCAACCTCGGCTGGGTTGTATCCGTCGCACGAGAGTGAGTAGCAGGGCGGGCCGTACGGACCTCCATCGCCGGGATCCGGAATGGCTTGTGCGGCACTTGGGATCGCCACGACTCCGGCGAGCGCGGCGAGCACGACAAGTGCTCGGGCTATGGATCGTCTGAACAACCCTCTGAACCTCCTTTGAGGACTGACGAATCCCGGGCTGCAAGATCGAACCCGCGGGACGCTCGCTGCGAGGATGACACCTTCGTCGTCGGCCTACCAGCCCGGTTCACGTGGGCGATGACACCTGTCGCGCACGGACAAGAAGATGGCGCGGATCAACAGATCCATGCGTTTAGTTGGCGAATACAGTCGGGTTCCCGCACACCGTCGCTGTATTGGAGCCAGATGCTTCGTCGATCCTTCGCTGTGCTGGGCGCCCTTGCGCTGGTGGCGACCGTCGGCGTCACCGCCATCACCAACGCGTCAAGCGCCGCGCCCATCCCCGATGAGACCAGTCCCGCCACCGCGGGCTTCACCCGTTCCGACGTTGACGTGTCAGTCCGCGACCGGATTCTCGGAACCGGCTGGCGCGACTCGACTGACATCGCCTGGACCACCTCGGGTGACGCCGCGGGATTCCACATCCTTGCCGCCGAGGCCCGCAACGGTTATGCGTGGCGCACGATCGCCACACTTGCCGAGCCCGGCTTCGACGTCGACATGTGGATCGGCAACGCTTGCGCCTCCGGCTCAGGTCGACGCCTCACCGTCGTCTACGCGCCACGGACGTTCACCAACGACCCTGTGCTCATGGATCGCGGCGCGTTCACGGCCGTCGTGGACCTGCGGACGGGTGCTGTGCGTAAGCTCCCGGTGCACTCCTCCCTCGCATACTTCAGTCCGGGCTGCGGCACGTCTGAGACCGCCGTCGTCTCGGGCTTCCATGAGGAGCACGGCACTCGGATGACCGAGATCGACATGGCCACGGGCAAGACCCGCGCGCCCATCACGGTCCGAGGGCAGATCACGTCCGCCATCCCGGTCGACGGCGGTATCGTCGCGGCCGCCAACCGGCGACTCGTTCGCGTTGAGCGGTCGGGGCGGCTGACCGGATTGGCCACGACGACCGGTGTCGCCTACCGGCTCACCGCCGACTCCGCCGGGGGTGTCGTCTTCCTCGAACACGCAGGCGAGCAGGCTCGGGTACGCCGGGCCAGGCCAGACAAGGCAATGGCCGCGGTGACGCTTGCCGAGGGCAAGCTCACCGAGCTCGGTGTCGCAGCCGCGGCTGGCGGGCGGGTGTACGTGACCGGCAACGCCCGCATCGTGGGCAACCTTCCGGCCGGGATCTCCGCTCTCGATGCCCCCAAGGACGCACGGGTCTCCACCAATGGCGAGCTCGTGCTCACCAGCGTGGGCTTCGACAATCCCCGGCTGCTCGTGGCAGACGCCTCTGTCCCCCGCAAGGTGCACATCACCGCCAAGGCGACCGCGACAGGCCAGGAGGTGAGGTTCGGTGCGGCCTCCGGTCGGGCGCCGGTCGCCCAGGAAACGTCGCCGACACTGATCCGGGCCGCGGGCGGTACCTCGAAGGCCGCCGGCGGTGCCTCGAAGGCCGTGGGCACCTCGAAGGTCGCGGGCGCTTCGGCGCTGCAACAGCCTGCCGGTGCGGTGGCCGCCGCCGGCAGCCCAAACGAGTACATCGAAGCGGAGCGAACCTGCTCGGTACCCCGCAACGATCCGCGCAGCCAGGCACTTCAGCCGCGGCCGCGGCAGGTCGAATGGGCGGTCAACCAGGCCATCACCGCAACGCCGTACGCCGAGCGCCCCGCGAACTGGAAGAACCTTGGCATGCCTGCGTACTCGCCGCTGGACCTGTTCCCGCCGATCCCGCTCATCGGCGGTGGCCGAGTGCCGGCGCAGGTCTACCTCGGCATCTTGGCGCAGGAGTCGAACCTGTGGCAGGCGGCACGGTTCGCGGTGCCGGGTGTGACCGCGAATCCGCTCATCGGGAACTACTACGGCATCGACTACTACAACAACACGGAGGCAGACGACTGGGACATCCGCTGGGACGAGGCGGACTGCGGCTATGGCGTCGGCCAGGTGACCGACGGCATGCGCTTGCTCCCCGGTCACACCGAGCCCACCGACAAACAACGCGCGATCGCGCTCGACTTCGCTGCCAACATCGCCGCCGGACTGCGGATCCTGCAGCAGAAGTGGAACGCGACGCGGGCAGCCAACATGATCGTCAACGACGGGGACCCGGCCAACATCGAGAACTGGTTCTTCGCCATCTGGGCGTACAACACCGGGTTCTATCCGGAATCGATGGCCAGCGCCAACCACGGCGCCTGGGGAGTGGGCTGGGCAAACAATCCCATCAACCCGAAGTACGACCAAAGCCGGCCGCCATTCCTGGCGTACAGCTACAACGATGCGCGCGAGCCGCAGCGCTGGCCATACCAGGAGAAGGTCATCGGCTTCGCGGCCTACCCGCCAGACCTGCCCGACGGCGAGAACAGTCTGGTGCCCGCGTACCGCCCGGCATGGTGGGGTGGTTCAGACCCCGAGTGGAACCGGCTCAAGGTGAAGCCACCGGCGACGCTGTTCTGCGATGCGAGCAACGACTGCGACCCCGGTGGGAGCTGGACCCCGAACGCGTCGGAGCCGCCACCGAGCGAGCATGACGTGACCGGCGAGCCCGACGGGCCGTGCTATCACAAGAACAGTTATGGCGACTACGACCTGCGGTGCTGGTACCACGAGTCGGTGAGCTGGAAGACGTGTATTGACGACTGCGGGTACGAGTTGCTGCGCTTCGACCCGGGGTGGCCCTATCAGGAGGACCAGATCTCGTTCCCGCCTGTCTGTGACCGCCGCGGCCTGCCGAGCAACGCGATCGTCGTCGACGACATCCCTAATGGTGTGCCGTCCATCCGGCCTGGTTGTACCCGGCCGGTGAGCCAGGGCACCTTCGAGCTCACCTTCGGCAGCGACGCCAAGGGACTCTATCCGTCCAAGGTAGACTTCCACCAGCTCGGAGCCGGCTTCGGCGCCCACTTCTGGTTCAGCCACACCCGGCCCGCCAGCGACACGAGAATGCACATCACGGGCCGCTGGACGCCGGCGACGAAGCTCAACGGTTGGGTTCGCGTCATGGTGCACCTGCCGGACCACGGCGCCTGGACCCAGCAGGCGAAGTACGTCATCAGCACCGGCTCCGGAAGCCCGCGCGTACGGTACCTATCGACCCAGCGCCGGGCCAACACCTGGATCAGCCTCGGCGTCTATCCGTTCGACTCGGCCGGAGAGCAGTGGGTGGAGCTCAGCAACGTGACCCATGACGGCACCGGCTATGACGACATCGCGTGGGACGCCGTGGCCTTCGCGCCGCTGCCCGACAAGCCGACCATCGTGGTAGCCATGGGTGACTCGTACACCTCAGGTGAGGGCGCCGAGGACTACTACCGCGAGACCGATCGAGGGTACGGCACCCAGACCTGGAACGCCTGCCGCCGCAGCGTCAACTCCTGGCCCCGCAAGACCTGGCTCCCGGGCATGGGCAAGAAGATCGGGGAGATCGTCGACCTCGACCCAAGCGTGCCGGCCAACGTCGGCCCGTGGCAGGAGGTCGAGTTCACCTCGGTCGCCTGCTCGGGCGCCGAGATCAATGATGTGACGGGTATTCCCAACAGCCAAGGTCAGTTCACGGCGCCGTACTACTGGACGAACAATCTCCCGCTGCCCAGTCTCGACAGGGCCGCCGAGGGGCAGTTCCATGAGGTGCCACAGCTGCATTCGGGCGTGCTCAACGAGTACACCGACTTGGTGGTGCTCACCATCGGCGGCAACGACGCGGGCTTCCCCGACGTGGTCCGAGATTGCGCCCTGTCAGATTGCACCGGCAACGAGGCCGACTACCAGGCGGACATCGCGGCGACGCAGGATGACGTCAAGAATCTGCTCCAGCAGATTCGCAGCGCTGCTCCCAACGCGCGGGTCATCCTCCTGGGCTATCCACGCTTGTTCGCCGTGCCAACCAAGACGAGTTGCGGGCCGCTCGGCATCTACAGCTACAGCGAAATGACAATGATCAACCGCCTCGCCGGATACTTCGACCAGTCACAGGCGGCCGCCGTAGCCGCCGTGAACGACCCGAACGTCGAGTATCTCAGCGTGCTTGGGAATTTCCTGAGCGGAGCGTGTCCGTCGGCGCTCGGCATGCCTGAAACGATCAACGCGGTCGTGGTCGCCGAGGCGGGTGGCGGTGACTTCCACATGGTCAGCGGCTCCGGACACGTGCCGGAAACATGCTGGCCGATCGTGAACCTGTGCGTGAGCCGGGAGAGCTTCCACCCCAATGATTCCGGCACGCTGGAGTACGCCCTGATCCTCTCCGAGTACCTCGTCTCACCGTAGCGAGATCACCGACGCCTGGGGCCGTCCCGCCTCCCCGGGGCGGCCCCGGGACCTTAGCTACAGGCGTACGCCGAGCAGCGCGTCCACGGCGTCGGCCATCAGCCGCGGCCCGCCCGGATCCGTACCCGCGCCGGTCAGCACGGCTTCCGCGTACGAGTCCACAAGAGACAGGGCGCGCGGCGTGTCGAGGTCGTCGGCGAGGGCGGCCCGTACCTCAGCCAGCATCGTCTCCGCCGGCGGGCCGGAGCGCGCCGCGGCCGCAGACCGCCACCGGGCCAGACGGTCCTGGCCAACCTTGAGCAGGTCGTCGGTCCAGTCCCGGTCCGCGCGGTAATGCTGCGACATCAGCGCCAGCCGCAAGGCCATCGGGTCGACACCGTCGCCGCGCAGCCGGGAGACGAAGACGAGGTTTCCCTTCGACTTCGACATCTTCTCGCCGTCCAGCCCGATCATTCCAGCGTGGACGTAGTGGCGGGCGAACGGTGACTCGCCACTGAGCGCCTCGGCGTGAGCGGCGGAACATTCGTGATGGGGGAAGATGAGATCGTTGCCGCCGCCCTGCACGTCGATGACCGCGCCGAGCGCCGACATGGCGATCGTGGCGCATTCGATGTGCCAACCCGGCCGGCCTGGACCGAGCGCTCCACCGGGCCACGCCGGTTCGCCTTCCCGGGCTCCGCGCCACAGCAGGGGGTCGAGCGGATCCCGCTTGCCTTCCCGGTCGGGGTCGCCGCCGCGCTCGGCGAAGAGCTCGAGCATCGTCTCCCGGTCCAGATGCGACTCATAGCCGAACCGTGGCGCCGCCTTGAGGTCGAAGTAGACGTCGCCGGTCCCGTCCTCGAGCCGGTACGCCGCGCCCCGCTCGACCAGCTCGACGACCCGATCGACGATCGCCGGGATGGATTCAACAGCGCCCACGTAGTGCGCCGGCGGCAGCACCCGCAGCGCCTCCATGTCCTCCCGGAACAGGGCGGTCTCCCGCATGCCGAGGACAATCCAGTCCTCGCTGTCCCGGGCGGCTCGCTCAAGCAACGGATCGTCGATATCAGTAACGTTCTGCACATACCGGACGCGGTGGCCGGCATCCCGCCACGCCCGGTTGATCAGGTCAAACGTGATCATGGTTGCGGCGTGGCCGAGGTGCGTCGCGTCGTACGGCGTGATGCCGCACACGTACATTGTCCGCGTCCCCGACCCCCTCGTCGCCGCAGCGCCACCGGTGGGGAAGACACCGAGCCGGGCGGTGTCGTAGAGCGACAGCTCAGGAGCGTCACCAGGGAGCTCGGGCAACTGGGGGGCGAGCCAGGATTCCATGCTCCGAGCCTATGTCGGCCCAACCGTGGACACTTACGCGCGCTCCCAGCCCCGATGAACCTGGCCCAGCGTCCACGACCCCGCCCGTCACGCCTTCGGCCAGCGCTCTACCTACATCGGCGGCCAGGGCACCGCCGGCCAGCCGGGTGATGGCGGCGGAAAGACGCCCTCGGTGAGCAGCCGATCGACGCGGTCGGCGGTCGCCTCCACCTCCTCGGGCAGCAGCAGCTCCGCGAGCCGCTCGCCGAGCTCGCCAGCGAGCGCCGCCGCGAGCGCGGCCAGCGCATCCCGCTCGGGCAGGGGGCGGCCGACCCACCCCCACAGGACGGTGCGCAGCTTGTCCTCGACGTGGAAGCAGACGCCGTGGTCCACCCCGTAGATCCGGTCTGCCGTGCGCAGCACGTGACCGCCCTTACGGTCGGCGTTGTTCACCACGGCGTCCAGCACCGCGAGCTTGGCCAGGTTCTCGTCGTCGGCGTGGGCGAGCAGATAGGGTGCGCCGTCCTCATCCTCGGCGTCGGCGACCTTCAGCCATCCGGGCGGCAGGCTGTCCGCCGGCACGAAACCGACCAGCGGTTCCGCGTCCTCACACTCGTCAATCCACAGTTGGCAGGCGCCCTCACCGATCGGGCCGGAGCGGAGCACCGTCGGTGGCACCAGGCCCCACCCGGCCGCCTCGGAGACCAGGTACGCGGCGACCTCCCGCCCGGCGAGGGTGCCGTGCGGAAAGTCCCACAGCGGGCGCTCGCCCCGGATCGGCTTGTAGACGCAGCGAGCGGTGACACCGTCGAGGGTGATCTGCGCCCGAAGCGTCACGTTGGACGCACCGAGCAGCCGTCCCTCGAGCTCCAACTCGCCGTGGCGAAGCAGCTGCAGGGCGTCCTCCACCGGCAGAGCGCCGGGGCCGCGATCCGGCGACGTCCGCCGTTCGTCGCCCATGCCCGGGCTCCCCTCCGCTCGCCGCCGGCTCACCGGCCGTCGCCGGACCTCCGGGTGCGGGGTCGTTTCCCGGTGCGCGTTCATCCCCGTACCCGAACGCTAGCGGCGGTAGCCGTTGTGCCGGGGGCAGAGGTGCCCGGACGGGTCGAGCGGCTGGCCGCAGAGCGGGCACGGTGGCCGTCCTGCGGCGACGACCCGCTTGGCGCGCGCGATGAAGGCCCGCGTGGCCGCCGGGGTCAGCCGGACCCGCAGCCGGTCCAGCTTGGCGAGCTCCGCCTCGGTGGGCTCGTCCGACTCGTACTCGCCGACGGCGATCGCCTCGATGACCACCGTCTCCGTCTCACCGTCCCAGGCGAGGCCCAGGGTGCCCACCCGGAACTCCTCGTCCAGCGGCAGATCGAGAGGATCGTTGTCGATGACGTCCACGGTCTCCTCGCCGACCTCGACACCGAACCGGCGATGGGCCTCCGCGAGCAGCTCCTCGAGCTTCTCCGCCAGCAGGCTGACCTGGACCTTCTCCAGGACGACGCTGACCAGCCGGCCGCCGCCGCGTGCCTGCAGGAAGAAGGTTCGCTCCCCCGGCACGCCCACGGTTCCGGCCACGAACCGCTCCGGCGGCTCGAACGCGTACACCTGGGTCATGGCAAAACAGTATCGCCACCCGCGAGCCGCGCCGAGCCGGTACGGCTGAGCGGGTCGCCGGTACCGCCTTCCGCCCCGTCTCCCCTGCCACCCGCTGGCACGCCGTCCGTCCCGGCTCCCGCTCCGCCACCGACCGGCGCGTCGGAGTCGGCCAACCGGGGTCGCCGGCGCCGGCGCCGCTTGCGCGGCACGAGCGTGGACAGCTGGGCGGCGGTCTCGTTGAGCCGCAGCACAAAGGGGCGTGCCGGGGTGTACCGGATCACGGTGATCGATCCGGGATCGACAGCGATCCGCTGGAAGAGGTCCAGGTGCAGGCCGAGGGCATCGGCGACGATCGCTTTGATGACGTCGCCGTGGGTGCAGGCGAGCCAGAGTGCGTCCGCGCCGTGCTCGCGGCTCACCCGGTCGTCCCAGGACCGGATCGCGGCGACCGCGCGGGCGGACATCGCCGCCATCGACTCCCCGTCAGGGCCCGGGAAGGTCACCGCGGAGGGATGATTCTGGATCACCTTCCACAGGGGGTCTCGGGCGAGCTTCTTGAGGCTCTGGCCCTCCCAGTCGCCGTACCCGCACTCGGTGAGCCGCGTGTCGATCGCCGGGCTCACTCCCGGCAGGACGATCTCGAGCGTACGCAGGCACCGGTGCAGTGGGCTGGAGACCACCGCCGCGAGCGGGACCCCGGCGAGTCGCTCGGCGGCCGCCCGGGCCTGGGCCTCGCCGGTCTCGTCCAGCGACACCGCCGTACGCCCGGCGAGCGAGCCGTCCGCGTTCGCTGTCGTACGGCCGTGCCGCAGCAGCAGAACGGTGGCCACGCGCCGAGCGTACGTGCGCCCGCGCTCCGCTGTCAGGACGGGGCTGTTAGGAAGGGCCCCTTTTACCGCGTTAGGCGTTATTAAGGGGCCCTTGCATGTGGTCAGGTGGCGGCGAGCACACCCGTGCCGAGGGCCGCGACGAGCAGCACGCCGAGCACCACCCGGTACCAGACGAACGTGACGATCGTGTGGTGGGCGACGAACTTGAGCAGCCAGGCGATCGAGAGGTAGGCGACGACGAAGCTCACCACCGTGCCGAGGATGGTCGGCACCCACCCCACGGTCATGGAGATCTCGTCGCGAACCGTGACCGCCTCCAGGATCCCGGCGGCGGTCAGCGCCGGGATGCCGAGGAAGAACGACAGCCGCGTCGCGGTGACCCGGTCGATATCACGCAGCAGACCCATCGAGATCGTCGCCCCGGACCGGGAGACCCCAGGCACGAGTGCGAAGCACTGCGCCAAGCCGATGACCAGCCCGTCAGTGAGGGTGACGTCGGACTCCGTGCGCTGCTGGGTCGCCGCCCGTTCGGCGAAGACCATGACGCCCGACCAGAGGATCAGACCGCCGGCGACCACCCACAGGCTCCGCAACGGCCCCTCGATCACGCTCTTGCCGGCCAGACCGACGATGCCGATCGGCAGTGACCCGACCACGACCGCGGTCGCGAGCCGCCAGTCCGGCGACTGGCGAGCCTCCGCCGAGACACACCCCCGCACGAAGGAGACGACGATCCGCACGATGTCGCGCCAGAAGTAGATGATCGCCGCGGCGATGGCCCCCACCTGGATGATCGCGGTGTACGCGGTCACCGCGACGTCGTCGACGTTCATGCCGAGCAGCTTCTCGGTGATGGTGAGGTGACCGGTCGACGAGACGGGCAGGAACTCGGTGATCCCCTCGACGATGCCCAGGATGATCGCTTCCCATAGCTCCATCGGGTCACTCACCGACACCGGAGCGCTCGTACGCCGTCACGACCTGGCGCAGCGTCTCAACCGCGGATTCGGCGTCGGTGGCGAACAGCCCGACCGAGAGCGTCGTGACGCCCGCCTCGGCGTAGCGGCGCATGCCCTCGGCCACCCGGTCGATCGGGCCGAGCAGCGATGTCTGGTCGATGAACTCCAGCGGCACCGCCGCGGCCGCGTCCCGGTGCCGCTTGGCGAGATAGAGGTCCTGAACCTGGCGGGCCGCGTCCGCGAAGCCCATGCGCACGGCGAGGTCGTTGTAGAAGTTGCGCTCCCGGCTGCCCATGCCGCCCACGTAGAGCGCGGCGTACCAGCGCACCAGCTCGGCGCAGGCCGCGACGTCGTCACCGATCACGACCGGCACGGTCGGCACCACATCGAACCCGTCCATCGTCTTGCCCGCCTTGGCCCGGCCGCGCGCCACCGCAGCGAGCTGCTCGCTGGCGAAGTCCGGGGAGAGGAACACCAGCAGCACGCCGTCGGCGATCTCGCCGGAGAGCTCCAGGTTGCGGGGCCCCACCGCGGCCAGATAGATCGGTATGTCCGCACGCAGCGGGTGGAAGCCGAGCTTGAGTGCCTTGCCGGGCCCGTCCGGGAGCGGCAGCGTGTAGTACTCGCCCTGGTAGGTGACGGTCTCCCGGGCCAGGGCGGCCCGCACGATCGCCACGTACTCGCGGGTGCGCACCAACGGCTTGCCGAACCGCACGCCGTGCCAGCCCTCGGCGACCTGCGGTCCGGAGACGCCGAGCCCCAGCCGGAACCGGCCGCCGGAGAACGTGTCGATGGTCGCGGCGGTCATCGCCGTCATCGCCGGAGACCGCGCCGGTATCTGCATGACCGCCGTGCCCACGTCGATGCGGCTGGTCTGCCCGGCGATCCAGGCGAGCATCGAGGGGGCGTCCGAGCCGTACGCCTCCGCTGCCCAGACCACCGACAGACCGAGCCGGTCAGCCTCCTGTGCCAAGGCGAGATGATCGGCTGGCGTGGTCCACGCCGACTGGTATCCCAGGCTCAGCCCGAGTCGCATGCGCCGCTCCCTTGCCGCGTCCAACTTGTCGCTTCCGGTCGCACTCGTGTGTCGCATCCGTCACGTTGTGCCGATCGCGTCACGGGTACGAGTCGCCCCAGCGTACGGGTCCGGCAGGTAGGCGCCGCTGCGAGGTAGCCGAGCGCGAACGGTTGGGGCACGATGCTGGGATGGACTACGAATACGCACCGCTGCGGTTGCCACCCAACATCGATCGAAAGACCGCGGCGGTGCAGTTGGCGATCGCTGCCGAGTACTCCGGCTGGGAGCTCGCCCGGGTGAGGCTCTTCCGCGATGGCACCCGTCAGGTGCTGCTTCGCCGGGTGCGAACGACTCCCACCCTTCCCTCCCTGACCTACTGAGGGACCGTGCCTAACGGCGCCCGACGGGCGCCCGCATATCGGCCCGGCGCCGAACGGCGCCCACATACCTACCCCGCGCAGGATCCCAGCGGTCCCACGCGTCGGTGGCGCGAGTCCGCGACCGTCCGTCAGGCGCCGTGCGGGTCCGGCATGGCGCGCTCGTCCAGCCGGCCCACCACCCGATCCTCGGCGCCGAGGCGGAACGGCGCCTCGCCGTCGGAGCTGGCGAGCTGGTCCTCGCCGGCCGGCCCCGTTCCGCCCACGCGGAGCTCCTCGCCGACCTCCGCCACGATCACGACACCGTCGAGTGGCTCCAGCTCCGGCACGTCGAGCATGCCGAGCGAGCCGTCGCCCGACTGGAGCAGCTCCAGCACCGCCTCCGCGACGGTTCGCACGGGCGGTGGCTCCTCGCCCTCTCCGGCCGGGGGCCGGCCCTCCTCGGCGAGCCGGATGAGCGCCGAGACGCTGGGCACCCGGTAGTCACGGCGTTGCCGGACGGAGACGACGCGGGGGTGCGGATCCCCGCCGCCGGCCACGGTGCCCACCGCACTCACCGTCACCAGCGTTTCGGCCTCATCCTCGGCCGTGATCGCCTCCAGGTCCCACGGGGTGACCTCGCCGTAGACGTCGTTGAGCAGCTCGTCGTACGCCTGGGAGGCGTTGTTGAGCGCCACGTACGCCTCCCACACCGCGTCGTCGTCGCGCTCCCCCTTGGCGGCCCGGACCGCGGCGAGGTGCGCCCGCGCGGCGGCCACGACCCGCTCCAAGGCGGCGTCGATCTCGGCGGCCGACGGGCCGTCGGTAGGTGCGAAGTCGTCGGTCATCACTCTCCTCGGCACTACT
>Ga0079224_100003303_pt1 | contig 20265 bp, 21 predicted proteins | sample Stecom2015_FD_80414 | JGI IMG/M metagenome (GOLD analysis project Ga0079224, IMG submission 80414) | Agricultural soil microbial communities from Utah to study Nitrogen management - Steer compost 2015 | ecosystem: Environmental > Terrestrial > Soil > Agricultural land | place: USA: Utah...
AGCAGCGCGCGCAGGTCGCGGTTGGGCTCGATAGCGTGGGCCAGTACCGGCGGCAGGTCCGTCTGCGGGTTGACCGCGAAACCGTTGTTGACGTCACGGTTGAGGTGGATTGCCAGGCTCGGAATGATGGCGATCGGACGTTCGAAATCGATCAGCAGGTTGAGCAGCCGGCCTTCGGCATCGCGGCAGGTCACTCGTCCGGCGAGTGACAGGTCGCGGTCGAACCAGGGTGCCAGCAAGGCTCCGCCATACACCTCTACGCCCAGTTGCCACAGGCCGTGGCGGCTGAGTTCCGGCTGCGGCTTGACCCGCAGGCAGGGGCTGTCGGTATGCGCACCGATCATGCGGAGGCCATTTTCCAGCGCACCGGGCTGGCCCAGGCTGAAGGCGATCAGTGAAGACTGATTGCGCAGCACGTAATAGCGCCCGCCTTCCTCGATATTCCACTCGTCGCGCTCGTCCAGTGGCTGGTAACCGGCGGCCTGCAGGCGCTCGGCCAGGGTCTGCGCCGCGTGGAACGGGGTGGGGGAGGACTGGATGAAATCGATCAGGCTCAGGCTGGGATCGCTGTACAAGGGGTGACTCCTCTGCTTCAGAACGGGGCCGGGCAATCGAAGGTCAGGCGCTCGCCGGTCTGCGGATGGTTGATTTCCAGGCGGGCAGCATGCAGGGCCAGGCGCGGGCAGGCTTCCAACGCGGCGCCCTCGGCATACAGCCGGTCGCCGAGCAGCGGGTGGCCGATGCTCAGCATGTGCACCCGCAGCTGGTGCGAGCGGCCGGTGATCGGGGTCAGTTCGACCCGGCAATGCTCGGCGTGGCGCTCGAGTACCTGCCAGAAGGTCTGGGCCGGCTTACCCTGCTCATGATCGACGATATGCCTCGGCTTGTTGGGGGGATCATACCGCAAGGGCAGATCGATATGTCCGGCGTCCGTTGCCGGCTGTCCCCAGCACAGCGCAATGTAGCGCTTGCCGGTCTCGCGATCATGAAACTGCCGTGACAGCTCCCGGTGGCTGTCCGGGTCGCGGGCAATCACCAGGATGCCGGATGTCTCCCAGTCCAGACGGTGGACGATGCGCGCTTCCGGGTAGCCGTTCTCCTGCAGCCGGGTGATCAGACAGTCCTTGTTGTCTTCCGCGCGGCCGGGCACCGACAGCAGCAGGGTAGGCTTGTTGACGATCAGAAAGGCCGGATCCTCATGGAGGATACCGATATGGGTAAGGGGCATGGGGTTACCGGGGCGCCGCCGGGGCGGCACCTGTTGCAGATCAGCGGTCGGGCAGGGTGATGTTCAGTTCCAGGATCGAGCAATCGTCCTGGTTGTCCAGCGCCACATGCACCTGCTCGCGGTCAATGGGTACGTACTTGCTGATCACGTCGATGATTTCCTGCTGCAGCTGCGGCAGGTAGTCGGGCTGGCTGCGCTGGCCACGTTCGTGGGCGACGATGATCTGCAGGCGCTCCTTCGCCACCGAAGCAGGGGATTCCTGCTTCTTTCGACGGGTGAAGTAGTCGAACAGGCTCATGGGTTATCCTCCGAACAGGCGCTTGAGCAGCCCTTTCTTCTGGGCTTCGAGGAAGCGGTGGGGGACTTCCTTGCCCAGCAGGCGATCGACCGCGTCGCTGTAGGCCTGACCGGCATCGCTCTTGTCATCCATGATGACCGGGATGCCCTGGTTGGAGGCCTTGAGCACCGCCTGGGATTCGGGGATCACGCCCAGCAGCGGGATCGAGAGGATATCCTCGACATCGCTGACCGAGAGCATTTCGCCGGTTTCCACCCGCTCGGGGCTGTAGCGGGTCAGCAGCAGGTGTTCCTTGATGGATTCGCCCTGCTCGGCGCGTCGGGACTTGCTGGACAGCACGCCGAGCATGCGGTCGGAGTCACGCACCGAGGACACTTCCGGGTTGGTCACCACGATCGCCTCGTCGGCAAAGTACATGGCCAGGTGGGCACCCTTCTCGATGCCGGCTGGGGAGTCGCAGACGATGTAATCGAAGGTTTCCTTCAGTTGATCGAGTACGCCCTGTACCCCTTCCAGGGTCAGCGCGTCCTTGTCCCGGGTCTGGGACGCGGGCAGGATGAACAGGTTGTCGGAGCGCTTGTCCTTGATCAGCGTCTGGTTGAGATTGGAGTCGCCGTTGATCAGGTTGACGAAGTCATAGACCACGCGACGCTCGCACCCCATGATCAGGTCGAGGTTGCGCAGCCCCACATCGAAATCGATGATGACCGTCTTGTACCCGCGCAGAGCGAGCCCGGTACCGATGGCAGCGCTGGTAGTGGTCTTGCCAACGCCCCCCTTGCCTGAAGTGATGACTAGGATCTTTGCCAAAATGACCTTCCTGACTGATCTTTGATGTAGTTATGGGCGCGCACAGTAAGCTGATGCTGAGCGCTGTTTCGCGACATGTCCGGGTGACTGCAAGCGACTCCAGACCACGGCATACGGGCGTTTCCGAATGGGGAAACAGTATCTGTCAAAGGGCTGCTATCTTCAAGCTGTCGCCTTCCAGGGATATCTGCACCGCCTCCTTCCACTGCTGCCGGCGCAGGTCTTCCGCGACCTTGTACTGTCCGGCTACCGACACCAGCTCGGCCTCCAGCGACTGGCAGAAGATCCGCGCCTGGGTGTCTCCCCGCACCCCGGCCAGTGCTCTGCCGCGCAGAGGGCCGTAGACATGGATATGACCGTCGGCAAGCAGCTCCGAGCCGGCACTCACCGGTGCCAGTACGATGAGGTCGCCGCCGGGGGCATAGACCTGCTGGCCGGAACGCACCGGCTGGGTGATGACCCGGCTGGGCGTGGCCGCACTGGTATCCGCCGGAGCGGCCGCGGCGGGCATGTCGGCTGGTTGTTGGGCAACGGTTTGCGTGGTCGGTTCCGCTGCTTCCAGAGACTTTTCCCGGGACCGGCCCGGTGGCAGCAGTACCAGGCTGGCCTGCTGGGCCAGCGCGCGATAGTTGTCCGGGCCGCGCAGCGCCACCGGCAGCAGACCGTGGTCGCGGCAGATGCGCAACAGGGCGATCAGGCCGGAGATGTCCAGCGTGTCGTCGAGTTTTTCCAGACTGATGAGAACCGGGGTATCGCCAAAGAAATTCGGTGCCTGCTCGACCTTCTCCGCCAGCTGGATGGCGAAGCGTTCCGGTGACTGTCGCACCAGCTCCACCACGGTCATGGCCAGCATACCGCCCTTGAGGTTGAATACGGGGTCGCTATCGAGCAGGTCGAGGTTCGAGTTGGAAGTCATGATGGGTCCTGGATCGTTTGGTGGGCACACTTATATAGCCTGAAATGACAGTCCGCAAGCCGAATCCGGGAATGCCGGCGGTTCGCGGTTTTCCCTGCGGGACCCGGGGCGGGTAGAATGTGCGCTTCGATAATTCTGATGGTTGTACCGATGACGCGTCCCCCCTTCACCGCAGCGCTGCTGCACCCCCGTTACTGGCCCATGTGGATCGGGCTTGGTCTGCTGTGGTTGATCGTGCAGCTGCCCTACCGTCTGCTGCTGGTGCTGGGGCATGTGGTCGGCTGGTTCATGTACCTGTTCATGGCCGAGCGCCGGGAAATCGCCCGGATCAATCTTGCGCTGTGCTTCCCCGAGTGGAGCGAGGATCGACGGCAACGGGTGCTGCGGGAGAATTTCACTTCCAACGGCATCGCCCTGTTCGAAATGGCCATGGCCTGGTGGTGGCCCAGGCGGCGTCTGGCGAAGCTGGCGCGAGTCGACGGGCTGGAACATCTGCGCGAGGCCGCGGCAGCGGGCAGGGGGGTGGTGCTGATGTCCGCCCATTTCACCACGCTGGAGATCGGCGCAGCGCTGCTCGGTCAGCAGGCGACCATTGACGGCATGTACCGGGCGCACAGGAATGCCGCCTTCGACTATGTGCAGCGTCGCGGTCGCGAACGGCATAATGCCGATGCGGTGGCGGTGGAGCGCGACGATGTGCGCAGCATGCTCAAGTCGCTGCGCAAGGGGCGCGCCATCTGGTACGCACCGGACCAGGATTACGGTCGCAAGGCCAGTGTGTTCGTGCCGCTGTTCGGTATTCCTGCCGCTACGGTGACGGCGACAGCGACCTTCGCCCGGCTGGGCAAGGCGCTGGTGGTGCCCTTCACCCAGACCCGGCTGCCGGGTGGAAAGGGCTATCAGCTGACAGTGCACCCGCCCTTGGAAAACTTTCCTGCGGGGGACGAAGAGGCCGATGCGCTGCGCATCAATCAGTGGGTGGAGCAGGTGATCCTGCAGCAGCCGGAGCAGTACATGTGGGTCCACCGGCGTTTCAAGACCCGGCCCGAGGGTGAGGCCAGGCCCTATCCGCCGCGGCGGCGCAAGCGCCGCAGAAACCGCAAGCGCCGGAGTGCGGAGTGAGCCCCTTCGGCGCCGGTATAAACGATAATCTGGCGCTGATCCTGTCCGGCGGCGGCTCCCGTGCCGCCTACCAGGTGGGGGTGCTGGCGGGCCTCAGCGAGCTGACGCCGCACAGCACTCCCAACCCGTTTCCAATCATCTGCGGCACTTCGGCCGGGGCCATCAATGCCCTGGCGCTGGCCACCCATGCAGGCAACCTGCACCAGGCGGTGGAAAGCATGCTTGAGGTCTGGGGCGGCTTTCGCAGCCATCAGGTCATGCGTACCGACTGGCCGGGCCTGCTCGCCCAGGCCTGGCGCTGGTCGCGCACCAACCTGCTGGGCGGGGGAGGCGAGCGGATTACCGCCTTGCTGGACAACCGGCCGCTGCGCGAGCTGCTGGCAGCGCGGATGCGCTTCGGTTGTATCGAGGAGGCGCTGCAGGCCGAACAGCTGCGTGCCGTCTCGGTCTGCGCCTTCGACTACAACAGCTCGCGCTCGGTGTACTTCTACCAGCGCCGCGGTCGCATCGCTCCCTGGCGCCGGCACCGGCGCGTCGGGGTGCAGACGCGGCTGGGGCTGGATCACCTGATGGCATCGGCCGCGATCCCGCTGCTGTTCCCTCCGGTACTGCTCAATCGCAGCTGGTACGGTGACGGGGCGGTACGTCAGCAGTCACCGCTGAGCCCGGCCCTGCACCTGGGCGCCAATCGGGTACTGGTGATCGGTGTCAATCATCGGGGCACGGAGCCCGCCGGACATCAGCCGGGGCCGACGCTCAAGGCACCGGCACCGCCCAGTCTGGCGCAGCTCGGCGGGCATCTGCTGCACAGCACCTTCATCGACAACCTGGAAACGGACCTGGAGCAACTGGAGCGGATGAACCATCTGGCCAGCTACCAGCCGCTGGCGATGCGCAACAGCGACAGCGGTATCCGCCACGTCGATGTGCTGGTCATGTCACCCAGCGAGCCGCTGGACGTGATCGCCGCGCGCCATCGCAGCGACCTGCCGGCGGGACTGCGGCTGTTCCTGCGCGGCAGCGGTGCCACCCGCAGTTCCGGCAGCGACCTGCTCAGCTACATGCTGTTCGAGCAGCGCTACTGCAGCGAGCTGATCGCCCTGGGGCGCCGGGACGCGCTGGCCAGGGCGCAGGAGCTGCGCCGGTTCCTGGCGCTCTGACAGATCAGCCCACCACCAGGATGCGCAGCGCATCCAGCCTGATCTTCGCCTGACCCAGTACGTCTACACCCTGGGCGCGCTGTTTCTCCAGCGCATCGATCTCGCTCTGGCGTACCAGCGGGTTGACCTGCTGCAACGCTTTCAGGCGGGTGATCTCCTCGTCCAGATCGCTGGCAAAGCGCTTGCCGGCCTGCTGCACCAGTTCGGCGTGCTGCACGTCAGCCAGGGCTTCCGCCCGGTCCAGCAGCTGTTCGACGGTATCGCGCTGGCTCTTGGCGATCTTGCTGGCCAGATGCCGGGGCAGGCTCTCGATCTGCGCTTCCAGGGTTTCGAAGGCGACCCGGGCGGCCAGATCATTACCATTGATGTCCAGCAGGCAGCGCACCGGGGTCGGGGGCAGGTAGCGCTGCAGCTGGAGATGGCGCGGAGCGATGGCCTCGCTGACGAACAGGCATTCAAGCAGCATGGTGCCGGGCTTGAGTGCCTTGTTCTTGAGCAGGGCCACGGAGCTGTTGCCCATGCTGCTGGACAGCACCAGGTCCATGCCACCCTGCAGCATCGGATGCTCCCAGGTAATGAACTGCATGTCCTCGCGGGACAGCGCCGTTTCCCGGTCGTAGGTGATGGTGACACCTTCCTCGTCACCCAGCGGGAAGCCGGCGTCCAGCATCCGCTCCCCGGGACGCAGCACCAGCGCGTTGTCCGAATGGTCTTCGCTGTCGATACCGAACACGTCAAACAGCCGCTCCATGTACACTGGCAGCTGGAAGTCATTGTCCTGCTGTTCGATGCTGTCCATCATGCGCTGGGCATCCCCGGCGTGGCCGCGCGAATGCAGCTCCAGCAGCCGGTCGCGGCCGCGCTGCAGTTCGGCTTCAAGCTCGACCCGCGCCTGGCGGGCCTCTTCCAGCAATGCTGCCCAGATTGCCTGGTCAGGATGATCCAGCTGCTGCAGCAGCGCCGACCCGAAGCGGTGTTGCAGCGCGTTGCCGGTCGGTGCGGTGGCGCGGAAGGCGTTCAGCGCCTGGTCGTACCATTCGAAGAGATACTGCTGGGCCGTTTCCTCAAGGTAGGGCACATGCAGCTGGATGCTGTGTTGCTGACCTATGCGGTCGAGGCGACCGATGCGCTGTTCCAGCAGATCCGGATGGCCCGGCAGGTCGAACATCACCAGATGATGGGCGAACTGGAAGTTGCGTCCTTCGCTGCCGATTTCGGAGCAGATCATCACCTGGGCGCCGAATTCCTCGTCGGCGAAATAGGCTGCCGCGCGGTCGCGCTCGATGATGCTCATGCCCTCATGGAACACGGTCGCCGGTATGCCGCTGCGCACGCGCAGGGCGTCGTCCAGGTCCAGGGCAGTCTCGGCATGGGCGCAGATCACCAGCAGCTTGCTGTGCCTGAGCATCTTGAGGGTGTCGATGAGCCAGTCGACGCGGGGGTCCTCCTGCCACCAGGCGGTTTCCTGGGGCTCGAACTCATCCTGCAGTCCGACTTCCGGATAGAGCGCAGCGCGGCCCTCGATATCCTGATACTGAGGCGGGCAGGGCAGCGGGTAGGCGTGGAGCTGGCGTTCCGGGAAGCCGCTGACCACGGCCCGGGTGTTGCGGTACAGCACCCGGCCGGTGCCATGCCGGTCGAGCAACTGGCGAATGATGGCGCGGCGGGCTTCTTCGGCAACCGCCTCGTCGTCATCGGCCAGGCCGGCCATCAATGCCTGCGCGCCATCGCCCAGCCAGGCGGTCAGGGCTGCCCGGTCAGCATCGGCCAGCTGGCGGGTATCGAGCAGCCGCTGGACGGCCTCGGCCACCGGCTGATAGCGGCTGGTCTCCTCGCGGAATGCGTGCAGGTCGTGGAAGCGGTCCGGATCCAGCAGGCGCAGGCGGGCGAAGTGACTGGCCTGGCCGAGCTGCTCAGGAGTTGCGGTCAGCAGCAGCACGGCGGGGATGCGGGCCGCCAGCTGCTCGACCAGCCTGTATTCCGGGCTGGCGCCCTCCTCATGCCACACCAGGTGGTGGGCCTCATCGACAATCAGCATGTCCCAGTCGCTGGCCTGCAGCCAGTCCGCTGCCTTTGCGTCCTGCAACAGGAACTCCAGTGACACCAGTGCAAGCTGCTCCTCGTCAAAGGGGTTGTCCTCGGCACCGGCGCAGCGGTCATGGTTGAACAGCGCAAAGCGCAGGTTGAAGCGGCGCAGCATCTCCACCAGCCACTGGTGCTGGAGGTTCTCCGGTACCACGATCAGCACCCGGCGCACGCGTCCGGTCTGCAATTGGCGATGGAGGATAAGCCCCGCCTCGATGGTCTTGCCCAGCCCGACCTCGTCGGCCAGCAATACCCGGGGCGCCACCCGGTCGGCCACGTCGCGGGCGATGTGCAGCTGGTGAGCGATGGGCTGGGTGCGTACCCCGGCCAGGCCCAGCAGCGGCGAGCGCTGGATGCGGCAATGGTGGCGCAGGCTTTCGTAGCGCAGGCTGAACCAGTTCAGCGGGTCGATCTGGCTGGCAAACAGGCGGTCGCTGGCCAGACGGAACTGGATGAAGTTGTCCAGCATCGTCTCGCTGAAGCCGTCCTCGGTGCCATCCTCCCGCAGACCGCGGTATTGCAGGAGGCCGTCCTTCTCGCTCACGTCACTGACCGTCAGCGTCCAGCCTTCGTGATGGGTGATGCTGTCGCCCGGGCTGAAGCGGACGCGGGTCAATGGGGCAGTGCGCAGCGCGTAATGGCGGGTCTCGCCGCTGGCAGGGAACAACAGGACAACCAGACGGCCATCCTGTGATAACACCGTACCCAGTCCCAGTTCCGATTCGCTGTCGCTTACCCAGCGTTGTCCCGGGGTAAATACCGTCATGTTCCACTCCTGCCGTGCGTAAAGGGCGCTATGGTAACTGATAGGTCCGGGCACACAAACCGCTGGCTGCACCTGAGGGGAAACCGGCAGATTGCGGGATTGTGAACCGGTTGGTATTTCGCCGTCTAAACAGAGAATAGATACAGCTGATAACATTCATATGGCCGGCGATATGAGTGAGCCATAACGAAACGAGGTGTGAACATGCTTATTCCAGGAGTGCCCCCTGCCGGTGCGCAGCAGGAGGTGTTCAGACCGGACCGTCAACCCAGGACCAGTGCCGCCGAAGGGCCAGCCCGGGACCCGCTCGCCGATCTGCCGGTGGAGCAGCAGGCATTCCATGGTGGGCATGATGGCGCGCAACCCGGTGAGTCGGAGCCGGAGTCAGCGGAGCCTGAACTGACCGTGGAGGCGGACCCAGCTGCGGCCGCACCGGATCTTCCGCGCAAGGGACTGCTGGTTGACATCCGCGCCTGATCTTCCATAGGCTGACGCCGGCTTTAGCCCCTCAGGAGTCCGGCATGTCCGAGTCAACCGAATCCGCCGCGGTGGTCGATCTGGCCGCAGCGCGCCACGAGCGCAGGCACGACATCCACGAAGCGCGCCTGGCGGAGGTTCGCAGCGCCTTCGAGAAGGCCTTTCCCCTGCCTGCCGTCAGTCCCGTGAAGAAGCGCCGGACGAAAAAGAAGTCGAAGAAGCGCTGATCCTTCCTTTAATTGATCCTGATCAATTACCCGGACATCCTTTATGGGTAATCTGCACTCATACACGGATGCGGAGATGCCCACGATGTTTATTGATGACGCTGTGATTGCCGGCTTGCTTACTGTCGGCCTTATGGTTGTTTTCCTCGCCGGGGTAGGCGTATTCATCTACAAGGACGCGCAGAAAGGCCGTAACCGGAACACCTGAATTCCTGATTTTCAACGTGCATGGCTCGCAAGGCCTTCGGCGGTTGCCCTCTGGGTAACCGCCTTTTTTTGTCCGCCGCCGGGCCTTAATCCAGAATGATGTGCGGCAGGAAGCGGGAGGTGTCACGGGTGATTGCGGTGCTGTCTTCGCGAATGCCGATGCCCACGGCTTCCCCGCCCACCACCCAGCTGCCGATCAGGCAGTAGTTGCCGTCAAAACGGGGCGGGGGATGCCAGCTCTGGATGATGGTCGGCAGTTGACCGTAGGGCCCCGGCACCTGCTCTTCGGGGCCAGCCGGTGTCTCGATGGAGATGTTCGCTCCCTCCCGGGAGAACAGCGGCTTGCGCACCCAGCGCGACAGCGGCGTATCGTCGTCTACCTCACCATCGAACCAGGCAGGCAGCAGGTTCGGGTGGCCGCGGTGGCGCTCCCACAACAGCGGCAATATCCCTTTGTTGGACAGAATCAGTTTCCATGCAGGCTCGATGAACTGAGTGAGACTGGCGGCGGTGTGGGTGGCGAAATCCTCCTGCCACAGCCACTCCCAAGGGTACAGTTTGAACAGCTGTTCGATGGGTTCGCCTGCCAGGTCGACGAAGCGGTTGTTCTGATCCAGACCGATGTCGTCCATGAACATGGTGGCGGGTATCAGCCCGGCCTGCCGTGCACAATCGGCGAGGTATTCGATGGTGCCGGCGTCCTCGAGATGATCGCGGCAGCACGCCAGATGGAAGGGGCGATTGGTGCGTCCTATATGTTCCAGGCGCTCTATCAGCGCCTCCTGCAAGCGGTTGAACTGGTCGGCTTCAGCGGGCAGCTCGCTCCGCGCGATCTGCTGTTCGAGCCACAGCCACTGGAAAAAGCCGGTTTCGTACAGCGACGTGGGCGTGTCCGCGTTGTATTCATAGAGTCGCGCCGGCCCTGCTCCGTCGTAGGCGAAATCCATCCGGCCGTAGAGTGAAGGTTCCGAATATTGCCAGCTGCTGATGATCAGCTCCCGAGCTGACGCTGGAATGGCCAGCCGATCGAGCAATTGCTCGCTGCGCACAACTTCGTCCACCAGCGCAAGGCACATTTGGTGAAGCTCTTCGGTGGGTGCTTCAAGGTCATTTTCGATTTGTTGCAGGGTGAACCGGTAGTAGGCCGTCTCGTCCCAGTAGGGGGCGCCGTCAAGCGTATGAAAGCGAAAACCGTACTTTTCAGCCTGATTCCGCCAGTCCGGCCGCTCGGCTGTCCCGATACGTAGCATGGGATATCCTTTCCACATTGTATAAAGCTGAAAAGTGTAGCTCTACAAGCGCAGAGTGTGAAGTTGATACACTTTTGGAGTTTGATACTCAGGTATCCTTAGCTCGGATTTTCCGCGGTCAGATCAAGGTAAGGGACTACCCATGGTTTCCACGCAAGCGGTTGGCGCCGCGCTAGAAGCTCGCACTCGTCGTCAGAAGCGTTCCCAGGTCGTCGGTCTGGTTCTCATGGGAGTTACGCCGCTGGTGGTGCTGGGGATCGACCCGCTGCATAGCGAGGTGCGTGTTTTTTCGGGTGTGGTGGATTGCCAGCATCATTTGCCGAACGCCGCCGCCTATTGCGCTGAGTTGGATTCCGAAGCCGCTTCCCGGCACCTGAGCATGGCGCCGCGCTACAGCACTCGCGAACAATGCGAAGCAGATTTCGCCCATGTGGCGGCGTCCCATGATTGTCGCAAGGGCTGGTGCGCCGCAGCTAGCTTGTCGGTGTGCGAACGCACCGAGGATAACCAGTTTCGGCCAGCCTACAACGGCTTTCTGGTCGAGCAGCCTACGCTCGATGATGCCCGCCGAGGCAGTCGGCCCAGCGCTGCGTCCCTGTCCGAGCAGGAACTGCAGCCAGCCTATGGAATGTCTCAAGATGTGCTGCATGGGGGCTACTACCCATACAGTTACATCCCTTTCCATTCGCACTTCGTTACCGCAAACGCTCAATACCTGGCCCCGCGCGGGCATCGTGAGTCCCTTACCCTGAGGCGCAGTCAGCTGGCCCCTGGCGCCGCACATGCCGGCCCGATCCAGCGCGGCGGGTTCGGTGCTACCGCGCGGCAGACCATGCAGGCGGCAGCAAGTTGAACGGGTGGTATCTGGGCTGGCTGGTGCTGGCGTTGGGTTTGCATTGGGGGGCTGTGCCGACGGCGCTGGCGGACGAGGACCAAGTGCAGGACCCGCTCGCCGTCGAGCTTCACCAGGCTCTTCGCGAAGCCCCAGCTGCGCTGCGCTGGTTGATGCCCAACGAGCACAAACCCGTCAGTCACACCGAGGTGGGAATAGGGCCAGACAGCTGTGCCTTCCCGCAGTGGGCACCGCCGTCCCCCTCCGGACAACCACGGCTGCTGGTGCGCTGCGGCACGCTGCTGCTAGGTGAGCATGGCATGACCCGGGTCAGCACACTTGCTTCCTGGGTACGCACCGAGCAGGGCTGGGGGCCAGGCCAGCTGGTCTCAGTTCGGTATTTGTCCAGAGCCTTCGGCCGCAGTCTTGGCTCGCCACCGCCCATCATCTGGCACAACGGCTGGGAAGCAGACCTCTTCGCGCGAGCGTTCAACCTGATGTCGGTGCGACAGATCCGCGAACTGCAGATGCTGCTCAGCTCCTATGAGCCCACGAACGAAGCCCTTGTTGCACTTGACCAGTGGCGCACCCTGTCCTGGCCCGATGGGGTTCTGGGGTTGCGCGCCGATGGCAGTCTGCTATTGCAAAGGGGAAGTCTGGCGGGGGTCGGTGATCTGGTGGAGCGTCTCGCTGAGCAGTCGGCGGCACTGCCAGCCGGCGTGACGGGGCTGATCCGCCCTGCGGCGGCCAAGTCGCCCCCGGGCAGGCCGATGTTCATGCTGCAGATGATCGAGACAGAGGACTTGTGGTATGCGGTTGCTCTGACCGATGGGCCAACGGACAGGGCCGGAGGTACGGTGCAACTGCTGCGTGGCGAGCCGCATTTTAATCTGGTGCTGGTATCGGTAGAGAGGACCCTCTGATCATGGCCGACATTAAGGTGCAAGCACAGCAGGATGCGGTGCCGGTTGAGCTCAGGCAGCTTCTGGCGGGCCGGAAGGGAGAGGAAGTGCTGTTGTTGATCGGCGAAAACAGCGTGGCGACGCAGACCTTGGTGGTCTGGTTTCCGCTGCTGGCGGCGCTGGTTCTATGTTACAGCGCTCCCTTTGACCAGACTGGCTGGGGTCGGATCAACCTGCTTCTTATATTGAGTATATGGCTCAGCATCTGGCTGGCGCTTGCCTTATTTACCCTGGCAGCGGGCGCCGGCCGGCATTTCTACACGCTGGACCTGGATCAGCGTCGTCTCACACATCTGAATTCTGGGGCATCCGCCGTGCTCCAGCCTGGGGACAGCGCCGCCGACAGTCTTGACGAGCTGCTGGGAGGTTGGAAGCTGCCGGTCGATGCCGGCACCCTCGGTGGGCTGACGGTGGATCAGGCGCTGGCGATTCCGGAATGGGAGCTACCGTCGCTCATGCAATATTTCCGGGGGGAACAAGCTGGCCCGTTGATCGCGGCGGGCTTGATTGCTGGGATATGTGGCCTGCCTGCGCTGTTGATGAGCAGCAGCTGGGGGGCAGCCTTCACTACACTGGGTGCTCTGCTTGCTGCACTGGTCCTGGCTGGGGTGCTGAAGTGGGCCTTGGACAGCCGGCAGTATCGGTTGCTGGTGGGCGCAGTCGGACGCTCTGCCGAAGTGTGACAGCTCGCAGTTCCTGCGTGGCGTACAAAGTACAGCTCGTGCATGTGGAAAGAACAACCGGTTTTGAGAGCTGGTGGGCATTTGAAGTCCGTCAGCCTCGCTTTGCCCCGCTGGGGCGGTATCATTCCAGCCGGACCGGCAGATGGCCATCTGCCAACTGCCTCAGTGGCTTTATCAGGGAAGAAATTATGTCTGAAACATCCTTCAACCGACCAATCACTATCGACGATCTGCCGGCCACGCTGCAGCTGAACGGAACCGACGCTTCCACCTGGCCCGGCACCGCTCTCGTTATAGTCGGGGTGATCATGCTCCTGCTCGGTGGGGTGACGTTGCTAACGGGGCCGGACTACATCAGTTACAACCCGGCGGTGGGCATGACCTTCGAGCAGATGATCCAGGCCTACCCGGGGCCGATAGTCTCGGTCGGGTTGCTGATCATTGTCGCGGGCCAAGCTGTCAGCGGTTCCATCTCCAAGGGCAACGCCGAAGCTCTGGCCGAACAACTAGCCAGCCGCGTGAGTATTCCCGATGAGGATATTCCGGAAGGTTATCAACTGCATCTGGAGGGGCATGGCGGTCCCCACTATACCCTCAGGCTGGTCGCGATCGAAGAACTCACCGAACGCGTTCCAGAGAGTGAACAGGGCTGATAGTACGGGCTGAAGAGGTATCGTCGCGGGCCAGCGTTTCTGTCAGCCCGTTTCCTCCGTTACACTTGTGCCTTCGCTCTGTTCTGGGTCTTGTCGTGGCGCTGCCTCCTTCGTCTCCTGTTTTACGCCCCCGGTGCGGCTGTTGCCGCCGTCCTGCCGGGTACTGCGTATGTCACTTACTACCGCATATCACCGCCTGTACCCGGATTCTGGTAGTGCAGCACCCTGACGAACGCAGGCATGCGCTGAACACCGCCCGGCTGCTGGTCGCGGGCCTGACAAACGCTGAGCTGCTGGTGGCCGAGACGCTGTCGACCCAGTGGTGCAGGCGGCTGGCAGATCCGAATTGGCACACCGAGCTGTTGTTTCCCGGGCCTGCGGCTTCGGTGCTTGCGGCTGGAGCGCCGCAGCGGCCGCGGCAGCTGGTCCTGCTCGACGGCACTTGGCCCAAGGCCCGCAAGCTATTGCATGTGAATCCGGTATTGCAGGCGTTGCCACGGGTGGCCCTGCCGGAAGGGCTGCAGAGCCGTTACCGGCTGCGCAAGGCACCCATGGCCGGTGCGCTGTCGACCATCGAAGCGGGCATGCATGCGCTGCAGATAATTGAGCCCCAGACCGACTTCAGCCCGCTGCTGGCATCCTTCGATGCGCTGATCGAGAGTCAGATAACGGCAATGGGTGCGGAGGTCTACCAGCGCAACCACAAGCCCCAGCCATGCTGAGTTGCTCACATTCGTGACAGTGATATTGCTGTTTACCGCTCCTCGCTGCCGGGCCGTCCGGCTAGACTGGCGCCAAAGAGCCTGATTGAGACAAAAACAACAAGTGGCTCGGCATGGGTGATATGGAGACGGTATGAAAACGAAGCGAGTAGTGGTAACCGGGGCAGGCAGCGGATTGGGGCGGGAGCTGGCACTGCGGTATGCCCGGGAGGGCGCCTGGCTGGCGCTGGCGGACATTCAGGAAGAGGGGTTGAAGGAGACGCTGCGCCTGGTGGAGGAGGCTGGTGGCAGCGGGTTCACCCGTCGCTGCGACGTGCGCGACTACAGCCAGCTGGCGGCGCTGGCGCAAAGCTGCGAGGAGATGATGCAGGGTATCGATGTCCTCATCAATAATGCCGGCGTGGCCTCCGGAGGCTGGTTCGAGGACCTGTCGCTGGAGGACTGGGACTGGCAGATCAGCATCAACCTGATGGGTGTGGTCAAGGGCTGCAAGGCGTTCCTGCCGTTGTTGCTGGCCACAGACGGCGGTCGCATCATCAACATTGCCTCGATGGCCGCGCTGATGCAGGCACCGGGGATGAGCAATTACAACGTCGCCAAGGCCGGGGTGGTTGCCCTGTCCGAAAGCCTGCTGTGCGAGCTGCGGCCACGGGGCGTCCAGGTCCATGTCGTCTGCCCGTCGTTCTTCCAGACCAACCTGCTGGATTCCTTCCGTGGTCCGGACAGCGAGTCGAGGGAAGATATCGCCCGGCTGCTGGAAAGCTCGCCGATCTCCGCCGCCGATATCGCCGATATCATCTTCCGCGAGAGCGAGGCCGGCACCTTCATGATTCTGCCCCACGACAAGGGGCGCGAGGCCTGGGCGGTCAAGCAGGCCAACCCGCAGGCGATACACGACGAGATGGTCCGTCTGGCCGTCAAGAAGATGTCTGCGGGCGGCTGACCGCTCGCCGGTGGGCCGGCGGCATTTTTTGCTGCCGGCGCGACTGCTCCGCTGTCATGTTCGGCTGCATGTGGCACAATGCAGCACTGACTCGGAACCGCGGACCAGGCGTGAAAATGGGTGCCCCTCTTAGCAATATCTGGATCTCTGGATGACAGCTGACGTGCGTCGCATGGCATTTCTGCTGTGGCCAGGGTGTCACCCGTCCATCTTCATGCCGGCGTTGGCCGTGCTGCGCTCCGCCAACCGGATGGCGGAATCACTGCTCTATCAGATCGACTGCTACACCCTGGATGATCAGCCGCTGGCGTCGCCGGAAGGCTGGCTGCTGCCGGCACGCCGCTGGGAAGGGGTGCCGGAATCGCTTTCCCAGTTGTGGCTGGTGGCCGATGTGGCGCAGCTGCCGTCGACCATCAGCCCGTCCCTGGTGTTGCAGCTGCGTTCCCTGGCCCGCCAGGGCGTGCTGCTCGGCGGACTGGAAGAGGGCGTGTTTCCGCTGGCCATGGCCGGCCTGCTGGACGGACGGCGTTGCGCCGTGCACTGGCGCATGCTTGAGGAGTTCCGTGAGCGCTTTCCTGCGGTGCAGGCCGGCACCCGCCTGTTCGAGCAGGACGAGGGACGATCCAGCGGCAGCGGCCTGGCGATTGTCGATCTGTTCCTGACGCTGGTGGCCGAACACCATGGTGCCGATCTCGCCGCGCTGGTGGCCGAGGATCTCAATGTCGAAAGGATACGTGCTGGCAGCGAACAGCAGCGCGTGCCCCTGCGCAACCGGCTGGGCAGTACCCATCCCAAGCTCACCCAGGCGGTGATCCTGATGGAGGCCAATATCGAGGAGCCCCTGACCACCGACGAGATCGCCCGGCACGTCGGAGTCTCGCGGCGGCAGCTGGAAAGGATATTCAAACAGTATCTGAACAGCGTGCCGTCGCAGTATTATCTGGAGCTGCGCCTGAATCGGGCGCGGCAGATGCTGCAGCAGACCAGCAAGTCGATCATCCAGATCGGGCTGTCCTGCGGCTTTTCCTCCGGCCCGCATTTTTCCAGTGCCTACCGCAACTGTTTCGGCGTCACTCCGCGAGAGGATCGGAATCAGTACCGTGCTCAGCAGGCACAGGACGGCCGGGTCAGCATGTAGGTCCGGCATGCCAGGCATGCCTTATCGTTATCCGCCATTGGCGAACACAGGAGAGTTGAACAGATGTCGCAGTCCATGCAGGTCAGTCGAGCCGACTTCGATCGGGTCATGATGCCCAACTACGCCCCCGTGGACATGGTTCCGGTGCGAGGGCAGGGCTCGCGCCTGTGGGATCAGGAGGGTCGCGAATACATAGACCTGGCCGGCGGTATTGCGGTCAACTCGCTGGGGCATGCCCACCCGGAGCTGGTGGAAGTGCTGACGCGCCAGGCGCAGCAGCTGTGGCACGTGTCCAACATAATGACCAACGAGCCTGCCCTGCGACTTGCCAGTAAGCTGGTGGCGGCGACCTTTGCCGAGCGCGTGCTGTTCGTCAACTCCGGGGCCGAGGCCAACGAATCCGCGTTCAAGCTGGCGCGGCGCTGGGCGCACGACAATTTCGGGCCGGACAAGCACGAGATCATTGCCTGCAGCAACAGCTTTCACGGTCGCACGCTGTTCACTGTCAGTGTCGGCGGTCAGGCCAAGTACTCCCAGGGCTTCGGCCCGGCGATCGCCGGCATCAGCCACGTTCCGTACAACGACATCGCCGCACTGGAAGCGCGGATTTCAGAGCGCACCTGCGCGGTGGTGCTGGAGCCGGTACAGGGCGAGGGCGGAGTCATCCCGGCCACCGCCGAGTACCTGCAGGCGGTGCGCGAGCTGTGTGATCGCCACGATGCGCTGCTGATCTTCGACGAGGTGCAGAGCGGCATGGGCCGTACCGGCAAGCTGTTTGCGTACATGCACAGCGGCGTTGCACCGGATATTATGACCAGCGCCAAGGGCATCGGCGGCGGCTTCCCGATTGCGGCCATGCTGACCACCGACCGCGTCGCCCCGGCGCTCAGCGTCGGGACCCATGGCAGTACCTATGGCGGCAACCCGCTGGGTTGTGCAGTGGCCGAGCGGGTGCTGGATATCATCAATACACCGCAGCTGCTGGATGGCGTCAACGAACGCAGCGCCCAGCTGGTCGCCGGCCTGCGAACCCTGAACGACGAGCTCGGGGTGTTTTCCACCGTGCGCGGGCAGGGGCTGCTGATCGGCGCCGTGCTGTCCGAGCGCTATCAGGGCAAGGCCGGCCAGATCATGCGTCTGGCCCAGAGCGAAGGCGTGCTGGTGCTCCAGGCCGGTCCGGACGTGGTGCGTCTGGCCCCGAGCCTGATCATCCCCGAGGCGGACATCCGCGACGCCCTGGGCCGGTTGCGCTCGGCGCTGCTGAAGCTGGCGGAGTAACAGCGGCGATGCTCATCCAGCGCCTGTGCACTCTCAACGATCTGGAGCAGATCGAGCGTCTGGCCCTTGCCAGTCCGGTGGGGATCACCTCCCTGCCGGCGGACCGCGAGCGGCTCTCGGCGATCATCGAAGGCACCGAAGCGGCGATGGATGAGGGTGTGGTCTTTACCGGCGACGAGCGTTATTTCTTCGTGCTGGAGGATGTCGACAGCGGCCGGCTGGTGGGCTGCAGCAGCATCATCTCCGCGGCGGGCTTCAGCCAGCCGTTCCACACCTTCCGCAATGAGATGTTCGTGCACGCTTCCCGCGAGCTGGGCCTGCACAACCGCATTCACGTGCTGTCGCTGTGCCACGACCTTACCGGGCACAGCCTGCTGACCGGCTTCTACCTGGACCCGGATTGGCGCAGCCTGGATGCGCTCAGGCTGAACGCCTGCGGGCGGCTGCTGTTCGCTGCCTCGCATCCCCAGCGCTTCGCCGACTCCATCGCCGTGGAGATCTCCGGTATCAGTGACGAAGAGGGCAATTCGCCGTTCTGGGATGGGGTCTGTCGGCACTTTCTGGATATCGACTACACCGAGGTCGAACGGCTGGGCAGTACCCTAGGACGCAGCGTGCTGGCCGAGCTGTTGCCGGGTTACCCCTTGTATGTGCCCATGCTGCCGGACTCGGCTCAGGAAGTGATCGGGCAGGTGCGCCCGGCTTCGCAGGAGGTCTACGACATCCTCATGGAGGAAGGCTTCGAGAGCGAGAACTATATCGACATCTTCGATGGCGGGCCGGTGGTTCAGGCTCACACCGCCGAATTGACCACGGTACGCTGCAGCCAGGTGGCTACCGTGCGGATTGGCGAGCCATTGCCGGCAACCGGCACCTGGTTGATGGCCAACGAGCGGGTCCGGGAATTCCGCGCCTGCCTGCATCCGCTGCAGTGGGCGCCCGGAGCCCCGGTGGTGCTGGACCCGATGCTGGCGCAGTTACTGAAGGTGACCGATGGCGACAGCCTCAGACTGATCGGAGGGGCCTGACATGCTGGTGCGCGCTGCCCGGATCAATGACCTGCCCGCGCTGCTTGGCCTGGCCGTGGAAGCCGGTTCCGGCCTGACCAGCCTGCCTGCCAGCGAGGAGCGTCTCGAGCGCCGTCTGCATACGGTGGCTGCCAGCTTTGCCGGCAAGCTGCCCGTTGCCGATGCCGACTATCTCTTCGTGCTGGAAAACGAGCAGGGGCAGGTGGTAGGCACCAGTGGCGTGGTGGCCGCCGCCGGCCTGCGGGAGCCTTGGTACAGCTACCGGCGCGGGCTGACGGTCACCGCCAGCCGTGAACTGAATGTCTACCGCCAGCAACCGACGCTGTTCCTGACCAACGACCTCACCGGCGCCTCCGCGCTCTGCTCGCTGTTTCTCAGTCAGCCGCACCGGCACAGCCTCTACGGCCGTTTGTTGTCCCGCGCCCGGTTCATTCATATGGCCGAATTCGCAGGTGACTTTGCGCCCAGGATCATCGCCGAGATGCGTGGCCTCTCGGACAGTCAGGGCCGCTCGCCGTTCTGGGACAGTCTGGGTCAGCATTTCTTCCGCATGGACTTTGCCCGCGCGGATTTCCTCACCGGCACAGGCAACAAGTCCTTCATCGCCGAGATGATGCCGAAGTTCCCACTGTACGCCTGTTTCCTCAGCGAGGAGGCGCGGGCCGCCATGGGGCGGGTGCACCCGGATTCCGAGCCGGCCCTGGCCATGCTGCTGGAAGAGGGGCTGCAGGACCAGGGCTATATTGATATCTTTGACGGTGGCGTGACCCTGGAGGCCCAGTTCAATCAGGTGCGCAGCATCCGCGAGAGCCAGACTCTGCTGCTCGCCATCGGCACGCCGGGAGAGAATGCCGCCAACTGGCTGATCCATAACCGCGGGCGCGCCGACTGCCGCATCACCGCCGGTCCGGCGAGGGTGGCGGCCGGTACCCTGGTGGTGGCCGCGGATACCGCCGAGTGCCTGCGTCTGCGGGCCGGCACGCCGGTGCGCGCGGTGGCTGTGGTCGGTGCGCCTCAGGATGTTGATCCCTATGGATCAGTCGCCCGCTGAGCTGCCAGTCCGTTCAATTTCCTGTATGGGCCCGATAGAGATATCTGCCGAGACGCTGATGCATGCGTCGCGGCGATGCCTATATAATGTCTCACTTTGCCCGGCGTGAGCCCGGCTGACCTGATCCGTGGTAAGGGACCTATGAAAAGCGCTGAGATACGTGAAGCCTTCCTTCGTTTCTTCGAAGAGAAGGGGCATACCCGAGTCGCCTCCAGTTCGCTGGTGCCGGCAGATGACCCGACGTTGCTGTTCACCAACGCCGGCATGAACCAGTTCAAGGACTGCTTTCTGGGCCTGGAGAAACGGGCCTATACCCGGGCGGTCAGCAGCCAGAAGTGCGTGCGCGCCGGTGGCAAGCACAATGATCTGGAGAACGTCGGTTACACTGCGCGTCACCACACCTTTTTCGAGATGCTGGGCAACTTCAGC
>Ga0079224_100003304_pt1 | contig 20264 bp, 16 predicted proteins | sample Stecom2015_FD_80414 | JGI IMG/M metagenome (GOLD analysis project Ga0079224, IMG submission 80414) | Agricultural soil microbial communities from Utah to study Nitrogen management - Steer compost 2015 | ecosystem: Environmental > Terrestrial > Soil > Agricultural land | place: USA: Utah...
ATCAACTTCATCCACAATTGCGTAATTATGCCCGCGCTGAACCTGGTGTTCTTTATCAACAGCCATGTTGTCTCTCAGGTAATCAAAACCAAATTCATTATTCGTTCCATAAGTAATATCTGAATTGTATTGAATCTTTCTCTGATCCGGAGTCATAGTATTTAGAATAACACCAACAGTTAATCCATGGAATTTATAAATCTCTCCCATCCACTCAGAATCACGAAGCGCGAGATAATCGTTAACAGTAACGAGATGAACACCTCTTCCTGTAAGAGCATTTAAATAAACTGGTAATGTTGCAACAAGAGTTTTTCCTTCACCGGTTGCCATCTCTGCAATTTTTCCCTGGTGCAGAACTATTCCGCCCATTAACTGAACATCATAAGGAACCATATCCCATGTTATTTTATTTCCAGCAACTGTCCAGCTTTTTCCAACTAATCTTTTACATGTTGATTTAACAACTGCAAAAGCTTCAGGCAGCAATTCATCTAAAATCTCCTCATACTTATCGTTCAGATCTTCTTCAAGTTTATCAAGTTCATCATAAGCTGCCTGTCTGTCAAAATCTTCATCGGATTGAAGGCGGGATTTTAGTTCATCAATTTGCGCACGCAAATCTGCGGTATAATCCTGTATTCTTTGTTTAAATTCCTGAGTTTTAGCTCTTAATTCATCATCTGAAAGATCGTTTATTTTTTCATATTCTCTGTTAATTTCTTCAACTATCGGCCAAAGTTCTTTGATATCTTTCGTGTTTTTATCGCCAAAAATCTTCTTAATAATGTTTAACATTAATCATTCTCCGTGGGTATAAATTAGGTTCAAAATTACGTATAGGCGTTCTGAAATGCAATTTAAAGTATGTGCCATAACAAAGTATGAATTGCAATTCTGATTTTTTAATTATCTGTTCTTACGATTCATTTTTCTCCTGGTTTCAACTCAATCATAAAATTTTTTGTATAATACAAATCCAGAATGTTAAATGAGTAGAAAAATTATAAGTAAATCTAAATGAATGAAAAAGACTTAATCCGGTTCGGAAAGTATAACACCGTTCTGCCCTGTTAAGAAAATTTTTTGAGAGGGAGAGATTGTAAGATTTGTAAGGCCGGCAAATTGTCCGCTTGAAATATTTTTCCACGATTCCCCCGCATCTTCTGAAATAAGAATTTCACCCTTACTGCCGAGAATAATTCCGTTTGAGCTATCGAAGAAATAAATTTTAGATAATCCCGAAATTGTTCCTGATTTTATTAATTCCCAGGTTTCACCGCCATCATCTGAACGGAATATTTCACCGCCGCCTCCGGCTGTTAATCCGTTTTCTTCATCAAGAAAGAAAATGCTTCTTAAATATTTATCTGTAAACTTTTCAACTTTTTGCCAGGTGTTTCCTCTATCTGTAGTTTTAAGAACTATCCCGTTCCAGCCGGCAATAAAACCGTTATTTTGATCAGCAAAATTTATCTCATATAAAAGCTGCTGTGTTGATGAAACAATTCTTTGCCATGTTTTTCCGTAATCCTGGCTTTTTAAAATATTTCCGTTAGCTCCAGCAATAAATCCTGTTCCTGTATTTTTTAAAAAGTAGATATCAAAAAGTGATTCACCTGATGGAATATTTATCTTTTCAAATTCATTTAAGAAAGGATTATAAGAAAGAAGATTACCGCTGTCTCCTGCAATTAATATTACAGCAGGAGAAACTGCTTGAACGTCATAAAAATTAATCGATGATTTTTCATCAGCGGTATCAATTAAACTTATCCAGCTCGCACCGCCGTTGGTAGTTTTTAGGAATGTTCCATTTAAACCACATGCGAATGCAATTGAATCATCAGTAAAAGCAAGTGCATTTATCTGTGCTTTTGTTTCAGTTGCTGCAACATTCCATTTACCATTTAATATAGTATTGAGGTGTGCACTATAATTACTTATCTCACTACTTGAATTTTTCTTACCAGTATCTGAAGTATTTTGCCAGTAACCAGCTATAGCATCATAAATAAACAAAATTAATCCTGTAAACATTACAATAAAGAAAAAAGCAAAAATGTAAAACCGCAGCCCGGAAATTTTTGTACCGTTATACTGCGTACTTAATTTTGAATTAACGGGAGAAGTTTTGTTTTTTTGCCCGGCCTTTGTTCTTACTTTTGATTTTCTTTTCTCCAAAGGCGCTTCCAGAATTTCAATTAATCTTTCAACATCAGCAAGAAATTGTTCTGTTGATTGATACCTTTTCTTTGTTGATTTGTGCATTGCACTTGAAAGGACTTCATCTACTTCATTTCCAAGATTTCCAACCATTGTAGATAATCTGGGCGGATTCATTTTAAGGTGCGCTTCCATTATCTGGTAATCAGTTCCAATATCAAATGGATTTTTCCCGGAAAGCATTTCGTAAAATGTAATTCCGATTGAGTAAATATCACTTTGCTGAGTCGGCTCAAGCGCTTTTATTTGTTCTGGACTCATGTAAAGCACGGTTCCAAGCTTTGTTCCCATCCGGGTAATTCCCTTGGTATCAGAAAGTGATTTCGAGATTCCGAAATCCATTATCTTGGCTTCACCTTCAAGATTAAGAATTATGTTTGAAGGTTTAATATCTCTGTGTACAAATCCTTTGCTGTGTGCGTAGCCTGTGCCTCTAAGAATCTGTTGAAGAATTTTTAATGATTCAAGAAGATTTAATCTTCCTTTACGTTCAATTAATTGATCAAGCGTTTCACCTTCAACATATTCCATAACAATTCCAAGAAGATTATCTTCTTCTGTAAATCCATAAACAGGAACTATATTGGGATGATTAAGCTTTGCCTGGTTTTTTGCTTCACGTTTAAAACGTTCAACAAATTGCGGAGTATTGAGTGCCTGCGAGTTAAGAATTTTTAATGCAACGTATCTTTCAAGTTTAACATCAAAAGCCTTGTAAACAATCCCCATTCCGCCTTCACCGAGGACATCAATTATTTTGTAATGTCCAATTCTGCTGCCAATCATTATTTGTTCTTACAGATAATAACAAATGAATAATTATCAGGTGCGCCTCTTTGTTCAATTAACTCAGATAGTCCGGATGAAATCTTTACCGGTTCGGGCTGCTTGAGAAATTGTTCAAGTTCATTGTCATTCAAAACAGAAGTTACTCCATCGGTACAAACAAAAAAAGTAACATCATCATTATTGTTGAATCTGAGTTTGCTTAAATCAACTTCCAGGTTTGCAGAATCACCAAGCGCACGTATAATAATATTTTTATTAGGATGATTTTCTGCTTCTTTAAGTGTAAGGAATCCTTCATCAATTAGTTTTTGAACGAGGGAATGATCTTTAGTAAGCTGTTTTAATTTTCCGTTTCTGTAAAAATACATTCTTGAATCACCAACATGACCCCAGTAAACTTCATTCTCTTTTAAGAAAAGAACTTCAACAGTTGTTGCCATTCCTTTAAATTCAAAATTTGATTCAGCTTTTTCAAGAACAACACGGTTAGCTTCAAGAATAGCATTTTTTATTTTTTCAAGATAATCATTCTCGGAAGAATTGAGGAAGTTTTCATGAATAACCTCAACAGTAAGTTTTGAAGCAACATCACCAGCATTATTTCCGCCTAATCCATCACACACAATAACAAGTAATCCATTTTCATCCTGATATACACCTATAGAATCTTCATTTGTTTTTCTTTTCAATCCGATTTTTGAGAGGGATGAATATGAATATTTCATTCTTGAACAAAAATTTTGAGTTAGTTAAAGTTACAGTGATTTTTAAAACGTAATAAAGATAGTTACAAAAATATTTAAAATCCCGAATTAAATTTCTTGATGGATAATTTTTAAAAAAGAACAGGCTATAGAATTAGGGCTTTTAATTCTATAGCCTATGGGGTTTATAAAGGGGGGATTTAACTTAACTAACTACTTTCACCTGCAAATATAGGATATTAAAATTATCCTGACGTGAGTTGAGTCAAGCAGTTAGCTGTTATAAAGGGTAAAATATTTTACACTACCGGAAGAAAATTTTCTTAAATAAAAAAGATTAAACATTAAGATCTTTGCCGGTTCTTTTTTTGTAAACTTCAACAAGAGCAGCAAGCAGATCTTTGTTAAAAATTGGTCTTGGTAAAAATGCATCTACGCCCGCTTTAAATGCATTTTCTCTATCAGCCGGGAACACATGAGCAGAAAGGCAGATAATTGGTGCGGAAGCATAATTCTCAGTTGCTCTTAATTCTCTTGTTAAATCAAGCCCGTTCTTCCCGCTTCGCAAAGCGATATCAACAAGAAAAATATCGTAAGTATCATTCTTCAAACATTCATAAAAAGTTTCTTCGGAATCACAAATTGTTACGCTAAAATTCTTTTTAAGATAAGCTTTCAAAAGAATTTGATTTTCGTAATCATCTTCTATAATTAATAATTTTGGTTTATCGAATAATTTGTCCGATTCCATGTTCCTTCCCTTTTTGTATTAACGAATTCAGCACAACTGTAAAAGTTGTGCCCTCACCCTTTTTACTTTTTACCGTAATTTCACCGGAATTAAGTTCAATATATTTTTTGGTAAGTGAAAGACCTAAGCCGTTTCCTTCAAATTTTCTTGAGTAACCGGTTTCTTCCTGAGCAAATGCATCAAATATTCTCGGCAGAAATTCCTCCGAAACCCCAATTCCCGAATCAATTACATCAATCGAAATCTTTGAATAATCGTTTTCTTTTATTCTTATTGTAATACTTCCTTTTTCTGTGTACTTGATTGCATTATCAATCAGATTCTGAAACACCTGCGATAATGTATACTCATCTGCATTTACAAGAGGCTGCTCACATTCATTTTTTAAAATCATTACAAGATTTTTTTCCTGGGCAAGTGATTTAAAATCTTTCATTAATTTAGTAAGAAGTTTTTCCAGATTAACCTGTTCCATTTTTACAGGATAACGGCCAAACTGAACATCAGACATATTAAGAATGAGATCTATCGTTCTCATTAATCTTTTACCGCCGTTTTCAATTCCCTGGAAGATATCATCAAATTCATCTAAAATTCCCTGTTGTATTTCTTCTTTAAGAATTGCATTGTAATTAAGAATAACATTAAGCGGAGTGCGGATTTCGTGAGACATTTGTGCAAGGAAGAGCAATTTCATCCTTTCAGATTCTTCCGCTTTTTCTTTTGCGTGAATGAGTTCTGCTTCAATAATTTTTCTATCATTAATATCACTTATTATTCCGGAAATTCCTGCAACCTGGCCTATTTCATCCAAGGATAATCTAATATTTATCTCAATCCATCTTAATTCACCGGAATGTGTTGTTAAGCGAATTTCAAATCGTGAAAATTCTTTTTTTCTGTAAATGAGATTGATGAATTCATCCAAAGTAAATTTTTTATAATCATCAGGAATAAAATCAATCAGCTTTTTACCGAGTGTTTCTTCAATTGTGTAACCGCTAATTATTTTCCAATATGGATTAAGAAAAACAAATACACCGTTTTCATCTGTTTGAAAAATTACATCCCTTACATCTTCAAAAACTGTTCGGATTCTCCTTTCACTTTCTTCCAGTGCAATAAGAACTTGTTTGTAATCTGTAATATCAATAATAGTACCGATTGTGCCAATTATTTCTCCGCTTCCGTTTTTGTAAGGCGCGCCTTTAACTCTCACCCAAATGTATTCACCATTTTTCTTCCTCAGTTTAACTTCATACTCATCAGCAACATTTTGAAAGCGGCGTTTATTTCTGTTGATTGTTTCATCCCATTGATCTTTATCAAAAAATATTTCATATCCAACATGACCAATCAGCTCATCAGCAGTATAGCCTGTCATCTCAAGCAGACTATTATTTGCAAAAAGAATTATATCATCGAAATCCGTTATCAACAATCCCTCCGAAATACTTTCAACCACGCAGCGGTAAAGACCTTCAGTTTCAGCAAGTGCACGCCTTACTTCTTTTTCAGCGGCAATACTTTTTTGCTCGGCATGTTTTGTTCTGAGGATTGATTCTATTGCCGGAACAAGTTTTATCATATGATCTTTAATTACATAATCCCACGCACCGGCTCTTAAACATTCAACTGCAATCTCTTCATTTATAGATCCGGTTAGAAGGAGGAAAGGTGCATCAGGTTTTATTTTTTTTGCAAGCTCCAGCGCTTCCATTCCGTTAAAATTAAGAAGCTGATAATCGGAGATAATCAGATCGGGAGAGTAGTTTGTTAAACTTTGCAGAAATGATTCTTTATTATTTACACATAAGAATTTATAAGCATGTTTCAGATTGAAAAGTTCATGCTCAACTAATATAGAATCATGCAGATTATCCTCTAACAGAAGAATTTTTAATTCATTTTGAATCATCAAATAGATTTTTAATTAATTTGAGTGGAATCAACAGCAAATATGTATTAAATATAATTTTTAAAATCGAATAACGAAAGAATTTTATCATTTCATCTTTTCAGCAAAATTAAAATGCTCTGCTTGCAAGCGGAATTGTGAATGTAAATGTACTCCCTTTTTCAGGACTGCTTTGAACTTTAATTCTTCCGCCATTCTTTTCAACAAACTCCTTTGTAATTAATAATCCCATCCCTGTTCCGGGCTCATTCTCTGTGCCCGGCTGTGATTGTTTTGAATCAAGTTTAAAAAGATTTGAAAGAATCTCTTTGCTCATGCCAACACCGTTATCAATTACTGATACTTCAGCAAATCCGTTTGATTCATTTACACTTATAATTACTCTGCCGTTTCTTCTTGTAAATTTAATTGAGTTAGTTAAAAGATTTTGGATAATAGAATTCAACATATTGCTGTCTGCAAAAATCATTGGTTTTGTTTGATATTTTGTTTCAACGGATATTTTCTTCTTTGCAGCCGTTCCGCTTAACAAGCGTATGTTTTCTTCTATTGTAAAAGAAAGATTCAGTTCTTTGGGATTAAACTCGAATCCGCCGCTTCTGAAACGGGAAAACTCAAGCAGATTATGCATCAGATTATAAACATTGTTCATTGATTCATACAAAGAACTTATGTAATCTTTTCTTTCAGCTTCACTCAATTTATCATATTCTGTTTGCAGTATCTCGCTGAAACCAAGCAATGAATTAAAAGGACTTTTAAGATCGTGAGAAATTATTGAGAAGAATTTATCCTTTGTTTCATTTAAATCTTTAAGATACCTGTTATTGTTTTTCCGTTCTTCCTCAATTATTCGCCTTTCAATTGCAGTTGAAACCGGATAGGCAACTATCTCAATTAATTCTTTAATGTTTTCATCAGGAATTTCCGATTCATCAGCAGCTTTTATTATTAATACTCCGGTTAGTTTATCATTAATCTGCAGCGGAACCCCAAACCAATAAAACGGAATGTTGCATTTAACTGAATTATCGCTCCCCATTTTTTTTAATTCATCTTTATCGAATGAGTGCGTTATATTTTTTTCAGCGGTTGTTTTTACAAGCAGATCATCAAGTTCATTTTGCTGATGCAAATCAGATTCAACCTGAGCGTAAGGATATGAAATTTGTGCAGTTGATTTTTCATATAAGGCAGTAAGAAAATTTTTAAGCGGGAATATTGCGCGCAATGTTTTGTATAGAAGTGAAAACAACTGCTCGAGTGAATCAGTAATCTGTGCTGAGTATAAAATCTTTAAAGTTACCTGAAGAATCTTCTCTTTTTTCTTTACTTCTGATAAATCCTTTATCACCATTTGAACAGCAGCTTTGCCGTTAAATTCAATAAGAGAAGAATAAATTTCCGCATCTATTACTTCTCCATTTAAGCGCAGAATTTTTTCTTCAATGCTTTGGGGCTTTGAATTCAGTTTAAGTGAATTAATTCTATCCCTTTCAATATTTTGAAACGAAGGATGAATAAATTCATAAATTGAAGTTCCAATCAGATCAGATTTATCAGTTGTTCCAAACAATGCAGCAGCCGCAGAATTTAAATAAATGATTTCCAGATTGTCATGAATTATAACTGCATACGGTGAGTTTTCAACAAGAATTCTATAACGCTCTTCACTTTCCTGCAGATTTGATTCAATACGATGCTTGTACAATGCCATTTCAATAACGGCATAAAGCATTTTTTCATCAAACGGTTTAATCAAATATCCAAACGGTTCTGTTATCTTTGCATTTTCAATTGTTTCTTTATCAGCGTAAGCAGTACAAAAGATGATTGGTATATTTAAATCTTTTTTGATACTTGCTGCAGCTTGAATTCCGTTTATTCCTTTGCCGAGCATGATGTCCATAAGTATCAAATCAGGATGAAGTGCTTTGGCTTTTTTAACAGCCGCCTCACCATTGCGCGCAGAACCAGCTACACTATAATTTAATTTCTCCAGTGTCTTTTTAAGATCCAAGGCAACAATTGGTTCATCCTCAACAATCATTATCCTGATTTTTTCAGACATAGTCATTTAACTCAAGCAAAAATTTTACCTGATGAAATTAATCTATTTTTCTGTTTGTTGTAAAACATTTAGGAAAGACGCTGATGTGCGGGCAGAATAACAGAGAATGTAGTTCCTTTGCCGGGTTTACTTTTAACGCTGATTGTTCCGCCATTAATCTCCACAAATTCTTTAACGAGCAATAAACCAAGTCCGGTGCCGTATTCTTTTTCTGTTCCCGGTGTTGAATGCATATGTTCTTTGAAAATTTTATCCATCTGATCTTCGGCAATTCCAACTCCGGAATCTTCAACGCGCAGCTCAACTTGTGTTGCAACATTTCCTTCATAAATCAGACGTGTTTGAATTTTAATCTCACCGCCTTTATTTGTAAACTTTATTGCGTTTGATAAAAGATTTTGAATTACAGAATTCAGCATATCTTCATCTGCAAAAACTTCCGGAGCAGAATCGATTTCAATATTAAGTATCTGCTGCTTTTTAATTGCATTCCCCTTCAGCATATTAATATTACCGGCTATAACTTTTTTCAGACTCAGTTCAACCGGTTTAAAATCAAATTTGCCCATTTGAAAACGTGAAAACTGAAGCATGTTATTCGTCATCGAAAATAAATTTTTAGATGATTCATAAATAACATTCAGGTATTCTTTAATTTCATCGTTAGTAAGAGTTTCATATTCAGTTGTTAGAATTTCAGAAAAGCCGAGCAGTGAGTTAAAAGGGCTGCGCAAATCATGTGAGATCAGTGAAAACAATCTGTCTTTTGATTCGTTCAGTTCTTTTAATTTTGTTATTAATTCATCCCTTTCCTGTTCAACAATTTTTCTTTCAATTGCTCGTGAGATTGGATAAGAAATCACTTCAAGAATTTCTTTCTCCCTTTCTCCGTAAGTTGATTCGTTATGATAATCCTGCACAACCATTACGCCAATTGTATTCTCCTGAATCTTCAACGGAATTCCAAGCCAGATTTTTGTTGGTGTTCCCATCATTTCAGTTTCACCGGCAGCAACAAGTTCATTATCCTTCTGCTGATTAACCAGTGCAGATTCACCTGTGCGTAAAATATATTCTGTTAATCCTTTACCAAATCTTTTCGGCGGTGCTGATTCATCATATTGATCAATAAAGTAAGGAAATTTTATAAGATTGGTTTCTTTCTCATATAATGAAATGTAAAAATTATCAGCGGGCATTAATTTGGTGATTGCCTGGTGAATAAATTTAAATAATTCATCAAGATTAGTTTCAGAATTTGCAGCCTGTAAAATTTCAGAAATAACTAACTGGATTTTTTCATCGCGCCTGATTGTTGTTATATCATGCCCGATTGAAATTAAATATTTGGCTTTTTTATCTTCATCATATAAAATTGAGTTATGCCAGCTAATCAGTTTTTTTTCACCATTTGAAGTAAGGATTGTACTTTCAAAAATTTCATGCTGATCTGTTTCACTTGTAAAAAGGCTGCTGAGAAAACATTTCACCTCATCCCTGTTTTTTTCAGGAATGAAATTCTCAATCCAGTTTTTTCCAATAATACCCTGCCCCAAAATTGAATTGGCTTTTCTGTTAACAAAAATTAATTCAAAATTATCATCCAGCATTATGAAAAGAACTTCTGCCAGATCTAAAACAGAACTTAATTTATTTTTTTCTTCCTGAAGCTGGTTGAACAGATCATGCATTTGGGTCACATTTCTCAGCACACCAATGCAGCTGTCTTTTTTGCCATTCTCATCCAGTTTTGCAAAAGCAATATCTTCAACCCATTTTAATTTTCCGTCCTTGGTTTCTATAAGATATTTAGCTGAATAATCTTCAATTATTGAATTGGGTTTATCAGTATTTTCTTTAACAGCAAATTTTTTACTGGAGTCAACAATTTCTTTTATAATGCTCTGGAATCCGATTTCATTCAACTCATACATTGTATAGCCGGTTAAATCAACTACGGCGGAGTTCATGTAATCGTATTTCCTTGTAGAGCAATTCAAAAAGTAAATTACGCTTTCGGAATTGTCGAAGATAAGTTTGGAGTTATGTCCTTTTTGGTTGTACTGGTTCAAGTAGCTGCCGGGGATAACTGAGCCCATTATAGACAAATTGTTTTAGGATTAAAAATTAAATCTCAGAACAAAATAATATATAGCTGTGTGAGAAACAAAATAGTTTTTATCTATTTGCAATTATTTTTTAAGAATTTCAAACAGCTATAAGAAAAAGATGACCAGCCGGTATGAATTAATTTGACATTCGTCCGGTACACTCTTATTTTTATGTAGACTAAATCTAAATAATATGGACGGGATTTACTTAACAAATGAAAACAGCAGCAGATTTAAAATACGGGGAAAAAGTAACAATAGATGATATAGATTGCAGCCATCCTTCTTCAAGAAGAATTCTTGAAATTGGATTTACCCCGGGCCAGCAAATAGAACTTATGAACAAAACAGTTTTTAATGATCCGTTAGCCTTTTCAATTAGAGGCACTTTAATTGCAATAAGGAAAAATGAAGCGGACTGTATAAAGGTTTCATGATCCAAACGGCTGTAGAGGCTTTGCCTCTGGTTACTTTAGTTGGACCTCCAAATTCCGGGAAGACTACTCTATTCAATTATTTAAGCGGAAAAAATTTTAAAACCGTAAACTATCCCGGAGCCACAGTAGAATATTCAATCAGTAAATTTCTTACCAGATTTAATATTAATGCAAATCTCTTAGATTCACCTGGCATTATCAGCCTCATTCCCTCTTCACCTGACGAACAAGTATCAATTGATGCGCTGTACTCACATCCAAATTTGGGTAAACCGGATATTGTTGTTGTTACTGTTGATGCAAGCCAGCTTTCACGCCATTTGTTATTAGCCAGACAAATTATCGATTCTGGTTTTAATGTAATAATTGCGTTAACAATGACTGATTTGCTGGCACGAAAAGGATTCAGAGTTTCGGAAGCAGCATTAAGTTTTGAGCTTGGCTGCCCGGTTGTTTCAGTTGATGGAAGAACCGGCAACGGTCATTCTGAACTGATTAAAGAAATAAATGAGAAGATTAAAAGGCGTTTTTCATTTGATAAAAATAAAATTACAAGATTCAGCAGTTCTGATAACGCTTCCCTTCTTTCCTACTATAAAGAAATAGAAAGAATTGAAAATAAGGTATTGCTCAAAACCAATGGTCATTCAGAATTAAAATCAAATGGGATAAATCTTGATGCGGCTAATGCTCAGCTTGTAATCTTATCAAATCCCGAAGTTAAAGAAAACTGTCATAAGATTGACGAAACAACAATTAAAATTGATAGAATTCTTCTTCATAGAATCTGGGGACTGGGTGTTTTCTTTCTGATAATGGCAGTTACATTTACATCGATTTTCTGGCTTGCAGAACCTTTAATGGCTCTGGTTGATGAAGCGTTTGGTGCTTTTTCAGAGTTTACTTTTAATGCTATTGGTAATAACTGGCTGGGAGATTTGATTGCAAACGGAATAATAAGTGGAACTGGTGCAGTTCTTGTTTTTGTTCCTCAGATAGTTATTCTTTTCTTAATACTTGGAGTTCTTGAAGATACCGGATACCTTGCACGCGGAGCTATGCTAATTGACAGGCCGCTATCCAAAATCGGGTTGAATGGTAAATCATTCGTTCCAATGTTATCTGGTTTTGCGTGTGCAATTCCAGCCATACTTGCAACGCGTACAATTCCAAATAAGCGTGAAAGATTTTTAACAATATTTATCATTCCATTGATGAGCTGCAGCGCCAGACTTCCTGTTTATGCGCTGTTAATTGCGTTTCTTTTACCGGGCGGAAAATCATGGCTTGGCGGACTTATGCTTGCCGGAATTTATATTTTTAGTATTTCAAGTTCTGTTATAGTTGCAGCTTTAATTAATAAATTTAATAACAGAGTTATAAAGGAAGTAGATAACTCTTCCTTCATACTTGAATTACCGGCATACAGAAAACCAAAACTGAGCACTGTTCTTAATAATACATATGTCAGCTCAAAAGTTTATCTGCAAAAAGCCGGACCAACAATTTTGTTCTTCTCTCTTGCTTTATGGTTTCTGACTTATTTCCCAAATACAAATCCGGAGATTAATACGGAAGGACTTACTCAGGAAGTTGTAATTCAAAAGCAGGCAGAAGAAAGATTAGCTACTTCTTATGCTTCTGAATTAGGAAAATTTATTGAGCCGGTTATGCTTCCTTTAGGAATGGATTGGAGAGTTGGTGTTTCCTTAATTGCAACATTTGCAGCAAGAGAAGTTTTTGTAAGTTCTTTGGCTTTAATCTTTAAAGTCACTAATGATTCGGATCCTATGCAGCAATCAATGATTGAAGCGATGCGAGGGGCAACTATTGAAAGTACAGGTGAAAAATTATTTACTCCGGCTACAATATTAGGATTGATAGTATTTTTTGTATTTGCACTTCAATGTATTTCTACAATTGCTGTTTCAAAAAAAGAAACAGGCGGATGGAGAATTCCGATGCTTCAGTTATTAATCTTTACTTCCACTGCGTACATCTTTACGTTTATAGTTGTAAACGGATTACGTGCAATCGGAATTAATTAACTTGCCGGTTCTAAATAATATTGAAATTAGTCTGCCGCACCTATATCTTTAATAAATAAAATAATAAAAATTGATAGTAGAATTGAAAAATCAGCAAGCCGCCGAAATATTCAGAACATTTCTCAAAGCAGAAAAAAATAGGATAACTCCGGAGCGCTTTGAAGTAATGGATGCCGCATTGGAATATGATGGTCATTTTGGTGCAGATGAGCTTTACATTCTGATGAAGAATCAGCACTCACGCGTTTCAAGAGCAACGGTTTATAAAACTCTTGAACTGCTTGTTCAGTGCGATTTAATAAGCAAGCGCAATTTTGGCGATAATATGACACGCTATGAAAGCAGTTATAAACGGCAGAATCATGATCATCTTATCTGCATGGATTGTGGACGAATAGTTGAGTTTATAAATCGTAAAGTAAAAGAACTGCCGCTTGAAATTAGCGAAGAACTCGGATTTGAAGTAGAAAGTTACTCGTTCAATATTTTTGCCCGCTGCAAGAATGTTAAGACTTGTAAGTATTACAAACAAAATCATTAAACACGATGGTAATACAAAAATATCCCCTTACATGGAATAAAGAGAATTTTTCAATAAAGATATTCTGTTCAATCCCAAATATTGCTACAGGAATTTTAATTAAAGCTGATAATAATCTTTTTGTAGTTGATCCCGGTGACGGAATTTTACGTGATCTTAATAATGAAGTGGGGATGAAAAATCTTCTCAACATTTCAGATTTATTTATTACTCACGGTCATCATGATCATGTTGGCGGTGTTTGGTCTCTTCTTACATATTTAAGAGTGATGCGTAAAACCTCTCCCATTTCAATTCATTATCCCAAAGGCTGTGTTGAAATTGAGAGTATCTATCACGCTTTTAAAAAAGTATATTCAAAATCAATTTCTTATAAGATTGAATTGAAAGAAATAAGTGTTCATAAAACTTTTAAAAGTAAGAATATTTCAATCAGACCATTTCCTGTTATACATAAAGAATTTTTATCTGATGGCATTACAACACGCCAGGTGCCGGCTTTAGGTTATAAATTTAAATTTAACGGAATGAGTATTTGCTACGGCGGTGATACTGCTTATTGTATAGATCTGGTAAAGATGGCCAAAGATTCTGATCTTGCAATTATTGAAGCAGGCCATGCAGATGATGCACAGGATGATGATATGCACATGACAATGGAAGAAGCTAAATCCATTGGGGAAAGCGCAAAGCAATATTTCCTCGTTCACGTTCCGGAATAGGTTTATTTCTCCGGTAAGATTTTTATAAATTCAGGGATTAGTAATGAAAACGATTTTTCATTTCATTTTTATCTTCTGCTTCTTTTCAACTGCATTTATTTTCTCACAAACCCCTTCATTTGATTCTCTGAAATTCGAAAAGGAAAAACATCTTAAGAATATCCGGATGATTACGGAAGAAGGAGAGAACGCGGAGGCTTATCTTTCTTTTAAAGAAGATAAATTAATTTATCAATCAACTCATGGTGATTTGCAGTGTGATCAGATTTTTATTATGAACATTGACGGCACTGATAAAAAGATGGTTTCAACCGGAAGAGGCAGAACAACATGTGCATATTTTTTGCCGGGAGATTCAACAATAATTTATGCATCCACACATGAAGCTGATGCCAACTGCCCACCTCCGCCGGATAGAAGTAAAGGTTATGTTTGGAAACTATATGAGACGTTCGATATCTATTCTGCAAATGCAGATGGGACTAATATTATCAAATTAACGGATGCATACGGCTACGATGCTGAAGCAACTGTTTCTCCATTAGGTGATAAAATTATCTTCACTTCAACACGAGATGGTGATCCGGAATTATATATGATGGATATTGATGGATTAAATCAAACAAGACTTACATTTGAAAAAGGATATGATGGCGGTGCGTTTTTTTCTGCCGATGGTTCAAAAATTGTTTTTAGAGCAAGCCGCCCGGAAACAGAGAAAGAATTGGAAGATTATAATGATCTAGTACAAAACGGATTAGTCAGACCAACTGCGCTTGAGATTTATGTTATGGATGCTGACGGAAAAAACATTAAACAGGTTACAAATTTTGGTAAAGCAAGTTTTGCACCCTTCTTTCATCCTGATGGAAAACGGATTATCTTCTCATCAAATCTTAACAGTGAAACAGGAAGAGATTTTGATTTATACATAATAAATATTGATGGAACAGGATTAGAACAAATTACTTTCAATGATTCATTTGATGGTTTCCCGATGTTCACAAAAGACGGCAAACATCTGATCTTTGCATCAAACAGGTTTAACAAAAATCCAAATGATACAAATATCTTCTTAGCAGAATGGATTGATTAATGAAAAATATATTCATCATCATTGCAATATTATTAGCGGCTATTGGCTGCATGTTTGAAATTCAGAATGATCCTGAGATAACCGCTGAAGAATTACAAACACATATAAGCTATCTTGCTTCAGATGAATTACAGGGAAGATTTACAGGAACAGAACAATGCAGCACCGCCGCAGTTTATATTCAAACTGAATTTGAAACTTATGGATTAAAACCTCTGCCGGAATCAGATTTCATCATGCCATTTCCGTTTATTGCGGGATTGGAACTTGCAGAAAATAATTCACTCCAATTTAAAATTGAAAATAACATCCAGCCATCAAGATTAAATATTGATCATGTTACAATGCCTTTTTCCGGCAGCGGCAAAGCCGAAGGAAAACTAGTATTTGCAGGTTATGGAATTTCAGCGCCGAAATTGAATTACGATGATTATAAAGACATTGATGTAATGGGTAAAATTGTTGTTGTAATGAGATATTCACCTGAATATGATAACCCGCATTCACAATTTGAGGAGTACTCTTCTTACAGACACAAAGCTGCTGTTGCAAGAGATAAAGGTGCAGCAGGAATTATTTTTGTAAATGGTTTTCAGCCGAAGGATGATGAAGATAAATTAATTGAGTTGAAATATGACCGCGGCGGATCTATTACTGATTTCCCTGCTGTGCAAGTTAAAAGATATTTGATCGATGCATTGTTTGAAACTGAATACAAAAACTTTTCTGATCATCAATTAATGATGACAGAAGGAAAAAATCCCGCATCGTTTGAATTTAAAAATATATATGCAGTGATTGAAACGAATGTTAAAGAGATTGAAAAAGAAAGCTGGAATGTTGCCGGATGTATTGAAGGCTCTGATCCTGAATTAAAGAATGAGTACATAGTTATCGGTGCACATTTTGATCATCTGGGAATGGGAGAAGAAGGTTCGCTTTACCGGGGTAAAGAACCAATGATTCACAATGGTGCTGATGATAATGCCTCTGGCACTTCAGGTATTTTAGAACTTGCTGAAAAATTTGCTTCATTACAAATTAAACCAAAACGCAGTTTGATATTTGCAGCATTCAGCGGTGAAGAACTTGGCTTACTCGGCTCAAGTTATTTTGTTAATCATTCTCCAATTGAATTGAATAAAATCTCCGCGATGATTAATCTTGATATGATTGGAAGGCTGAATGATTCGAATGAACTGATTGTATACGGAACTGGCACATCACCTGTTTGGAAAAATCTTCTAAATGATAAAAATACAGCCGGATTTAAATTAGCCTTTAATGATGACGGATATGGACCAAGTGATCATTCTTCTTTTTATATAAAAGATATTCCTGTTCTTTTCTTTTTTACAGGAACGCATGGAGATTATCACCGTCCTTCCGATGATGCAGATAAAATTAATTATAAAGGTGAACAAAAAATTCTGAATCTTGTATACAACACTGCTTTAGAAATTGCAAATGCTGAAAGCAAACCCGAATTTGTTAATGTACCAAGAAAAGAAGGAGCTTCTGTTGGCGGATGGAAAGTGTATGTTGGTACAATTCCGGATTATGCAAGTACATCAGAAGGATTTAAAATTTCCGGAGTAACCGATGGAAGCCCCGCTCAAAAAGCCGGGTTGCAGGGCGGCGATATAATGCTTTCATTCGGCGGTAAAACTATTTCCAATATTTATGATTATGTTTACGCACTAAAAGAGTTTGTTCCGGGTGATACAGTTGAAGTTGTTGTTTTAAGAAATAATGAAAAGTTAACTTTAAATGTTGAACTTGGCGCAAGATAACACAATCAAAAAATTAATATGAATAAGAAATATATTTTTCTTGCAGCCTTTATTATTACATTAATAATAGTTTTCATAACCTGGGATGATATAAATGTTGTTGAAGTTTCAGCGGAAAAGTTATCAGCAGATTACATTATCAACAAAGCTAAAGCAGATGAATTATACCTTGGTAAAAAGTTGCGTATTGATGGAGTTGTAAAAGCATACTACAAAATTTTAGGTGCGCGTCCTGTTCTAGAACTTGAAACCAACAGCGATCTGCCTGTATTCTTTTTCTTTCTTTCACAGGAAAATGAAACTTACGGATCGCAGCTTCAATCGGGCCAGCGTGTAGTAATAAAAGGTAAATGCGTTGGTGTTGATGAGTACTCCTTTGTTGATGGAGTAAAAATTGAAGTTGATGAATTTGAAGAACGTTAGCAGAAAGTTTAAATAATAAGAGGTTATTAAGAATGTTTTGGCATCAGACAGAAGTAAAATTTCCGCCAAAGAAAAAAGGGTTTCATTTAATTACGTATGATATATTAAATAGGGTTCCCGAGATAAAAAAAATATCTGTGGGATTTGCACACATCTTTATAAAACATACTTCGGCATCTTTAACAATTAATGAAAATGCTGATCCTGATGTACGCACCGATCTTGAGAAACACTTTAATACAATGGTTCCGGAAAATGCAAATTATTATGTGCACACATTAGAAGGTGCAGATGATATGCCGGCACATATTAAATCTTCAATATTAAGTACAAGTTTAACTGTTCCAATTACTAACGGTACATTAAATCTTGGTACCTGGCAGGGAATCTATCTCTGCGAACACAGAAAAAAAGTAGATGGCAGAACGATTGTTGTAACATTATTTGGTGAAGAGAAGTAATTAGTAATATAAGATTGCAAACCCTGCCTGACGGCACAAGCGGGTTACTAAATTACAAGATTACATCAGCCTATTACTCAATTCAAAAGTTTAGTAATAAAACTTCACTCCCACTCGCGCCATAAATCCGCTCATATCAAAACTTCTTTCAAATGTTCTTTTAAATGATTTACTTCTGTCTTCAACTTCATATTCCCAGCTTGGCTGAGATGAATGATACGTAAGTTCAAAAAAGAAATCTGTGAATCTTCCCCCTTCATATAAAATGCCTGAGCCAATCCGCCAGTTAAAATCAAAAGCAGCGTGAAGTTCACTTTCATCAGGATTTTGAAAATTGTTATAGTTGATAATTAATATCTCTGCACCAACACCGCCTGTAAAATATAGTTTTGTAAATGGAGCGAGCGGAAACTTTGCATACATTGTTGCCATCAAAGGAAAATCATGCAGGTTAGTCTCAGCTCTTAATTCATTTATTGAACCATCAACTATTCCATAATAATTATTAAAATCATTAACAAGATTCTTATCAACATAATTTTTATTAAACCAATCAACACTCCAGCCAAAGCCAAAATTATGATCCACTGCTCTTCCGCCTTCAAACCCAATTATAAATCCGCCGCTTGCTGCTGCGGGACCGAAGTAGCCGAGTTTTACCGATGCAATTCCTCTCTGTGCAAATAGGTTTGTTGAAATAATTACAAGCAATAACAATAAAATTTTTTTCATTTTAATCCTCAAGATGTAGATCAGGAGAAACACTCAATTCAAATGCCATTAATTAAGTTGAATTTTTTTTAATTAACAGCCTTGAAAAATGATTGGTGTAGCAGTGAATCTACAACAACGCAATTCACTGTACACTTTTGAAGAGTAAAATTTAATGCGCAGAATTGATTTGTTTAACCGTTATATCCCCATTTGCGTTTATTGGCTTCCACCTGTTCGGGTGTTGGTATTGGTTCATCAGGATCGCGCTTGGGGACAAATCTTTCTTTATTCACTATTCTTGCGTTAAGTTCTATATCATCTTTAAAAATATCAGGAACCATATCTTCTTCAAATATTGCTTCCCACGGGCATTCGGGTACACATGCATTGCAATCAATACATTCATCCGGATCAATCAACAACATATTTTTAGGTATAGTAGGATCATCACCGCTGTACTCATAAATGCAATCAACTGGGCAAACCTGTGTGCACGCAATATCTTTGCAATCCAGGCAGAGTTTGGTAATAACGTAAGCCATTTATTACTCCAAATATTTTATGATCGTGTATTAAATTAGCTTCCGGAAAAACTAAAAACCGGAAGCTTTAAAAGCATTTCAAAGTTATATTAAAATGTGTATCTAATCAACATCATTAAACAATAGTTGAATTACACAAAACTTTTTATTCAACTGTTACAACTGCAGTTGGTTCACTTTCATTCTGCAGCCTGTCCAGTGAAGTAACAACATATGTAAATGCATCATCATCAATTTTTACTGATCTGTCTCTGAAAGAATTTCTTCTTGTTCTTATTATATCCAGAATTTTTGCCGGGTTATTAATATTAACTTCTTCATCTGAATTAAACTTATAAATCACAAATTGTTTTACTTCATCATCATCATCTTCAAGTTCCCACTTTAACGTAATGCCAGATGAATCTTTTTCTCCCGTAAGATTAACCGGTGCAGGCGGCGGAACATTCTCCTTCCAGCTCATTAAAGGAACGAGAGCGGGATATTTGTAAATAGATGATTTTAATGTATCTGCAAATCCGCCAACATTATTTGAAACCGATTTCCCGCTGAAGAAAATTGAACCATGAACGTTTTCAGTTGCTCTGTTCATTCTTATCTGATTACCAATTTCAGATTTATCCTTCCACGATCTTCCAAAGAATCTGCTTGAGTATTGTCCGATATAAAGATGCCTGTCTTCAGTAACTGAAGCCCACCATGGAAGCAATGCTTTATAATCAGCAACATCTTTTCCAATTTCCCAGTAAAGCTGCGGTGTAATATAATCTACTGTTTTATCTTTTATCCACGTTAGCGGATCACAATACAAAATATCATAAGAACTAAAACCATTTGTTCCGGCGTAATGATTTTGCACAATTCCAAACGGGCTAATTCCAAATTTAACATACGGTTTAATTGCTTTTATAGAATCA
>Ga0079224_100003305_pt1 | contig 20261 bp, 22 predicted proteins | sample Stecom2015_FD_80414 | JGI IMG/M metagenome (GOLD analysis project Ga0079224, IMG submission 80414) | Agricultural soil microbial communities from Utah to study Nitrogen management - Steer compost 2015 | ecosystem: Environmental > Terrestrial > Soil > Agricultural land | place: USA: Utah...
CCTTGATGTGCCCGCGCGCGACGTCGTCTTGGTGGAAGATACTTTACGCAACTTGCAGGCCGCTCACCAACTGGGCATGCGTACCATCCATATTTTCCACCCGGGCACACCGTTTTCGTCGCACTACCGAGGGCGCGCACCGTACGTGGATATCCGTGTCAATTCGCTGGGGCAGCTGTTGCAGGTACCGGCCGCGTGGCGCATACTGGGCAACCAGGATCACGCCTGAAACGAATGGTGCTCCATTCCATCGTAAGCGCATCCAGACAAAGCAGACGGCCCACCAGGGGCTTACCCATGCCCGTCAGTACTTTGATGGCCTCGGCGGCCTGGGTACTGCCCACAATACCTACCAGAGGGCCCAGTACCCCCGTTGTGGCACAGCGTAGCTCCTGGACGTCATCGGCCTCGGGAAACAGACAGTGGTAACACGGCGCGTCGGCGTCGCGCATATCAAACACACTGATTTGCCCTGAAAACCGGATGGCCGCCCCCGACACCAATGGCTTCCCATGCTGCACGCACGCCCGGTTAACCGCATGTCGCGTCGCGAAATTATCGCAGCAGTCCAGCACCACATCGGCCTGGCGCACCTGTTGCGACAGTGCCTCGCCGTCAAGGCGCTGCACCAAAGGCTCGATACGGATATGCGGGTTGATGGCTTCCAGTGTCTGCTGGCCCGACGTGGCCTTGGGCTGGTCGACACGCGCGGTGGTATGCAGAATTTGACGCTGCAGGTTGGACACGTCGACCACGTCGTCGTCAGCAAGCACGATATGACCCACCCCGGCCGAGGCCAGGTACAGCGCCGCAGGGGAACCCAGGCCGCCGGCGCCGACAATCAGTACCCGGCTGCCCAAAAGCTTTTCTTGTCCTTCGATGCCAAACTCGTCCAGCAAAATATGCCGGGCGTAACGCATCAGCTGTTCATCATTCATTACCGATTCGCTGCAAACCTTCGGGTGTAACACGGTAGCGTTCGACCGCATCGTCCGTGGTAGGTGCCCGGTTCTCGGGTGCAGGGCTAGTCAGTGGACTTTTTTTTTCTGCCGTGTCGGTGTGGACGACCTGCTTGGGATCATTTCGCTTCACGGGCCGCCCTTCCAGGTGATTGATAGCCTGCTGAAGCTGGAAATCATCATCACCACCGAACTCGAACATGGCCGGCTGCGTTTCAGGGTCGGGCTCCGGGTCGATCACTTCGTCATCGGGCGACACCACTTCAGGGACTGCGCCGTTCAGAAGATGCCGCTGCAAATCGCCCTCGCGAGGCAGACGGAACAGGTTGCCCTGAGGGGTATCGTCAACAATGATGTCGGGTTCGACACCGGTTACCTGAATAGACCGTCCCTTGGGCGTATAGTACAACGCGGTTGTGAGCTTGATGCCGGTGTCTTCGCCGAGCGGAAGCACACTTTGAACCGAGCCCTTGCCGAAGGTGCGGTTGCCAATTACGGTGGCACGTCCGTAATCTTGCAAGGCGCCCGCGACGATTTCAGAGGCTGATGCCGACCCCACGTTTACCAACACCACCATAGGTACTGTTTCGGCCCAGCTGGCCACCGTGCCGGCAGGGCTATTGTTGCCGGACAAGGGCCGCTGCAAGTGTTGCTGTGCTGCACTGCTGCGCCGCGCGAAGTATTCGCGGTTTGCTGAAGGGATGCGACCTTTGGTGGACACCACCAAACCACCCCCTTCCATGAACATGGACGACACGCCGATGGCGCTGTCGAGCAGCCCGCCGGGGTCGTTTCGCAAGTCCAGAACCAGCGCACGGGCACCCTGCCTGGCCAAATCGGCAACATGCCGCGCCAGGTCGGCTTCGGTTCGTTCTTGAAATTGGGCGATGCGAATATAGGCGATGTCGTTTTCGAGCATTTTGGCCCGCACACTGCGTACCTGGATGTGATCGCGAACAATGGGGATCACAAGCGGTTTGTCGCGACCCTGACGCTGGATGGTGAGCACAATAGAGGTTTTGGGCTCGCCACGCATGCGCTTGACGGCTTCACTGAGCGACATGCCCTTGGTGGGTTCGCCGTCGATGTGGGTGATGAGGTCGCCAGACATGATGCCGGCACGAGCCGCCGGAGTGTCTTCGATGGGCGCAATTACCTTGGGCATGCCATCTTCGCTACCGATTTCAATACCCAAACCGCCAAAGCCCCCTTGCGTGATGCTTTCCATTTCCTTGAATGCTTCGGCATCAAGGTAGGCAGAGTGAGGGTCGAGCTCGCTGAACAGGCCGCGAATGGCGTCCTGAATCAATTGCTCGTCGGAAACGGGCTCTACGTAGCTGCTTTTGATAGCGGAAAACACATTGGCAAACTGCTGCAAGTCGCGCAAGGGCAAGGGCTCGCCACGCTGGGCCACGGCTGTGATGCCCAAGCTGACAAGCAAACCGCCCAAGGCGCCCAGTAGTACCAAACTTAAACCGCCGAACCTGCGAGTGCTCATGCACATTCCTGGAGTTGTTTGTAGTGACCGGTTGACGCAACACGTGCCGGTGTGTCAGGCAAATAGTAACGAAATTACGGCCGCAACCAAAGTAGTGGGTTTACCGGCTTACCCTGATAGCGGATCTCGAAATAGAGACCGGGCTCGACCTGGCCACCCGTGGCCCCCACGGCGGCCAGAACATCACCTGCTCCGACCGGATCGCCAACCTCTTTCAGCAGACTCTGATTGTACGCGTAGACACTCATGTATTGGTTGCCATGGTCGACGATCATGATATTACCAAAGCCTCCCAACCAACCGGCATACGCGACACGACCGGATGCAATGGCCCGGACATGCGCGCCCTCGGGCGCGCGGATGACGACGCCGCGCCAGATGCCACCGTCGGGGCGTTCGGCCCCGAAACGGCCCAGCACCTCGCCGTCAAGCGGACGGGGCAATCCTTTGCTGAGCCCCGTCATGGCTCCCGGCTGGCCCGCACCGGGCACTTCACCACGCAATGTTCGGGCTTCTTTACGACGCGCCTCGGCCGCGCGATCGGCCTCTTGGGCTTCGGCACGGGCGCGCTCAACCTGCATACGCGCTTGAGCGGCTTCACGCTCCAGGCGCTCACGTTCAGCCTGTTCGCGGGCTTCACGTGCTGCTTGTTCGGCAGCGCGTGCGCGTTCTTGCTCTTGCTCAAGGGCTTTTTGCCGGGCCAACGCCGCTTCGCGTGCCTGCTCGGCCTGACGACGTGCCTCCGCTAACCGTTCCTCTTCTGCCTTTCGGGCCAGCTCGGCCTGCCGCGCAATTTCGGCCTCGATATCGCGGATCAGGTTGCCCAGGCGGGTTTCGTCGGCAGCCAGTTGCTTGGCATGGCCCCGCTGCTCGTTCAGGGCCGTCTCGATGCGCTGCAATACGATCTGACGTTCCTGTTTTTGTTTTTGCAGGGCGTCGCGACGTTGCACGGTCTGACGTTCTAATTCAGCAATTTCCTCGCTCTTTTCGCGGGTACGCTGCTGCAAGTGCTCAAGATGTTGAACGGCTTCATTGACGTCACGCACGGCCTGCGCCTGGGCCTCGGCCACATACCCTAAATAGCGAAGATCACGGCCAATGGTATGTGGATCGTCACCCGAAAGAAGCGCCATCCACGGCGAAAGACCACTGGTGTACTGTGCGCGCAGCTGATTGCCCAGCTCGCGTCGGCGTTCGGCAAGGTTTTGTTGCCCGCGCTGTGTTTGGGCCTGCAATTCGGCCAGTTCGTTCTCGAGCTGCGTTGCTTGATCGTTCAAGCGTGCCAGCTCGCGGCTAATGTCCGAGATGGCAGATTCGGATTCGCGCAGCGCCGTATCGGCGGCCTTGCGCGACGCCTCTTGTTGCTCGATTTGATCTTGAAGAATTTTGATGCGGGCGCGCAGCTCGGCTTGCTGTTGGCGCGCCTGATCCTGGCGCGCGGCCAAGTGGGCGTCGGGCGCAGCGAAAAGCTGGCCTGCGCACACCAGAAGAGCACCGGCCAGCGCGCCGCGCTTCATCCCTGCTTGGCCTTGCCCTGAGCGATCACAGCCGCCGTGGCCGCTTCAATTTCGGCGGGATCGGCCAGGTAGTAATGCTTGATGGGCTTCAGATTTTCGTCGAGCTCGTAAACCAGCGGCTGCCCGGTGGGAATATTCACCTTGGCGATATCCTCGTCGGAAATCTCGTCGATGATCTTGATAAGCGCACGCAAGCTGTTGCCGTGCGCCGCGATCAACACACGACGACCCGAGCGAACCGCAGGCGCAATGGATTCTTTCCAGAACGGCAATACGCGCGCAACGGTGTCTTTAAGGCACTCGGTGGACGGCAGGCTATCCGGATCCAGTCGCGCGTAGCGGCTGTCAAAGCGCGGATGGCGTGGATCGTCCAGCGCGATCGGGTCGGGTGCGATGTCGTACGCACGACGCCAGATAAGCACTTGCTCATCGCCATATTGGGCGGCCGTTTCGGCTTTGTTCAGGCCTTGCAGGGCGCCGTAATGGCGCTCGTTGAGCCGCCAGCTATAGCCTAGCGGTGTATGCATGGCATCCATGGTATCCAGCGCAATCCAAAGAGTGCGAATGGCGCGCTTCAGTACTGAACTGAACGCCAGGTCGAATTGATACCCTTTTTCTTTCAGCAATTCGCCGGCACGCCGAGCCTGCTCGCGTCCGGTTTCGGTCAGGTCGACATCTGCCCACCCAGTGAAACGGTTTTCCAGGTTCCACTGGCTTTCGCCGTGGCGCATCAGAACAAGTTTATACATGATAAAAATCGCCTAAAAGTTGAAAACTGCAGTCCATTTTATAATTGTATGATTCAGACCTTCTTTAAAGGGATATTCGGGAACCATCGTGGACTTTCTACTTCAGCAGAACAATATTCTCCTTGTGATCATCGCCGTGGTATCGGGGGCGATGCTGATCATGCACTCGGTGCGTCGTGGCAAGGGCGGCGCCCAGCTTAGCGTCCAGGACGCCATCCAGCTTGCCAACCGTCAGCATGGCATTTTCGTCGATATCCGCAGCGCTGACCAGTTCAAGACCGGCTCGGTCCCACAGGCACGGAACATCCCCGGTGACGAGCTCGAGGCCAAGGCTGACTCGCTACCCAAAAGCAAACCTATTATCCTCGTTTGCGACAACGGAACACGTACGGGCCCCGCCGCCGGTACGCTGCGCAAGCTGGGTTTCGAACAAGTCTTCAGCATGCAGGGCGGCTTGCGCAGCTGGACACAGGAAGGTCTGCCGCTGTCCAAAAAGGGCTAATTTGGCGCCCACTGCATTTGACAGACCAACAGGAAGGAATTTATGGCTAAAGTAACCATGTACACCACCGCGGTATGCCCGTTTTGCGTACGCGCCGAAATGTTGCTCAAACAACGGGGGGTCAATGAAATCAACAAAATCCGCATCGACCTGGATGCCCAGGAGCGCGCTGCTATGATGGAGCGCACCGGTCGACGTACCGTGCCGCAAATCTATATTGGTGACACCCACGTCGGGGGTTACGACGAGCTCGCCGCGCTCGACCGCGAAGGCAAGCTTATTCCCCTGCTCGAAGGGGAACCCTCTTAATTACGTTTTATACAACAGGAAACCCAATGGCCGAGAACCAAGCCAACAGCCAAGCCGGCAATCAGGATCAAAGCAACAGCCCCAGCTTCAGCCTTCAGCGTACCTACGTGAAAGACCTGTCGCTCGAAATGCCCAACGCCCCGGAAATTTTGCTCGAGCAAGAAACGCCCAAAGTCGAGGTCTCCCTCAACGTAGGCGCCAAGCGTCTGGCAGAAACGGTGTTTGAAGCTACCGTAACCACTACGGTTACCACCCGCATCAACGACAAGGTTCTGTATCTGGTCGAGGCCACCCAGGCCGGCATTTTTGAAGCGGCCAACATCCCCGACGAGCAGCTTGACCCGCTGATCGGCATTGTTTGCCCGACCATGCTGTACCCCTATCTGCGCGCCAACGTTGCCGACGCCATTACGCGTACATCGCTGCCTGCTCTGCACCTTGCCGAAGTCAACTTCCAGGCACTGTACGAACAGCGTCGCGCTGAAGCCGCACAGCAGCAGGGCGAACAAGGTCAGCAAGAAGAATCTGACCTCATCCTGCCGCCTGGCGTTAACCGCTAAGCCTCACCGGAGCCCTCATGAGCGCGCCGCAACCGGACTTGCACGTTGCCGTGCTGGGTGCGGGAAGCTGGGGCACGGCGCTGGCCGTGCTGGCCAGCCGCCAGCACGACACGCTGTTGTGGGCGCGCAATCCTGACACAGCCGATGCCATCAACACGCTTCACGAAAACAAGCCTTACCTGGCTGGCATCAGCTTGCCCCCGGCGTTGCGGGCCACCGCGCACTTCGACCAGGCCTTGCGCCATGTGCAAACGCCGTCGGTCACTTCGGGGTTGATTATTCTGGGCGTACCGGTGTCGGCCCTGGAAGAAACGTGTCGCCGGCTGTCTGAACGCTTACCGTGCGATGACACGGTTTCACGCCTCAGCGTAGTGTGGACATGCAAAGGCCTGCATCCACAAACCAGTCAACTTGCCCACCAAACGGTGCAATCTCAACTGGACGCGCATGCCAGACACGGGCTGGGCCTGGGTGTGCTATCCGGGCCATCATTTGCACATGAAGTGGCCCAGGGCCTTCCCGTTGCGCTCACCATTGCCACGCATAACCTCGCCACCATCGATCGCACCACCCGTGCCCTGCACGGCGAAGCCGCACGCATTTATTCCAGCGATGACATTATCGGGGTCGAAATTGGCGGCGCACTTAAAAACATTATGGCGATTGCGTGCGGCATTTCCGACGGTCTTAAACTGGGCAACAATGCACGCGCCGCCCTTATTACCCGCGGGCTGGCCGAAATCCAGCGTCTTGGGCTGGCTCTGGGCGGACGCGCCGATACCTTTGCCGGGTTAACTGGCCTGGGTGATCTGGTGCTTACCGCCACCGGCGATTTGTCCCGTAACCGGCAAGTGGGCCTGGCCATAGGGCAAGGCCGGAAACTTGATGACATTTTGGCCAATGGCATGACGGCGGAGGGCGTTCGTTGTGTACGGGCTGCGCTAGAACTCGGCCAGCGTCTGGGTGTAGATCTGCCCATTACCGACGCTGTCTACCAGGTGTTGTTCAATGGGTTGGCCCCCCATGAGGCCGTCGCCCGCCTACTGGCCCGCGATGCCAAACCGGAAACCAGCACCGCTTTCTTGCCGCAGGCATAGCCGCTACGCACATCCAGAGGCCAGGTCTGCCGTCATTTACATAGCGCCACACCACCGGCCATGGTTACTGGCCACCGGCATAACCGCACTGGCGCCAGGCCTCAAATACCGTCACCGCCACCGCGTTGGAAAGATTTAAACTGCGCTGCCCGGGCCGCATCGGCAAGCGCAAGCGATTTTCGGGGGCAAAGTGTGCCAACTGCGCCGAACTCAACCCGGCGGTTTCACACCCAAACACAAAAACATCACCCGCCTGAAATGGAACGTGGCTAAACAAACGCGGCGTTTTGGTAGACATGGCAAAACAACGGTCCGGGGTGGCGCCGGTTGCGGCCAGTGCCTGCTCCAGGTTTTCATGCACCTGCATCCGCGCCCATTCATGGTAGTCTAGCCCCGCTCGACGCAGCTTGGCGTCGTCCAGCCTGAAGCCCAGCGGTTTTACAAGATGAAGCTGCGCGCCGGTGTTGGCAGCAAGACGAATAACATTGCCGGTATTGGGTGGTATTTCGGGCGATACCAAAATGATGTGAAACATAGAGCGGGGAAATCAGACAAGGGTCAGCCATGGCGGCGCTGGGTGCGGGCCAGCACAAGCCCGTGCACCGAGGCCGCGCCGCCACGTTTTAACATTCGTGCAATGCTGTGCATAGTACTACCTGTGGTCAGCACATCGTCAACGATCGCAATGTGCGCCCCCTGCACGTTGCCCGCAAGGTGGTACAAGCGCGCGGTGGCCATCAACCGGGCCTCGCGCCCCAGCGTGGCCTGCTTGACGCCGTCGGTAACCCGCCGCACCAACGACGGACGGTAAGCCATCTTCAGACGACGCGCCAGCAAACGCGCCACGTCGGCCGCGGGGTTGAACCCACGTTGGCGGATTGAGCGCGCGCTGGCGGGCACCGGCACCAGCCACAAATTTACCGGTAAATCCGGCCAGGCCGAAGCGATCGCATTGGCCAGCAAGTTGGTCAGCAAGGGGACGTCGGTGAAGCGGCGCTGCGCCTTGAGCCGATGTATAAGCAAGCTGGCAGGGGCATCGTAGTCAAACGCGGCAATCACGCGATCGAACGAGCCAAGCGTGACGAGGCAGTCCGGGCATGTCTCTTGCGGGTGCAGTACCAACGCGCAGCGTGCGCAGCGCACCCCGTTTCCCTGCTTGCCCTGCACCATGTCGTGACATAGGCGGCACAGCCCCGCTCCGCGTGCGGTCATTCCACACAACGCGCAGGGCATGGGCAGTAGGCCTCGCCATGGCGTCGGGGGCGGCACGCCGACTGGCCCTTCTACGCGCCGCATCCGCCAACGCTTTAATTCGCACAACGTCCGCAGATGGGCCATAATGGAATCCTTGCAGTTAAATCTGCATCTCATCACAGCACGCGCTATTGCGCCACAGCCACCCAGACGTTTATGTCCCAGCTTGCCCCGCTACGCCTTAATCCAGACCACGTCATGCAGCAATTTGCACGGCGCAACCCCCTGGACCCGGCACAGTTCTTATATGGCGAAATTGCCCAGCGTATGTTGCAACGGCTCAGCTACATCCGCATTCAGCCAGGCGCCATTCTGGATGCGGGCTGCGGCAACGCCCACGCACTGGAGCCGCTTCGCGCCCAATATCCAGACCTGGACTACATCGGGCTCGACTTCTGCGCTCCCCTGCTGGAAACCGCCCGCCAACGGTATGCGGCCCGGCCGGGCCTATGGCAGCGTCTGCGCAACAAGCCCACTCCGCCGGTCAACTTTGTGCTGGCCGACATGGCCACCACGGGCCTGGATGCCGAAAGTATTGACTTGGTGTGGTCAAACATGGCGCTGCACTGGCACCCGGAACCCCACCGCGTCATTGCGGAGTGGCGCCGCCTGCTTCGCCCCGGTATGCTGGCCATGTTTTCAAGCCTTGGGCCCGGTTCGCTGGCCGAACTGCGCCAGGCCATTCGCGACGCCCAGTTGGACACCGACATTCCGCAGTTTGTGGATATGCACGATTACGGCGACTTGCTGCTTGAACATGGCTTCCAGGATCCCGTAATGGATCAGGAAGTCATTACTCTTACCTATCGGTCGGCTGAAAAATTACTACAAGACATACGCCTGCTGGGTGGCAACCCCAGCATGGATCGGCGTGCCGGGTTGCCTGGGCGTGCTTGGCGGCAACGTCTGCTGGACAGCCTTGAACGGCAGCGTCATATGGACGGCACCATACACCTTACAGTTGAAGTGGCGTACGGCCATGCCTGGCGCGCGGCAGCACACCGCACGGCATCCGGTGAAACAAAAATTTCGATCAGCAGTATTGGCCGAGCCAACCGCGGCGGCACACCCCCGTCGTCATCGGGCACCGCGGGCTCTAATTAGCGTGGCGTATGTATAGTACCGGCCACGGTATGCGCCGGTTTAGCGCTGGTTACGGCGTCGGGCCGAGGCATCAATACCCAACTGTTTAAGTTTTCGGTACAGATGCGTGCGTTCCAGCCCGGTACGTTCCGAAACGCGTGTCATGCTGTAGTTTTCGCGCGCCAGGTGATATTCAAAATACACCCGTTCGAATTCGTCGCGTGCTTCACGCAAAGGCTGGTCAAGGGATATACCGCCCACCATGGAGCCGTCGTTCTCGGCAGCCGGCGCATTGGTATCCGCCTTGGGTGCCGGTGCGGACGGCGCTGCCGCCGGCGCCGGGCGCGGTGTCTCGTGGCTGGGGGTGGTAACCAGAGGCTCGCCACGGGCAGCGGCAAGCATGGCGGGCGACACCACTGGTCGTGCCAAGCCTGACTCGACCGCTTTAAGCAGCTTTTGCAATGTGATTGGTTTTTCCAGGAAATCGACGGCGCCAATGCGTGTGGCTTCCACGGCGGTGTCGACCGTGGCATGCCCGCTCATCATGATGACCGGCATATCCAGCAACCCCTGCGAGCTCCATTCTTTCAGCAAACTGACCCCGTCGGTGTCTGGCATCCAGATATCCAGCAACACCAGATCGGGCCGCGAGCGCAACCGGGCAGCGCGCGCTTGCGCAGCGTTTTCTGCGAGTTCTATCGTATGCCCTTCGTCATACAGGATTTCCGATAAAAGTTCGCGAATACCAATTTCATCATCGACAACCAGAATTCTGGCCATATAGCCTCACTTATAGTTCTTGCCTGTTACCGCTTGCCGGCACGGCATCGGTGTTGCTGGTGGCGGGTTCAAGCCGGGTAAGGAGAATTGAAACCCGTGCGCCGCCATCGCGGCGATTTGCCACATCGATGCGCCCGTCGTGTTCTTCAACAATTTTTTTGACTATAGCAAGCCCAAGCCCCGTTCCGGTCGACTTGGTCGTGACATAGGGCTCGAAAACCCGGGTCAGTACCTGTGGCGCAAACCCCGACCCATTATCCGATACTGTCAGGCGTGCGGCAAGCTGGTTGCCGTCGCCATTGCCCCCGGACGACGTCAAGGTAGTGGTGACCCACACTTGTGCTCCGTCGTCAGGGTTTTCCCGCTCGGCGGCGTCGCACGCGTTAACGAGCAAATTATGAATCACCTGGCGCAACTGCGTGGGATCCCCCTGCACCCATGGAATAGATTCGTCCAATGACACATGAAGGTGCACAGCATGCTCGCGACTATGCACCATGCCATCCACCGGATCCCAGCCGTACAACAAGAGCACATCGGACACCAGCTCATTGATATTGACACGCTGCATCTGTGCCGGCGGCGTACGGGCGTACTCGCGGAAATCGTCCACCATCTGCTTGAGGGACGCCACCTGGTTCACGATGGTGGTGGTCGCACGTTCGAGCATAGCCGCATCCTTCTCATCCAACCGCGGCGCCAGCTTCATGGACAGCCGTTCAGCGGACAGTTGAATTGGTGTGAGCGGGTTCTTGATCTCGTGGGCAAGCCGACGTGCCACTTCACCCCAGGCCACGGCGCGGTTGGCAGAAATCACTTCACTGATGTCGTCAAACACGACCAGATAACCGTTGCCCCGCCCGTCCACCTGCAAATGCGTACCGCGTGCCAGCAAGGTTACGATATGGCGTTTGGATTCATTATCGGAAGCCGGCTCGCGTTCGAGCTCAAACTGCTGCTGCCAGTATGGCCGCTCAGAGCCCACGGCCATGTGCTCGGCAAACGATTCACGAATCCGTTGGGCAAGGGCCACCGCCCCCTCGACGGTTTCAAGGGGACGCCCTTTTACCATACGCAAATCGACATTCAGAATCGACTGCGCCCCTTGGTTGAACATGGTTACCCGAAAGCTTTCATCAAACACCAGCACGCCCGACGAAAGATGGCTGAGCACCGATTCCAGATAAATATTGGAACGCTCCAGTTCGTGCCGGTTGGACTCGACCATGCGGCGCGCTTCGTCCAGCTGGCGGGTCATGGCATTGAAAGAGCGTGTCAGCTGCCCGATTTCATCTTTCACGGGAGGTTCCGGCAAGGGCCGGTAATCACCAACCCCCACCGCCTGCGTACCGGCAGCCAGCGCGAGTAGTGGGCGCACCAACCGGCGTGAGACGGCCAGCGCCACCACCACGGCCGCAAAAACCGCAAGAATCAACGCCAGCGTCAGCGTAATGCCATACAGTTTGCGCAGGCCCAGCCGCGAGAGCGCCAGCTCTTGATAGTCGCGAAAGCCTTGCTGCACCTGGTTGGCGTTGTGCGCGATCGAATCGGGCACGGGCTGGATCACCTGCAGCCAGCGCGCATCAGACGATTTACCAAGCATGGCAGCCAGCGGGTCGGCGGGATTGATCGGCAACACCACCCGCAAGAAAAGCCCGCGGCCCGGGGATGCAGCATCCTGAAAGTCGTCGGCTTCGGCCGCACTATAGGCGCTGGCCACACGCAGTTGGTTCATGACGTTCGGCGGCGGCAAGTCGGGCAGCAAACCGCCAAATTCCGAGGATGAAAACGCCACCAATCGTCCGTTGGAGGTAAACACCATGGCCTCGGCCACGTCCTTGGCCTCGCGCAGTCGAGTCAGCTGGTAGGGCATTTCGGTTTCGCTGCTGCGCTCAAGCTGCATGCTCATGTCGCGCGCCCTGACCGTCAGTTCACTTAATTGCGAATCCAGTGCAGCCCGGCCCAGATTCAGCCCGGCCTCAAGGGCACTATCGACCCGAACGTTAAACCACGACTCGATCGAGCGCGACATGAACTCGACCGACAGCACATAGATAAGTGCGCCCGGCAGGATACCGATCAATGTGAAAAAAACAGCGAACCGCGCGGTCAGACGCGCGCCAAATTGACGGCGCCGGACCTGGCGTGCCAAACGGCCAAACAAGGCGCCGACCCATACGATCAGGGCAACGGCCAGAATCCCGTTGAGCACCAGCAACAGATCGTAGTAATGCGCGTAACGCGATGCGTTGCCGGTAGACCAAACCAGCAGGCCGAGTAACGCCACAGCACTGACGGCGGCAACCGCCAGCGCAAAACGAGAAGCCCAGCGTATCAGGGCCTGGGCTCGCCGACCGAGATCGAAAAAGAGAAATCTTTCCATGGTGTCGCTAAGGACCAAGCACTGCTGTTTAGGGCATCAACCTGAAACGGCCGCGCCAGCAAGGACGTGTCCAGGCGCAGCCGCAACCGGCCATAATAGGTGTCGTCATAAGTGAAATCACGCAGATCGGCCACATCCCAGCCCCGAATTTTGGTGACCCGGGCCAAGGCATCGTCCAATGACGCCTCGGGCAGGGACAACTCCCCCGTACCCACGCGCCACTGACCTGTCAGGGCGTTGTACACAATGCGCCAGGTAAGTTGTTCTTTCGTCACGGTTTTATCAAACCACCACCAGCGCTTGGACACAATTTCGAGGTCAGCCGTGAAATAAAGCGGCACACCGCGCTGCACCACATTACGCAAGTCGCCATCGAGCTGAAGCTGCACATCGGCGTCGATGTACAGCCGGCCGTCGCGGGCCACAGGATCGACCCGCAGCACCTGCGCTTCATTATCGGCCAGGCTGCCGGGAGCGCTGACTGCCATCGAAACACACAGGACGAGGAAAAACAGAATTCGGAGCATTGCCGCCTGTCCAGATTGCTTGCTGTCCATCAAGAAGGTTCAGGACCGGGGTTAGCCTTGGCGAACAGCGCATAAAAGAAGCCGTCGCCGACCGGACCGTCTGCATGGGGCAAGGGTAACACTTGGCCAGGAGCAGGCAAGCGCACGGCGTCACCGTGACGCTTCGCGAACGCGGCCGCCTGTTGCTCACCTTCTTGTGGAAATATCGAACACGTCACATACAGGAAATGGCCACCCGGTCGTAATGTACCCCACAGTGCGTCGACGATGCGGCGTTGCAACGCCGCCGTTTGCAATACATCGGACTTGCGGCGGAGCCAGCGGATATCGGGATTGCGACGTACAACGCCCGATGCAGTACATGGCACATCGGCCAAAATGGCATCGAAGGGCTCGCCATCCCACCATTGTTCGGGCTTTGCAGCATCTGCACACAAGAGCTCGACCGTCGAGCCACTCAAGCCCAGCCGGTCAAGGTTTTCTTGCACCCGCTGCAGGCGCGAGGCATCCGCATCAAGCGCAAGCAACCGGAGGTTAGCCTGCTCAAGCAGATGGGCCGTTTTGCCTCCCGGCGCCGCGCATGCGTCCAGCACCCGCATGCCGGACTCAAGGGGCAGCAATGCACCGGCGCGCTGCGCAGAAAGGTCTTGGACCGACCACCACCCTTGCTGGAAACCAGGCAGGGCCTGTACCGGACGCGGCTCCGGCAGCCAAACCGCGTGACCATTCAATGCGCGGGCGTCAATGCCGGCCTGGTCAAACGCGTTGATCACATCATGCATCGTTGTCCGGCGCTGGTTTACGCGCAACACCAAAGGGCCTGGCACATTGCCGGCGTGCAAGATATCTTGCCACTGCCGGGGCCATGCGTTGCGCACGGCAGAAATCCACCAATGCGGGTAGTTCCACACGGCTTCGTCATTGTTGGCCACGTACGCTTGCAGGGCATCGTGCTGACGAATGAAATTGCGCAGTGTGCCGTTCAGCAAACCCCGGTAGCGCTGCGACGTGCGGGGCAACGCATTGACGGCCTGATCGACCACCGTGTGCACCGCGTACACGGGCGTACCACGGGCCGGGGCGGAGCCATCGGCCTGCTCACGCTCGCCCTTGATGGCCGCATCCAGCAACGCCAGGGCCACCAACAGCAAGCTGTTGACCAGCTTGTCGCCCGGTGGACGCGCCACCAACCGGGCCTGGACGGCACGAGCAAAGCCCAAGCGACGCATGACGTGAAAACTGATGGCCTGGGCCGACGGACGCAATGCCACCTCGATAGTTGCCAGGCAATCGGACAATGATCGTCCCGCCAACACACCCTGCACGCACTGCGCCGCAGCCAGGATGCTGGCAGACAAGGCCACGCGATTGGGCCCAGGAGGGTGTGCAACACGGCCGACACGCTTGGCAGGCATAGTCAAGGTTCCGGTTTGCGCCATACGGTGACCAGCCAAGGCTGCTGTTCGCGCGGCAGACCGTCGGGGCGATAATAATGTTCCAGCTCAATAAACCCCGCGGCGCGCACTAATTGGCTCCAGCGGGGGTAATCGTACCAAGTGCCATAGCGTTCACCTTGCCAGCCCTCCTCGTTATTGCCGCGTGGGTTCGAACAACACAAGACGCCACCCGGTTTCAGCGCATGGAACAAGCGCGTCAGCACGTCTGGAGCGTGGCGACTGGGCACATGAAACAACGACGCATTGGCAAATACGCCATCAAAATAGCCGGACGGCAGGTCAAGATCCAGGAGATCCTGGTGCCAGACCTCGCATCCACTATTTTCGCGAGCCATGGCCACAAACTCTGCCGAACCGTCCACACCAATGGCGCGGTGCCCCCGTTGGGTGAAATCCACCAAGTCGCGCCCGGGCCCACAGCCGAGATCCAGAATATTCAGCGGTGGCGGCGCCGAAATATGGCGCAACAAGGCATCAATGTTCTGGCTGACGTCATGGTCCCACGTGCCTTCAGCAAAACGCTGCGCCGTGCGTGAATAATGGCTTAACGTAATACGGGACGCTTCGCGGGCGTCATTGTCGGGCACACCGGAGTCGTGCCGGCTCATGGGGCCCAGCCTTGCACAAAGGCATCCACGGGCTGGCGACGCCCTCCCGGACGCTGCAACTCAAGCAGCCGCAACACCCCTGCACCCGTTTGCACGTCAATGCCGTCCCGCGACGCCTGGATAACCTCGCCGGGCTGGGGCCCCGCGGCCTCGGGTTTGCGATCGGCATCCTGCGCCTGCGCTCGCCACACCTTGACCGGGCCGTCAATGCCGGCCAACGTCATGGTTGCTCCCGGAAATGGGTTGAAAGCGCGGATGTAGCGTTCGAGCTGCGGGGCCGGCTGTGAAAAATCAAGCGCCGCCTCGGCACGCGAAAGCTTTTCAGCATAAGTGACACCGGTTTCAGGCTGTGGTGTAGCAGGCAGCGGGCCACTTTGCAGCGCGTGCAGGGCGTGCACAATGGCTTGCGCGCCCACGTCGGCCAGTTCGTCATGCAGCGTGCCACTAGTGTGCTGTGCGGTAATGGGCACTTCCCGGATAAGCACCATATCGCCCGTATCCAGGCCCTCGTCCATTTGCATGATAGTAATGCCGGTTTGGGTGTCGCCAGCCTGAATGGCCCGGTGGATTGGGGCGGCTCCGCGCCAGCGCGGCAACAGGCTGGCATGGATATTCAGGCAACCGTGGGCGGGCAGCGTCAGTACCCATTGGGGCAATATAAGGCCATAGGCGGCCACCACCATCACATCGGGCCGCGCCTGCTCAAGCGCTTGTCGGGCGTCGGCGGCATCGTCAGGGTACTTGCCATCAAGCCGCAGGCTGCGCGGCTGGCACACGGGGATACCCGCCTGCTGGGCCCGCTGCTTTACGGGACTGGCAGTAAGGCGCATGCCCCGCCCGGCTGGACGATCGGGCTGGGTCAGCACCAGGGGAACCGTATATCCGGCATCAAGAATGGCGTCCAGCGCCTGCTTGGCAAACTGGGGGGTTCCGGCAAAAACAACTCGCATCAAGGCATCCGGCACGTCAGACTTTAACGGTTTCACGTTCACGCTGCTCGCGCACACGTTCGCGTTCACGTTTACGCAAGCGCGTGCGGATACGCTCTTGCTTCAGCCGTGACAGGTATTCGACAAACACCTTACCATCCAAATGGTCAATCTCGTGCTGTATGCACACGGCCAGCAAGCCCTCGGCGTCAAGCTCGAACTCTTTGCCGTGTTCGTCCAGCGCGCGGACACGAATGCGCGCGGCGCGCTCGACTTCGTCGTAGATTTCAGGAACGGACAGGCAGCCCTCTTCAAACACCTGCTTTTCATCGCTTTTCCAGATGATTTCGGGGTTGATCAGCACCAGCAGGTCGTCCCCTTCTTCGGAAACGTCGATCACGATGACGCGTTCGTGAACATCGACCTGTGTTGCGGCCAACCCGATGCCGGGTGCGGCATACATCGTTTCCGCCATATCGCGAACCAGCGTGCGGATACGATCATCGACCTCGGTTACCGGGGCCGCGGTCTTATGCAAACGTGGGTCCGGATAACGAAGAATAGGTAGCAATGCCATTGAACTTGTCCAAGAAAACAAAACTAGGGTAAGTATCTATGATAAAACAAAAACCCCCGAATTCCCCGCTCGGCGGCGTCTTCGCAAAGCTCTTCCACAATTTCACCATGACATTTACAACACGACGCATGCCCACGGCCGGCCCCATTGTGCAAAACTAAGGTATGCCTGTCACATCCTCCCGAGAAGAACTGCGTGCCTGGTTACGCCTGATGCTCGAGCCCGGCCTGGGTCCGGTACAGGCGCGATCGCTGCTGGCAGCCATTGGCCTTCCGCAAGACATCTATTCGGCCTCACTGGGTACCCTGAACAAGCTGCTGCCCACCACCATGGCCCAGCAATTACGTCGCGAGCCCTCGGACGACATACAAGACCAGATCGAGCGCAGCCTGCAGTGGCTTGACGCGCCTGACCGCCGTATTCTGACCCTCGCTGACCCCGAATACCCCAAAACGCTGCTCGACACCTGGGACCCGCCGCTTTTGTTATTTGCGCACGGCGACATCAGCCTATTGTCCAGAGCGTCGCTGGGTATCGTAGGGGCGCGCAGCGCCACCCCTGGCGGGCTGGAAAATGCCCACGCGTTCGCGCGCCACCTTGCCACACAGGGCTGGTGCATTGTCAGCGGGCTGGCACAAGGCATCGATACCGCCGCGCATACTGGTGCCCTGGACGCCGGCACAGAATCCGGCAGCACCATTGCTGTGCTGGGTACCGGTATTGATATTGTCTACCCGGCGGCCAATCGGGACTTAGCGCATCGCATTGCGCGCCATGGCCTGCTGATCAGTGAATTTCCCCTTGGTACCCGCGCGTTGCGCTGGCAGTTTCCCAAACGCAACCGGCTGGTGGCGGGGCTGTGCAAAGGCATTCTGGTGGTTGAAGCCGCCCGCCAGAGCGGATCGCTGATTACCGCGCGCATGGCCGGCGAGCTTGGCCGCGAGGTCTTCGCCATTCCGGGGTCCATCCATTCGCCACTCTCGCGTGGGTGCCACGCCCTGATCCGTGAAGGTGCCAAGCTCGTGGAATCCGGACAGGATATTCATGATGAACTGTCGCGCCCTATGCAGGGGAAGCTGCCACTGGCGTCGCAAGGGAATGCCGACAGGGTAGATGGGGCACAGCCCCACACGACCCGGCGAAAGTCTGCGCCCCACACCCCCGCAGACGGGGCGAGCTCGAAAGGCAAACCCATGCAGCCTGCCGCCGCACGCGACACGCCGGCATCCGCCTCGGCCCAGCCAAAATATCAGACACAATTCGAACAACTGAGTGAAGACGCCAAAACGGTGCTGCAGGCCTTGGGACACGACCCCGCACACCCTGACACGCTGCAACTGCGCACGGGGTTCCCAATGGCGACATTAACGGCCGCCCTGCTGGAGCTTGAAATGGCACAAGCTGTCCACCGCCTCGAAGACGGCCAATATCAACGGACCTGACCGCCTTGGCGCAGTAAGGGCCGGTGTGTCAAGGCAGACGTGTTTTGGCACAACACGCCTCCGAGTACAGCCGTGCTGCGGCCACCGCGGTACCGTCCCGCGACGGTCGGCGTCGCGCTATGATTAAATCTTGAAAGTGAACGGGGCCGTGGTTGACCTGTGGAGACAACGCGTCCAATGTTGGCCCCGGCATCAGACACCCCTATATGGCATCAACGCGCCGTAACGCATTACAGGATCCATCATGACACTGCCCAGCAAGGTGAAAATTGTTGAAGTCGCGCCCCGCGACGGTCTACAGAACGAGAAAAGCATGATTCCCGCCGCCACCAAGGTTGAACTGATCAACCGGCTGTCGGCCGCCGGTTTTCCTAATATCGAGGCGGCCTCGTTTGTCTCGCCAAAATGGGTGCCCCAAATGGCAGACGGCGCTGAAGTCATGGCAGGTATCACGCGGGCCCCCGGCATTATTTATTCGGCACTGACGCCCAACATGCGTGGCTTTGACGCCGCCGTTGCTGCCGGCGTCGACGAAGTCGTCATCTTTGGAGCCGCCAGCGAAGCGTTCTCGCAGAAAAACATCAATTGCTCGATTGCAGAGTCCATCGCCCGCTTCGAACCTGTGGCCGAGGCCGCCAAACAGGCCGGCCTACGCTTGCGCGGCAGCATCAGCTGTGCGCTTGACTGCCCCTACGACGGCCCTACCCCGGTGGACAATGTCCTGGACGTAGTGCGCCGCATGCAGGCGTTGGGTTGCGACGAGATCGACATTGCCGACACCATCGGTACCGGTACACCAAAACGGGTCGAGCGTGTCATGAAAGCGGTCACTGAAATCGCCAACCCCGCATCCATCTCCGGACACTTCCACGACACCTACGGGCAGGCGCTGGCCAATATTCTGGCATCATTGCAGGCCGGCATTTCCATTTTCCACAGCTCGGTGGCCGGGCTGGGTGGCTGCCCCTACGCCAAAGGGGCCACCGGCAACGTCGCCACCGAGGACGTGCTGTATATGTTGCACGGCATGGGCATTGACACCGGCATCAACCTGGATGCGGTGGTCGACACTGGGCAGTGGATTTCTGCCGAAATTGGGCGACGCGCTGACAGCCGTGCCGGCAACGCCCTGGCGGCGCGCAAATAAGCCAGCCCGACGCCATGACAAAATCGCCCTGCAACTGCCCGCCGCACTGCCTACTATGAACCGTCACGAAACCCTGATGCAAACATTGGGACCCTTGCCCATTCGCGGTACCGCGTGGCCCGCCTGGGTCAAAGTGGTGGCATGGTGTGTAGTGCTGATAATCGGTGCCAAACTAATGCACACGGCCATAGGCACCAGCCGGCAGGCCGTCCAGCCCGCCATCGCCGCCAGCGTCACCATCACCTTTCTGGCCCTTGCGGTCATCGCGCGGTTCATGCAAACTTCCGTTACCACGATTACCGCTGAAGGCATCCACCAAACCTGGGTAACCCGCCGCTCGGTGCAATGGTCCGACATACAGTTTGCCAAATTTATTCCCATGGTGGCGTCGAAGCGGCTGGTTTGCTTCACCGGCAAAGGCCGCCCTGTAGTGTTTCAGGGGGGCACGCAAGAACTGCAAATCGCTTTTGCCCACATCGCCCTGGCTTACCATCGCCGCCCCGTTTGACCCCTTTTGGCCGACAACCTCGCCGCTTGGCCGAACGCCCTCCCCACCCATCACCTCCTGACCGCAGCGTGCGACTTGGGGTTAAACCCAAGTCGAAAGCGCCCTCAATTGTCGTTTGAGTGACAACGCAATCCCGTAGGGGGTCTTAGTATTAATTGAATACCTCAACCCGGCAACCGCTTGATATGCAAGCAAACATGCCGGCGTGACGATAAAAAATCGGGGAGACAATACGTGCAGGAGACCACGCTACCGCGCCTGCTGGTGCAGCATGCCCGGCAACGCCCGCAGGATCCGGCGTTGCGTGAAAAAGAGTACGGTATCTGGCAAACCTGGTCATGGCAGCGTGCCTTGGAAGATGTCCGCCACATGGCC
>Ga0079224_100003306_pt1 | contig 20259 bp, 12 predicted proteins | sample Stecom2015_FD_80414 | JGI IMG/M metagenome (GOLD analysis project Ga0079224, IMG submission 80414) | Agricultural soil microbial communities from Utah to study Nitrogen management - Steer compost 2015 | ecosystem: Environmental > Terrestrial > Soil > Agricultural land | place: USA: Utah...
GGATTTTCCGCGCTTCAAGTCCCTGATCGACTGGCATATTGCCGAAGGCACCGACGGCATTGTCGTGGTCGGGACCTCGGGCGAGTCGCCGACCGTCGATTTCGACGAGCACAAGGAACTCATCCGCGTCGCGGTCGAGCACGCGGCCGGACGCATTCCCATCATCGCCGGCACGGGCGCGAACTCCACTGCCGAGGCGATCGAACTGACCGAGTCGGCCAAAAAGGCGGGCGCCAACGCAACGCTGTCGGTCGCGCCCTATTACAACAAGCCGACCCAGGAAGGGCTTTATCGCCACTACCGCACCATCGCCGAAGCGGTCGATATCCCGAATATTCTGTATAACGTGCCGGGCCGTACCGTGGCCGATATCTCCAACGAGACGACATTGCGCCTGGCGGAGATCCCGAACATCGTGGGCATCAAGGACGCGACCGGCGACATCGGACGCGGCAGCGAACTGCTCAAGCGCGTGCCCAAGGGGTTCGCGGTCTACAGCGGCGACGATTCCAGCGAACTGGCGCTGATGCTGCTGGGCGGCCACGGCTGCATTTCGGTGACTGCCAACGTGGCACCGCGGCTCATGCACGAGATGTGCAAGGCGGCGCGCGAGGGCGATGTTGCGCGCGCCCGGGAAATCAATTTCAAATTGCTCGGTCTGCATCGCAACCTGTTCATCGAGGCGAATCCGATCCCGGTGAAATGGGCAGTGGAGCAGATGGGGCTGATCGAAGGTGGAATACGACTGCCGTTGACACGATTGACGGCAGCGAACGAGGAAGCGGTGAGGGGAGCCATGCGCGAGGCCGGCGTCGAGATCAAGCCGGCGGCGCGCACTGCAGAGGGACGTGCGTAATGAGAGCAAGACAGGCGCTGACGATGGCGCTGATCGCCGGGCTGCTCGGCGGTTGCACCATTCTCGAAAGCAAACAGATCGAATACAAGTCGGCCAGCAAACTGCCGCCGCTGGAGGTGCCGCCGGACCTGACGCGGGTGGGCAGCGATGACCGCTACGCCGTGCCGGACGTCAATCCTGCCGGCACTGCCACCTATTCGGCCTATTCCGCCGACCGCGCCGGTGTGCGCCCCGGTTCGACAGAGGTGCTGCCCGACGTCACCGACGTGCGGGTCGAACGCGCCGGCGACGAGCGCTGGCTGGTCGTCAACCAGCCGCCCGAGAAAGTGTGGCCGGTGGTCAAGCAATTCTGGATGGAGAACGGTTTTCTGCTGAAGCTCGAAATACCCGAAGCCGGCATTCTGGAAACCGACTGGGCGGAGAACCGCGCCAAGATTCCGCAGGACCCGATCCGCAACACCATCGGCAAGGTGTTCGATTCGCTGTGGTCCACCGGCGAGCGCGACAAGTTCCGCACCCGGCTCGAGCGACGCAGCGACGGCGGCACCGAGATTTTCATCAGCCACCGCGGCATGGTCGAGGAACTGACGGCCGACGAGAAGAACACCATGTGGACGCCGCGTCCAGCCGATCCGGAACTGGAAGCCGAATTCCTCAACCGCCTGATGGTGCGTCTGGGTATTGCCGAACAGCGTGCACAGACCCTGCTGACCAGCGCGCAGGCGGCCGCGCCGCGCGCTTCGATGGTGCAGGATCAGAACGGCATCGGCGTGCTCGCGCTGGACGAGCCCTTCGATCGCGCATGGCGGCGCGTCGGCCTGGCGCTGGATCGCGTGGGCTTCACGGTGGAGGACCGGGACCGCAGCAAGGGACTTTATTACGTCCGCTACGTGAACCCGAAGACCGATCAGAAGAAGGACGGCCTGCTGTCGAAGCTGGCGTTCTGGCGCAGCGACGACGAGCCGAGCAGGGCGGCGCAATACCAGGTGCGCGTCACCGAAGGCGGCGACGCGAGTCGCGTGCAGGTGCTGGACAAGGAAGGCCAGGTCGAAAGCTCCGGCACTTCGGCGAAGATCCTCGGCCTGCTCTACGAGCAGCTCAAGTAATACGGCAACATGCTGCGGCGCCCCGAGGGGCGCCGCAGCGCATTCGGGCAAGGCATTGAAGCAATCGCGTACGGGTAAGGCCCGATGATGCGTTTTGCATCACTGGGCAGCGGCAGTCAGGGCAATTGCCTCATCGTGGAAGCGGGGCAGACCCGCCTGATGGTGGACGGCGGCATGACCATCCGTGAAACCGAGCGCCGCCTCGAACGGCTGGGCCTTGCGCCGGCGGATCTGGCCGGCATCGCCGTGACCCACGAACACAGCGATCACATCGACGGCGTCTTTCCCTTTGCGCGCAAGCACGGTTTGCGCGTTTACCTCACCTACGGCACGCTGCGCGCGGCACTGGGCGATACGCTGCCCGATTGCGAAGTGAGCGTGATCGACAGCCACGATCCCTTCGCCGTCGGCGACCTGGAAGTGCACCCCTTTCCGGTCCCGCATGACGCCCGCGAACCCGTGCAGTATGTGTTCGGCGACGGCGCGTCGCGGCTGGGCGTGCTGACCGACGTCGGTGCCTCCACGCCGCATATCGAAGCGATGCTGAGCGATTGCGATGCGCTGGTGCTGGAGTGCAATCACGACCCGGATATGCTCTCGCGCAGCAAATATCCGTCCTGGCTGCGTGCGCGCATCAGCGGCCCCTACGGCCATCTGGCGAACGAGGTCGCCGCACAAATACTGGGCCGGCTCGACTATCGGCGTCTCAAGCATATCGTCGCGGCGCATCTGTCAGAGCAGAACAACACACCGGCACTTGCGCAGGCGGCGCTCGCACAGGTGCTGGGCTGCACGTCCGACTGGGTGGTGGCAGCCAGCCAGGAGGCGGGATTCGATTGGCGGCAGATGCGGTGAGTGCAGTCGAGAGCGGAAGCCGGCAGTCGAGAGCTAAACCCAAAGGCCGCACATGAAGCGCAATGGCGCTCCGCTCTCAGCTCTCACTCTCGACTCGAAAACTAAAAAGCCGGCTTGCGCCGGCTTTTCTGTTGCACGCCTGGAAGCTTACTTCTGCTGTTCCTCGGCGGGTGCGGCGGGTGCGGCAGGTGCGGCCCCGGCAGCAGGCGCAGCTCCGGCGGTTTCCGTCGCGGGAGCGGCGGATGCTGCGTCGGCGGCGGATGCCGTTTCGGTCGCGGGTACAGCGGGCTCCGTCGCAGGCGCAGGCTCGGCCGCTGCGGCAACTTCGGCAGCAGGCGTTGCAGGCGCCGTAGCCTCTTCCTGACCGCAAGCGACGAGCGCCAGCGTTGCCAGTAGAGCGGCGAGAATGGAGCGATTCATTTTAAGTTCCCCTGATAAGCGTTAAGAGTTAACTACGATAACTACGGTTGTGCCGGCCTTGCGGCCTTGTGACACTACGCTTACGGGACAAGACCGCCTGGCAGCGCGGGCGAGTATACGCTTCCGGCAATGTCGCAAAAGACTTTTTGTGCGGGCGTTCAGAGGCCCAGATGGGTGGCCGAAACGGCCGGTTCGGACAGCTCCCAAATTTGCGCGAACCGCTCCACCAGCAGCCGACCTTCCTGCGCTTCTTCCAGCGCGTAAACGCCGCGCGGCTGCTCCGCGACCGGGCGGCGCACGAAGTGGCGCCCGTCCACGAGGACGAAACAGTCCTGTGCGCGCCGCGCTTCGCCTTCGGTGCGATAAATGGCAAGGGCGTTGGGGAATTCCTGCAGCAGTTTGATCAGGCGCGGCATGCTGCGCACCGCCGGTTCGCTGTCGTGCAAGGCGATGTGCAGGGTGTTGTCGCGGTTGGCGCGCAGGAAACGGTGCAGCGTCTCGATGCGCGCCCGTTCGCCGAAGGCGGGCAAGAGCAGATCGGGATCGAAGACGCGGATGGATTGCTGCGCCATGGGCAGCAGCGCGTCGAGCGCCGCAATATATTCGGCGCGGGTCGTGATCAGTTGCCGGGCAGGCGTGGGCGCATTCATTGTTCTGCTCGCGCCGGATGCGGCGTGTTACAGGATGCGACGCATCGTATCGTCGCGTTCCATGAAATGGTGATAGAAGGCCGCGGCGATATGGCCGAGCGTCAGCAGCAGCAAGGTCCAGGCGAGCGGCGAATGCAGCGCGCCGATCGACATGGCCCAATCGATCTCGGGCCCTTTCTCCACCAGGCGCGCGCCGAAGAACTTGAGCCCATAGCCCTTGCCGATCATGTAGCTGATGCCGAGGATCGGCATCAGCAGCATGGCGACGTAGAGCAGAATGTGTCCCAGCTTGGCGAACGGCGCCGTGCGGCCCACATAGGCGGGACGCAAGCCGCGCGTGCGCAAAGCCCAGAAAACGCGCAGGGCGATCAGGACGAGCAGCAGCAGACCGACCGAGACGTGCGTGGGAACGACGGTCTGACCCAGCCAGTGCTCGCCGTCGTCGATGCGATCGAAGAACTTGGCAAACTGCAGCAGGATCAACAAACCCATCAGCCAGTGCAGGAAGCGCGTGAAGCCGTCGTATCGCGTCATGCGTCCGCTTGCCGTCTGCATAGCTCCTCCCGGTCTCGTGGTCGATGCGAGTCCTGCGGCTCGGTTTTCAGCTGCGCGCCTCGGCGCCGATCAGTAGATACCCCGCCTCGTACCACTCGTGCAAGTGCGTGAGCAGTTCGGGCGGCAGGGGCGTGCCCGGGGGCAGCGCGCGACTGTCGGCAAGCCGGCGCAACGTCGGTCGCCACGCCGGTTCGGCCGGCAGCATTTCGCCGTTCACGTACCAGCGGTCGCGCCGGTAGAGCATGCCGGTGGTCGGCGCCAGGTGCAGGCCGCGGCGCGCCGCGCTTTGCGCGAAACGCTCCGGCGGCAGCAGCCGGCGCGGCCGCTCGAAGTGGATGTGCGGCTTCGGTTCGGACAGATAGCTGCCGAGAAAATCCTCCACGTCGCGGCGCGACCAGCGGATGCGCGCCAGCATGGCTTCGGTCTGCCCGATGAAGTCGTCGCCGATCTGCGCGGGGTTGCGCGAGACGCGCAGGTGCGGGTCGCGGTACATGCCGTCCAGACAGATGCGCTCCTGCATGAAATCCAGGAATTGCGTCGCCAGTTCCTGCGCCGAGGGCGCGCGAAACCCGATGGAATAGGTCATGCACGGGTCGAGCGCCACGCCGTCGTGCGGCACGCCCGGCGGCAGATAGAGCATGTCGCCCGGTTCCAGCACCCACTCCTGTTCGGGCTTGAAATTCTTCATCACCCGGATGGGCGCGCGCTCGTCCAGTTCGATGTCGCGCTGGCTGCTGATGCGCCAGCGTCGCCGGCCTTCGCCCTGCAGCAGGAACACGTCGTAGGAGTCGATGTGCGGGCCGACGCCGCCGCCCTTGACGGCGTAGCTCACCATCACGTCGTCCAGGCGCGCGTAGGGAATGAAGTCGAAGCGGCGCAGCAGTGCGTCCGCCGCCGGCAGGAAATGGTTGAGTCCCTGCACCAGCAGCGTCCAGCGCCGGGGCGGCAGCTTGGCATAAACCTGCGGATCGAACGGACCGGGCTCCATGTCCCACTTGCGGCCTTCGCGGCCGATCAGGCGCGCTTCGCAATCGTCGCGCGCAGCCAGTTCGTAAAGCTGCTCCACGCTCAGCAGATTGCGGAAGCCCGGAACGGCGCCGCGGATCAGCAGCGGGCGCTTTTGCCAGTGGCGTTGCAGGAAAGTGCGCGGCGCAAGGCCGCCGAGTAGTTGCTTGGACATCCAGCGATTGTAACGGCCGCCGCCGAGGGTTGCCCGCTTGACGAATCGGGCGGACGGATGGTTTAGAATCGGCGCCGTTTGCAACGTCATCGATTGGTGATTGTTCGATGCTGCAGCCAGGACAACCCGCACCGCTCTTCACACTGCCCGACGCCGACATGGAACAGGTCGACTTGGCGCAGTTCAAAGGCAAGCAGCACGTCGTGCTGTATTTCTATCCCAAGGACGGCACGCCCGGATGCACCGTCCAGGCCATCGAATTCTCCGATCAGGAAGCGCGCTTCGCCGCGCAGGGGTGCGTGGTTCTGGGCGTTTCCTGCGACGACTGCCTGACCCATGCGGACTTCCGCGACGAGAACGGTCTGGCCATCACCTTGCTCTCCGACGAGGAAGGGCAGGTCTGCCAGGCATACGGCGTGCTGCGCGAAGGCGGAAGCAACGGTCGTGGACGCATCCAGCGCTCCACGTTCGTGATCAACAAATCCGGCCGCGTGCGGCATGCGCTCTATGGCGTCAACCCCAGGGGACATGCGGCCGAAGTACTCGCCCTGGTGGAGGAACTGAATGAGAGTCGCTAAAGACACGGTCGTATCGCTCGACATCGAAGTGTCCGATGTGTGGGGCAACACGCTGGAGCGCTCCGAGTCGCCGGTGGCGTATTTGCACGGCGGTTACGACGGGATCGTCGGTGCGGTGGAGCGCGCGCTCGACGGCAAGCAGACGGGCGATGAACTCTCGCTCCGACTCGAGCCGGAAGACGCCTTCGGCGATTACGACGAGCAACTGGTGCGCATCGAGCAGCGCGACCGCTTCCCGGAGACGCTGGAAATCGGCATGCAGTTCGAAGGCGTGCCCGGTGACGTCGAGGAAGGCGAGGAAGCGGTCGAGTCGGTGATCTACACCGTGACCGACATTGCCGACGGCGCGGTGGTGCTGGACGGCAATCACCCTTATGCCGGCATTGCGCTGCAGTTCAACTGCGTGGTGCGCGAAGTGCGTCCCGCGACGGCGGACGAAATCGAGCAGGGCTACGCCGACGACGATGACGCCGCCGCGGTGCGCGTCGTGCAGCACTGAACCCCTTAAACCGTTAAAAGCCGAAACACGGAGAACACAGAGAACCACGGAGAACACGGAGAAAGACTGAAGCCCGGTTGTCTCTGTGCGCTCTGTGTCCTCTGTGGTTCAAGATTTTTAGGGCGGCCGCATCGAGACGGCTCAAAGCTCGCATGGCGATGGTTCTGCTCCGCGCTCTCCGTGTTTCAATCCTGTATCTTCAACCGGCCAAAGCGCGATTGAGCAGGGCGCGCGCCCGGTCGCCGACCTCGCCGGCCGTCAGGCCGATCGGCCCTTCACCGTTCGCAACCAGATCGTCGGCCGCCGCGCCGTGCAGATAAACGCCGGCGAGCAGCGCCTGCTCGGGCGTCGCGCCCTGCGCGAGCAGGGCGGCGGTCATGCCGCTCAGCACGTCGCCCATGCCCGCGCTCGCCATCCCCGGATTGCCGGTCGGATTGATCCACCAGCGGCCGTCCGGATGCGCGCAGACGCTGCCGTTGCCCTTGAGCACGACCAGGCTGCGAAAGCGTTGTGCGAGCGCTAGCGCGGCGGCAATGCGATCGGCCTGCACCTCGTCCACCGCTTTGTTCAGCAGTCGCGCCGCCTCGGCCGGGTGCGGCGTGAGCAGCGTCGGCGACTGGCGTGTCTGGACGGCCGATTGCAGCACGGCGTAGCTCGCCACGAGATTGAGCGCGTCCGCGTCGAGCAGGACGGGCAGGTCGCTGCGCAGGATCTGTGTGAGCGTGCGTTGCGCGGCGCTCTCCGTCCCCATGCCCGGACCGGCGGCGATGACGTTGACGGCCGGTTCGTTCAGCAGCGCGTCGATACGGCGCAGCATCAGTTCAGGGTTGGCGGTGTCGGTGGTCGGCGCATGCTCTGCGAGCAGTCCCAGAAAAACTTTCCCCGCGCCCAGCCGCAGTGCGGCCCGCCCCGCGAGCAGTGCGGCGCCCACCATCCCGGTCGCGCCGCCGATGACGGCCACGCCGCCCGCCCGTCCTTTGTGGAAATTGCGCGGCCTGCGCAACGGCAGTTGCGCGAGAACAGCGCCATCGAGCAGTGTGCCGTCCGCCTTGTCGTCCGAAACGCCCAGGTCCGCCACACGAATCTCACCGCACACGTCCGGACCGTCGAGGGTGTAAAGGCCGGGCTTAGGTGCCAGAAAGGTGATGGTGTGGGTGGCGCGGAAGGTGGTGCCCATCATCGCACCGCTGTCGGCGTTCAGGCCGCTGGGAATGTCGAGTGCCAGCCGCGGCGCGGCGATGCGGTTGGCCTGTTCGATCAGTTGCGCCAGAGGGCCGGTGACGGCCTGCTTGAGGCCGATGCCGAGCAGGCCGTCGATCACCAGATCGTAGTGCACGTTGCCGGGTATGACATTGAGGACGCGGCCGTCGGCGGCGTGCCATTTCGCGGCGGCGGCCTGGGCATCCGCACTTTGGTGGCGTCCGGCGCCCAGATGCACCACGTCCACGCGATGAAAACTGCGCTTGAGACGCGCGGCGACTTCGAAGGCGTCGCCACCGTTGTCGCCCGGTCCGGCGAGGATGAGCACGGCTTTGCCGGTGGGGCCCATCAGCGCCTGCGCATACTCGGCGGCGTCGCGACCGGCGCGCTCCATCAGGGTCGGCTGCGGATTGGCGGCGCGTGCGCGTTGTTCCATGGCGCGCAGCGCCGCGGTGCGATAAAGACGATTGGCGGTTGCGGCTTGCGAGGCGGTCACCGGACACTCTCCCGTAGCGAGCGATGCGGCCTACGATAGCACCGCGCCGCTATCGCTGCGTGTGGAAGCGGTCGTAGGTGAGGCCGTCCAGATCGATTTCGGCTTTGCGGCCGGCAAGCACGTCGGCCACCACCTTGGCGGCGCCACAGGCCATGCTCCAGGTATGGAAACCGTGCCCCACGTTGAAATGCAGGCCGGCCCAGTGACCGCGTCCGAGTACGGGCGGACCGTCGGGCGTGGCCGCGTGGACGCGCGCCGAAACGATGGCCTGACCGAGATCCGCCGCCCCCGGATAAAGCCGGTCGAAGGCGTCGGCCAGCATGCGTCCGCGATCGAGTCGCACTTCGCTTCCGCGCGCACCCAGTTCCGCCGCGCCGGTCACGCGGATATGCGTGCCGGCGCGCGAAATGGCGAGCTTCTGCCGATCGTCGACGATGCCCATGCGCGGCGCGCGCGCGGGCAGACAGATCGGCGCGCTTAGGGCATGCATCTTCACCCGCTGCAGGGGCACGACATAGGCGTTGTCCTGCAGCCATTGCACGGCGCCGGCGCCCAGCGCGACCACCACCTGATCGGCCCGGATCGCGCCTTCGCTCGTTTCGACGCCGAGAATGGTGTCGCGCTCGACGATGGCTTTGCCCGCGGCGCAGCGGTAGCGGAACTGCACGCCCAGATTTTCCGCATGGCGCGCCAGCGCGCGCGTGAAACGCGTGCAATCGCCCGTCTCGTCCATGGGCAGATAAAGCCCGCCGAGAAAAGGTGTGGTGGCATAGGCGAGCGCCGGATCGACGGAGAGGCAGCCGTTGCGATCGAGGGCGGTGTAGGGAATGCCCAGTTCATCGAGCAGCGGAAACTGCCTGGCCAGCGTGCGCAGTTCTTCCTCGGTGCTCAGCAGTTGCAGCACGCCTTCGCTGCATGCGTCGTATTGGATGCCCAGTGCGCGACGCAGAGCCTGCAACTGATGCAGGCTGTAGCGTGCGAGCCGGTGCATGCGCCGGCGATTGATGACATAGCGTTCGGGTTTGCACTGGCCGGCCCACATCATGATCCAGCGCACCAGCGAAACGTCGATGCGGCCGCCGAGCCGCAGCGGGCTCTGCGGCTGCGCCAGCCAATGCACGGTGCGGGCGCGCATGCCGGGCGCGGCCCATGGTGCCACGTAGCTTGGGCAGACCAGTCCGGCGTCGAGTCCTTGAGTGTCCGACGCGGGACCGTCCTGCTGATCGACAACGACGACTTCATGACCGTCGCGCGCCAACTGGTAAGCAGTCGTGACGCCGGCCACGCCGGCGCCGAGAACCAGAACTTTCATCCAAGCCCATAGAAGTGGAGCCGGGGCAGTGTCGCAGAGCCGCCTGTCGGGCGTCAACGACGAAGGGCGGTCGATACCGTGCGCGAAACATTGAAGCGCGCCTGCGTCGGCGCTGAACGCGCGGTTAGGGCATCGGCGCGTGCCGACTTAGAATCCGCTATTGCTCAATCCTGCGTTCCTCTATGTCTCAGCACTGGCAATTCTGGATCGATCGCGGCGGCACCTTCACCGATATCGTCGCGCGGCGGCCCGACGGCGTCGTCGTCACGCACAAATTGCTGTCCGAACATCCGGAGCGCTACGCCGATGCGGCGTTGGCCGGCATACGCGCGCTGCTCGGCGTCGCGGACGACGCGCCCATTCCGGCGGCCGACATCGCCGCCGTGAAAATGGGCACCACGGTGGCGACCAATGCGCTGCTGGAACGCAAGGGTGAGCCGACCGCGCTGCTGGTGACGCGCGGCTTTCGGGATGCGTTGCGCATCGCCTATCAGAACCGGCCGGATATTTTTGCGCGCCGCATCATGCTTCCCGAACTGCTGCATGGCGCGGTCTACGAAATCGACGAGCGCATCGCCGCCGACGGCACGGTGGTGCGGGCGCTGGATTTCGAGCAGGCGGCTGCCGCGTTGCGTGACGCGCGGGAAAAGGGTTATCGCGCCGTGGCGATCGTCTTCATGCACGGCTATCGTCATACGCAGCATGAGCAGACGGTGGCTGCGCTGGCGCAAAGCGCCGGGTTCGAACAGATTTCCACTTCGCACGAATGCTCGCCGCTGATGAAGTTCGTCGCACGCGGCGACACCACGGTGGTCGACGCCTATCTCTCGCCGATCCTGCGGCGCTATGTGAACGGCGTGGCGCGCGAATTGGAAGACGTGCCGCTGATGTTCATGCAGTCCAGCGGCGGGCTTACGGAGGCGCGACGCTTCCGCGGCAAGGATGCGATTCTTTCGGGACCCGCCGGCGGCATCGTGGGCGTCGTGCGCACCGCGCTCGACGCCGGCTTCGACCGGATCATCGGCTTCGATATGGGCGGCACCTCCACCGACGTATCGCATTTCGCCGGCAGGGACCTCAGCGCGCTGGAGCGCAGTTTCGAAACGCAGGTGGCCGGCGTACGCGTGCGCGCGCCGATGATGGACATTCATACCGTCGCGGCGGGCGGCGGTTCGATCTGCCATTTCGACGGCGAGCGCTATCGGGTGGGGCCCGATTCGGCAGGGGCCGATCCGGGACCGGTGAGCTATCGTCGCGGCGGCCCGCTGACCGTGACCGACTGCAACATCATGCTCGGCAAGATCCAGCCGGCGTATTTTCCCTCGGTGTTCGGCGAGAAGGGCGACCAGCCGCTCGATGTGGACGCGGTGCGGCAACGCCTCGAGGCGCGCGCTGCGGAAATCCGCGCGGCGACCGACGACACGCGTTCGCCCGAAGCGGTGGCCGAAGCCTATGTGTCGATCGCCGTCACCAACATGGCGAACGCCATCAAGAAGATTTCCATTCAGCGCGGGCACGATCTGACCGAGTACACGCTGTGCAGCTTCGGCGGTGCGGGCGGACAGCACGCCTGTCTGGTGGCCGATGCGCTGGGCATGCCGCGCGTGTACATCCATCCGCTCGCCGGCGTGCTGTCGGCCTACGGCATGGGGCTGGCCGATGTGACGGCCATGCGCGAACAGGCGATCGAATCCCCGCTCGCACCGTCGTCCCTATGCGTGCTGCACGAGACGCTGGAGCGGCTCGCCATCGCCGCGCGCGATACCGTGCTGGCGCAGGGTGTGCCGCCCGAGCGGGTGCGCGTGGTGGAGCGCGTGCATTTGCGCTACGACGGCACGGACAGCGCGCTGATCGTGCCGGTGGGCAGCCTGGAGGACATGCGTGCCGCCTTCGAAGCCGCCTATCGCCGGCGTTACGCTTTTTTGATGCCCGAACGGGCGCTGATCATCGAGGCGGTGTCGGTCGAGGCGATCGGCGACGACGCGGGGGATGCCGCCGCGCAATCGCATCGCGAACCGGTGGACGATGGTCCATCGCTGCTCGGCCACGCACCCATGTTCAGCGGCGGTGCCTGGCATGAGGCGCCGGTGCATGCGCGTGCGCGTTTGCGTCCGGGCGCGCGCATCGACGGGCCTGCGATCCTCATCGAAGCGAATGCCACTACCGTCATCGAACCCGGCTGGCGCGGTAGCGTGCAGCCGACTGCCGCGCTGCTGCTGGAGCGCGTGAAGCCGCTTCCCACGCGCGTCGCCCTCGGGACCGACGTCGATCCGGTCATGCTGGAAGTGTTCAACAGCCTTTATATGTCCATCGCGGAGCAGATGGGCGTGCGGCTGGCCAACACCGCCTATTCGGTGAACATCAAGGAGCGGCTGGATTTCTCCTGTGCGCTGTTCGATGCCGCCGGACAACTGATCGCCAACGCACCGCATGTGCCGGTGCATCTGGGGTCGATGGGCGAATCGATCGCGGCGGTCATTCGCGCCAATGCCGGACGCATGCGGCCGGGCGACGTGTATATGCTGAATGCGCCGTATAACGGCGGCACGCATCTGCCCGACATCACCGTGGTCACGCCGGTATTCGACGACGACGGCCGTGAGGTGCTGTTCTATGTCGCTTCGCGCGGCCATCATGCCGATGTGGGCGGCATCACGCCCGGGTCGATGCCGGCCGATTCGCGGGTGATCGAGGAGGAGGGTGTGCTGATCGACAACTTCCTGCTCGTCGCCGACGGGCGCATGCGCGAGGCGGAAACGCGCGCGCTGCTGTCGTCCGGCGCGCATCCCGCGCGCAATATCGAGCAGAACCTCGCCGACCTGCGCGCGATGATCGCGGCGAACGAAACCGGTGTGCAGGAGTTGCGCGGCATGGTCGCGCACTACGGCCTCGAAGTGGTGCAAGCCTACATGGGGCATGTGCAGCGCAACGCGGAGGAAGCGGTGCGTCGCGCCATTGCACGTCTTGCCGGGCGCGGAGGCGGCGATCGCTGGCAAGGCAGTTTCGCCGTGGAGATGGACAGCGGCGCGGTGATCCGCGCGGCGGTCACGCTCGATGGCGCAAGCCGCAGTGCGGTGATCGACTTCAGCGGCACCTCGCCGCAGCAACCGGACAATTTCAATGCGCCCTATGCGGTGTGCGTCGCGGCGGTGCTGTATGTGTTCCGCACGCTGGTGGACGAGGACATTCCGCTCAATGCCGGCTGCCTGACGCCGCTGGAGATCATCGCGCCGGAAGGATCGATGCTGCGCCCGCGCTATCCCGCCGCCGTCGTGGCGGGCAACGTGGAAACCTCACAGGCGGTCACCGATGTGCTCTACGGCGCGCTCGGCGTCATGGCGGCGTCGCAGGGCACGATGAACAATTTCACTTTCGGCGATGCGCATCATCAGTATTACGAAACCATCGCCGGCGGCTCGGGCGCGGGCGTGTTGCGCTTCGCCGCGGACGGCACGCCGGTCGAAGGCTACGACGGCACGGATGTGGTGCAGACGCATATGACCAATTCGCGCCTCACCGATCCCGAAGTGCTGGAGTGGCGTTTCCCGGTGCGCGTGGAGGCGTTCGAAATCCGCGCAAACTCCGGTGGCGCAGGGCGCTGGCAGGGCGGCAACGGCGGCGTACGCCGTATCCGCTTCCTCGCGCCGATGACCGCGTCCATCGTTTCCAACCATCGCCGCACCGCGCCGCACGGACTGGCAGGCGGCGAACCGGGTGCATGCGGTGCCAACGCTGTCGAGCGCGCGGACGGCAGGCGCGAAGTGCTGCCCGCCTGTGCGACGGTGGCGGTGAATCCGGGCGACGTCTTCGTAATCGAGACGCCGGGCGGCGGGGGATTCGGCGCCGCTTAACGCAGTGCCGTGCCATACGATTGCGTGACAATCAGTGAGATCGTCAGCCTTTGCGCGCGCTGACCCAGCGCTCGAGATCCGCTTCGGGCAGCGGCGGACTGATGAGTTGCCCCTGCGCCAGATCGCAGCCCAGTTCGCGCAGCAGTTGCAGATCCGCTTCCGTTTCCACGCCTTCGGCCACCGATTCCAGATGGAGCTGCCGCGCCAGTTCGATGCTGGAGCCGAGGATGGTGCGCAAGGTCGCGCGATGCGATGCGCCGCTGACGAAAGAGCGGTCGATTTTCAATTCGGTAAAGGGGATGCGCGACAACTGTTCGAGCGAGGAATAGCCGGTGCCGTAGTCGTCGATGGCCACGCCGAAGCCCTTCATGCGCAGGCGCGCCAGATTGCCCAGAATGGCGGCCAGGTTCACCGCCGCCAGACTTTCGGTGACTTCGAGCACGAGCCGCTGATGCGGCACGCCGTGTTCGTCAGCGAGGTCGGCGATGCGATCGGCGACGTTGGTCTGCTCCAGGTGATTGAGCGACAGGTTCACCGACAGCGTCCACGGCCGGTCGTGCGCCTGCCAGCGCCGCGCCTGCAGCATGGCGCTTTCCAGCATCAGCCAGGTGATGGGCTCGATCAGTCCGTCGCGTTCGGCCAGCGGAATGAACTGCGCCGGCTCGATCATGCCGTACTCGGGGTGCGGCCAGCGCGCCAGCACTTCGACACCGGCCATGCGGCCGTCGTCGATGCGCACCTTGGGCTGGAAGTAGGCGATGATCTCGCGCGCATCGATGGCCGCGCGCAGCAAATCCTCGGTGATCGCCTCCGGATGCGCGGGCTCGTCGGCGCGTACATAAGGGATATAACTGCGCAGCGCCCGTTCCAAATCCTCACGGCGGATGGGTTTCTGCAATGTGCCAAGCACTTGCAGACCCTGCACGCGCGCCATTGCCTCCACCGAACCGATCAGCACCGGATCCATGCCGCTTGCCAGCACCAGCGACGAAGCCAGATGCCGGCTGCCCAGATGGCGGATGAACTCCACGCCGTCCATGCCCGGCATGTCGAGATCGGAAACGATCACGTCCACCGGCCGGGTCATGCCCGTCATCTGTTCCAGTGCGGCGCGCCCGTCGTCGGCTTCGTACACCGTGCGGACGCCCATGGCGGCCAGCATCTCGCGGACGAGCGCGCGTTGGGCGGGTTGATCGTCCACCACCATGGTGCGCAGGGTGGAAAAGTCTACGGGCATCTAGCGTTCGGCCATTCAGGAACCGGGGACTTGCACGGAGCACTTCCCATGCCGGGGAGCGGCGATCGTGTCAGCGTGATTATTTCTCTTTCTCCAGTTGAAGCGATCGACGATGCGCTTGCGGCCATTTCATGACGGCGTCATTATCGGGCCATTTCGCGTGAATGCGCGCGCCCTTGTTTGCAAAAGCGGTATTAATGTCGCGCACCACCGGTTCGTCGACACCTCCGCGCGCTGCCCGATGCTAGCATCGTCACGCGCGCATCGTGGATTGAATTAACGGCTATACATGGACCGCAGAACCGTCCTTACCAAGACAGCGAAAGGGTTGATGGAAGTCACCGGCAAGACTTCCCTGCTTTCGCGCGATCAGCGCAACCTGCTCATGCTGGTGGACGGCAAGGCGACGGTCGGTGATCTGCAGCACAAAAGCGGCAAGTCGAGCGAAAGCAAACTGCATCTGGCGCTGGCAGCGCTGATTCGCGACGGTTTCGTGCGCGAATTCGTTTCCGCGCCGCATAGCGTGTCGCCGCCGTCGCAGTTCTATACGCGACACGATCTGGACTTCACTGAAATCGGTTCCCCGGACAAGGCGACGGAAGAAGCGTTGCAGGCTGCCGAAGCTGCGGAGATCGCCAGCGCCATGCGGGCCAAGGCGGCGTCTGAGGACCGGGCCGCAGCGGCGTCAGCACCCGATCCGCGCCGGGAAGCCATCGCCCGCGCCAAGCGTGAAGCCGAAGAGGGCGCGCGTCGCGAAGCCGAAGCGCAGGCCCGTCGCGAGGCCGAAGAAAAAGCCCGTCGCGAAGCGGAGGAGAAAGCCCGCCGCGAAGCTGAGGCGCAGGCCCGACGCGAAGCGGAGGAAAAGGCGCGTCGCGAGGCCGAAGCGAAGGCCAAACGGGAGGCGGAGGAACAAGCGCGCCGCCAAGCCGAGGCGCAGGCCAGGCGCGAAGCGGAAGAAAAAGCCCGCCGGGAGGCCGAAGCGAAGGCCAAACGGGAGGCGGAAGAAAAAGCACGTCGAGAGGCCGAAGCGAAGGCTAAACGGGAAGCCGAGGAACAAGCGCGCCGCGAAGCCGAGGCGCGGGCCAAGCGCGAAGCGGAGGAAAAGGCACGTCGCGAGGCCGAAGAAAAAGCACGGCGCGAAGCGGAAGAAACAGCCCGCCGCGAAGCCGAAGCGCAGGCTCGGCGCGAAGCCGAAGAAAAAGCGCGTCGCGAGGCGGAGGAAAAAGCACGGCGCGAAGCGGAAGAAAAAGCACGTCGAGAGGCCGAAGCGAAGGCCAAACGGGAAGCCGAGGAACAAGCGCGCCGCGAAGCCGAGGCGCAGGCCAGACGCGAAGCGGAGGAACAAGCCCGTCGCGAGGCGGAAGAGAACGCACGTCGCGAGGCCGAGGAGAAAGCCCGACGCGAAGCCGAGGCGGCTGCGCGCAAGGAGGCCGAGGCCGCGCGGCGGGCGGAGGAAAAGGCGCGCCGCGAAGCGGAGGCGCGCGAACGCAAGGAAGCGAAAGCGCGGGCCAAGGCACAGGCGGCGGAAATCGCGCGGCTGGAGGCCGAGGCCAAGGCGCAGCGCCGCGCCGCCGCCAAGGCGGAAAAGGCCCGGCGCAATTGGGAAGAGAAGGCCGATCAGCAGCAACTGGAGCAGATGCAACGCGCGGCCGAGGAAGAGCAGGCACGCGCGGCAGAGCGCGAGGCCAAACAGCGCCGGCTGGAGGAGGAACGCAGCCGTGCGCGCGAAGAAGCCGAGCGTGCGGCGCAGGAACGCCGCGAACAGCGTGCGCGCGAAAAGGCCGAAGCGGATGCGCGTGTCGCGGCGCGCAAGCGCGAACGCGAACGCGAACGGGCCGCCATCGGTGCGCGATTGCGGCGCATCCGCGGCAACAAAACCGGCGGCGTAAAGAAATGGCTTAGCACGGGCGCGGTGTTGCTGCTGGCAGCCGGTGCGCTGGGTGCACCGTACTGGCCGGTCGATCCGACGCCCTACGAACGCATGGCGAGCGACACGCTCGGCGTGCCGGTCAAGATCGGCAAGGCGTCCTTTGCGTGGTCGCCATGGCCGGCGATGAAATTTGCCGGCGTGACGCTCGGTGCGCAGGACGAAACCCGGGTGGAGCGCCTGCTTGCCGTCCCCACCCTCTGGACCCTGCTGAGCGAGCGCCCGGACGTGCGGCAACTGCGCCTGGACGGCGTCGCGCTCGAGCCGGACGCCCTGCCGATGGTGCTGGCGCACAAGTTCGACGTCGCCATTCCGGCCCTCAAGCAGATCGAACTGCACGGCGTGCGGCTGGATACCCCGGGTGCGAGCCTGCCGGTGCTGCACGGCCGCATCGATCTGGCCGGCGGCAAGTTGCCCGGCACGGTGCAGTTGCAGGACGAAGCGGGCCAATTCAGGCTGCAGTTCGTCCCGCAGGGCAGCGGCAGCGGCAGCTTCGAACTGCAACTGGCGGACGCCGCCGCCATCGCCGGTTTTCCGCTGACGGACTTCTATGCCAAAGGCACTTTCACGGCTGCGCAGGCCGACATCGCCGCGTTCGACGGCCACCTGTACGACGGGCTGATGAAGGGGCAGGGCGTGCTGACCTGGTCGCCGCTGTCCTTCAACGGCACGCTGGAGGCCAACCTGCTCACCTCGGTGAAAATCGCGCCGGTGCTGGAAGGCCGGCTGCGCGCCAGCGGCACCTTCGCCATGGCGGCGGAGACTTTCGACGCGCTGTTCGCGGCACCCACCCTGCAAGGCAGCTTCGAGGTGGCGCAGGGCGTGATCCACGGGCTGGATCTGCCGCGTTCGCTGCAGGCGGGTGAAGCCGCTGCCGGCAGTACCGCCTTCGAGGAACTGAGCGGCAGGCTGGAACTGAAGGCGGGACATCTGCGCCTGAGCGACCTGAATCTGCGCGCCGGCGTCATGACGGCGAGCGGTAGAGCCGATCTGGCCGGCGGCAAACAACTGGACGGACACATCGCCGCGCAGTTGCGCATCCCGGCCGGTTATGCGCGCGCGAGCTTCGCCATCGGCGGTACGCCGCAGGCGGTAACGGTCAAGCGTTGAGCACGGAGGCGGGCGCATCGCCCGCCGGCTCTCGGCTTCCGGGCGCCGGGGCCGCTATAATCCGCTTTTACCGAAGCGCCCCGACATGCCCATTCTCAAACTGCGCGGGAGCCTTGCGCTCTCCGCATTCCGTCTCGATAAAGTCAACGCGCGCCTGCAGGCGATCGATGCGCGTACCGCCGTGCAATCGGCGGTGTATTGGCATTTCGTCGAATGCGAACGCGAACTCGACGCCGACGAAAGCCAGGTGCTGCAGCGCCTGTTGAGCTACGGCGACCCGGCAGGGGACGCCCCGGCCAACTCCACGCCGATACTGGTCGTGCCGCGTCTGGGCACGATTTCCCCCTGGTCGTCCAAGGCGACCGATATCGCGCACAGTTGCGGCCTGAGCGTGGTGAAGCGCATCGAGCGCGGCGTGCTGTACCACGTGCTGGGCGTGAAGAAGGGGACGCAGGCGGCGGTGGCCGCGCAGTTGTACGACCGCATGACCGAGACGGTGGTCGAGACGCTGGACGCGGCCGATGCGCTGTTCCGCCATTTCGAGCCCCGGCCGATGCAGACCATCGCGCTCGGCTCGGACGGTCGCGCCGCGCTGCAGCGTGCGAACGTCGAAATGGGCCTCGCGCTGTCCGACGACGAAATCGACTATCTGGTGGACGTCTACGCCGGCATGGGGCGCGACCCCACGGACGTGGAACTCACCATGTTCGCGCAGGCGAACTCAGAGCATTGCCGTCACAAGATCTTCAACGCCTCGTGGGTGATCGACGGCGTGAAGCAGGAGGACAGCCTGTTCGGCATGATCCGCAAGACCCATGCGGCCAATCCGCAGGGCACGGTGCTCGCCTATGCCGACAACTCCGCCATTCTCGAAGGGCGCAACGCGCAGCGCTATTTCGCCGCTTCGGACGGCGTGTACCGCACCCATGACGAACTGACGCACCTGATCATCAAGGTCGAGACGCACAATCACCCGACGGCGATCTCGCCTTTCCCGGGTGCGGCCACCGGCTCCGGCGGCGAGATCCGCGACGAGGGCTCCACCGGCCGTGGCGCCAAGCCGAAGGCCGGCCTATGCGGCTTTACCGTCTCCAATCTGCGCATTCCCGGCTATGAGCAGCCCTGGGAAATCGATTACGGCAAGCCCGATCGCATCGCCTCCGCGCTGTCGATCATGCTGGAAGGGCCGATCGGCGCCGCGGCGTTCAACAACGAATTCGGCCGGCCGAACCTGACCGGTTATTTCCGCACCTACGAAGCGGAAGTGGCCGGCGTGGTGCGCGGCTACCACAAGCCGATCATGATCGCCGGCGGCGTGGGCAACATCCGCGCGCAGCATTCGGCCAAGGCGCCGATGCCGGTGGGCGCGCTGCTGATTCAACTGGGCGGCCCCGGCATGCTCATTGGCATGGGCGGCGGCGCCGCCTCGTCGATGGATGCCGGCACCAATGCCGCCGATCTGGATTTCGATTCCGTGCAGCGCGGCAACCCGGAAATCGAGCGCCGCTGTCAGGAAGTGCTGGACCGCTGCACGGCGCTGGGCGAAGACAACCCCATTCTGCTGATCCACGACGTGGGCGCGGGCGGTCTGTCGAACGCCATGCCCGAGTTGGCGCATACCGGCGGGCGCGGCGCACGTTTCGAACTGCGCAACATCCCCAGCGAAGAGCCCGGCATGACGCCGCGCGAGGTGTGGTGCAACGAAGCGCAGGAGCGCTACGTCATCGCCATCGCGCCCGAATCGCTGGAAACTTTCAAGGCGATCTGCGAACGCGAGCGTTGTCCGTTCGCCGTGCTCGGCTATGCCACCGAAGAACAGCAACTGGTGCTCACCGATTCGCACTTCGGCAATACGCCGGTCGACATGGACATGGAGGCGCTGCTCGGCAAACCGCCGCGCATGCTGCGCGACGTGACGCGCATGCAGGTCGGCGCCGCGCCGGTGTCGACCTGGGGCATCGAACTGCGCGAAGCCTGCTATCGCGTGCTGCGTGCGCCCACGGTGGCGAACAAGACCTTCCTCATTACCATCGGCGACCGCACCGTCGGCGGCTTGACCGCGCGCGACCAGATGGTCGGCCCCTGGCAGGTGCCGGTGGCCGACTGCGCCGTGACGCTGATGGACTATCAGAACTTCCATGGCGAAGCGATGGCGATGGGCGAACGCACGCCCATCGCCGTGATCGACGCGCCGGCCTCCGGCCGCATGGCGGTCGGCGAGGCGCTGACCAACATCGCCGCCGCAGCGATCGGCGATATCGGCCGCGTGAAGCTGTCGGCCAACTGGATGGCAGCCGCAGGCTATCGCGGCGAGGATGCGGCGCTGTACGACACCGTGCGCGCCGTCGCGCTCGATCTGTGTCCCAAGCTCGGCATTTCCATTCCGGTCGGGAAGGACTCCCTGTCGATGCGCACCACCTGGCAGGA
>Ga0079224_100003307_pt1 | contig 20252 bp, 15 predicted proteins | sample Stecom2015_FD_80414 | JGI IMG/M metagenome (GOLD analysis project Ga0079224, IMG submission 80414) | Agricultural soil microbial communities from Utah to study Nitrogen management - Steer compost 2015 | ecosystem: Environmental > Terrestrial > Soil > Agricultural land | place: USA: Utah...
AGGTCGTGCTCTACCAACTGAGCTACTCCCGCATTTAACTACCCCGACTGCCTCCAGCAATTCGGGGGTGCCAAATTAATAACAGATTCGAAAAATTTTCGCGTGAAAATAAACTTTTCTTGGGGATTTTAAACGCCCCAGGCGGGTTTCTGGTTCCCGCGGGCACCCCACCGGCCTAGGCCGACCTTTTCAACTCTTCCATTTCCCGGCGAAGCTCCCGGGCATGCGCCTTGTTCTTCGAGTATTGAATGTGTTTCGGCACTTTCTTCAAATCCCAGATCAGGCCCACCGCCGCCAGGCACTTAAGAATATAATAGGTAATATCAATCTCCCACCAGAAAAAGCCCTGCCGCGCCGACACCTCATAATAATGGTGGTTATTATGCCACCCTTCCCCCAGCGTCAGCAACGCCAGCCACAGGCTGTTACGGCTCTCATCGTTAGACTCATACCGCTGGGTACCAAATTTGTGCATGATCGAATTGATCGAGAAGGTGGCATGATACAGGATCACCGTGCTCAGGAAAAAGCCAACGAAGAGGGTCGAGAACCCGGCCGAGGTAAACATGGCCGCCAGACTGCCCCCGTTGACAATACCACCCAGGGCTGTAACCACGACGGCCAGCACCAGCGGCGGTACGAGATAGTTCTTGTTCAACCAAACCAACTCGGGGTACTTCGCATAGTCGGCAATGATCTTGTAATCGGTCTCCTTAAAGTCGGGCCCCACGATCCAACCCACGTGCGAATACCAAAAGCCATACAACTTCATTGAATGGGGATCAGCCGGGGTATCGCTGTGACGATGATGATGCCGGTGATGTGACGCCCACCACAACGCACCCTTCTGCGCCGAGGTCTGCGCCATGAACGCGATGACGAATTGAAACCACCGCGATGTGGAATACGACTTATGCGCGAAATAACGATGATACCCGCCCGTCACCCAAAACATGCGGACAAAGTACAAGACACCGCAAACGATCCAGTCGAATGTTGTCGCTCCGGTATACAATGCTCCGAGAGGCAGTAGATGGACAGCAATAAACGCAAGCTCTTGTTTTAGCTTAGGTTTTCTTCTCTTGGGTAGTTCGATTGTTTGTGTGTTCATCCAAAATAATCCGATTCATATGTCACCTCCAGCTTGCGCATTTCAATGACATCACAAAAATAGGCAGAAAAGTGATTAGTTTTGACAGTATGTAGTTTCAATAACCACCAACAGCGCCAAATGGTGCGATCAATTCGATATTGTTTCTTGTAGTGGACGAGGCTAACAATCGTGAGTCTCAATTAACCAAATGTCTTCAGCAGCCATTTCATCCGTTCATCCACGATGGCGAGAGTCAAGCGAAGCATAGTACCGACATCCCGGGCGAAGGAACTCTCCAACAGCGACATTTACGTCATCTGCTGTGGTGTGGAAGGATGTACCTGCGAACGAAAAGACAATCAATGTGAGCGTGGATTCTTCTCCCTATTTATTCAATCCATTTACGGTATCGATTTCGCTGCCCGGCATAACATTCCCTATCACGTCGGCTTCTCCAACCTTACCTATTGCTACTCAGAAAACGAATCCGACAACATATGGAATTACTATTTCGAACAACCTGTCCCATTCATCCCAACTCATTACACCTCCACAATAAATCTGTTTCATGAAAATTATCCCTTACTCATCTGGGATCGGAGCCATCTGCGGGAAATGAATCAGCACGTCCGTCAGTTGAAATTCCACGACAGTGTTCTCGCCCGGATTAGTCACGCCAAGGCATCGGTCATTCAGGGAAAAACTCTGGGCGTCCACGTCCGGCGCACCGATCATTCGGTAGAGATACCACCCGTGCCCCTCACAAGGTACTTTCGTGTGATAGACAAGCACATCAGTCGATATGACACTTTGTTTCTCGCCACAGACGATGCGAACGTAGTGCAAGCTTTTCGCAGTCGTTACGGCGATAAACTCAGGGTCAACAACGTCACGCGTTCCGACGGCGCTCTGTCATTACACCGCGACCGACGCATACAAACGCGTCGTGAACTCGGTACGGAAGTACTCACTGACTGCCTCTGCCTGGCGGCGTGCGACAAACTAATCCTCACATTTTCCAATGTATCGTACGCCGCACTGATGTTTAATCCGGACGTGCCCTACGTCCTTCTCGAACAACCTCGTACAACCTGGCGGCGATACAAAACCCTTATCGTATATTTTCTCAACAAATGGGGAATTCGAAAATGGTAGCCTCCCATGAGGACCTCATTCCGCTTAAACCCTGGGGCGGCACCGACGTCACATGCCCTCTTTGCGGTACTGAACAATCGTCACACGGCGAGTTCATATTTCAAGGCATACACATTGTAGCAAAGCACACCTGCTTACAGTGTGGACAACCATTCTACACTACCCTTCCAACGGGACACGATATGCTCTATCCCGCCACATTCACCGAACAAGGATCGCATCTCAATTGTGAACAGTCCGCCATCAGCTGGTTGATCGAACCCCTTCTTGAATCCCTTTTCAGGGAAACAGCCGTCACGGCATCCATCACAAAGAAGGGACAAAGCACAGCAGAAGATGCAATCATCCTCAACTGCCTGGACAACGTGTATGGTCATGTCTTTACGAAAATGTGGAACGCCGTCGTGCTGAGAAGAAAGCATCCGGACGTACACCTCATCGTTTTGGTGCCGCGCGCTCTTGCCTGGCTTGTTCCCGACGATGTACCGGAGGTCTGGGTGTTCGACGTACCGTTGAAAGAACTCCGTCGTGGTATCGCCAACCTCGATACGGAGATAAAAAGTCGCATGGAGTCTCTCACGAACGTTTGGCTGAGCAAAGCTTACACTCACCTCGATCTTGAAACGATCGACCTGAAAAAGTTGCACCGTACGGAACCATTCGATCTCTCACGATTCAGCAGCCTCAAACCGACGATCACCTTTGTATTGAGAGAAGATCGATTATGGCAACCGACGCGCCTTGAATACTTTCTCTTTCTTGTTGCCACGAAGTTTAAACTCAGCCGGTCCTTGTTTGTTTGGATGCAGAATCGTCGAGTGGTGCGGACCGCGCGGAAGATTCTTCGCGCATTACCCAACGCTGAGTTGTTTGCTGCAGGTCTGGGCGCCACGGGCAAACTGCCAGCTTTTATTCACGATCGACGAAAACGCGAGCCTACGCTCACCGATGAAACAACGTGGTGTCAGCTCTACGCACGGTCGCATATTGTCATCGGTATACACGGATCCAACATGTTGTTGCCCACTGCACTGTCGGCGGGCTTTATTGCTATCATGCCACGTCATAAGATCCGCCACATGGCAGAAGACATCGCGATGGTAAAGCCAAGCCGGTTTTTGCTGTTCCTGGGACGCCATGTCGATCAGTACGCGGGCCCCGACCTGGTGAGCAGGCATGCGGTCAGCATGATCCGGTACTTCCCCTACGTGTACAAGAACGCCACACAAGGCATTTAGGCACACATATTGCCCATGTTGACGACTGCGATGATGATAATCTCGCAATAATGATGTTACTTTGCTGTCTCATGTCACATACTCAGACGATTGCCCTCTATCAACCCCTCCTCCAATCCATTGCCTATAATCTCGTGCGGTGCAAGGAAGACGCGGAGGATATTGTACAGGAGACGTTTTTGAGGTTCCTGACCGTGAAACCGGGGAAGATCGTCAACCTCAAGGCGTACCTTATCCAGTCTGTTATAAACAACTGCCGAAACCACCTGAAAGCGCTGCAACGCAAGAAGGAGGACTTTTTCAGCCAGTTGAGCCAGGTAAATCTTGCCGAAATCCTGGGTCGATTCAAAGAGTCGAACTTCTCTCACCTCGACCTTGAGGCTAACATCCAGGAGGCCTTTAAGACGCTGCAACACAAGTTGGAGCCCCTGGAACGCGCTGTCTTCGTCCTTAAGGAGGTATTTGGCTTCGATTATGAAACGCTGCAGGAGACCCTGGACAAGAAGAAAGATCACCTGCGCCAGCTCTTTTCGCGCGCCAAAAGCAAACTGAATAAGGAATCATTGCGTATCCGGGCCGAATTCCCCGACATGAGCGCCTTTTCGGCTGCTTTTCGCAAGGCGTGCAACCTGGGTCAAACCGACGAACTACTGACTGTTCTGAAGTCCGACGTCCCCTCCAAAAAATAATTTCATCACTTTTTGTCACAGGCCTTCACCTGTGTTGTCTTACAGTATAAGGCCTGTATAGGCCACTATTTTGATTACAGAAAACTCTTAAACGTAAACCTAATGATTGTTATCCTGGCCTTCTTTGTGTGCCACTGGTACCTCTCCCTCTTCTTTCAAACCTTTTTCCTCCATCGATATGCGGCCCATGGCGCTTTTACCATGAGCAAGTTCACGGAAAAGGTCTTCTTTGTATTGACCTGGATATTCCAGGGGTCCAACTACCTCAACGCCTACGGCTACGGTGTAATGCACCGAATGCACCACGCGTTTGCCGACACAGAGAACGATCCTCACTCCCCGAAGTACGACGAGACGATCTGGAACATGATGTGGAAGACTAAGACGATCTATTCCGCCATCTGCAAGAACCAGATGATCGTTGACGAGCGCTTCACTCGCGGAGTTCCCCGTTGGGATGCGTTCGATCGCTTTGCGAGCTCCTGGCCATCACGGATCATGTGGGGGGTTGTGTATGTCGCCATTTATGCGGCATTCGCTACACAATGGTGGTTGTGGCTGCTTCTCCCGATTCAATTCTTAATGAGTCCCATTCACGGCGCCATCATCAACTGGTTTGCGCACAAGTATGGCTACAGGAACTTCGAAGTGGGCGATACGTCCAAGAACTTCCTGCCTGTCGACTTCCTCATGATGGGTGAAAGCTATCACAACAATCACCACAAGAACGGCTCACGCGCCAATTTCGGAGGCATCCGGTGGCATGAAATCGACCCGACATATTTGGTGATCAAACTGCTCCACAAAATCGGTGTCATCAGTTTGACACGTTCGCAGGAGATTCGACCGCAGACGGTTAAAAGGGCGGCTTGAGAATGTGTTAACGTGTTGATGTGTTGGAGTTGGGCCGCCTCGAAGGTATGGGATGAGTTCCTATATGTGTTACCGATTTTGAGCGAACACGAAATCAGCCCCGGAGGGGCGGCATGTTGGTAGCCCGGGGCAAGACCAAAGGTCGCCGCCCCGGGATATCGTCGGGGTTCTTCGCGCGCCAAAGGAACTCTCAATCGAAGCACATTCCATCGTGGCGCGCAACGAGAAGCTTTAGAATCGAAGCAGGACCGTATGGGTGCAGGTGACCGCTAACCTGCGCGAAGAAACGACACCCACACTTCGAGGCGATTCAACTTCAGCACATCAACACATCAACACTCACTTCTTCAAGATCCCAATCACTTCATTCAACTTCAACAACGCCTCCACGGGGCTAATCGTGTTGATGTCAATTTTGCTCAGAAGCTCCTGAATACTCTTGAAACGCGGATCAGGTTCAAAGAGGCTTAGCTGCGGGGTAGGAGGTGGCAACTTTTCGAGGGTGACGGGGCCTTTGTTCTTGTGTTTATCCTGTTCAAGGAAACGAAGGATTTCATTCGCGCGAAAGACGACGCGGTTGGGCATGCCCGCAAGCTGCGCGACGTGAATACCAAAGCTGTGTTCGCTCCCTCCTGGTTTCAGCTTCCGCATAAAGATGATGCGATCGCCTACTTCGCGTACTGAGACATTGAAATTCTTCACGCGCGGAAGGTCTTCCTCCAGCTGGTTCAACTCGTGATAATGCGTGGCGAACAAAGTCTTCGGTCGGAAGTCCTTATGGTTGTGAAGGTACTCGACGATTGCCCAGGCGATAGACACACCATCGTACGTACTGGTACCTCTTCCGATTTCGTCCATCAACACCAGGCTGCGGTTGCTCAGGTTGTTGAGGATGCTCGACGTTTCGATCATTTCAACCATGAACGTCGACTCTCCGCGCGAGAGGTTATCTGAGGCGCCCACGCGGGTGAATATTTTATCCACAATCCCAATAGATGCTGACGCCGCAGGAACAAAGCAGCCGATCTGCGCCAGCAGCACGATCAGCGCGGTTTGCCGGAGAAGCGCCGACTTACCGGCCATATTGGGTCCCGTTATGATCAGTATCTGCTGTTTATCGCTATCGAGCAAAATATCGTTCGGCACATAAGATTCTCCTGGTGGTAATTGCTTTTCGATCACCGGATGGCGCCCCCCCTTAATGTCGATGATAAGACTTTCGTTGATTTCGGGACGAACGTAACGATTCGATCGGGCTACCTGGGCGAACGACAACAGGCAATCGATAAGCGCGATCACGCGAGCATTTTGTTGTATCTGCGGAATAAAGTCTGCCGTATTGCGTACGAGTGTCTCGAAAATGCGTTGCTCAAGGATGGCGAGCTTTTCTTCCGCGTGAAGGATCTTTTCTTCGTACACCTTCAGTTCCTCTGTGATGTATCGCTCGGCATTGACGAGGGTTTGCTTTCTGATCCAATCAGGCGGAACCTTGTCCTTGTTGGCGTTGCTGACTTCGAGATAATACCCGAACACCTTATTATACGAAATCTTCAGCGACGCTATTCCCGTGCGTTCAATCTCGCGGCGCTGTACCTGCAGAAGGTAATCCTTACCCGAGCATGCAATCTTGCGGAGCTCATCGAGTTCAGAATCAAAACCATCGTTGATAATGCCACCCTGGTTGATTGCCACAGATGCATCCTCTTTCAGTGTCCGCTCAAGTTGTTCGACAAGATATTCGCAGGGATGAAGCTGATCACCAATCTTCTTCAGTGCCGGCGCAGAATGTTGCTGTAGCCGCGCCATAAGCGGTGCTACGCATTTTAGCGACCGCTTGAGTTGAATCATTTCCCGAGGATTTATCCTGCCAACTGCAACCTTCGAGATCAATCGCTCCAGGTCAGCGATCGGTTTGAGGTGTTCAGCAATTTCCTCGGCGAGTATAGTGTCATTGTAAAACTCGCTGACAATGCCGAGTCGTTCGTCGATCGCCGCCTTATCCTTAAGTGGGAGGATGAGCCACTTACGCAACTGCCGCGCTCCCATCGGTGTGATAGTGCGATCCAGGGTTTCGATAAGGGGCACACCACCCTCATGTTGCGGCTGTATGATTTCAAGATTCCGGATCGTAAACTTGTCCAGCCAGACGTATTTATCTTCGTCGATGCGGGAGATCGCGGAGATGTGGGTTGTATCCTTGTGTTCCGTCTCTTCGAGGTAATGCAAGACGGCTCCCGCGGCAATGATGGCCTCGCCAAGACTATCTATTCCGAAACCCTTCAGGCTTGTCGTGTTGAATTGCCGTATCAGTTTTTCATAGGCATAATCATATGAATACACCCAGTCATCGAGCGCAAACGTGCTGTGTTCTTCGGCGAACAGCGCCTCAAAACGTTCGCGTGAACCCTTGCTGAAAATAATTTCAGCGGGCGCAAAACCCTGGATCAGCTTGAGTACGTATTCCTCATTGCCTTGTGCAGCATAAAACTCACCCGTTGAGACATCCAAAAAGGAGACACCCATTTCGGTACGCTCGGCGAATATCGAAGCGAGGAAATTGTTTCTGCGCCGTTCGAGCACGCTATCATCAAAGGATAGTCCGGGTGTCACGAGTTCACTAACACCCCGTTTTACTATGCCCTTTACAAAACGCGGATCTTCCAACTGATCGCAAATCGCGACCCGGTGACCTGCGCGAACCAGGCGCGGGAGATAGGTGTCCAGTGCGTGGTGCGGGAAGCCTGCCAGTTCGATTTCAGACGCGGAACCATTACCGCGCTTGGTGAGCACGATGTCCAGTACCTTGCTGGCCGCGATAGCATCCTGTCCGAACGTCTCATAGAAGTCGCCCACGCGGAACAAAAGAAGCGCGCCGGGATACTTTGCCTTGATGGCATTGTATTGTTTCATCAGGGGCGTTTCGGCGGCTGATTTTGTTTGAGACATGACGGCCAAATATAACTGTGTAGCGTTGGATGTGCTAAATTGCCGGGAATAAACAAACCCCGGCACCCCCGAATATAACCGCCACAAACTCATGAAAAAACAAATCCCTCCCCTCAGGCACCTGATAGTTCTGTTATTACTTTCGCTCACCCTCCCTCAGTACGTTCACGCACAGAAGGATACCGACAACGGAATTTTCTGGGAAATTTCCGGCAACGGTCTCAAACGCCCTTCTTACCTCTTCGGCACCTACCATCTGCTTGGCGGCGCATATGTCAAGAAACTTCCAAAAGTTGAAGCGGCATTCGAAGCAGCCGATGGCGTCGTAGTGGAATCTGAAATGGATTCTTCAAAGCTCATGCAGATCATGTCGATAGCGATCATGAAGGATAAGAAGCTTTCGGACCTGATGAGCAAGGATGAATACGATCTGCTGGCCAGCGAAATCCAACGATCCATTGGTACACCTGTTGAACTCATGGCTCAGTTTAAACCTACCTTTATAATGGTGACGCTGACGGTGATGTATGCCAGGGCTGGATCGCTATCGCAACTGGAAGAAGCAAACGGCACCTCTCTGGATGCCTATTTTGCCGCCGAAGCTCGTAAGAAAAAGAAGAGCGTTTCGACCTTCGAAAGCATGGACGAGCAGATGCGTCTACTCGTAGACCATTATCCTGTGGAAGAACAGGCGCGCCAACTTGTGGAGTTCGTAAAGTCCAAAGATGAAATGGCCGCTGTCCAGGAAGAGCTGTTAACACTATACCTACGCCATGACGTAAAGGGTCTCTACGAGTTATACCAGAAGTACGAAAAGGAGTTTGGAGATACATCGTGGCTGCTTGACGACCGGAATGAAAATTGGATGAAGCAGTTGCCCGCGATGCTGGAAAAGGGCAACCTCTTTATTGCCGTCGGAGCATTGCACCTGCCGGGAAAAAAGGGACTGGTGGAGTTGCTACGACAACAAGGCTACAAGGTTAAAGTCCAACCGGTAAAATAGTAATCACTTAGAATTGGTATGAGGAAACTGACTATGGAGGAGTTGGGCAGACCCACCGTTTCCGAATACCGGGAACGGAGGAAGTTGCCTGTGGTGGTCCTCCTGGACAATGTTCGAAGCCTCCACAACGTTGGTTCGGCTTTCCGCACATGCGACGCGTTTGGGATGGAACGTCTCGTGCTGACAGGCATAACCGGCCAGCCGCCCCACCGCGAAATCCACAAAACCGCATTAGGAGCCACGGAGTCCGTAGCGTGGGAATATGAGGCAGATCCTGTGATTGCCGTGAAGAAGCTTAAGGATGCGGGCTACCGAATCGTCGTCGTGGAACAGACAACGGAAAGCGTGCCCCTTCATGCCTGCGAACTGAATTCCGAAACAAAATACTGCCTGGTTTTTGGCAACGAAGTGCGCGGGGTAGGGGAAGAGGTGGTTGAGTATGCGGACATGGCGCTGGAGGTGCCACAGGCCGGCACAAAGCATTCCCTGAATATTTCGGTTTGTCTGGGTGTCGTTTGCTGGGAGTTTTTTAAAATGCATGTCCGTTAAACGGGATTAATTCGCACTTTTGCACAGAATTTTATCAACTCCGCCAGACGTGTCAGATCGGTATAATCGCCGGGGAGTCTCAGCATCAAAGGAAGATGTGCACAAGGCCATCGGCAAGCTGGACAAAGGATTGTTTCCCACCGCTTTCTGCAAGATTGTCGAGGATCGCCTGGGCGGTGATCCGGCATATTGCACCGTCATGCACGCGGATGGTGCCGGCACCAAGTCGTCTCTGGCTTACATATACTGGAGAGAGACGGGTGACCTTTCCGTGTGGAAGGGCATTGCGCAGGATGCCATCGTCATGAACATCGACGACCTGCTTTGTGTTGGCGCTACTTCCAATATCCTCTTGTCGTCTACTATCGGCCGCAACAAAACCCTGGTTCCAGGGGAGGTCATCAGTGCAATTATTGAAGGTACCGAAGAGTTCCTCGCCATGTTGCGTGACCACGGCCTCAATGTGTGGAGCACAGGGGGCGAGACAGCGGACCTCGGTGACCTGGTGCGAACCGTCGTTGTTGACAGTACCGTAGCGGCACGCATGAAGAGGGAAGATGTGATCGACAACGCGAACATTCGTGCCGGTGATGTGATTGTCGGTCTGGCCTCCTTCGGGAAAGCCGCTTATGAATCCGAATACAATGGCGGAATGGGCAGCAATGGACTCACTTCCGCGCGACACGACATCTTTCACCACGACTACGCGAAAGTCTATCCTGAATCATTCGATCCAGCGGTCCCCGAGGATCTCGTGTATTCCGGGCATTACAAAGTAACCGATATGATTCCCGAGGTGGGCGTTGACGCGGGTAAGCTTGTACTGTCCCCAACACGCACCTACGCTCCGGTTATGGTGCAAGTGCTCTCCCAATACCGCAAGCGCATTCATGGTATTATCCACTGCAGCGGCGGAGCACAGACAAAAGTGCTGCACTTCATCGACCGCTTGCATGTTATCAAAGACAATCTCTTCGACATTCCGCCGCTGTTTAGAATCATCCGCGAAGAAAGCGGAACGGAGTGGAGAGAGATGTACAAGGTCTTTAACATGGGCCATCGGATGGAGTTGTATCTCGAGGAGGATATTGCAGGGGCGGTGATCGACATAGCCCGCAGTCTAGGAGTGGACGCAAAAGTCATCGGACACGTTGAAGATGCTACCGAAGCGCGAGTAACAATTAAGAGCCCGTTCGGCGAATTTCAATATAATAAAGCATGATGCATAATCTCCTGTCGTACATCACATGGTCTGTTGATCCCGAAATCTTTACCATCCCGGGAGTCAACTGGCCCATCCGCTGGTATGGACTTATGTGGGCTATCGGACTTATCCTGAGCCAGCAGATCATGTATCATATTTTCAAAGTAGAACAGCGTCCCGTAAAACATGTAGACACACTCACGCTGTACATTATTCTGGCAACATTCCTTGGCGCACGCTTCGGTCATTTTCTTTTTTATGATCCTGAAGTATTCATCACAGATCCTCTTTCTATTATTCTTCCGCCGTATGCGGGCCTTGCCAGCCATGGCGCGGCCATCGGTATTCTCATAGGGTTGTATTTGTACTGCCGAAAGCTCAAGTACGACTACTTCTGGATGGTCGACAGGCTTGTGATTGTCGTTTGTATCACTGGCGCTTTTATTCGTCTGGGCAACCTGATGAATTCCGAGATCATTGGAATACCTACGACGGTGCCGTGGGCATTTGTATTCGAACTGGTTGACGACAAGCCGCGGCATCCCGCGCAGCTCTACGAAGCCATCTACTGCTTCCTGCTCTTTGGGTTGTTGTACTACATCTGGAAAGAAAAACGTCACCAGGTAGGTACTGGCTTTATCTTCGGGGTGTTTCTCGTTGTGCTTTGGTCGCTTCGTTTCGTCGATGAATTCTTTAAGGAAGTTCAGGAACCTTTTGAAAGGGATTTACCATTGAACATGGGACAAATTTTGAGTATCCCGTTTGTCATCGCAGGATTGATCATACTGATCAAGACAAGAAAGAGACGACCGGATACGCAGTAAAAAAAGGGAGGAATCAGACTTACGAAGACTGGCTCCTCCCTTTGTTTGAGGGTGGTTCAAGGACTTATTTCAATTCGATAGCCCTCTTTCCCAATCCTTTGATTGCAGAACGATCGAAGTTGCGCAGGTACGTCTTCATTCTGCTTCCGGCATCGGGTATATGAATCTGAGACACGTTGGTATAATTCAGATTGTTCTTATCAAAAGTTTGAATGATTTTCGGAAGTTGCCCGGTTTCAGACTCCCAATCGTTAAGGTTCGCCAGCGTGTACGTGCCGTCAAATGCTACCGGACCCGAAGTGCCGTTCACCGTACCTCCGAAGTTAAAGAACAAGGTCTGGAACTGAAGATTATCGGAATCACCAGTCTTGTACACTGCACTCAAGCCGAATTTCGGAATGTTAAGGCCTCCAGGAATAAGTACGGCTTCCTGGGCATTGTTACCGATTGAGCCATCATACAGATCAAAAATCTCGTCATTATCATCATCTATCCAAAGGAACATGTCCATGTTCGCGGTCTTCCCGGTACCCGGATCCCACAGCAGGAATATCACCGTATCGTCTTCCTTTATTTTCAGTGTAAACTCGGTCTGCCCTGTCACTTTGGATGTTCCCTCGATCACGGACACCAAGGTAATGACAATGGTTTCAATCATGTCCTCCTCAACCGGATTCTCAAAATCGAAGTCGTCGCTCACTTCAAAGTCGTAATCCTCAACGAGCTTGATAGTAATTTTTGCCTGGGTGGTTCCAGGTCCTATCGAAATGTAATTCCCGGTAGGAATGAAGTAGTCACCGCCTTCAAAGGGATCGTATACGTCGGCTGTTCCGGACAGTTTGTAGAACAAATCAATCGGTTCATCTAAAGGCCTGTCAAGGACAACCGTTACATCTACTGTACCCGCACTTTCATTTACTGTTTGTTCAGCAAGGGCAAATGAGATGTTTGACCCGGGCTTTTCATCATCATTACAGGACGACACAACTATCAATCCCACCAGCATCAGTAAGCATGGGATTAACCTGGATTTCAAGGTACAGTTCATAAATCAGATTGTTCGTAAAGTTCCGGTTATTAAATTAATGAATCGGACTGATTATTTTCATCGACGATTGGAATAAATATCGAAACATGAGGAAATGGGGTGTATTTTTTATTTTTTTCGCGTTAGCGTGCGGGAAGGAAATGAATGATGAGAGTTCTATGATACCGGATCCCCATTCCTACGCCAACTCGGGACAATGCGTTGTTACCCATCTCGATTGGCGTGCCACTGTTGATTTTACAACAAAACAAATTTCTGCTACTGCAACCTGGACAATCCATCGCAAAGAGGGTAATGAAGTCGTCCTGGATGCGAAATCCCTTAAAATAGACAGCATCTTTCTCGACAATGGCAAGCCCGCAGTGTTCTCCCTTGAGGGGGACGATCCGATTCTGGGCCAGGCACTGCGCATCCGACTTGAACCCGAAACGAAAACGATTTCGATCCGCTACCGTACTACACCCGGCGCCGAGGCGCTGCAATGGCTCATGCCCGAACAGACCGCCGGTCGACAGCATCCTTTCCTGTTCACTCAGTCCCAAGCCATCCTTGCCCGCACATGGATTCCTTGTCAGGACTCGCCGGGCGTCCGCTTCACGTACACTGCCGAGGTGACGGTCCCATCCAATCTTCTCGCGCTGATGAGTGCGTCTAATCCCATCGAGAAAAACGAATCGGGAATCTATACTTTCGAAATGAAGCAACCGGTACCATCGTATCTGCTGGCACTCACTGTAGGTGACATCGCATTTCGTCCTGTCAGCGATCGTAGCGGTGTGTATGCTGAACCTGTAACTCTTGAAGCGGCCGCGTGGGAGTTCGCTGATCTCGAGAAGATGATCGCTGCTGCCGAAGAACTTTACGGACCCTATTTGTGGGAACGGTATGACGTCATTGTCCTCCCTCCCAGCTTTCCTTTCGGCGGAATGGAAAACCCCCGGCTCACTTTCGTAACACCTACGCTTTTGGCAGGAGATCGTTCGTTGACGTCAGTAATTGCTCATGAATTAGCACACAGTTGGTCCGGCAACCTCGTTACAAACAAAACGTGGAACGACTTCTGGCTCAACGAAGGCTTCACGGTATACTTCGAAACGCGCATCATGGAAAAACTGTACGGACGTGAACATTCTGAAATGCTCGCCGTACTTAACCTCCATGATCTCGAAACGGACATGCGGGAAATTTCTTCGGGTCCTCATCCTGATGATACGAAGCTAAAACTCGACCTGCAAGGTCGAAACCCTGACGACGCTGCGACAGATGTTGCCTATAACAAAGGTTACTTCCTTCTTCGAACTCTGGAAGAAAAATACGGACGTGAAAAGTTCGATGCATTCCTGAGGGATTACTTTTCAACGTACGCTTTCTCCGTCATGGACACGGAGACGTTCATTGACGTGTTCAAAACTTACTATCGCGAACACTTCAATATCAACGTCGAAGATGCCTTGTTTACGTCCTGGATTTATTCACGTGGACTTCCCGCGGATTTTACGCCGCCGTCATCAGACAGATTTGCGAAGGTCGAAGACGCTGCTCGAAACGCGCTTGAGGGTCAGGACATCACGGCAGCAACGAAAGGTTGGACAACGCAGGAGTGGCTGCATTTTCTCAACATGCTCCCGGACACGCTCACCCAGGCACAACTTCAAACTCTGGATCGCCTCGGTCGTTTTACCGAATCAGGCAATGCCGAAATCTTCAGTGCATGGAGCCTTATCGCCGTGCGTAATAACTATTCCCCTATTCGCGAACCCCTTCGACGTTTCCTCATCAACACAGGACGTCGCAAGTTCCTGACACCGATCTATACGGAGCTTGCAAAAACCCCCGAAGGCCGTGCATTTGCCGAGGAAGTGTATCGCGCCGCCCGCCCGAACTATCACTTTGTATCGACAAGCACGATCGACAAGGTGTTATCTTTTGATCCCCCGGGGCTATAAAGTCTCCGGTAGGGTATGGGCACGACCCTGATTCTGTTCTTTGAGCCAGTCCATCAACGGCGAGAAGTAATCCAGCAATGGTCGGGCGCTAACTTCAGTTCCAAGATTTTCCTGAAGGTGTTCACGCCAGTCGATCGTAGCGCCGGTTTCCATTAACCGTCGCAGGAAGTCTCCGGCTTCCCTGCTTCCCCAGTAGTTGGTTTCATGTACATCCTGTTTGAGGATGTTGCGTGCGATATGATCGTGAAACTGGAACAACAAGATCGCCGCTATCGCATAGTCGTAGTACTGCGCAGGGTCGTCGATGATGTGTGTCTTGGTACAGGCGTCACAATATTCTTCGCCACGATTGCCGGGCGACACAATGCCTTGATATTGTTTGGCCAATGCCCACCATGTTTCGTTGAATTTATCAGCCGGCAGATTCTCTGCGTACAACTTGTGTTCAAAGCGCGTCATCACACCTGCTGCCCATGGGATCAGCACGACGTGGTTCAACGCATCAGCCAGCAACTTCATCGTATCATCGGTAGTTGCATCAGCTGGTATAAGACCCTGCGATTGAAGCAAGGGCTTTTGCAACGAGGCCAGTCCAATCTGGCTGCCTATGGCCTCATGAAAAGCACGATTGGCACCTTCGCGAAGGACGTACGGTACTTCGGGACGCGTATAAGAAATGAAGTAATAAATGTGCCCCAGCTCATGCAGCGTTGTCTCCCACCACTCGGCGTTCGGTTCCACGCTCATTAGTGATCGGACATCGTCTTTGAGATCCATGTGCCATGCGGAAGCATGGTTATTCTTCTTGTAATCCGCGTCGGGCGGAAGCGGATACAAGCTTGACTTTTCGTAGAACGACTGAGGGAGCGCCGGGAAACCCAGGGACTTATAAAATTCCTCACCTGTACGGACGATCCATTCCGCCGACTTTGTTTGCAGGGCGGCATCGATGTTAAGTCCTTCCACCCTAACCATCGCAGCCCAGTCCTGACCCCACTGGTTAGGCAGCCAATCCGCGGGCAGATAATCAGGCACGGGTTGTTTGTATCGTTTTGCCAATTCGTAGCGTGCCCAGGTATGGAGTTCGCGGTAGAGTGGCCATACGTCGCGGATGAATCCTTCTGTCATTTCGAGCATTTCTTCGCTCGTCATTCCATATTCGGAAACCTGGTACGTGAAAAAGTCGGAAAAGCCAAGACCACGTACAGACTCATTGCGAAGGTCGCGCAGTTTCACGAGTCCTGGCTTAAGTTCCCTGCCTACCTCCTTGCTGGCTACCCAGGCCTTCGTTTTCCTGGCAAGGGATGCATCGGATGCCAGTATGTTGTTGATATCGTTCTTGGTGACGGACTTATTATCGATACGAAAGTCGAATCCATACAGGATTTTGGTTTGGTCGGCTTGCACGGTAATGAGTTCCCTCACCGCTTCGGCTGCCGTTGCAGGATTGGCTCCTGCAGCAAAAAGAATTGCATCAAATTGCTTTGCCTGAAGTGGCGTGAGCTGATCACGCATACCCAGGTATTTTCGGGCTGAATCGATGTTGGCCTGGCTGCCGCGGAAATCCGTGTACGCCTTGCGCGTGCGTTCATAAGCGCGTTGTGTCGCCGTGTCACCATCGACGATCCGGGTGTTGAGCACCCATTCCGCCTCAGCGGCAGCGGTATACAGTCTCTGATACTCGTCGTTGTACGCCGTAAGGTAAGCGTCGGCAGCGGCCTGAAGGGCAGCCCTGCGCTCCTCAGCAGAGGGCTTACATGCCGCCAGCGCGATAATTGCCAGCAAAAGGAGATTTTGAAAGGAGTTGGATCGCATAGGTTATAATGTTTAAGGCACGCGTAAATTAGTGAATCTGAAATATTTAATAACCAACACCCCCCATCATGTCTTTTTTCAAGAAACTCAAGTCCACTGCAACACTACTTAAAGAACTGGATCTGGATGCTATTGCCCGTCTGTCGCAAAAGGTCGATCTCAAGAAGATGGTCGGGCTCGTAAGCCAGATGAAGGAAGAAGATCTTCAAAAGCTGATGAAAGTGATGTCGGGCGGAACCCGTGAACACAAGGTTCCGGACATTGACGGAGATTTTTACGACCTGAGTCATTTGCTCTCCCCGGAAGAACGCGAGGTGCAACTTCGCGTCCGTGAGTTCATGAACACTACCATCCGGCCCATTGTAAACGAATACTGGTTAAGAGATGAATTTCCCCATCAGATCGTTCCTGAGATGGCGAAACTGAATGTGTGCGGTCTCACCTACCATGGATACGGCTGTCCGGGGAAGTCCGCCTTACTGGAGGGGTTTCTCGCTATGGAGATGGCGAGGGTGGATGCGTCCATCTCAACCTTCTTCGGTGTACAGAGCGGGCTCGCTATGGGCTCCATATATTATTGCGGATCAGAAGAACAAAAGCTCCAATGGCTTCCGCCGATGCAGAAACTCGAGGTTATTGGAGCCTTTGGATTAACCGAACCAGAGGTTGGTTCAGCGGTGGCTGGCGGTCTAACCACAACCTGCAAGCGCCAGGGCGACAAGTGGATACTGAATGGCCAGAAGAAGTGGATCGGCAACGCAACGTTTTCCGACCTCACGATCATCTGGGCGCGTGACGTCGACGATGGAAATGTGAAAGGGTTCATCGTGGAGAAACATTTCCCCGGCTTTCGTGCGGAAAAGATCAGAGGGAAGATGGCGCTGCGCATCGTACAAAACGCGCTCATCACGCTGACAGATTGCGAAGTGCCGGAAAGCCACCGGTTACAAAATGCCAATGGATTCAGGGATACCGCAAAGGTGTTGCGCATGACCCGCGCTGGGGTTGCCTGGCAGGCTGTGGGCTGCGCTCGCGGAGCCTACGAAAGTGCACTCAAGTATACTCATGAACGCCATCAGTTCGGACGTCCGATCGGCGGTTTCCAGATGGTGCAAGACCTTTTGGTCGAAATGCTTAGCAATCTTACTGCCATGCAGACCATGGTGTTCCGGCTGTCACAATTGCAGGATGAGGGCAAACTCACGGACGAGCACGCATCTCTGGCCAAGGTATTTTGCACGCTACGTACGCGCGATGTCGTGAGCCATGCCCGAGAACTATTCGGGGGGAACGGCATACTGATAGAACACGACATCGCGCGATTCGTAGCCGACGCGGAAGCAATCTATTCTTATGAAGGCACTAAGGAAATCAACACGCTCATCGTGGGACGCGCCATTACGGGTCAGAGTGCATTCGTTTGAATTGTAAATGCCATCGAAAAATGTACCCCAGTTAAGCAAAGAGAATAGCAGAATCCAAAATTTTTGGGCGATGGAACAACCTCACCACGCCTGTGCGTGTCTATTAAGGCGGATATGGCATCACTCACGATACGCAGAATTCTTTTACTGATCCTCGGCATTGCCGTTGCGATTGCCACCGGTTTGTTTACCGGTGTGCTCGGCATGGTGATGTAGCACCCGTATTGCTTAAAACCTTATCCTAACCTCGTCTTTGTAGTCCACTGGTACCCGAATGGGCATCCCCCTGTAGTTGAGTTTCAGGGCCCCTTTATAATGAACTTCCATTTTTCGGCCGCCGAGCATGCCCAGCACAGTATCAAGGAAGCTCAAATCCTCCGCCGCCAGTGTCACCTCCAGCGGAACGGTGAATTCGGAACGTGCCGGAATTTCTGTTCTGAGGTCCTGGTCGATCTGTGCTGCCTTCTTACCATCTACGAAAATGTCGACAGCCAAACCACGAAGCTTCATCCGAATAGAATTAGGGTTGTAGAAGACTGCATTCGCTTTCAACATAGGCTTGCCACTTCCGTCGACCACCACATCGCGTATGTGTTTGAACTCGATGTCTTCTTTCGGAGCACAGGATATTGCGCAAAGACAAACGCCGATGATAAAATTTGTCAGCACAATCCCTGAAAACAGGGAGCTCCCCTTATGTGAGACGTGATTGTTCATAGATGTAGATTTACCTATCGAGCAAGCCCCGACAATCCTGAGTTTGGTACAATTACCAAGCCAGCAAGTTAGCGGGAAATTACCGGAATAACGGCGGATGTTGATCTTCCCAGGGTGTTGCTTCCTGGATTGCGCGGCCAAGGGCGATGAGCGCGGCCTCTCCCTGCAGCTTACCGAGCAGGCTGATGCTTACCGGACTGCCCTTCGCATCAAAGCCATGGGGAAGGACGAGGCAGGGGTGACCCGTAAGATTGGTCATGAGCAATTGGTCGCCTCCAAAGGATGGTGTAAGGATCACATCAAATTCCTTTGTTGATTCATGGTATTCACGAATGAGTAGTTCCCGAATGCGCAAGGCATTGACATACTCGACGGCTGGAATGAACCGTGCCGACCTGAAATAGTTGGGCCACGAGTTCTTGTCCTGGCGAACTAATAACGTATCCCGATTCGAACGCGTGAGGTCATCGAATGCGGCTGCGGCCTCGGCTGTGAGTATGAGTGTTAACGCATTTACAGGAATGTTGTCCGGTAGCTTGACTTCGACAGGTTCAATCCCGAGTTTCCGGATCACCTCCAGAATCGCCTCATTCTTTTCGCGGTTAATGGTATCCGCATCGAAGTAGCTCTTTACATACCCGACCTTAAGATTCTTCACAGACTGCCGTGCGTTGTAGTTGAAGGGCGCAGATACCACTGTTTTGTCCTTTCCATCCGGGCCGCGGATCGCATCGAACACAAGCGCGCAATCCAGGGCTGAGCGGCATATAGGTCCGAGCTTATCCATACTCCAGCTCAGCGCCATCGCGCCATGACGGCTGACGAGGCCATACGTGGGTCGTAGCCCCGTCGTGCCGCACCGCGTAGACGGAGAGACGATCGACCCCCATGTCTCACTACCGATCGCAAAGGCTACAAGTCCGGCGGCAGTAGCCGCCGCAGAACCTGCCGACGACCCGCTTGATCCCTGCTCCAGATTCCACGGATTACGAGTCTTGCCACCAAACCACACATCGCCCATGGCAAGCGAACCCATCGACAGCTTCGCAACGAGTACGGCTCCCGCCTCCTCAAGTTTCTCCACGACCGTTGCCGTCTCGTCGATATACTGCTGCAGATAGGGCATGGCGCCCCATGTCGTCCTCGTCCCCTTTACCGCCAACAAGTCCTTCACGCCGTATGGAATCCCATGCAACGGTCCTCGATACTTCCCTGCAGCGATCTCCGCGTCAACTTGCCGCGCGCGTTCCAGGGCCTGTGGGCGCAGCACGGTAACAATACATTTTAATGTATCGCCATACTTCTCCAGCCTGTCGAGATAGAGTTCTGTCAACTCAGTTGACGTGATCTTTCGTGTGCGTATGAGTTCGGCAAGTTGATATACGGGCATAAAGGGTAAGGCGCTGCGGTCTTTAGGGAGCGACACATTGGTTGGTAAACCCCAAACAATCGGTTCCTGAGCACTTTCCCCAACGAACCCGGGCGGGTAGGGATCAAATTTCAGCGAGGGACTTACGCTATTATCCAGGCCGAAACTGTGAATGGCTCTGATTTCTCCTAGCATCTCCTCCAGTTGGGACTGCATCGAATCGCGTTCAGCTTCCGTGAAGCTGAGATCGTAGTAGGGCTCTATGGTTAGTGTGGGAAAGGGATCCTGAGCGGCGACATGAATCGTCAACAACAAAACCAGGCACGCCGCAAAGATGAATGACTTCATGAGTTTAGGAA
>Ga0079224_100003308_pt1 | contig 20250 bp, 12 predicted proteins | sample Stecom2015_FD_80414 | JGI IMG/M metagenome (GOLD analysis project Ga0079224, IMG submission 80414) | Agricultural soil microbial communities from Utah to study Nitrogen management - Steer compost 2015 | ecosystem: Environmental > Terrestrial > Soil > Agricultural land | place: USA: Utah...
CGCCGCGTGCATCCCAGACCAGCGTGGGCGCGAAGAGTCGGGGCATCCCGCCGAGGGTGATCCCGCACGAGGCGAAGGTGACGGGCCGCACCAGCGGCGCCGGGAAGTGCGCGAGCGCGGTCGAATCCCCCGATGCCGAGACCCGGACCAGGGCGTCGCTGCGGGTATTGGCCGAAGCATCGAAGGTGCGGACCTGGTACAGGATGCCGCCGTCGACGAGTTCGAATCGCCCACCGGCCGGATAGGCGTCGATCCGCAGCTCGTCGAGCGGCCGTCCCTCGGCGTCGAACCGAACGAGCCCGAGCTTGCCGAAGTCGAAGATGCTGACGGTCCCATCCGGCTCGAGGGCGATGCCTCCTCCGGACCGTAGGATCTCGCCCGGCCCCCCACCCTGCCGTCCGAAGGTGCGCAGGTGGCGCCCTTCCCGATCGAAGGCGACGACGCGCGCGTTGCCGATGTGAAGATGTAGAGGTTGCCCGCGCCGTCGGCGCGGATCGAGCCGCGCCAGAGCTGGAAGAACGCCTCGGCCCCTCGTCCGCGCCGCGGTTCCAGACGATCTCGACTCCGGCCGAGTCGGTCCGCTCGACCGACGGCCGCGGTCCGCGGCCCCGAACCGCAGCCGGCCGCGCTCAGGACGACCAGGCCGACCACGCCTCCGAACACGATCCTGGCGACGGCCGTGCTGCCGGTCACGAGGCCGGTGTAGGGGCGAGTTCCATTCCGGACACCTCCTTGGGCCTGGCAGCCCGGGCGAGGCGTCGCCGTTCGGCACGGCGCTCGAAGAGGAGATAGAGCGCCGGCGTGACGGTCAGGACGAGGAACGTCGAGCTCGTCATCCCGCCGATGAGGGCGTAACCGAGCGCGTTCCAGATATTCGCATCGGCGGTTTCACTGAAGAGCACGAGGGGAAGGAGGCCGACCACGGTCGTCGCGCTCGTCATCAGGATCGGCCGGACTCGCTCGGTGGTTCCCTGGAGGATCGCGTCTTCGAACGGAAGCCCATCCCGGCGGCGCCGCAGGTTGATGTGATCGACGAGGAGGATCGCGTTGTTGACGACGATCCCGCCCATCATGATCACGCCGATGTACGCCTCGCGGGTGAACGTCGCCCCGGTGTAGAAGAAGATCAGGAAGACGCCGATCAGCGCCATCGGCACGGTCAGCAGCACGCACAGCGGCTGGCGCAGCGATTCGAAGAGCGCCGCCGTGACCATGAAGACCAGGACGATGGAGACGGCCAGGACGCTGTAGATCTGGCCGCGCTCCTCATCCGACCAGCGCCACTCCTGTCGGCCCTCGAGCTTGTACCCCGGCGGGAGCGTCGTCGTGTTGATGACGGTCTCGTGGACCCGGTCGCCGAGCCTGCTCGGACCGCGGAACTCATAACTCACGTAGCGCCGGTATTGTTGATCCTCGCGCAGGATCCGTGCGAGGACCTCGCGCTCCTCGAGCGTCGCGACGTCCGCGAGCCGGACGGACGAGCCCGACGGTGATGGGATCAACAGCTCCTGCAGCCCGAGCAGGTCGAGCGTCCGGCTCCCCTCCAGCTTGACGGAGAAGAGGACCTCCTCGCCGCCGACCCGGAGCGGGACCTCCTGCGAACGGCCCTGTACCGCGGCGCTCACGTAACTGACCACATCCCGGGCCGTCAGGTCGTGGAGCCCGAGCTTGCGCCGGTCAATCCGGAGCACGAGCTCGGTGGCCCGATCCCGATCGAACCAGCGGCCGGACGAGTTAGGGTCCACGTCCCGGATCCGGCTGAATCCTTTGAGCCGCTCGGCCAGATCCTCGGCGATCTGCCGGACCGTCTCGTAGCTGTAGCCGAGGACCGCGATCGAATAGTTCGGCGGGCTCCCGCCCCCGCCGTAGAACGATGGCCCGTAGCCGTAGACCCTCACCTCCGCGCCGCCGAACTGGTGGCTGTACGCGACCATCTGCTCCTTCAGGACGACGGGGACTTGCGTGTGGACGAGCGAATCGGGGAAGGTCACCCGGATGTGCGCGTACTGGGGGCGCACGTTCGTGACGAAACGGCGGACCTCGGGCATCGGCGCGAGCTTCTGTTCGAAGAAGCGCGCGAGTTCGTCGGTCCGCTCGAGTTCCTCGCCGCGCGGGAGGCGGATGTAGATGTCGATGTACGTGCCGCTCGCGCCAAAGCCGCGGAAGACGACGCCGCGGGTCACATACTTGTCGAAGAGGTGGTACGACCCGCCGAATGCGGCCAGCGCGAGGACGACGGTGACCCACGGGAACCGCAGCGTCGAACGGATCAGGACCGAATAGAGACGGATGTAGAATGGCGGACGCCGCCCCGCGGCGATGGGCCTCGTCGGCGCGCCTCCACTCCCGACCGGAGCTGCACCGCTCCGCGCCGTCGATGTGCCCGGTCCCTCGCCCGCGTCCGGTCCCGGCGCCGAACCGCTCGGCCCGACCTCGGATCCGCCCGCCGGCGCGACCCCGGCCAGAAGCCTCGCGCCGAGCGACGGGCTGAAGGTGAACGCCACGAAGAGGCTCGCAATCAGGCCAAACCCCACGACGATCGCGAGCGGAACGTAGAAGACCCGTAGCTCGCCCTGTAGATAGACGAACGGGATGAGAACCGCGATCGTCGTCAGCGTCGCCGCCAGGATCGCGAGGACGACCTCGCGCGCGCCCTGCTCGGCTGCAACCGGCGCCTCGAGCCCGCTCCGTCGGAGCCGGTAGATGTTTTCGAGGACGACGATCGCGTTGTCCACGATCAGCCCGAACCCCATGGCGAGCCCCATGAGGGTGAGCACGTTCAACGTCAGCCCGCCGAAGTAGATCAGGTTCAGCGTGATCAGGATCGAGAAGGCGATCGTCGCGAAGACGATCAGGGCGGACCCGATCGAGCCGAGGAACAGGAGGAGCACGACGAAGATGACGCCTGCGGAGACGAGCGCCCGGAACCGGAGGTCCATCAATTGCGCCCGGATGTCCTTGCTCTCGTCGTAGTCGAGGATCAGCCGGACCCCGGGCGGGAGGACCCGCTCGAGTTCCTCGAGCTTCGCCTTGACCCGATCGGCGGCCGCGACCGTATTCGTGCCGGCCTGCTTGTAAATGGAAAACGAGACGGCCGGCTGGCCATCGATCCGGTAATACGATCGAGGTTCTTCGTACGTGTCGTGGATCCGCGCGACGTCCCGGACCCGGATCAGCCGCCCGCGGTCCGTGAGAAGCGGAGTCTGGCCGATCTCGTCCGCCGACTCGGCACGGTGCCGGATCGCGATCGCGCGCTGGATCCCCTGCGATTCGACGACTCCGGCCTGCTTGACGTACTCGAGATCGTGGATCCTGCGGGCGACTTCGGTGACGTTCAGCCGGAGCGCGTGGGCACGGGTCTCGTCCAGTTCGATCTCCAGGACCCGACGCCGTCCGCCGCTGACCTGGACATAGCCGACCCCGTCGGTCTGGACGAGCTCCGGCTCGATCGTCTCCTCGACGTGGGCGCGGAGTGCTTCGAGGGTGTACGGTCCGGTGACCGTGTACTCGAGGAACGGGCGACGCTGATCCTGGAACTCGCGGGGCACGTACGGGCTGACCGTGGGCAGCCCTGCGCCCTTCGGCAGCTCGCCCTCGAGGGAGGCCAGCCGCTCCGAGAGCTCGAGCCGCGCAAAATCCATGTCCGTGTCGCGGGCGAACTGGACCTGGATCTGCGCCCGTCCGGCGCCATACTCCTCGAAGGTCTCCGATTCGATCTTCTCGACGCCCCGGACCTGCTGGATCGCGCCTTCCAGCGGCGAGGTAAGCAGCGCCTCCGTCGTCTCCGGTGAAGCACCCGGCCAGGACGCATTCACGTAAAGGCGGGGGAGCTGCGTATCCGGCAGCAGTTCGACGGCGATGTTGCGCCAGGCTGCGATGCCGAGAAGTGAGACCGCGAGGTAGGCCATGGCGACGGCGACGGGGCGGCGGATCGAAAGACGGATCATGGTCGCCTCAATCTCCAGGTGCCGCTTCCGGCGCCGCCCCTTCCGCGCCCCCGGCGAGGGGCACGCCGCCCCGAACGAGCGAGGCGAGCCACGCCCTCGCCGACTCGATGAGATCGTAGGCGACGGGGATCACGATGAGCGTCAACGCCGTTGCCGTCGTGAGCCCGCCGAAGATCGCGATCGCGAGCGGCGCGCGCAGATCCGCGCCGCTCCCGATCCCGAGCGCCATCGGCAGGATCCCGAGGAGCGTCGTGATCGTCGTCATCAGGATCGGCCGGATCCTCGCGTGCCCCGCCTCCAGGATCGCGTCCCGTACGCCCGATCCGCGCCGACGGGCCTGGTTGATGAAGTCGACCATGACGATCGCGTTGTTCACGACGATCCCGACCAGGATGATGATCCCGATCAGACTCATCGAGTTCAGCCCGTTCCCCGTGATCCAGAGAGCGGGGAATACGCCGACCATCGCGAGGGGCACGCTCAGCATGATCGTGAACGGGTGGATCACCGACTCGAACTGCGCGGCGAGGATCATGTAGATCAGGAGCACGGCGAGCCCGAAGGCGAAGGCGAGCCCGCGGAGACTCTTCTGCATCTCTTCGTTCTCGCCGCCGATGTCGACCCTCAGCGGCCTCGGCGCCGGGTTCGCTTCGACGACGCGCTGCGCCGCGACGAGCGCCGCGTTCAGATCCCCCCCCGCGACGTCCGCGTAGACCGGCACGATCCGGCTCTGTTCGATCCGCCGGACCTCGACGGGGCCGACCGCGTCCCGGGCACGGACCAGCTCCCGCAGCGGAACGCCGTCGACACGGAGCAGATCCAGCGACTCGAGGGACCGGCGTTGCGCTTCCGGTAGTCGGACGATGACCGGGATCTTGCGGTCGAACTCCGCGAGCTCGGTCGCCCTCGCGCCGAGCATGAACTTCTCGATCGTCTGCGCGATCCGTTGCGGTTCGATCCCGAAGGCCGCGGCCCGCTCCCTGTCGATCTCGATCCGCACCTCCGGCTGGCCGAGCTCCATCCCCACGCGAACGTTCGTGAGCGCGGGCTCGCGACGGAGTTCCGCCTCGAGCTGCCGGGCGTACGCGAACGCGGCATCCAGGTCGTCGCCCCGGACCCGAACCGCCAGATCGGCCTCGCCGCCGCCGAGCAGGCTCCCGAGCGCCGTCGCCTGGCCCGTCTCGAGCGCGAGCACGCCCGGAGGGAGCGTCTCGAACTTCGGCCTCACCCTCGACAGCACCGGCCCCGTCCTCGCCCCGTCCCGCAGTCGAACCTCGAGGACCGCGGTATTGAGCCCGCTCTCCTCGTCCTCCACCCCGGCGATCGCCGCCTGCCGGCCCACCCGGGTGAAGACGGCCTCGACGTCCGGGTCCGCGAGGAGCGTGGCCTCGACCCGGGCGGCGACGGCCGCCGTCTCCTCGATCGGCGTTCCCCGGGGCAGCTCGATCCTGGCCCGGAACGCGCCCTGGTCGACTTCCGGGAGCGTGCTCCGCTTGAGCGTCAGTGCGAGCGACGACGACGCGGCGAGCAGGATCACACTCAGCGCGATGACCCTGCCCCTCCGGTCGAGAGCGGTGCCGAGCAGCCTCAGATACCCCTCCGTGAAGCGGGCGAGGCGTCGTTCGAAGGCGTCGAGCGGCGTCCGGACGAGCCGTCCCAGCGGCGCCCCGGCACGCCGGAGCACACGGCGCACGACGCCAGCCTCCGACTCCGTTCCCCCGCCCCACCTCGCCGCCATGGTCGGGAGCAGCATGACCGCGACGGCCAGGCTCGCGAGGAGCGAGAACGCGACCGCGAAAGAGAGCGCGCCGAAGAGTTCGCCCGCGATCCCCTCGACGTAGATGATCGGGCCGAAGACCGCGATCGTCGTCAGCGTCGATGCGGTGATCGCCATCTGCACCTCTTCCGTGCCGAGCGCCGCGGCCGCCGCGGCCGCCGTCCCCTTCTGCCGGTGCCGGAAGATGTTCTCGAGCACGACGATCGAGTTGTCGACCAGCATCCCGACGCCGAGCGCGAGCCCGCCCAGGCTCATGATGTTGAGCGTGACGCCCGCCAGATCCAGGAGCGCGAAGGTCGCGATCACCGAGATCGGGATCGCGAGCGAGATCGCGATCGGGAAACGCACGTCCCGCAGGAAGAGGAAGAGGACCAGGAAGGCGAGGATTCCACCCTGGACCAGCGCGTCGACCACGTTCGCGATCGCGGCGGAGATGAAGCCGGCCTGGCTCATCGCCACGCTGAGGTTCAGCTCAGGATACTCGGCGCGCAGCTCCTCGAGCACGGCATCGACCCGTTGGGCGACGCGTACCGTATTCGCGCCCGACTCCTTGAAGAGGAGGATCCCGACGGCCTCCTCGCCGTTGTACCGCGCGATCGACTGCTGTTCCTGGAATCCGTCCTCGACCCGGGCCACATCCCGGATCGCGACGGTGCGCGGGCCGAACGACGCGGCCTCTCCGCGTCGCACACCCGGACCGCCTGCGCCGCCCTCGCCGCCCGATCGCAGCCGGACCGGGATCTCGGCGATCTCCTCGATCGATTGTAGCTCGCCCAGCGTCCGGAGCGAGTAGCGGAACCGGCCCCGACGAACCGTTCCGCCCGGCGCGGACGCGTTCGCCCTCTCGAGCGCGATCTCGAGGTCGTTGATCGTGAGCCCGAAGCCCTCGAGCTTCTGGGGGTCGACCTCGACGTGGATCTCCCGCTCGAGCCCGCCCGTGACCGATGCCTGCGCGATCCCGTCGACCTGCTCGAGCCTGCGCTTCAGGACCGATTCGGCGATCTCCTTGAGCGACCACAGGTCTTCGGAGCCCGAAATGCTGAGCGCGATGATCGGCTCCGATGTCGGATCGGTCCGCAGCACGACCGGCCTCGCCGCCTGCTCCGGCAGACGGTCCCGCAGGTTGTCGAGCCGCTCCCGCACGTTCAGCGCGGCGAAGTCCATGTCCGTGCCCCAGGCGAAGCGGAGCGTCACGAGCGAGATCCCCTCGCGCGACACGCTCTCGAGCCGTTCGACGCCGGGGACCGCCGCGACGTGGCGCTCGACCTCCTCCGTCACGAACCGCTCGACCTCCGACGGCGCGACGTTCGGGTACGAGGTGTAGACGACCAGCTTGGGGTACGCGATGTCCGGGAGCAGATCGATCGGCAGGCGTCGGAACGAGATCAGCCCCAGGAACGCGACCGCGAGGTACAGCATCGCGACCGCGACGGGGCGGCCGATCGAGCGCGATGGCAGCGACATCCTACGGCCTGACCTCCTTCCCGACCTTCGTCTCCAGCGCGATCAACGCGCGCACGAAGTTGAAACGCGCCTCGATCGCGTTCCGCTCGGCCTGCGCCGCGCGGTCGATCGCCTGCTGGAGCTCGACGAACTGGACCGTCGTCCCGGAGCGGTAACGCTCCTGCGTGAGCTGCAACCGCTCCTGACTCAGAGCGAGCGCTCGCTCCGCGAGCTCGACCGCCGCGTACGCGTTCTCGAGATCGACGAGCGCCTCGCGGACTTCCGTCTCGACCGCGAGCTGCTCCTGCCGCAACTGCGCCTGCGCGTCGGCGACCGCCGCGTTCGCGCTCGCGATCGCCGCCGTGGTCTGGAACCCCGTGAAGAGTGGGAGCGAAGCCGAAAGACTGAACGACAACGAACGGTTCGGCGGGTTCAGGTCGAAGAACGCGTCGTACTCGCGCGCGCCGACGGACCGGCCGAAGCCGAGCGTCCCGGAAAGCCGAGGCAGCCGGGCGCTCCGCGCCGCGCTGCGCCGCGACTCGCTCGCCCGGAGCGCGGCCTCGCGCTCGCGGATCCGGGGGCTCGACGCCAGGGCCTCGGCGACCAGCGCGCCCGTGTCCAGGAGCGCCGGGTCGAAGACGTCCGGCACCTCATCGGCGAGATCGAAGCTCGGTTCGCCCGAGATGCCCATCTGCTGCAGGAGCCGCAGCTGCGCCTTCCTCGCCTCGCCCCGCGCCCGAAACAATTGCTGCTCCTGGCTCAGGACCTGGGCCTCCGCGCCGAGCAGCTCCTCGCGTCGGGCCGAGCCGATCTCGAACCGGCGCTGCGTGATCTGGAGCTGCTCCCGCGCCGAGGCCAGGAGCTGTTCCTCGACTTCTACGCCTCGCCGCTGTTGGACCGCAGCGAAGAACGCGTTCGCGACGATCTGCCTCAGCTCGAGCGCCTGGCGCGCGATCCGCGCGTCGACCGAACGCACGTTCGCACGCTCGGCCCGTAGCCGGTGGATGTTCCCGCCCCCGTCGAAGAGCGTCATCGAGAACGAAACGCCCTGACTCGCGCTGCTGGTCGTGGACTTCGCGATCGAGTCGCGGGTCACGACGTCACCGTACGGATCGCTCCCGGTCAGGGTCCGTGAGATGCTGCCGGTGAACCCCAGGCTCGCGCTCGCCGTCGGGAGGAGCGCGCCCCACCCCTGCCGTTCCTGGGCCGCCGCGACTTCCAGGTCGTTCAGCACCTGCAGGAACTGCGGGTTGTGGAGCCGTGCGAGCCGGAGCGCGTCATCCAGCGTCAGTCGATCCGGAATCTCCTGCGCGGCGAGCGGTGCGGCCACGAGGAGCAGACACACCGAGAAGATGGAGGTCCTCATCGTCCGTCGGGATTCGGGATCAGTTCGGGCGGCCGCCCGCCGCGCGGACGTTGTCGACCACGCGGACCGGCGCATCATGCGTGAGCGTGTAGTGGCCGCTCGTCAGCACGATCTCGCCCGGCCGGACCATCTCCGTCTCCGGGTGCTCGACGATCTCGACGTGCGTCTCGCTCTCGAGGCCCGTCGTCACGTACCGCCACTTCGCGCGCCCGTCCTCGTAGACGAAGAGCATGGTCCGGCGGTCCCGCTCCAGGATCGCCGAACGGGGCACGAGCGTCAGGTCCGGGAAGCGGCGCGCGTCGAGCATGACGCGCGCGTACATCCCCGGCAGGATCTTCCCTTCCGGATTCGGGACCGTGACCGTGACCTTCCCCATCCGTGTCGACTCGTCCACGATCGGGTTGATCGTCTCGATCGTCCCGGTGAACGTCGTGTCCGGGAAGGCCGAGAACGAGATCCTCGCCTTGCGGCCCGGTGCCAGATAACCGATGTCGCCCTCGAGGACCTGGACCTCGACCTTGATCGGGTGCAGGTCCACGATCGTCAACAATTCGTCGCCCGGCCGGAGCCACTGCCCCGGGACCACCTTCAGGCTCGCGACGCGGCCCGGGAACGGGGCGCGTACGCGCGTGCGCTCCAGGTTCAGCTCCGCCTGGCGCAGCGCGACGAGCGCCTGGTCCAGGTTGCTCCTCGCCCTCGCCGCACGCTCACGCTCGGCACGGACCTCAGGGTCCTCGATCCGGTCGTCGAAGAGCGTGTAGTCCCGGTACACCGCTTCCGCCGCCGCGACCTGCGCCTTCGCACGCTCGACCTCGAGCTCGTACTGCGTCGGATCGATCTCGAGGAGGATCGCACCCTGCCCGACCTGCGCGTTCTCGCGGACCGCGACCCGAAGGAGCTGGCCCTCGACCTGGGCGAGGAACGTCGCCTGACGATACGCCGTCGCCTGACCCGCCGCCGTGACCGAGAAGACCAGCGTGTCCCGGACGACCTCCGCGCCCTCGACCGGGATCGCGACATCCGTCGCGAACGCGCTCGCCGACTCGACGATCGGCCGGTCGCCCCCTTCTCCGCCACCGCCTCCGTCCGCCGCGCTCGCGGTCTGCTGGACCCGGAGGTAGATCCCGCCGCCAAGCAGGCCGAGCACCAGCAATGCGGCGCCGAAGCTCAAGATCCGTCGTCGTAGTGGCATGTCCGTATGGCCGCAGAGGTGAGTGGATGTCTGAACACGGGCGCGTCCGGAGAGGCGTCCCGGGCCCCGGCCCCGATTCGACGCGACGCTGCGACGGGCCGGCTGGTCCCGCGCGCCAGAAAGACCCGCCCTACGAGAGAGATGCACCAGGAGCCGAAAAGGTTGCACGACAGAGGCCCGCGCCTCGGCCGTACACGGACATACTACCACATTAGTTGTAACCTCGCAAGGCTGCGCTGGTCTGGATCTGGCGCCTTGTCTCCCGATCCCCGAGGGCCCTGGTGCGGGGCTCCAGCCCCACGCGGGCGGCTCCTCGGACGGGGTGCTACGTACCGGCGGCAGTCCGTCGGCGCAGCGCCTTCCAGCCCTGTCCGAGGACGGCGGGGAGGATCGAGAGGGGCGTCACGATCAGCCAGTCCTCGGTCCGGAGCGGATCCAGGCGCAGGATCGAGGCGAGCGGGGGCCAGTAGATCGCGACGAACTGGAGCGCGACGGTCAGCACGACGGCGCCGACGGCGTACCGGTTGGAGACGATGCGGTCGATGCCCAGAACCGGCTCGCTGCTTCGAGCGTTCGCGAGGTGGAAGATCTGGGCGAAGGCGAGGGTTGCGAAGCTGAGGGTGACGACGTGTGTGCGGCTCGCTCCATCGGCGATCCCCCAGATGAGCGCGGCCAGCGTGACGGCGGTGATGAGGGTGGCGTAGGCCAGGATCGATCGGAGGAACTCGCCCGAGAGGATCGCTGCGGCCGGATCGCGCGGCGGACGGCGCATGACGTCGTGCTCCGCGGGCTCAAACGCGAGTGCGAGCGCCGGGAAAGTATCGGTGACCAGATTCAGCCAGAGGATCTGCAGGGGCAGGAGCGGGACCGGCAGTCCGGCCACGCCGGCGACGAGCAGGACCAGCACCTCCGCCAGGTTGCAACTGAAGAGGTAGAAGACGAACTTTCGGATGTTGTCGAAGATGATCCGTCCTTCTTCGACGGCCGCGGCCACGGTCTGGAACCGGTCGTCCTGGAGCACGACGCCGGCCGCCTCCTTCGCGGCATCCGAGCCTCGCATGCCCATGGCGACGCCGATGTCGGCCTTCTTCAGCGCGGCCGCATCGTTCACGCCATCCCCGAGCATCGCGACGATTTCGCCCCGGCCCTGGAGCGCGTCGACGATCGCGAGTTTGGACTCCGGGCTGACGCGGCTGAAGACGCCCGTCGAGACGACCTGTTCGGCGAGCTCGGCCTTCGAGAGGCGACGCAAATCCCGGTCGTCCAGCGAGCCCTCGCCCGGTCCGAGCATCCCGAGCGTCCGGGCGATCGCCTCCGCGGTCAGCCGCTGATCGCCGGTCAGCATGATGGTCCGGACCCCCGCGTCACGGAGCCGGTCGATCGTCTCGGCGACGCCGGATGCCGGCGGGTCGATGAGGCCGATCAGGCCGATCAGCGTGAGCCCCCTGAGCGCCGCCTCCTCGGCCGCGTCCACCGGCCCCGCGGCGAGTGCGAGGACACGGAGCCCGCGGCTGGCGAGCTCGTCGTTCGCGGCGAGGACCGCTGCGCGCCCGCCCTCGTCGAGCGCGGCTTCGGCCTCATCGCCGGCGAGGGTGTCGCACAGCTCCAGGACTCGTCGCGGCGCGCCCTTCACGTACGCGACCGTCCGCCCGCCCGTCTCGTGGAACGATGCCAGGTACTGGCGTTCGCTCGAGAAGGGGAGTTCACCGACCTGCGGCTCCTCGGCCAGGAGCTCGCGTCGCTCCAGCCCGGCCTTCTTCGCGGCGACGATGTTCGCGACATCCGTCGGATCGCCCACGGGGCGCCACTCACCGTCGCTCTGGACGACATCGCCCCGGCTCGAGAACGCGGCCGCGCGGAGCGCGTGCACGAGCAACGCATCGTCCCCGGGCCGCATCCGGCGGCCCGCGACCCGGAACTCGCCCTCCGGCACGTAGCCCGCCCCCGAGACCTCGACCTCGCGGCCGCCGATCCAGAGGGTCGTCAACGTCATCTCGCCCGCCGTCAGCGTGCCCGTCTTGTCGGTGCAGACGACGGTCGCCGACCCGAGCGTCTCGACGACGGGCAGGCGCCGCACCAGGGCGCGCCGACGCGCCATCCGCCGGACACCGGCCGCGAGCGCGATCGTCGCGACGGCGGGCAGCCCTTCCGGAACCGCGGCGATCGCGAGCGCGATCCCCGTCTCGACCATGATCCCGAGCTGCTCGCCGCGCGCGATGCCGAGCCCGGCGACGAGGGCCGCGATCGCGGCCGCGATCCAGACGAGCCGTCGCCCCAGGTCATCCAGCCGGGACTCGAGCGGGGTCCGCTCATCGCGGATCGTCTCGACGAGGCCGCCGATCCGGCCGAGCTCGGTCGCCATCCCGGTCGCGACCACGACGGCGCGCCCGGTCCCGGCGACGATCGTCGTGCCGAGGAAGATCATGGACGCCCGCTCAGGGAGCGGCGCGTCATGCGCGACCGGTGCCTCCGACTTCTCCACCGGGAGCGACTCGCCCGTCAACGTCGCCTCGTTTACGCGCAGTTCGGTCCCGGCCACGATCCGGGCGTCGGCGGGGACCGATTGTCCGGCCTCGACCTCGATCAGGTCGCCGGGGACGAGGTCCCGCGCGTCGGCCCGACGGACCCGTCCCTCGCGGATCACCGTGGCGTGCGGCGCCTCCAGCCGGAGGAGCGCCTCCATCGCCCGCCGCGCCCGCAGCTCGGTCACGAAGCCGAGAACCGTATTGATGACCAGGACCGCACCGATCGCCACGGCCTCGAGCACCTCGCCCATCAGGAGCGCGACGGCGGCCGCGACGACGAGGAGCAGGACCACGACGCTCTTGAGCTGGCCGACGAAGAGCTCCCACGCGGATGCCGGGCGCGCCGCGCGGAGCGCGTTCGGGCCGTGCCGCTCGAGCCGGCGCGCGGCCTCCTCTTCGCTCAGGCCCTCCGGTCCGGAGCCGAGCGCGTCGAGGACGTCGCTCGCGTCGAGCGCGTGGGCCTCGGCCGGACGCCGGGGATCGGCTTCGGGTCGACGCGACATCAAGCCCGACCGCGCATCCGTTGGAGCAACGTCTTCACCTCGTCACGCGGCAGCCGTCTCAACCCACTGAACTGACCGCCGGAAGCGAGCCATTCGCCGCCGTCGATCGTGACGCAATCGCCGTTGATGTATCGCGCGCCGTCCGACAGGAGGAACGCCGCGAGGTTGGCCAGTTCGTCCGGCTGGCCGAACCGGCCCATCGGGACCCTCGCCTTCGCCTCCCGCTCGAGCGCGGCCGTCGGCATGAGCCTCGACCACGCGCCCTCGGTCGGGAACGGGCCCGGCGCGATCGCGTTCACCCGGATCCCGTAGGCCGCCCACTCCACCGCGAGCGACCGGGTCAGCGCCAGGACGCCCGCCTTCGCGGCCGCCGACGGGACCACGAAGGCCGAGCCCGTCCAGGCATACGTCGTCACGATGTTCAGAATGTCGCCGCCTCCGGCCTCGATCATCTTCCGGCCCGCCGCGAGCGTCGCGTGGAACGTGCCGTGGAGGACCGTCCGGACGACGGCGTCGAAGCCGTTCGGCGAGAGCTCCTCCGTCGTCGCCAGGAAGTTGCCGGCCGCATTGTTGACCAGTGCATCGAGCCGGCCGAAACGGGCGGCCGTGCCCTCGACCAGGGCTTCGACCGCGGCGAAATCCCGCACATCCGTCGGGTGCACGTAGACGTGCTCGCCGGTGGCGTCGATCTCGGCCGCCGCGGCCTCGAGCCGGTCCCGGCTGCGCCCCGCGATCGCGACACGCGCGCCCAACGACACGAACCGTTTCGACATCGCCAGCCCCAGACCGGAGCCGCCGCCGGTGACGATGATGACCTTGCCGCCCAACAGATCGGATGCGAACATTCGGAACCTCCAGGGTCGCGCCGCCCGGACACACGCCGCGACGATCTGCGCCGAACGCGCCGGACCCGGGAGGCGGGGTGGCGATGGCCCCGGCCACCATGGCCGGAAGGACCGGTGCGTAGGGGTAGCGTCTTCGCCTCGGCCCGGTCAAGGGTGCATGGACCGGGCGCGGTGCGCACGGCGAGACGGTCGGCGCACCGCCCGCTCCGCCCCCGCCGGGTCGCGACAGGATCGGTAACTTTGGGAGGAGGTAGGAGGATGCAGGACGAGCCCCGTCTCGAGGTCCGGGAACTCTCCCGCGACGCGATCGACGAGATCCTCGCAAGGAACCATATCGGCCGGATCGCCTACGCGTTCCGCGACCGCGTCGATATCGAGCCCATCAACTACATCTTCGAGGGCGGCTGGCTCTACGGGCGCACTTCGCCCGGGACGAAGCTCTCGATGATTCAGCACAACTACTGGGTCGCCTTCGAGGTGGACGAGATCGAGAGCCCGACACGGTGGCGCAGCGTCGTCGTCCACGGCGGCTTCTACCCGATCCCGGCGACCGGGTCGGACGCGACGATGGAGGTCTGGGATCACGCGGTCGACCTCCTGCGCTCCCTCTGGCCCACGATGTTCACCGAACGCGATCCCACCCCGCACCGCTGGGTCCTCTTCAGGATCGCGGTCCAGGAAGTCCGGGGCCTGGCCGCCGATGGGTAGCCGAACGTAGAGGCCGGCTCAGCGGCCGACCTGCTCCTTAAGCCCCTTGCCCGCACGGAATGCGGGCGTCTTCGACGGCGGGACGCGCATCGGCTGCCCCGTCCTCGGGTTCCGGGCCATCCGCTCTCCACGTTCACGGACCTCGAACGTGCCGAACCCCGCGATCCCAACGCGCTCCCCGGCGCGGAGCGCCTGGGCGATCAGACCCTCCCGCGGATCGAACAGCGTGTCCACCACTTTCCGCGCGTCTTTCTTGGACAGATCGCTCTCGGCCGCGAGACGGTCCACGAGCTCCGACTTGTTCATCCACACCTCCCGGTGGTGAGATCCGGAATCGTCGCAAACGCCACGAAGGGCCGCGCTACGTGACGCAAGGAGAATGCCCCGCACGCGCGCTTTTCGACGACGGCGCGCTGAACAGTACGGACCTTGCAACCCGATGCGGCGGTTCCGCCGCGCACGAACCGCGACGGTCGCGTCCGCCGGCCAGGACGGAACGGCACGCACCATCTCGCAACCCGCTGTCGCATCGCAACTTGACATTCCGGTACAGGCGCGTGCCGGCGGAGTTCATAGAAACGATTCGAGAATACGACCCAGACGGCCGACACTAATTTGTGCTGGCCCCGGGAAATGTTTGCGGACCGGTGCCGAACGGACCGTGCCGTCCGGACGGGTGATGGGACGACGGTGTACGGGCGACGGACATCGGCCGATGCAGGAGGGATCATGAATGTGAACGGAGCGGCGGCGACCAAGGACGACCGCCTCCCCGCGTTGATCGCGGATCGGGACCGATACCGCCAGTGGCTCGAGGCGCTGGAAGCGAAGCGTCCGGACATCCCGGATCACATCTACGAGCGCATCTCCGCGGATTACGAAGCCCGTCTCGAGCGGACCCTCGAAGAACTCGGAGCGCATGTGGATGCACTCGAGAGCAGGCTCGACGAACGACGCGAGGCGCTCGAGAAGCTCGAGGCGGAACTCACGACGAAGCAGGACGAACTTCTCGAGGCAGAGGTTCGCCACCGAATCGGCGAGTACGACGACAGGCGGTGGAACTCCCTGGAACGGCAGTTGACGAAGGCGATCCAGGAGCTGGAGGCCAGGCGGGCCGAACTCGAGAGCGAGGTCGAGCGGCTGGACGACACCCTGCATCAGATCCGCGAAACGACATCGCCCGACGTGGACCCCCCGGTCCCCGCCCTCAGCGCGGCCGAGGAACGGAGCGCCTTCCTCAAGGCGCTGGCCGAGGCGAGTGGAAGCATCGAGCTGGCCGATGAGGTCGCCGCCCCCGAATCCGCGGCCCCGTCGGGTCGTGCCGTCGGTGACCGGGACGGGGCCACGTCGGCCGTGCAGGAGATCGCCCGACCCGTACGGCGCGGCAGCCCGTTGAGGACGCTGCGCTGCGAGACGTGCGGCTCGTTCAACCTTCCGGAGGCCCTCTTCTGCGAGGCGTGCGGCGGCGACCTGCCGGAGAGCTGAGCGCCGCGGCTCGCCCCGCCCCGCGGGTCGCCCGGGCTACCGGGGATCTCCGGCGCCGATCGTCCGGTACCATTCCACGACGACCGGATCCCGATCGGCGCGGGTGAGCCGCGGGCCGGCGAGGAGCGCCTCGATCTCATCGATCTCGCGCGGCACGCCCGCGGAGATCCGCTCGTAACCCGTAGCCGTCACGAAGTAGACGTCCTCGATCCTGACGCCGATGTCGCGGTACCGCCGGACCGCGGGGCCGAGGCGACGGCGGAGCTCGCGATTCTCCTCCGTGTCGGGCAGGTAGTCCAGCGCATCCGCTCGGATGTAGAGCCCCGGCTCGATCGTGAACGCGCTCCCCACCGGGAGCGCGCCGTTGCGCGCGCCGTCCGGGTCGTGGACGTCGAGGCCGACGCCGTGCCCGAGGCCGTGCATGTAGAAGAGCCGGAACTGCGGGCACCGGCGTCCCGCCGCCGAGCAGACGTACGTCGCGTCGGGCGAGTCGATCAGCCCCAGTCGGGCGAGCCCATCGGCCAGCACGGTGTTCGCCGCTTCATGCAGCTCGGCCCACGTCACGCCGGGCCGGACCCTCGCCTCGGCGGCCTTCTGCGCCGCGAGCACGATCTCGTAGATCGCACGCTGCTCCGCCGAGAAGCGGCCGCGGACCGGGAGCGTACGCGTCACATCGGCCGCGTACCCGCCGTACGAGGCGCCGATGTCGATCACGACGACGTCATCCGCGCCCATGTACCGATCGTTCGCGTTGTAGTGCAACGTCGTCGCGTTCGGGCCCGAGCCGACGATCGAGGCGAACGCCGGCCGCTCCGCGCCGTTGCGCCGGAACGTGTACTCGATCAGCGCCTGGAGCTCGAATTCGTTCATCCCCGGCTCGATCGCGGCCATCGCCTGCCGGTGCGCGAGCGCCGTGATGTGCACGGCCGCACGGATCAGGCTCCGCTCCGCGTCCGACTTCTCGCCCCTCAGCTCCAGGACCTTGCGGCCGACCGGTACGACCTCGAGCCAGGGCCGGTCCGCCACGATCCGCGCGAGGAACTGCTGCTCCGGCGATAGCGGCTGCAATGGCCGGGGTCCGGGTGGCACCGGGACGAGCGTATAGAGGCGAATGGGCCGGCCGGCAGAGCCGTCGGCCGCCCCGGACGCGTCGGATCGTTCCGACGCCTCTCCCCTTCCCGCCCCGCCGTCTGTGCTCCCGACCGGCGCGGCGGCAGCCCCACCGAGGATCGAGTCCAGTACCGCAGCCAGCTCGGGGCGGGGCAAGGCGCGGATCCCGGTCAACGCGGCCGCGCCCTCGGGCCCGAGCCGGCGCCCCTCCCACACCTCCCGGGCCGGGTCCCTCGGCTGGACGAAGAGGAGCTCGTCCACGCGCCCGCCCTCCTTCACCATCACGAGCGCCGCGTCCGGCTCCAGGATCCCCGTGAGATAGCGGAAGCTCGAGCTCTGGGCCCAGGGCAGGTAGTCGTGCGACGGGGTCGGCGTGCCGAGCGCGACGAAGACGCCATCCTCGAGCTCCCGTGCGAGCGCCGCCCGCCTCGCGGCGAACTCGGCCTGGCTGACCGGCTCCGGTGCTGGCGGCCGAGCCACGCCGGCCGGAGCCGCAGGCGACCCCATCGGATCGCGCGCACGACCGGCACGGGCGCCTTCCGAGACGGCACACCCCATCAGGAGGGACGAGAGAAGGACGACGTTCGTGCCGGTGACGAACACACGGGAGAAGGGCTGCCTCATGAGATCATCCTGGTCGAAAGGGTCATCGACTCCCTGCGTCGGCCGGCCGGGGCGCCCGGGACGGCCCGCTCCCGCGGCGATGGCCGGGGACTGCGAAGCTGCACCACGCCCCGCTCGGCCGCTCGGCGACCGCTTCTACGGCGTGACTCAGGGGGAGACCGGGTCCGTCACGTCGCCCCGCGACTCGGGGCGCCTCGCCAGCCCCGGCGCCTCCTCTTCCCTCCGGCTCCAGCGAAGGAAGATCACGGTGACCGCGCCCATCAGGATCAGCCCGCCGACGATCTTCATGATGAGCCCCGCCACCTGCTGGTCGGCGTGCGCACCGATCCCGTGCACCCGCGGCGCGAGCTCAAAGACCGAGTAGACCGGGAAACGGCTGAACGTCAGGTAGAAGAAGAGCGGGATCCCCATGATCGTCTGCACCGTCAGATAGCCGATCTTGAGGAGCTCGTGCATCCACGGGCGCTCGGGCACCGGCGCGACCAGCGGCCACCAGAAGACGAGCCCGGACGCCAGCCACGCGAAGTCGATCGCGAACGACCCGAGCTGCGAGACCATGAGCGAGTCGTTCACGGCCGGCAGGTGGGTCGAGATCATGACCGCATTGAAGATCGGGAGCGCGATCAACGGGTGCGTGAGCCACCGGAGCACGGCGTGGAGCCTCCGTCGGCCCGCCAGCCCGGCGTAGGCACGGCGCGGCACCCCGGCCAGGAGGAGCGGCGGCGCGATCAACGTGATGAGCAGGAACTGCACCATGTGCGCGCTCGCCAGGTATCCGGCCCCGAGGGCACCGATCGGCCAGTCGAGAGCGGCCCAGAGCGCGAAGATCCCCCCAGCGAACGACGCGATCTCACCGGTCCGCGCGGACGCATCTCCCCCCGCCCGGCGCCGCAGGGCACCGTAGCTCAGCACCAGCGCGAGGACGAAGAGCCAGACGCCGGGGTACGGCTTCCACGTCCAGTCCCAGGCGACGCCCTGGGCGGCGCACCACCACTGCATCGCTCAACCTCCTTCGCGGCCCGCGCCAACCGGGTCCCGGGCGTCCTCCGCCAGGACGCGCTCCAGCTCTCCGTACGGCCGGACCTCCGCGGCGACGGGGATCCGGCCCCCGCGCCGAAGCTCCAGCTCGGCCCGGACCGTGTCGCCCGCGACGAGCGGCCCGGTCAGCTCTAGGAGCATGATGTGATCGCCGCCGGGAGCCAGGCGAACCGATGCGCCAGGCGGGAGCGGCACGCCGGCGATCGGCAGCATCGTGACCCGCCCATCACGCTCGATCTGCGTGTGGAGTTCGACCCGACCCGCGACCTCACTCCGCGCGGCGATCACCTCGTCCGGCTCCGATGACCGGTTCTCGAGCGTCAGATACAACGCCGTCCGATCGCCATCGGCGATCGGTTGCGCCACGAAGGCGCGGCGCACCACGATCGAGGGCTCGGCGCGGACCAGCTTCGGGAGGTCGTGCGCCCAGTCCGCCTGGCGAATCCCGAACGGGTAGATCACCCGGGCCACGCCATCCGGCGAGAAGGCGATGACCTGGGACGCATGCCCGACCGTGTAGTCCCCGCCGGGCAGCTCCTCGAACACCGCCGGGGGCAGCCCGATCGAATTCATGATCGCGGCGACCTCTTCCTGCGTGCCCCGGAGCCCGATGAACTCTCGATTGAACGCATCCAGCCATTTCCGGATCCGCTCGGGCGTGTCCCGCGCCGGGTCGAGCGTGACGAAGACGACCCGGGTCCGACTCTGGACCTCCCACGGCATCCCCCGCAGGACCTCGGCGAGGTTCGCGAGGTGGACCGGGCAGATGTCGGGGCAGTACGTGTACCCGAAGAACAGGAGCGTCAGGTAGCCTTCCGTCTCGGCGAGGAAGTCGAACGGCCGACCCTCCGTGTCCAGCAACGTGAAGTCGGGCTTCGGGATCGGCTGTTCGAGAACGACGCCGCGGAGCCCGCCCTCCGACGCCGAGCCGGACGCCGCGAATTCGCCGGCATCGCCCGCGCCGCACCCGGCTACGCTCGGGAGCACGAGGGCGACGAGGACGAGGATCGGGAGGGCACGCCGCGCGGCGGCCCGCAGGCACGGCGCCGGGCCACGGCCCCGCCGCGCCACGGAAGTCGCGACCAACCGGGAACGATCCATAGCTGCCTTTCGAGGTTCGACGCGCTCTGCGCGCATACGGGGAACATACCGGGTTACCCCCGAATCGCAAGACGGCTCCACCGAACCGGTCGCGGAGGTCGAACCCTGCAAGGCAAAGGGGCGACGGCCTCTCCGAACGAGACCGTCGCCCCCGGGCTGGGGTCCTGGACCCTCGAACTACCGGCGCCTCATCTCGATGATGCCCTGCGCCGCAGCATCCTCGAAGAACGCCCGCACATCCTCCACCGGGACCGGACCGAGCTCCGCCGAGATCGCGTTCCGGATCTCGAGGACCGAGCGCGTGCCGTCCGCGAACCAGAGCGCCTCCATCGCATGGAAGCCGCGCAGCTTGTCGCTCCGCGCGCTGGTCGGCCGCAGCACCCCGTCGTGGACCAGCCGGGGGTACAGACGCGAAGCCTCCCGCTCCGCAGCGCTCGTCGACGCCTTCGCCAGCGCGACGCCGTGCGCCTCCGCGATCACACGGTACGCCTCGTCGATCCGCGCCAGATCACCGTTGAGGCCGCGATAGAAACGGTTGGCCACCGACTCCGCCACGGACGCGGCCCGACGGTCGCCCTTCGCGACG
>Ga0079224_100003309_pt1 | contig 20248 bp, 26 predicted proteins | sample Stecom2015_FD_80414 | JGI IMG/M metagenome (GOLD analysis project Ga0079224, IMG submission 80414) | Agricultural soil microbial communities from Utah to study Nitrogen management - Steer compost 2015 | ecosystem: Environmental > Terrestrial > Soil > Agricultural land | place: USA: Utah...
CCGGCCGCGACAAGGGCAAGCAGGGCCGGGTGCTCGAGGTCCACAAGGACACCGACCGCGTCGTTGTCGAAGGCGTCCAGCGGGCCACGAAGCACACCCGGGTCGGCCAGTCCTCCCGCGGCGCGCGCACGGGCGGCATCGAGACCGTCGAGGCCCCCATCCACGTGAGCAACGTGATGGTCGTCGACCCGGAGACCAAGAAGGGCACCCGGGTGGGCTACCGCACCGAGCAGGTCGAGCGCGACGGCCGGACCAAGACTCAGCGCGTCCGCGTCGCCAAGCGCTCCGGTAAGGACATCTGAGCATGACTGCCACCACCGAAACCGCCGAGACCACGACCGCCCCCACGCCGCGGCTCAAGCTGCGTTACCGCGAGGAGGTCCTCCCCGCGCTGCGTGAGGAGTTCGGTCACCGGAACGTCCACCAGGTGGGCGGGCTGACGAAGATCGTCGTGAACATGGGCGTCGGGGACGCGGCCCGCGACTCCAAGCTCATCGAAGGGGCGATCAACGACCTCAGTCTCATCACCGGTCAGAAGCCGCAGGTCACCCGGGCCAGGAAGTCCATCGCGCAGTTCAAGCTGCGGGAAGGACAGCCGATCGGCGCGCACGTGACGCTGCGCGGAGACCGGATGTGGGAGTTCCTCGACCGGCTGCTGTCCCTGGCGCTGCCCCGCATCCGCGACTTCCGCGGTCTCTCGCCCAAGCAGTTCGACGGCAACGGCAACTACACCTTCGGTCTGACGGAGCAGGCGATGTTCCACGAGATCGACCAGGACAAGATCGACCGTGTCCGCGGCATGGACATCACCGTCGTCACTTCGGCGACCACCGACGATGAAGGGCGTTCGCTGCTGCGTCGCCTGGGCTTCCCGTTCAAGGAGGACTGATGGCGAAGACCGCTCTGATCAACAAGGCCAACCGGAAGCCGAAGTTCGCTGTGCGCGCCTACACGCGGTGCCAGCGCTGCGGCCGCCCGCACTCCGTCTACCGCAAGTTCGGCCTGTGCCGCATCTGCCTGCGGGAGATGGCCCTCGCCGGGCAGCTGCCCGGCGTGACGAAGTCCAGCTGGTAAAACGACTACGTCGCAGGTCCTTATAGGGAAACCTCGACGAGGAAGGGCTGACGCCCGATGACCATGACCGATCCCATCGCAGACATGCTTACGCGTCTGCGTAACGCCAACTCGGCGTACCACGAGTCGGTGACCATGCCGTACTCGAAGCTCAAGGCGAGTATCGCCGAGATCCTGAAGGCGGAGGGCTACATCGCCGGCTGGACCGTCGAGGACGCCGAGGTCGGCAAGAAGCTGACCCTGGACCTGAAGTTCGGCCCGAACCGTGAGCGGTCCCTCGCCGGGGTCCGCCGCGTCTCGAAGCCGGGTCTGCGTGTGTACGCCAAGTCCACGAATCTGCCGAAGGTCCTGGGCGGCCTCGGGGTGGCGATCCTGTCCACCTCATCCGGCCTGCTGACCGACCGTGAGGCCCAGAGCAAGGGCGTGGGCGGGGAAGTCCTCGCCTACGTCTGGTGAGAGGAGGAGCCAGATATGTCCCGCATCGGAAAGCTCCCCGTCACCGTGCCCTCCGGCGTCGAGGTCACCATCGACGGCCAGGACGTCACCGTGAAGGGGCCGAAGGGCACCCTGTCGCACACGGTGGCCGAGCCCATCACCGTCGACCGTGACGACGAAGGCGCCATCGTGGTGAGCCGCCCCGACGACGAGCGCGAGTCGCGCTCGCTGCACGGGCTCACCCGCACCCTGATCCAGAACCTCGTCGTCGGTGTGACCGACGGGTACACCAAGGAGCTGGAGATCGTCGGCACCGGCTACCGCGTCCAGGCCAAGGGGCAGGACCTCGAGCTCGCGCTCGGTTTCTCGCACCCGGTCTCGGTCGCGGCCCCGGAAGGCATCACCTTCCAGGTGCAGGGTCCGAACAAGTTCTCCGTCTCCGGCATCGACAAGCAGCTCGTCGGTGAGGTCGCGGCGAACATCCGCAAGATCCGCAGGCCCGAGCCGTACAAGGGCAAGGGCGTGCGTTACGCCGGCGAACAGATCCGCCGCAAGGTCGGAAAGGCGGGTAAGTAACCCATGGCTGTCACCATCAAGCGTCAGTCGAAGGCCAAGGGCACGCAGATCGCCCGGTCTCGCCGGCACCTGCGGGTGCGCAAGCGGATCTCGGGCACGGCCGACCGGCCTCGCCTCGTGGTCACCCGTTCCAGCCGCCACATGGTTGCCCAGCTCGTGGACGACACCGTCGGCCGCACGCTGGTCTCCGCGTCCACGCTCGAGGCCGACCTGCGCACGGCCGAGGGGGACAAGAGCGCCAAGGCCCGCCGCGTCGGCGAGCTTGTAGCCGAGCGGGCGAAGGCGGCCGGCCTCAGCGCCGCCGTTTTCGACCGTGGCGGCAACAAGTACCACGGCCGGGTCGCGGCCGTGGCCGACGGTGCCCGTGAGGGCGGGCTCACCCTGTGAACGTACGAGAGCAGAGGAACATCTGATGGCTGCACCGCAGCGAAGCAGGACCGGCGCCGCCGGCTCCGGCGACAACCGCGACGGCGGCGCCCGCGAGGGCGGCAACCGTCGGGACGGCGGTCGTCAGGGTCGCCGGGACGGCCGTCGTTCCGAGGACAAGAACCAGTACATCGAGCGCGTCGTCACGATCAACCGCGTCGCCAAGGTCCACCAGGGCGGTCGTCGCTTCAGCTTCACCGCGCTGGTCGTCGTCGGCGACGGCGAGGGAACGGTCGGCGTCGGCTACGGCAAGGCCAAGGAGGTGCCCGCGGCAATCGCCAAGGGCGTCGAGTCGGCCAAGAAGAACTTCTTCCGGGTCCCGCTGATCGCCCGGTCGATCCCGCACGCCGTGACGGGAGAGGCCGCCGCCGGCGTCGTGTTCCTGCGTCCGGCCTCGCCCGGTACCGGTGTGATCGCCGGCGGACCGGTGCGTGCCGTCCTGGAGTGCGCCGGCATCCACGACATCCTCACCAAGTCGCTCGGCTCGTCGAACGCCATCAACATCGTCTACGCGACGGTGGAGGGGCTCAAGCAGCTCGAGCAGCCCGAGGCGGTGGCCGCGCGCCGCGGCCTGCCGCTGGAGCACGTGGCCCCGGCCGCGATGCTGCGGGCGCGCGCCGCGGGTGAGGCCAAGGAGCGCGAGGACGCCGAGGCGGCCGAGGCGAAGTCCGGACAGACCGTCGGGGCGGGTGCGTGATGGCACAGCTCAAGGTCACCCAGACGAAGTCCGCCATCGGCGGTAAGCAGAACCAGCGCGAGACGCTGCGCACCCTCGGTCTCGGCCGTATCGGTCAGTCCGTGCAGCGCGAGGACCGGCCCGAGGTGCGCGGCATGATCACGACGGTGGCGCACCTCGTCACCGTCGAGGAGGTCGACTGATGGCCGAGTCCCAGACTCCCGACAACTCGGAGGAGGTGGGCCCCGCGCTGCGGGTGCACCACCTGCGCCCGGCTCCCGGTGCGAAGTCCGCCAAGATCCGCGTCGGACGCGGTGAGGGCGGCAAGCGCGGGAAGACCGCGGGCCGTGGCACCAAGGGCACCAAGGCCCGTTACCAGGTCCCGGCTCGCTTCGAGGGCGGGCAGATGCCGCTGCACATGCGGCTGCCCAAGCTCCGTGGCTTCAAGAACCCGTTCCGTACCGAGTACCAGGTGGTGAACCTGGACAAGCTCGGTGCGCTTTACCCCGAGGGTGGCCCCGTCACCCGGGAGGACCTCGCCGCCAAGGGGGCGGTGCGCGCCGGTCAGCCGGTCAAGGTCCTCGGCACCGGTGAGCTGAGCGTCAAGCTCGAGGTGACCGTCGACGCCTGGTCGGCGTCGGCCAAGGAGAAGATCGAGGCAGCCGGCGGGTCCATCTCCGCCGAGTGATCCTGAGCCGCGGGCGGCCCGGCCCTGTCCACCACAGCGCCGGGCCGCCCGCGGCTGTCTCGACATCACGTAGGCTGGTCGGCGGCCCGCTCGGCCCGCACGACGCCGGCCACCCCGATGGACCGATCAGCAGGAGGAAGTTTGCTCGGCGCATTCGTCCAGGCGTTCCGGACGCCTGATCTGCGGCGCAAGCTGCTCTTCACGCTGGGCATCATGGCGGTCTTCCGCCTCGGAACCTTCGTTCCCGCCCCGGGCGTCTCGTACCCGAACGTGCAGCAGTGCATCCAGGGGGGCGGCACCGCCGACCTGCTCGGGATGGTCAACCTCTTCAGCGGTGGTGCGCTGCTGCAGCTGAGCATCTTCGCGCTGGGGATCATGCCGTACATCACGGCGAGCATCATCACCCAGCTCATGCGCGTGGTCATCCCGCGGTTCGATGAACTGCACAAGGAGGGCCAGGCCGGTCAGGCGAAGCTGACCCAGTACACGCGGTACCTGACGATCTTCCTGGCGATCCTGCAGTCGACGGTCATCGTCTCCGTCGCCAACACCCAGCTCTTCCCGAACTGTCCCGTCCAGCCGATCCCCGACGACTCACCGCTGACACTGGTCATCACGATCATCGCGATGACCTCCGGGACCGCCCTGATCATGTGGCTCGGTGAGCTCATTACCGAGCGGGGTGTCGGCAACGGCATGTCGCTGCTCATCTTCACCTCGATCGCCGCGTCCTTCCCCTCGGCGTTCGGCTCGGTGCTGGAGAGCGACGGCGGCGTCGCACGGTTCGCGGCGCTGATCGGGCTCATCCTCCTCATCACGCTGCTCATCGTGTTCGTCGAGCAGTGCCAGCGTCGGATCCCGGTCCAGTACGCGAAGCGGATGATCGGGCGGCGGATGTACGGCGGCTCGTCCACCTACATCCCGATCAAGATCAACATGGCGAACGTCATCCCGGTGATCTTCGCGTCCTCGATCCTCGCGCTGCCCACCCTGGCCGCCCAGTTCGGTGAGGCCAATTCAGGATGGGTGCGCTGGATCCTCGAGCACGTCGCCAACCCGCAGTCCGCGATCTACATGGCGATCTTCGCCGTGATGATCCTGTTCTTCGCGTTCTTCTACACCTCGATCACCTTCAACCCGGAGGAGGTCGCGGACAACATGAAGCGCTACGGCGGGTTCATCCCCGGCATTCGCGCCGGGCGCCCGACGGCGGAGTACCTCCAGTACGTCATGACCCGCATCACCACGGTCGGCGCGATCTACCTGACGCTGGTCGCGCTGATCCCGACCATCGCCTTCGCGCAGATGGGCATCTCCCAGCAGCAGCTGGCCTTCGGCGGCACCTCGATCCTCATCGTGGTCGGCGTCGGCCTGCAGACCGTCAAGGAGATCGACTCCCAGCTCCAGCAGCGTCACTACGAAGGGTTCCTCCGATGAGCGCACGTCTGGTCCTCCTCGGCCCTCCCGGGGCCGGCAAGGGCACGCAGGCCACCCGTATCAGCGAGCGGCTCGGCGTCCCGGCGATCTCCACCGGGGACATCTTCCGCGCGAACGTCGCCGAGCAGACCGATCTCGGTCAGCAGGCCCAGCGCTACATGGACGCCGGCGAGTACGTGCCCGACGAGGTCACCAACGCCATGGTGCGGGACCGTCTCGGACAGTCCGACGCCGCCTCCGGCTTCCTGCTCGACGGGTACCCGCGCACCCCTGAGCAGGTCGCCGAACTGGACGACATCCTTGCCGGCGCGGGAGCCGGTCTGGACGCCGTCGTCGAGATCGACGCCGACACCGAGGAGGTCGTCGGCCGGCTGCTCAAGCGCGCCGAGGAGCAGGGGCGCAGCGACGACACCGGGCCGGTCATCCGCCGGCGTCTGGAGGTCTACGCCGAGCAGACCGCCCCCCTGGCCCAGACCTATGACGCGAGGGGTCTGCTCGTCCGCGTGAACGGCGTGGGTAGCCTGGACGAGGTCACCGACCGGATCATGCAGGCCCTGGAGCCGAAGCTCGACCGGGCCGAGGGCGACGCGCAGGCCTGACGTGTTCGGCCGCGCGCGCATCGAGTATAAGACGCCCGACCAGGTCCGCACGATGCGGCGGGCGGGTCTCGTGGTCGCCGACATCCATGCCGCTCTGCGTGAGGCCGCGGCCCCCGGACGGACGACGGCGGAGCTCGACGCGGTCGCGGCCGAGGTCCTGCAGCGGGCCGGTGCCCGGTCGAACTTCCTCGGCTACCACGGATTCCCGGCGAACGTGTGCATCTCCGTCAACGAGGAGATCGTCCACGGCATCCCGGGGGAGCGGGTCCTCGCCACCGGCGACCTGGTCTCCTTCGACTGCGGAGCGGTGGTTGACGGCTGGCACTCCGATGCCGCGTTCAGCACGGTCGTCGGTGAGGGTGGTGGTGGCGACGCCGCGGCCTCCGAGGCGCTGTCCACCGTGACCGAGGAGGCCATGTGGGCGGCGATCGCCGCGCTGACCACGGGGGACCGGCTGAACGTGGTCGGCGATGCGGTCGAGACCGTGGTCGAGGCTGCAGCACGGGAGGGCCGCGGGGAGTTCGCCGTCGTCACCGAGTACGTCGGGCACGGCATCGGATCGGCCATGCACCAGCCGCCGGACGTGCTCAATTTCCGGACGCGGGAGAAGGGGCCCAAGCTGCGCCCCGGGATGTGCCTGGCTGTCGAGCCGATGCTCACGGCCGGCAGCCCCGAGAACACCGTCCTCGAGGACGACTGGACGGTGGTCACGACGGACGGCTCCCGGGCCGCGCACTGGGAACACTCGGTCGCGTTGGTCGACGGTGGGGTCTGGGTGCTGAGCTCGCCCGACGGCGGGGCCGCCAAGCTCGCCGAGCACGGCGTCACCGTCGCACCGCTGGATTGAGGACGGCCCCCCCGTTCGGCGGGGCGGAAGTTCTTGTCGCCGGACGTCCGCTCGCTGCCTCGTTCATGTGCCTGGTGCCTCGCGCTTCGGCGCGGCCGGGTGCTCGTTCCGCGGCCCGACCGCCCCGCGTGCTTCGTCATGAGGCAGTTCCTCGGTCGCTCGTGCCAGACCCAGTCAGCCCGGCGACAAGGACCACCGCCCGCAGGGAGCAGCGGGACCGTGTCGGTGACCGCTGTCACGGGTTGCACGAGTACCCACGGCGCTGCCGTATGTCGTAGGATAGATCGCTGGGCATGGCTTCACTGTGCTCTCGTTCCGGTTCTGCGCGAGCAGATCGGTGCGGGCGCACACGGTGGAGCGGCACCGGCACACCACCAACCTGAGCGGGAGTAATGGCGAAGAAGGACGGCGTCATCGAGATCGAGGGCAGTGTCATCGAGGCACTCCCGAACGCGATGTTTCGTGTGGAGCTGAGCAACGGCCACAAGGTCCTTGCCCACATCTCCGGCAAGATGCGTCAGCACTACATCCGGATCCTCCCCGAGGACCGGGTCGTCGTCGAACTGAGCCCGTACGACCTCACCCGGGGTCGCATCGTCTACCGCTACAAGTAAGCACGCGAGCGAGCGCCGCCGCCCGGGACCCCGGGTCACGCGGCGGCGGAGGAATCATGAAGGTCAAGCCGAGCGTCAAGAAGATCTGCGACAACTGCAAGGTGATCCGCCGTCACGGCCGCGTGATGGTGATCTGCAGCAACTTGCGGCACAAGCAGCGTCAGGGCTGACAAGCCCTCCGGCCGGGACCGTACGTCCCGGCGCACGCGCATCATCAGCGATCCACGCAGGGACGCAACCCCCGGTTCGGAGGCCGGGGCCCGCCGGCCGGCGGGGGGATGGTGCGGAAGACCTCCGACCCACAACAGGAGTCAAAGTTGGCACGTCTTTCCGGCGTCGACCTCCCGCGCGAGAAGCGCCTCGAGGTCGCACTCACCTACATCTACGGCGTCGGCCGCACCCGCGCCGCCGAGGCGCTCGAGGCGACGGGCGTGAGCCCCGACCTGCGCGTCAAGGACATGAGCGACGACGACCTCGTCAAGCTCCGTGACTACATCGAGGGCAACTACCAGGTCGAGGGTGACCTCCGCCGTGAGGTTGCCGCGGACATCCGCCGCAAGGTCGAGATCGGCTGCTACCAGGGCCTGCGCCACCGCCGCGGCCTGCCGGTCCACGGCCAGCGCACCAAGACCAACGCCCGGTCCCGCAAGGGCCCGAAGCGCACCGTCGCCGGCAAGAAGAAGACCGGCAAGAAGTAGACGCACAGGGGCTCCAGCCCCCGTGTTCCCCCGACAAGCGGTGGACGCACGGCCCTCACCGTGCGGTCCGACGACCTAGGAGCAGACCCGCATGCCACCCAAGACCCGTACGGCCACCGCGGCGCACAAGCCGCGCCGCAAGGAGCGCAAGAACGTCGCGCACGGCCACGCCTACATCAAGTCCACCTTCAACAACACCATCGTCACGCTCACGGACCCGCAGGGTGGCGTGATCGCGTGGGCCTCCTCCGGGCAGGTCGGCTTCAAGGGGTCGCGCAAGTCGACGCCGTTCGCCGCCCAGCTCGCCGCTGAGGCAGCCGCGCGCCGCGCCCAGGAGCACGGCATGAAGAAGGTCGACGTCTTCGTCAAGGGTCCCGGCTCCGGCCGTGAGACCGCGATCCGCTCCCTGCAGGCCACCGGCCTCGAGGTGGGCTCGATCCAGGACGTCACTCCGCAGGCCCACAACGGCTGCCGGCCCCCCAAGCGTCGCCGCGTCTGAGCATTCAGGCGGCTGAGCGTCAGGTGGCGGGCCCACGGCCCACCACCCCACGCGGCCCTCGGGCCGCACCCCTGCCGGACGGACCGAGGCCGGCAGGTCCTCGCATGACGTCATATAGCGGACGTCGGCTGAAAGGAATCCCTCAGTGCTCATCGCCCAGCGCCCCGCACTCACCGAAGAGGTCGTCACCGAACAGCGGTCCCGGTTCACCATCGAGCCGCTCGAGCCCGGTTTCGGCTACACCCTCGGTAACTCGCTGCGTCGCACCCTGCTGTCCTCCATCCCCGGCGCCGCCGTCACCTCCATCCGGATCGACGGCGTGCTGCACGAGTTCTCCACCGTCGAGGGGGTCAAGGAGGACGTCACCGAGATCATCCTCAACATCAAGGACGTCGTCGTCTCCTCGGAGAACGACGAGCCGGTCGTGATGTACCTGCGCAAGCAGGGCCCCGGCGTGGTCACCGCCGGCGACATCACCCCGCCCGCCGGTGTGGAGGTGCACAACCCCGATCACCGGATCGCGACGCTCAACGGCAACGGCAAGCTCGAGATCGAGCTCACCGTCGAGCGTGGCCGCGGATACGTCTCCGCCGTGCAGAACAAGAGCGCGGACTCGGAGATCGGTCGCATCCCGGTCGACTCGATCTACTCGCCGGTCCTCAAGGTGACGTACAAGGTCGAGGCCACCCGTGTCGAGCAGCGCACCGACTTCGACAAGCTGATCGTCGACGTCGAGACCAAGAACGCGATCGCCCCGCGCGACGCGCTCGCCTCCGCCGGCAAGACGCTCGTCGAGCTCTTCGGGCTCGCGCGTGAGCTCAACGTCGAGGCCGAGGGCATCGAGATCGGCCCGTCACCCACGGACGCCGCGCTCGCGCAGGACCTAGCCCTGCCGATCGAGGACTTGGGGCTGCTCTCCCGCTCGTACAACTGCCTCAAGCGCGAGGGCATCCACACCGTGGGTGAGCTCGTCGCTCGCTCCGAGGCCGACCTGCTGGACATCCGCAACTTCGGCGCGAAGTCCATCGGGGAGATCAAGGAGAAGCTCGCCGGTCTCGGTCTGAGCCTGAAGGACAGCCCCGCGGACTTCGACCTCGCCGCCGTCACCGGCGTCGAGGAGGAGGACGACGCCTACGGCGACATCCAGTTCAGCGACGAGCAGCGCGGCTGACTCTCACCTCACCCGACACAAGCACCAGGAGTAACCATGCCTACCCCCGCCAAGGGACCCCGTCTGGGTGGCAGCCCCGCGCACGAGCGTCTCATGCTGGCGAACCTCGCCACGGCGCTCTTCGAGCACAAGCGGATCACCACCACCGAGCACCGCGCCAAGCGTCTGCGGCCGGTGGCGGAGAAGCTCATCACGCTGGCCAAGCGCGGTGACTTGCACGCCCGCCGCAAGGTGATGACGACCGTGCGACGCAAGGACATTGTCGCCGAGCTCTTCGAGGAGACGGCGCCGAAGTTCGCCGAGCGCAACGGCGGCTACACCCGCATCACCAAGGTCGGTCCCCGCAAGGGCGACAATGCCCCGATGGCGGTCATCGAGCTCGTTCTCGAGCCGGTGAGCCCCAAGCAGGCGACCGTGCGTGAGGCCGAGAAGGCCGCCGAGCGTGCGGCCTCCGCTGAGCAGACCGCGGAGACCGAGACGCAGGCAGAGGCCGCGGAGACGGCTCCGGCCCCGGCCGCGGAGGAGACCGCGGACGCGACGGCCGAAGCTGTCGAGGCCGAGGCGCCCGGCGAGCAGGGTTCGGCGACCGAGGCCGTCGAGGCCTCCGAGACGGTCGAGGCCCAGCAGGACGCGGCCGAGCAGGCGGCCGCCGCGACCGACGATCAGGCCGCGGATGCCCAGGCCGGCCAGGCCGAGGGTGACGTCGACCCACGACGCTGAGCCACACCTGAGCACGAGGGCCCGGACCGGCATGGTCCGGGCCCTCGTGCTGTCTCGCAGCTGCGTCCCTGCGGCTCAGCCGCGTCTGTCGAGCTCGCGCTCCAGGCCGTCCAGCAGCAACCGCAGACCGAAGCGGAACGTCTGCTCCCACCCGGCGTCGAAGGTGTCCTCGGACATCCTGGCCATCGTCGGGTAGTCGCCGGAGTTCATGGCCCGCTCGAGGAAGGGCAGTTGCGCGGACCAGAACTCCTCGTCGCTCATGCCCGCCTCCGCCACGGCGGCGTTGTACTGGATCTCCTGGCGGACCGTGCCGGTGACGTAGCCGTCAACGGTGGAGACGATCATCATCTTCTCCTGGTCGCTCAGGGGGAGGCCGGCCAGCTGGGACATGAGCAGCTCCATTCCGCCGGTACTGCTCGGGCCGAGGACGGGCCGGGTCCAGTTGACCTGCATGAGCCACGGATGCGCGAGGTAGAGCTCGCGTCCGCCGACGGCGTTCCGCTCCAGCACCTCACGCCACGGCCTGTCCGCGTAGTCCTCCCGGGGGCCTGGGGCGCTGAGCCGGTCGAGCATGAGATCGAGCAGCACGGCCTTGTCGGGAACGTACCGGTAGAGCGACATGGTGCCCACGTCGAGGTCGCGCGCGAGCCGGCGCATGGACAGCGCATCCAGCCCTTCGGCGTCGGCGATCGTGATGGCGGTCTCGACGATCCGCTCGAGCGTCAGCGTTCTGCGTGGCCCCCTCGACGGCGTCGACCTCGCCGTTCCCCGCGGCACCGTCCACGGGCTGCTCGGCCCGAACGGCGCCGGCAAGACCACGACGGTCCGCATCCTCACCACCCTCACCCGGCCCGACGGTGGCCGCGCCCACGTCGTCGGACACGACGTCGCCAGCGCCCCGCGTCAGGTCCGACGCGTCATCGGCCTGACCGGCCAGCAGACCACCGTCGACGACCTGCTCACCGCCCGGCAGAACCTCACGATGTTCGGCCGGCTCTTCCGGCTCGACAAGGCCGCCGCGCAGCGCCGTGCCGCCGAGCTGCTCGAGCAGTTCAGCCTCGCCGACGCCGCCGACCGTGCGCCGAAGAAGTTCTCCGGCGGCATGCGGCGCCGGCTCGACCTCGCGGCCAGCATGATCCTCGCCCCGGCCGTGCTCTTCCTCGACGAGCCGACAACCGGCCTGGACCCCGCCGGCCGTCGCGAGGTCTGGCAGGCCGTCCGCGAGCTCGCCGCCGCCGGCACCACGGTCCTGCTCACCACCCACTACCTCGACGAGGCCGACCAGCTCTGCGACCGGATCAGCGTCATCGACCACGGCCAGAACTTCGTCGAGGACACCCCGGCCGGCCTCAAGCGCCGGATCGGAGACGATCGCCTCGAGATCGTCGTCGCCGACCCTGCCGACCTCGGCGCGGTCGCCCGGCTCGTCGCACGGGCCGCCACCGCCGAGCCGGTCGTGGACGAGACCGCGAGCACGGTCGGCGCGCCGGTTCCCGACGGCGTCCGAGCCCTGACCGAGGTCGCCGCCGAGCTGCGGTCCTCGGGACTGGAGGTGGCCGACATCGGGCTGCGCCGTCCCACACTCGACGAGGCTTTCCTCCAGCTCACGGGCCAACGCCCGGAGCCGATGTCCGCATCCACAGCCGCGTCCGCACCGAAGCCTGCCGGCGCATCCGCGTCCGGCATCCCCGAGGAGACCCGATGACCACCGCCGCACTGGCACAGCCCCACGACGACACCCTGGTCAGCCGCCTGAGATGGGCGGCCCGCGACTGCTGGACCATCGTGCTCCAGGAGTTCACCCACCTGCTACGTCAACCGTCCACCTTCGCCTGGCAGCTCGGCATGCCCGTGGTCATGGTGCTGATGTTCGTCTATGTCTTCGGCAGCGCCATGGACGTCACCGGCATGGGGGCCGGCGTCGGGTACATCGACTACGCGATGCCCGGCATGTTCGCCATGACGGTGGCGTTCGGGTTCATGAACACTGCCTACGCCGTGACGCTGAACAAGGAGAAGGGGTTCATGGACCGGTTCCGGTCCATGCCGATGTCCTCCTCCGCCGTCGTCACCGGCCGCGGGGTGGCCGACGTCATCCAGGCGGCCCTCGACCTGGTGGTGATCGTCGCGATCGCCCTCATCGTCGGGTGGCGCCCGGGCGGAAACCTGGCTGAGACGCTCGCCGCTTTCGCGCTCCTGCTCTGGCTGCGGCTGGCCCTGATCTTCATCGGCATCTACCTCGGACTGCGGTTGAAGAACACCGAGGCCGCGGGCAGCCTGTTCGCCGTGGCCTTCCCGTTCGGGTTCATCTCCTCGGTCTTCGCCCCGCCGGAGATGATGCCCGGCTGGCTCGGCGCCGTCGCCGCGTGGAACCCTGTCTCCTCCACCGCCGGCGCGATCCGCGAGCTCTTCCACACCCCGGGGACCGAGGCAGCGGCCGGCGGCTACTGGATCGCCGAGCACGCGATCGGCGGTGCCCTCCTCTGGCCGGCGGTGATCATGGCGATCTTCATCCCGCTGGCGGTCCGGCAGTTCCAGAACCTCAGCCGCTGACCGCACGTACCCTGAGCGCATGTCCGGCGCCGTCGTCCTCATCCACGGGATCCGCGGGGCGTCGACGATCTGGCGGCAACAGCTGGCAGCCCTGGAACGGGCCGGCATCCCCGCTCTGGCGCCGGACCTGCCAGGGCACGGCAGCCGCCGCGGCACGGATTTCACGGTCGAGGCGGCTATGGAGGTCATCGACCGGGCCGCCGGCGAGCTCGCCGACCGTGGCCCGGTGCTCGTGGCCGGAATCTCGCTCGGCGGTTACCTGGTGCTGCACTGGGCCGCCCGGCCGACCTCGAGGCCTGCGGGTGTGCTGGCCGCGTCTTGCTGCACCCAGCCGCGGGGCGTCGGTCTGGCTGTCTACCGGCGGGTGGCACAGGCCGTGGCGCGGCTTCCGGACGGTGGCGCCCATCTCAGCGACACCCTCTCCCGCCGCTTCCTCCCGGACCAGGGCTACACCGACCTGGTCGCCGGCGGCGTCGCCGTCGAGGTGATGGTCCCGGGACTGACTGCCATGGCCGGCGTCGACACCGAGCAGGACATCAGAGCGATCGAGGCGCCTGTGTGGTTCGTCAACGGCCGGCTCGATCACTTCCGCATCCACGAGCGTCGGTTCGTGCGGGCCGCCTCCGCCGGCCGCCTCGTGCTCATCCCTCGGGCGACGCATCTCGTCTCCCTGACGCACCCGGTGGCCTTCAACCGCGTGCTCCTGGAATTCGCTGGCGATCTCGCCCGCCGGGACACGACCAGGGCCCGATGACCACCCTGTCCTTGTCCGGACGGACCGCGCTCGTCACAGGCGCCGGCCGGCGGGCCGGTATCGGGTTCGCCGTCGCCACGCGGTTGGCCGAGATGGGGGCCGACCTCGTGCTCCACCATCACGGTCCGCACGATGACGACCAGCCCTGGGGACGTGACGACCTCGCCGCTGTGCGTGCCGCGCTCGGCGAGCACATGGCTGAGGGTGCGCGGCTCCGCGACGTCGCCGCCGACCTCGCCGACCCGGATGAGCCCGGCCGTGTCGTCGCGGAGGCCGCCGCGCTGACCGGGCATCTCGACATCCTCGTGTGTAACCAGGCCAGGTCCGGCGGCGACGACGCGCTCGCCGAGATCGGCGTGGATCAGCTCGACGCGCACTGGCAGGTCAACGCCCGTGCCACGCTGCTGCTCACGCAGGCCTTCGCCGACCGTCACGACGGCCGCGAGGGTGGCCGGGTGGTCTGGATGACCTCCGGTCAGCAGCTCGGCCCGTTGCGCGGCGAGGTCGCCTACGCCGCGTCGAAGGCCGCCCTGGCGGGCCTGACCGCCACCGTCGCCGACGAGCTCATCGATCAGGGCATCATCCTCAACACCGTCAACCCCGGCCCCGTGGACACGGGCTTCCTCGGTCGCGGCGTATGGCTTCCGGACGAGGTGCTCGACGACGTGGAGTCACGGTTCCCGACCGGGCGGGTCGGCCGGCCCGACGACCCGGCGCGCCTGATCGCCTGGCTCGTCAGCGACGAGGGCCGGTGGGTGGTCGGTCAGGTGCTCAACACGGAGGGCGGCTTCCGCCGCAGCTGAGGGTTCCTGCGTCGTCGTGGAGTGACTTCACCGGATCCGCAGGTCCCAGGCCCGCACGCCGCCGATGATCCCGGCCGAGTTCGGCACGATGACGACGTCGTCACCGAGGCGGGAGAGGACCTGCGGGGTGATCCGGCGCGAGTTCCCGCCGCCGAGGTAGAGCCGGTCCCACCAGTACATCGGCCGCAGCGCGTCGATCACGGTGCGGGCGCGCCGGGACCACATCGCGTCCCCGAGCCGCAGGCGCTCGTGCTCGCCGATGTAGTCGTCGTAGGTCAGCCCCCACTTGACCGGGCCGCGGCTCAGTTCCACGTGCGGGGCGAGCACGCCGCCGTCGAAGACCGCGTTGCCCAGTCCCGTCCCGAGGGTCACGATCATCTCCAGCCCGGCACCGGTGATGGCCCCGGCGCCGTGCACCTCGGCGTCGTTGAGTACCAGCACCGGGATGCCGAGCGCCTCCTGCAGCGCGTTCTTCATGTCGAAGCCCGACCAGTGCAGCTCCAGCTCCGGCAGCACCCGGGTGCGCGGCCCGGACCGGGTGATGTAGTGCGGAGTGTGGATGACGACGCCGTGCCGCAGCATGCCGGGCATCCCCACCGTGGCTCGGCTGGCCGGCGGTAGCTGCCGGGCCAGGGAGACGATCGTGCTCACCAGCCGGGAGGGCGGCAGGGGATAGTGCGTCGCGGTCCGGACCGGCTGGGCATGCATCGTGCCCGCCGCGTCCAGCACGGACGCCTTGATTCCGCCGCCGCCGCAGTCGACCGCGAGCGTGGTGACTCGCTGGCCGACGTCCCCGTTCTCCGCCGCGGCTACCTCCACCTGGGGGAGATTACCCGCCTGGCGCGGTGACCTCGCGGCGATCGTCCGGCAGCCGGCGGGTCGACCGCCGGGAGTCCAGGTGCTCCAGCAGCGGCAGCACCACGCGCCGGCTGGTGCCCAGGCGCACCCGGGCCTCGCTGGTGGTGAACGGCTGCGGCAGGTCGGCCAGCGCGGCCACGGCACGGTCCGCGGCGTCCGCACCGAGCACCACGCCGGGCGCGGGCCGCAGAACTCGCCCGGCCCGCGCCGCGGCCGCCAGCACCCGGTCGTCCAGCCCCAGCTCACGGAGCCGGTCCGCCGTCGGGGCGGCGAAGGGGGCCTCCGCGAGCTCGGCCTCCAGCTCGGCCAGCGCGGCCTCGATCCGCTCCGGCAGGCTGGGCCGATGGTCGAGCCGGGCCCGCCCCGCCTCGAGCCGCAGCGGCGCGCGCAGCACGGCCGGGACCGCCGCCTGCGGCAGGTCGATGAGATCCGCCAGTGCCGCCGTCGGGATCCCGGGGTCGACCGGGGCGGCGGAGTCGTGCTCGCGGACCGCGCGCTCGGCCGCCTCGGCCGCGCGGTGCGCCCGGTCCCGGGAGATCAGCACGTCACCGGCCACCACGCCGAGGGCGCCGGGATCGGAGACCGGGGCGCCGATGCGGCGCAGTAACGCCGTCGTGACGACCTCCCGTCGGGCGAGCTCACCGGCCGGATCGGGCTCGCCGTCGAGCGTGGCGAGCACCGCTGCCCGCCGGGCGGCGGCCCCGCGTCGGCCGAGCGGCCCGGGAGCCGGGTCGAGGACCCGCACGCCCCACAGCCTGCGCGAGCCCGGATCCCGCAACAGGGCGCGGTCACCGATCCGCAACGGGAGCGCACGTCCCAGCACCAACCGCGCGTGCCGGTCACCGAGCGGCCGGTGATGGGTCGCGACCGCCGCCGCCCCCACGTGCAGCATCGGGCGTTCCGGCGGCCGGTCCGCGGTGGTGGAACCGGCCGGCTCCACTCGCACGTCCACGACGTCGCTCACGTGCCATGCCTCCGGCGTGATCAGGGCGGCGCCCCGGCGCAGGTCGTCGACGTCTCCGGTGAGGTTGAGCGCCACCCGCGCGACTCCTGTCGCCTCACCGACCTCCTCGCCGAGCGACTGCACGGCCCGCACCTGTACCGTGCCACCCTCATACGCGAGCCGGTCGCCGGGACGGACACGTCCGGCCGGCAGCGTGCCGGTCACCACCGTGCCGGCGCCGGTGACCGTGAAACGCCGGTCCACCCACATCCGCACGTCGGCGTCCGGGCTCGGCGCGGGCACCTCGGCCAGCACTGCGGTCAGCCGTGCCCGCAGCTCCTGCAGACCCGCGCCGGTGCGGGCACTGACCGGGACGACGGCGGCCCCGGCCAGGCCGGTCCGGGACAGTTCGGCCCGTGCACGGCCCGCGGCCGGTCCCGGGTCGGCCAGATCCGCCCGGGAGATCGCCACCACCGCCTGAGTGACCCCCAGGGCGTCCAGGGCGGCGAGATGCTCGGCGGCCTGCGGCATCCACGGATCGTCCGCCGCCACGACGAGGAGCGCGACCGGCACCGGTCCGATGCCGGCGAGCGTGGTCGGGATGAACCGTTCATGCCCGGGGACATCGACGAACGCGACCCGGTCGTCGCCCGCCAGGCCGGGCAACCGGGTCCAGGCGTAGCCGAGCTCGATCGTCAGGCCCCGGCGGTGCTCCTCGGGCAGACGGTCCGGATCGGTGCCGGTCAGGGCCCGTACCAGGCTCGACTTGCCGTGGTCGACGTGCCCCGCCGTGACGACGACGTGCACGCTCAGCCCTCCACCGGCTCGGCCCGCCCGGCCGTCCGGTCACAGGCGCGGACGGCGGCCACCAGCACGGCGTCGTCCTCCTCCGGCACGGTGAGCAGGTCCAGGAGCAGCCGCCCGTCCCGCACGTGCCCCACGACCGGCGGGTCCGTGGCGCGCAGCGGGTCGGCGAGAGCCGAGGGCAGCGCGACGGCGGCCGAGGCGAGCTCCACGCCCGGTGCACCACCACCCCCGACCGCGCCGACCGAGTCCACGGCCTGCGCGCCCAGGTCGGCCAGCTCGGCGGCGAGGTCCTCGGCCCGACGTCGCAGCATCGCCGGGTCCGCCGTCAGCATGGCGGGCACCGGTGGCTCCGGACCGCGGAGCGTGGCCTCCAGGGCGGCGAGGGTGAGCTTGTCCACCCGCAGGGCGCGGGCGAAGGGGTGGCGGCGCAGACGACGGACGAGATCGGCGTCACCGAGCAGCAGGCCGGCTTGCGGCCCGCCCAGCAGCTTGTCCCCGGACGCCGTGACCAGGGCGGCACCGGCACGCAGGGTGCCGGCGGCGTCGGGTTCGTCGGGCAGCCGCGGGTGCGGGGCGAGCAGGCCGGAGCCGATGTCGGCGACCACCGGGACCGGCAGTTTCGCCAGCTCCTCGACCGGAACCGCGGAGACGAAGCCGCTGACCCGGAAGTTCGATGGGTGGACCTTGAGCACGAAGGCGACGTCGTCGTCGATCGCGTCGGCGTAGTCGGTGAGCCGGACCCGGTTGGTGGTGCCGACCTCCCGCAGCCCGACCCCGAGGGACTCGAGGAGTTCGGGGATCCGGAACCCGTCGCCGATCTCGACCATCTCGCCCCGTGCCAGGACCACGTCCCGGCCCGCGGCCAGTCCGCGTGCGGCCAACGCCAGTGCGGCCGCACCGTTGCCCACCACGTGGACTCCGCCGGCGTCCGGGACGGCCTCGGCCAGTGCCGCCAGGGCACCGGCGCCCCGGCTTCCGCGCTGTCCGGTCGTCAGGTCGAGCTCCACATCCGTGGTACCCGCGGCCCGGGTCACGGCGTCGACCGCCGCGGGGGAGAGCGGTGCCCGGCCGAGGTTGGTGTGCACGACGACGCCGGTGGCGTTGAGGACCGGGCGCAAGGAGGTCGCCGACGCCGGCAGCCGCGCCACCGCGTCGTCGGCCACGTGATCGGCGGAGATCCGCCCGGATCGGCACGCCTCCTGCGCCTCGCCGACCGCCCGCTTGACGAGCCGCTCACCGAGCCGGACGGCCGCGGCAGTCAGGCGCGGGTCGGCGAGCACCCGATCGGTGCGCGGGACGGCGCGGCGAGGGTCCAACGCGCTGCTCCTCCTCGGCCGTGAGCGGTGGTGTGGCGGAGGCGGACGGGAATCGAACCCGCCTGGCCGGGAATCCCGGCCACAACGGTTTTGAAGACCGCGCCCGTCACCAGACGAGGTACGCCTCCGCGCCTCACCCTAGTGCGCGGCCGGAGGGGTGCGCGCGAGCCGAGACCGCCGTGGTCGCCGACTTGTCCCTCGGGTCGCGGGAGCCGCTCGAGACGTCTTAGTGTGACCACTGTGACTGCCACCACCTCGACGACGCGGCTCACGCAGTACGCCGCGGGCGGCGGCTGCGCCTGCAAGGTGCCGCCGGGCGAGCTGGAACAGCTCATGGCCGGCCTCCCCGGACCGGCCGCACCGGCCGCCGAGCGGCTCGTGGTCGGCACCGAGACAGGCGACGACGCCGCAGCGGTGCGGATCGATGCCGGCCGCGCCGTGCTCGTCACCGCGGACTTCTTCACCCCGGTCGTCGACGACGCCCGCACGTGGGGCCGGATCGCCGCGACCAACGCGCTGTCCGACATCTATGCCATGGGTGGCACGCCCGTCGTCGCGGTCAACCTGCTGTCCTGGCCCCGGTCCACCCTGCCGATGGAGCTCGCCGCCGAGGTGCTGGCCGGTGGCGCCGAGGTCTGCGCCGACGCCGGGGTGCTCGTCGGCGGCGGTCACAGTATCGACGACCCGGAGCCGAAGTACGGGCAGGCCGTGACCGGGCTCGGCGACCCCGACCACCTCCTGCGCAACGACGCCGGCGCAGCGGGCACACCGCTGACCCTGACCAAGCCGCTCGGCCTCGGCGTGCTGAACAATCGTCACAAGGCAACCGGCGAGGTCGTCGACGCGGCCGTCGCGGTGATGACCACGACCAACGAGGCGGCCGCGCGTGCGGCGCTCGCGGCCGGCATCACCTGCGCCACCGACGTCACCGGGTTCGGCCTGCTCGGGCACCTGCACAAGCTGGCCCGCGCCAGCGGCGTGGACGCCGTCGTGGAGGCCGCGGCCGTCCCGTACGTCGACGGGGCCCGGTCCGCCCTCGCCGCCGGCTTCGTTCCCGGGGGGAGCCGCCGCAACCTCGACTGGGTGCGCCCGCACCTGACCTCCGCGGTGGAGGAGGACGAGCTCGTCCTCCTCGCCGACGCCCAGACCTCCGGCGGCCTCCTGCTGGCCGGTCAGATCCCCGGGCACCCGGTGATCGGTGAGCTTCGCGCGCCCGCCGACGGGCACGGCGGCAGAATCGAGGTGCGGTGATGTCGACGTCGTTCCTCGGCTGGCCCGTGCTGCGCCAACTCACCCGCAAGGACCCGCTCGGCCGCGGGCCCGCGGTCCGCTCGGCCGCCACCGACAGCAAGGTCGCGCGCACACAGAGCGCGGACCGGGTGGCCAAGAGCGTGTGCCCGTACTGCGCCGTCGGATGCGGCCAGCGTGTCTACGTCTCCGACGAGCAGGTCACCCAGATCGAAGGTGATCCGGACAGCCCCATCTCGCGCGGACGCCTGTGCCCGAAAGGCTCCGCGAGCAAGTCGCTCGTGACCAACCCGGACCGCCTCACCACCGTGAAGTACCGCCGTCCGTACGCCACCGAGTGGGAGGAGATCCCGCTCGAGCGGGCGATGGAGATGATCGCCGACCGGGTGCTCGCCACGCGCGGCGAGACCTGGCAGGACACCGACGATCACGGACAGCGGGTCCGGCGCACCCTCGGCATCGCCAGCCTGGGCGGGGCGACGCTGGACAACGAGGAGAACTACCTC